>Ga0068859_100000802_pt1 | contig 31882 bp, 33 predicted proteins | sample KBSSwiS22_FD_66585 | JGI IMG/M metagenome (GOLD analysis project Ga0068859, IMG submission 66585) | Switchgrass rhizosphere microbial communities from Kellogg Biological Station, Michigan, USA - KBS Switchgrass S2-2 | ecosystem: Host-associated > Plants > Roots > Rhizosphere > Soil ...
GGCCCGGGATTGAAGCGCGAGCCGGCGCTCTTTTTCGCCGTATCCGCTGCGGTAGCGGCGGCGAGCGCACCCGTGGCATCGACATGCAGGAACGATTTGTAGACACCGTCGTATCGCGCGATCCGATTCAGATGCCATTGCGTGACCTGCGCTACCGTGTACTTGCCATTGCGATACAAAGACTGCAGCTGTGTGATGCTGACTTCCGACAGGTCACGGTCGATCGCAGCGCTGTTGGCTTGAGGCGCCTGAGCGGTCGAGGGCTGCATGGGGCCCACGAGCACGGCCACTGAAATCCACAAGGGGACAAAATATCGAAACACGATTCTGTTCATCTAAAAGCCGATGTTATGCCGGCAATGCGCCGTCAAAAAATTCGAGCGCGCCGAAGCTGACGACCGACTGCGCATCGATATTCCACTGATCGTACCGAAGCAAACGTCCCTGCAGCTTCGGACGGGCATGCTCCATGGTGCGCAGGAAGATATAGAACGGGGAGTAGCCGCACCACTTGAGTTCATCCTGATTGGGTTGGACAAGGCCAACGAAGCCCGAAGTATCTCCAGCGCAAACGCGCTCAAGACGTACGTTATCGAGAGCGGCGACCTCGCGCATCCTTCCTTCATGCGCCTTGACGGCGACGCCGTCTCCGTAGCGTGCGCCAATGTGAGCCATGTCAACCCCAAGAACCCAGAACAGCCGTTCACGCTCGGCCACAGCAAGCTCCGCGAGTGCCTCAATGAATCGGGCCACCTGAGGGTTTGAGTCCGGAGGTTTCCCCGTGCGGAGATTTTCCCAGAGAGGACCACAAAGGATGGGAAGAATCCTGATACGCGGATGGACCGCCTGTTGCAGGAAGATGACCTGAAACTCGATGGAGTGTTCAACGGAGTGACAGTAGTCCTCGCGGATCACCGCCTCAGGAGCTTTTGCGACCAGCTTCTCCATCAACTCGATATCCACTTCGGCATTCCCCAGCGGCGTGCGGTAAGGCTTGCGTGTGAGACCGAACCTCTCTGGAGCTCCGTAGTGGGACGTTCCCAGGATCACAAAAGTTCGCTTGCCAAGGTCCGGAGCGAGCCGTTGATAGGCTGCGGAGTAACACTCGACGCCACCGGAAGGACTGACGTGGGGCGCGGCAACACCGAGAAGCTGCGGCGCCAGAGCAGCCGGTGGAACGATGCGAAAGTCTTCTTTTAATTGCCGCGTCAATTCACCCGCGTCGGCCGGGTACGCGGATCCGGCATGCGTCGGCTCCCGATCGGGCGCGCCGCGAAACTGTTCGTGGCGCGCATCGCGTAATCTGTGGAACTCCTCGCTCTCCAGAAAACCGTGATTGCGGAGCGTCTGCACAAAGTGCTGCACGTCTTCCCGGCGAACCAGTTGTCCTCCACTCGCCCGGGTGAGCGTTTCCTGAAGTTCGAGTTCGGTGCTTGTTCCGTTCATGAGCGCGAGAGCCGGAATCCAGCCGGAGGGAATAAGCAGCACAGCCTGTGTGTAGCGGAAAGGATCACGCAGAATCAAACCCGGCGACTCAGCCAGCGGCGACGGAATGATGTCGATACCACGGCGCAGAGACGGAACGTTATCGCTCATTGGATGAAATTAACACGCCCGGTTCGATTCCGAAGCGTTGCCTTTCGACAACGCTTCGGTTTTATTGAACTCTGAAGTGCTGGGGCAGGAGTATCGAATACGCGTCCGGGTTGTAATAGTCGTAGAGCATTGATGCCGGAGTATGCGCCTCGACCCCATAGCGCGGGCGGAATTTGAATTCAAACGTCGTTCCGCCCGCTCGTGGCCAGAGGTAAGCAATGACACGATCAGGCAGAATGTCGTATCTGGACAGGTCCCATCCCGACTTTGCAAGCGCGTCGGCGAGCGATTCGCGGTCCACTTCGGCTCCGGGGGGCAATCCGATCTCCGCCAGCATCATGCCGTAGCCTCGAAATCCGATACGTTCGGCTTCAACACGAACCGTAATGACATCGCCGATGCCGGCATCGTTCTGGCTATATCGAATGGAATAGCGGAGAGCTCCGTCGGTCAAATCGGAAGCTGATGGATTCCACGGGATGTAATGACTTTCCACCAACTGCACAGTCGCGGTGGCGGTTTTCTTTTTTTCCTGTATCTCGATACGGTTAGGCCCGGGCTTCAGAAACTTCGAAATATCAACAGTCACCGGATTGTTGGGCTGTTGTCGTGTGCCAAAGGGAACAGTGCCTACCGACATGCCGTTGACAAGAATGGTGGCCGAGCCGGGACTATCGACCTGCCGAGCCCCGACAAGCTGAACAAATGAATCAAGAACTCGAACCGTTGCCTGTGTCGAATACCAGATCCCATAGCGGTCCTTATTCCGCATGAGGAACAACAGACCCTTGTCCACAAGCTCCGAGTCGGACCCTGCCGCCGCGAATGCGCGCAGAACGACAGCCGTTGCTTCCAATCGACCCGCTCGTCCCCAGCTATAGAAGGGCGTATTGGTTTGCAAGTCCCAGAACGCAGCATCGCGTTCGTACTGCACCTGTGACCTCAACACCTGAAGAGCCTCTGCCGCGAAGTCTCGATCACCGGACTGAAGCGCAGCCAACGCTATTGAGGCGGTCGTATAGGGTTCCGCGGCTTGCAACTGCAACTGCCGAAGATATCCGAGCGCCGGTAACACCGGAGCCTTGTCCTTCGATCTCACGCCAGGCGAAGACAGCACGCTGGCGATATAGGCGGTGAGTTTGGGATCGTTTTTCCAACTTCCATCGGCCGCCTGGCGGCTAAGAAGCCACTTCGCTGCGTCCTCGAGAATCCCATCGTCGAACTCGATGAAGTCTCCGGCGCCGGTCAGGAATTGAATCGCATAGGCTGTAACCGCATCATCCGGTTCTCCGCGAGTCCAATAGGAAAATCCACCCGAATCGTGCTGATATCCCCGCAAGGCCTGGAGTGCAATGCGGAGATAACGCTTTGCTTTTTGAGCGACAGGATCGGATTGGATTCCCGCCCGCTTCGCGTAGTTGAGATACAACAGGCTGGGATAGGCCGAAGAGATGACCTGCTCGGCGCAACCATAGGGCCGCCTCATGATGCCCTCGATTGCATCAACCACGTGCGCCATCAGATTTGGATAGATTTTCAACTCGCCGCGAGCGGTATCCGGAAGTGCATCTGCCGGCACCGCGATGTTGTAGCTCGAGTTGCCGCGGAAAATGCTTCCGGCTACCTGCGTTATTTCCCGCCCAAACGGCGCTACCGTTGACGTTTTCTCGATCGCATCGCTGGCTTCAGATCCCTGTGCTGTAATCCGTTGCCTGCCGTCCTTAACCGGTTTCGACGCCTTGAATGAAAACACTTCTCGAGTGAATTCGCCTGCCTTGACGCTGACCCTGCGTGATGCATTGCTCAGCGGCTCAAACCAGTCCTCACTTTTCATCGAGAGATCCAACGATTGATCCCGATCAAGGTAGTTGCGTACTACGACCGGGAGAGCGATCTGATCGCCTACTGTCAGGAATTTCGGGGGATCATGCTCAACGAAGAACGGCTGGAACGCGACGATCTCCTTCTCCGCTGTGGCAACGCGACCATCTTTGGTTGACGCGATTGCGACGGCCTTCCAGGTTGTCATGCTGTCGGCAAGTTTGAATCGAACCTGGGCGCGTCCGTCATTTCCGGTTTTCAGAGACGGTTGCCAGAGCAGCGTTTCCGGAAAGTAGTCCCGCAGCTTTGGCGTTGCTATCTGCTGTGCGAGTGTCGAGCCGAGACGGGTCTCGATGACTTCACCCACAGAAGCGCTCGCGCTCAAGAGAGCCATAGGTGCACTGGCTGCGACGTCAACCAATTCAAACACTCCACCGACTTCCAGCGTCGCAACAATCCTTGTCGCAAAGGCGGCTCTGACGAGGACACCGGTGAGATTCTTTACGGTAAACCCAGGCAGGGCAACACGCACGCGGTAGGTACCCGGGTCAAGGTTGCGCAGGACAAATTCGCCTTCTGCCCCCGTAATCAGATCAATCTCGCGGCCGGTGAGACTGACGACCTTGACCGACGCTCCCGGAATCAGGGCTCCAGTCGTATCAATGACGGCGCCGAATATCGCCCCGTGTGTCGGGTCCAGGAGTGGAATTTCAACCAGGCGAGGGCTCGCATCCTCGGTGGATTGTTCGCTGAAAGGTCGCAGGAAAGTCATTGCCGTAAAGTCGTCCGGTGTTCCCTCCTTCCCGTCAGGTCCGGCACTGCGAAATCGAATCACGTTCATTCTCTGAGTGACTGGAACGACTCGCATGATGCTGTTCGCTCCAGCGCTCGTGTAGGTGACGCTGTCAAAATATCCAGACTCCGTCGTAAAGATCGGGTAGTACGAATGGCCCCAGGGGTCCTTCAAGTCATTGTCAGAAATGCCACCGTCTCGCAGAACAGCCGCCACTTGCTCAGCGCTCTGTAGAACTGTGCCGGTTCGCACAATGAACTGACTCAAGACAGTGTCCACTCTGGGCTGGAGATCCGCGGTGTAGTCCATGCCTTCTGTCCAGGCGATCAACTCGCCGCTCTTGACGGTGATGTTGAATCGCGTCTGGTCGATGGGAAATGCAACGGCGAAGGGTTGGCCGTTGGGATCCTTCCAGGCATCAAAGTCGTGTCCCTGGCGACGAAGCTCTTCTTTGAGAACCTGAGTATCGCGAATGAACCCGCCTGTCCGTTCGTGATACTGGTCCATCGCGGTGCGAATATTTTTTCCGTACTCCGAGAAATAGGGCCACTGAATTGAAGCGACCGTAAAGTCATCGGTCGAATTGAAAATCTCATCGGCACCGGCAGAAACAATCGCGATACGGTTGTACGTGTAAGGAACGGATGCGACCAGGCGGTAAGGGTTATCCCAGGGATCGCGCAAGTGGTCGAAATCCGGATCGAGTTTTCGAATGATTTCTCGCAGGGAGGCTTCGTCGGCGGGGAGATTGAAACCCAGCGAGTCCCGCTTCGAGGCGGGCAAATCTTCAAAGCGTTTCTGAAGATACTTCCCAAACGCCGTCGCAACGGGAGCAAAATCTCTTACAGCGATCGGGAAATCGTAGTTCCAGCTGCCGTCCATCAGGATCACTTCCGCAGCAAGTTTGAAATCGGGCTCAATGGGTTGCTTGCGATTCACCCTGTCCAGATCCGATCGCGTCAGTCCGGGCAGTCTCCTCTCGTAGCCAAAGAATGCGGTACAGGCACGGCAAAAGGCATACGCGTTTCCAAATTCCGAATCCGTGCGGGCTCTTTCATCAACAGCCTTATCAAAAATGCTTACCCCAAGCAGGCTTGTCTGAGTGCTGCCATTGACATTCCGAACGCGAAATTCAAGTGTGGCCTCTTCACCGGGTGCGTACGTCTTCTTCGGGCTGCTGGACTCGATCTCCAGGTCCCCGCTTGAGGGGAACAACACCTGTCGTCCGTTAAATACGGGGTCCGACAGGTGGACAGAGTGGTACGCGGAGATGACGACACTACCGCGCACCGATTTTGACGTCGGAATTACAGCGTCCACCTTGCCTGCCGACAACTGAAGGACTTTGCTGTAAAACACGCGACCTTCGTTTGAGGCGCTCAGTACCAGCTGCGCTCCGGCAGCACTGGACTCAATGCGAACCGCAATCGGTTCGGAAGCGCCGTAGATTGGCTTGTCCGTATAGACTCGCAGCGCCTCGTTCACCGGATAGACATGGTGGGTGTATTGACCAACCCTGTCGGCGCTGTCACGCGCGCGAAGTTCAAGCTTCGGCCAGCTATCGTCCTTGATATCTGGCGAAAGACTCAATCCTGTGACCATCGCAACCCCGTACTTATTGGTCTTTGCCCTACCCAACGGAAGCCGACTGTTCTCCCGCACTTCATCAATTTCGAGGTCGCAGACCGCTGGCGTCCCGTCTGCGTAGGAAGCCGTCACATAGAACTCGATCGGCATATGACGTTTTTGAGGTAGTGACGTGACATAAAGGTGAATGTGATGTGACGTGACTCGGGTCGAGAAACGCCTCTGCTCCGTTCGACCCGTCGACGGGTCGGTCACATAAGCGGCGTAACTGAGATCGCGAAAGAACCGGGCTTCACCGAGATCTCTAAATGCCTTTTCGAGATCGAGAGTCCCATGAAAGCGACCCTCTCGATCCGTAACGCCCTCGATAAACTCTCCCTCCTCGACGTTCCACTTCAGTTCGCGATAGTTCCAGGACCGGGAAATCTCTCGGACAACCCGGACTGGTGCGCCGGGAACAGGCTTTCCGAAAAGGTAATCCGCGCGGATATCCACTTTTGCCGTTTCACCTGGCACGTAGTAGGGCCGGCCTTGATGAACATCAACGGAGAATGTCGGCAAGTCGTAGCGACTAACCCAGACTCTTTCATAAGACGGATACCCACCCATCGGCGCGATCTGAATCTGGTAGGTTCCAGGTCTTGCATTCTCGGGAATCTCCCATTCGGCATTGGCTTCACCGAATGCCGAAGTATTCAACGTTGTTTCGAAGACGTTGTCGCCTCCGGGATCGGAGATCGTGACCTTCACCGACGTTGCCGTTGAAGCGTTCCGCAATTGATCGAAGACCAGCGTTCTCACGCGCAACTTTTGGCCTGGCTGGTAGATGGGTTTGTCCGTCGTCGGTATCGCAACCATTCTGTTCCGAATCTGAACGGAGTGCTCGAGCTTCCGAACGAAGCTTTGGACTTTTCCGGTCAGTTCAAGTTCAAGGTCGGTCTCCAAAGAATCCTTCGGCACATCAAAAATGAGCTCCGCGTATCCGGCAGAGTTCGTTCGAGCGGTTTTCTGAACAACGGCAGCACTGTCCTCCGACATCAGCCGGGCGGTAATCTCGACGTTCGCCTTTGGCATGCCGATAGCCGGATCCTCCGCGAAAACCTGGACGCGGTATTGGGGCGAGTTGACGCTATATGGACTCACAGCTCTCATCACAAAGGGCTCAGGCGCGACTCTCGAAACCGAAGTAATACCTTCCGCGTCGCCAGGTAGCGTGTACTTCAAGCGCAACCAGCCATAGTTGCCCTGCGAGGCCTCTTCAAGTTCCAGAAAAGTGGACACGTCCGCCTGGAGAACGCTAGCTCCAACACGGACAACCACCGGCATGGAAAGCTCACGAAGCAACTTGTTGTTGGGCGCGAGAAACTGGAGTTGCAGGGTGGTTTGGATGGGCTGAGTGGTCGTATTCATGACCGGCAACCGAAGCGTTGCCGTATCTCCGATATCGATACCAATCCTGCTCTCATCAATGGTTATTCGTCCTGCAGGAGTCGCGCGCAGAGACTGAAGAAGCAGAAGAAACCCAAGAAACCCGAAGAGACGTGAGCGAGTCATAGGAGCGCCTCCCTGTCGGGGGGTGAAGTCTTTTTTGGAAACTTGTTTCGGGGGCCAGCCTGGGGGATGGCCCAAGTATACGACTGACGGGAATTCGCGCAAGGCCTCTGCGCCAGTTTCAGCCGACGGCTATACCTTTCCCCAGCTTTTCAGAACGTCCATAGTTCGAACGACCTTGTCCATTGAGCCGCCATCGTATTCGACGATGTACCACTCGGTTCCGCCTGCGCTTTCGCAAGCCTTGAAAATATCCGGCCACTTGTTGGTGTCGGCCGTATCGCCGAGCAAGGGCGCGGCGTGGGCGGGTTTCACATGAACTGTGATTGAGCGTCCGGGATACTTATTGATGTACGCCACCTGGTCAGCATCAGCCGTTCCCATGTGTCCAAGGTCGCATTGCATAATGACGTCCTTGTTGGCGCGCGTGAAAAAGATGTCCCATACGGTTGCGCCTTCCACCTGACGAAATTCGCCGGGATGACAGTGGAATCCCGTCTGCATGTTCAGCGGCTTCAGTTTCGCGGCGATGCCGTTAAAGATGTCGGCAGCGCCTTCTATGCTCATCCGGCTGTTGGTGTAGGTGTTGGCAAGGCTGGGAACAATCAAGCGAGGATTACCGATCGTCTTGTTGAATTCGACGGTCTTATCGAACTCCTCACCCTGCAGCGTATTCAGCGCGGTGTGGCATCCAATCGCCTGAAGACCGTTGTCGTCGAGCATCTTCCGAATATCTTTGGCTGCCACATTGTTGAAGCCCGCAAACTCGACGCCCTTGTATCCCAGCTTCGCGACGGCGGCGAGCGATCCGGCCATGTCGCGGCGCAGGTCGCCCGAAATGGTATAGAGCTGAAGCGCAATCGGGACCTGCTTCCCGCCATAATTCTGAGCGGACAAGAGGGCGCGGCCCCCGGCCGCGGCTAACGTTGCAGCCCCACTCACCGTAAAAAATGTCCGTCGAGTCATGAATGCCGTCATGGAGTCGTCCTTTCTAACGGGTGTCCTGGCAGATGTATTCGAACATTTCGCCGCCGGCAATCCACGTCGATGCCGATGTCGGCGAAATGGTCCAGCGGCCGGTCCACGGAGCCGTGTAGGCGCCAGGATCGTCGACCGTCACTTCATAAGAAAGCGTTCTGAGATTTGGCCGGGAAATGCGCTCGGTGAGATGCAGCTTATCTGTCGTCGGATAGGTGCCGGCTAACCACTGCTTTTCATTAAAGCCGACCGTATCGACGACGAGCGTGTCGCCTTCCCATTTGCCTGTCGAGTGTCCGAGATACGTCGGGCGCAATGCTTCGCCTGCTGGATGCGGTCGTCCATCCATATAGATCACGCGCCAGGAGTGCGGGCCAGCGATGTTCAGGATGAAGATGCTCTTTAGGTCCGGCACGTCCACGATCTCGAATCCAGGCGCATTGAAGAATCCTGGACCGCCGGCGGCTTTGCATTCCACCAGTGGAGGATAAAGTTCGGGACGCGACGATCGATATTCCGAGAGAGCGCGAGCCCACGGCTGCATCGGAATATCGGCGGCGCGGGGCATTCCTCCGAGACCCGGCCGGACTTCCCAATAGCCTTTCTTGTCCGTACTGGATCCGAGATTGATGCGCCCGTCGGGCCATCGTGGCGTCGGCTCTACAGGCTGATCGGCCGCTGCTGCAGCACCGCCTCTCTGGCCTCTTCCCTGTCCTGCGATCGGCAGTAGTGCGGCCGCACACAACAGGATGCGGAGGATTAAACTCAAGCCCAGCCGCGACTTCACGGTCATCGCATGGTCATCTTCTGACCCGAAGCCAGAGTCATCGAAGTTGACGGCAGAGACCCTGCGGTATTGCTGCCGTCCTTTGCGAGCGCGGCGTTCTCTACCGTGATCTTGTCGCCAACCTTCAACGTGTCTTTCTTCCATCCGCTCCGCTGGAGCGCGTAGGGCGGGCCCATTTCGATTCGAAAACTACGTACCGTGCCTTTATCGTCCTTTGAATCCATGTAGACGAACGCATGGGGGTTCACCCAGTCCACCTTCGTAACGTAACCCACAATCGTCATGGTCTTCGCGGAATCGTATTCCGCATCGAAGGAGTGGTGCGCCAGTACAGGTGTGACGATCAAACAGACAAGTCCGAGAACAAAAGCGAGTCGTGTTCTCATCATTCCTCCCATCAGCGATTGAATGCGGGATCCGCATTCTCCTCGCAAAAGTATTCCTGCAGTTCTTCGTCGGGAACCCACTGGATCGTCCAGCCGCCGGTCCAGCGCCGAGTGTACGTCCGTGGATCATCGACGGTCACTTCATAACGCAGCGTGTTCAGGTTCGGCCGCGTGAATCGTTCGATCAGATGCAACGCCTCCGTATGAGGAAGGCCTCCAGCCGTCATCCAGAACTTTTCAGTGAAGCCGACGGAATCCACCACCAGCGTGTCGCCTTCCCATTTTCCTACAGAGGTGCCGTAGTAGCTGGAGACCGCCTCTGACGCGGCCGCTGCCGGACGCCCATCCGTATTGATGACTCGCCAGTTGCGATTCCCGCCACCGTGCAGCACCAGAATGCGGCCGAGTTCCGGCTGTTCGACGAACTGAAATCCGTAAGGCATTTGAAACTGACGTGGGCCGCCTGGCGGCAGGCATCGTCCGATGGGGTCGTCTTTGAGGAGATTACGCTGGCGAAACTCATAGAGCGCTCTTGCCCATGGTTTGAACGGCGCCACCTTATCGATGTCGGCGATGTTCGCAAGCAGACCATCGTCATTCATCGCCGGTTTTGCCGCGATGTTTTCCACCAACACCTTCGCGCTCGGCACTCCCCAATATCCCTTGCCACCTGGGGAAGGACCAAGCCTTACGTGTCCATTGGGCCAGCGCGGGGCCAGCGCCGTCGCGGCGGCAGGACGCCGAGGCTGGGGAGCGAAGAGCCTTCGCCCGGTTGCCTTCAAAACGACAGAGGTGGCGGAAGCCTGGCGCGCGTCGCCTCGAGCGAGGACACCTTCAATCGTGACGACGTCACCAATCTTTAGCGAGCTGGCCTTCCAGCCGTTCTTTTCAAGGTCGAGCGGACTGCCGAACTCCACAGCCCAATTGGCAAGGTTCCCTCCGCCATCCTTCACGTTCATGAAAAGGAACGCACGGGGATTCACCCAGTCAAGCTTCGTCACTGTGCCTTCCAGGGTTACCTTTCTACTGGAATCATAGGTTGTCGTGAACGAACGTTGAGCGGAAGTCCGCGTCGAAAGGCAAAGCATCACAAGTCCGACAATCGTCATTCCCTGGATTCGAGTCAGGTTCATTGCTCCCTCGTCACCTTAAACTCGCCAGTCACATCGGCCTGACGCCACATTCCCACAAGCTTGCGGCGAGGCGAGCCGATGTCCTCAAGCTTGCCCTCGGCTTCGATTCTCACCGCCTTGCCGGCAGTGTCCTTTGATTCCGCGTCCAGGCGAACCGACCAACTGGAGTAATCGACAAAGACATTCAAGGGCGAGGAATCCGGGCCGGGATTCATGACTCCGGTAACTTTGTCGCCATCCCAGTTCATGACAAGCGTGATGTGATTACGAGGTCCGCTGCCTGGCCCCCAGTCTCCAGTCCATGTGCCGGAAAGCGGATGTCCTTCCTGCGCGAAGGCGGATATCGCGACGACAAGGCAAACGAACAGGACTCGTTTCCACATGGAATTCTCGCCTCCAGAGATCACCGCGGGAGCAATTATCGCGAAGCTTAACACAGTCGCCTCCGCGGTTGACCGCATGCCTTTGGCCGGGGCACCATTGTTATCCGCAATGGATTACGACAAGACAGAAATGGCAAAAACCTACAGGACCGGACGCAGCCTGGAGCCGGAGGTGCTGCAGCAGTGGATGGATGTTGTTGCCGCGCACGTCGAGGGCAAAGACGTGCAAGCGATCCTTGATGTGGGCTGCGGCACCGGACGGTTCTCCGAGGCGCTCGCCGAAGAGTTCAATGCCAATGTCGTTGGGATTGACCCATCGCGAACAATGCTGGACGAAGCGCAGCGGCACTGCACTCACTCGCGAGTGTTTTATGCCCGCGGTTCAGCCGAGTTCATCCCCCTGAAGACGAGCTCGGTGGATGTGGTTTTCATTTCGATGGCCTTCCATCACTTCACGGATCCGCCCGCAGTGGCTGAGGAGTGCAGGCGTGTGCTGCGGCCAGAAGGCCGCGTCTGTTTGCGTACGGGCAGCTGGGAAAAGATTCCCGCATATCCCTATGTGCCATATTTCCCCGGAACCGCAGCTCTCATTGAAAAACGCCTGCCGTCAATCCGGTTCCAACGCGAAGTCTTCGAAGCCGCGTCGTTCGACGTCCTGTTTGAGGGAGAAGTGTGGCAGCAGATTGCGCCGGACTTTCCGACGTATGCGGACAAGATCGCACTGAGGGCCGACTCGATTCTGGTGAGTCTCGAAGACAAGGAGTTCGACGCAGGGATGGCGATGCTTCGTGCCGAAAAAGCGCCGGGACCAATCGTCGAACCGATCGACTTCCTCGTGTTCGGGAAGCATACGTAGTTACGGCTGGACCTGTCCGAAAGCACCCTGCCGGTGCCGGCTTCTCTGGATAGCGCGAGCGAGAATTCCCACGACAAGAAGGTTCGTCGCCAGAAGTGCGAACTTGATGAACGAAAAGCCCAGAAACAGCTCATAAATTTCCACGGGAAGATAGATGGCGCCCGAGATCACTCCGAACCATTCCGCCCATGTGCGTTCGTGCCATAGACCGTAGGCTTCGATGAACCGAATGGCGGCATAGAAACACGCGCCGATTGCGAGCATCCACAACCTGGAACTGTTGAGGGACTTCACCGCGTCGAGGAAAATCCGGGGATAGTGACTGGCAGGATTGAGATGAAAGTGGCGGACGATTTCGTCGGCAATGACTTGTGCATTCTCGTGAACAAGCGAGATCGCACCGGCGGCCGCAAGGAGCACGACCGCACCCTTCAGGGCTTCGACAATGGCTATGGATTTCAGGCCGGTGGTTGAAGATCTCATTGCTGGGTTGGAGTCGTACTCAGAAGAATTCCAGAATCCAAATCCGTCATCCGCCGCCTCCCGGCACCCTCTCCCTGAGGGAGATGGCGAGGGTCAGCGTCCTGTTTGCGCTGGAATATGCTTCTCAAGCATCTGCCGGCGAACAACACCGCCGTAAACATTACCCTCGGCATCAATACCCACACCTTCGGCACCGCTGTGCTCCGTTGTAGTGGACTCCATATCTTCGATGAAATACCTCACTGACCCGTCTTTTGCGCTGCCGATGCGGATTCCTTTTTTCCAACCCGGCTGGTCCGGGCCCCATGATTCCGAGTCCGCAACATAGATAGTGTCGTCACGAGTAATGGCAATCCCGCTCGGCCGTCCGAATTGCTTCCACGTGGCCAGGAATCGTCCTTCCTGGTCGAAGATCTGAATACGATTGTTATTTCGATCGCCAACGAAGAGGCGGCCCTGCGAATCGATCGCAATGGTGTGGGGCGAGTCGAGCTCATTTGAACCGGTTCCCTTGCGGCCCCACGATTTGATGAACTTTCCATCTTTTGAAAACTTCGAAATGCGATCGTTTCCCGCTGTTCCGCCGGAGTGACCTTCAGTGACGAAAATCTCGCCGTTAGCGGCAACGGCGACATCGGTCGGCTCATCAAAAAGGCCCGGCTCGGCGCTTGCGACGCCCGCCTTGCCAAGGGTCATGAGAATCTTTCCATCAGGATCGAACTTGAAAACCTGATAGCCCTTCCCGTTCTGTGTCTGTGCATCGGTAACCCACAGATTGCCCTGAGCGTCGACTGTCGCACCATGAGGAAAGACGAACAGACCGGCGCCCCAGCTCTTGAGCAGCTTGCCGGACTTGTCGAATTTCAGAATCGGCGGCTCAGTTCGACCCGCACACGAATTTCCCGAACACCGATGAATGACATAGATGCCTCCATCAGAAGCCATCTCGATCGCCGTTACCGCAGCCCACGGCGCACCGTTTGGCGGCTGCGCCCAGTCGCGCACGGTTCGATAGGGATTGGGCAACTCATTCAGCGGCTTGTCACTCTGCGAGTAGGAAATTCCGGCGAACGCAAGGATTGCGACCAGGGTTCCACGCTTTATTAATGACATGAAGGACTCCTTCGGGCTCAGGAGCAAGACAGGGCCATTCTATCACGGTGAAATTTTGGGATTCAGTACCGGCCGACGGTAAGCAGCGCAGCTTCTGCTGGGCGGTTCAAACCGCCGCATGAAGTCGCGAAAGGTTGCGTCGCTTTAGCGGGGGAGGATGCGCAGAGCGCGGTTATTTGCAAAGCGATAGGCGGAAAAATCGCGCCTATCGAGGGTGAATATCGTGTCAATTCCCTCCGATTCCGCAAGATAGACCAGCGAGGCATCTGCGAGCTGAGGCCGCAGTCTTTGATATTTGCGCAGGAACGTCATCAGCCAGGGAACAGCTTCATCCCTTATGGGCAGAACGCGGATCAGTCCGGACTGGATCCAGCCCAGCATCTGCTGCATACCGACAGTATGGTCACGAAGAAGCCAATCGGCCTCAGCCAGCACAGGCCAGCATGTCAGCAGAGGGGGAGCGATTTCTTTGAGTCCTTCACTACACCGCTCATGCCAGGCATCGTTACGTGCGAGAAGGGCGACGAGCGGGCCGGTGTCCAGAAGAACGCGAGGAGTCACTTTCGCCGAATCCTTTCAGGTACTTCTTGTTCGTGCTGAGGTCCGAAGGTAATCCCGTTGCGATTCCAGCACCGCCTATGCGCATCACCATGTCATACGCGGTTTCCCTGGCATCCAGATAAAGCTTCAAGGCTTCCCGAATAATTTCGGACTCGTCTTTGACTTCGAGTCTTGCTCGTTCGGTCAGCTTTCTATGCGTCACCTGGTCTACTCGCGCGGAGAGACGATAGATTTTCATGTCGGACAACTTACCATAGTCTGTCCGACACGCTCAACAGGAGGGCACAAAAGCTTCTCTGGTCAGGCAAGGAAACTCTTGCTACGGCAGCAGTGCTACGAGTATTTACTTACGCGTCAACGTCATTCCTTAGTTTCACGGCTCTTCTAAACGGAGAAACAGACTATGCGAAAAATTCTCATCCTGATTTCGTTAAGCACATTGATCGCCATGACCGCCGGCTGCGCGCCATCAGACAAAGGCGTGGACTCGGATAAGCCGCAAACCCCTCCGCCGGGAACCGCGCCTGCCGGTAGCGCGCAGGTTCATGGGAACCTCCAGCAGGTCATGCGGGGAATTCTGTTTCCTGCCTCCAACGTAATTTTCGCGGCACAGAGCAACGACCCCAGCAAGGTAAAGCCTGCAAGCGATCCTTCAACCGCAACCGATCCTCTCGCCAGTACGTATGGCGGTTGGACTGCCGTTGAAAATGCCGGGTTGGCGCTGGCTGAGTCCGCCAACCTGCTGATGGTCCCGGGAAGGATGTGCGCGAATGGCAAACCCGTTCCCATGCAGAACCCGGACTGGCCGGGATTCGTCCAGGGGCTTCGAGATGCCGGCATGGAGGCGTATAAGGCCGGCCAATCGAAAAACCAGGACAAGATCCTGGATGCGGCGAACACGATGACGACGGCCTGCAGTAACTGTCACGACAAATACCGGGAAAAACCCGGCGGTGAGAAGGATCGCTGCATTTAGGTGCCACGCTGGACGGGGCATCGGCTTGCAATTCCCCCGATTCTTCATTAAATAGATTGCACCATTCTTGGGAATCGGAGGACTGGAGATGAAGGCGTTTCTTGTGATCGCCGTGTCGATCATGTTTGCGGTTGCGGTCTCACCGTTGTTGTCAGCGCAATGGCCGGACTACCCCACGCCGGGCGTTCCGATGAACAACGGGCAACCCAATATGGAAGGCCCCACGCCTAGAACGGCTGATGGGAAACCCGATCTCTCTGGAATCTGGGCCCTCGGCAGAGGGGGCGGTGGAGCAGGGCGCGGTCAACGCGGCCAGGGCCGTGGCGGAGCACCAGGCGGGGATGCCGCGGCACCCGCGGCGGCTCCAGCTCGCGGCGCAGCGCCGGCCCCAGCTGCCAATGCCGGACCACCGGTGGCAACGTTCTTCGATCTCGGCTCTGCAATCCAGGGCGGATTGCCTTACACGCCATGGGCCCGAGACCTTCGGGCGAAGCGCATGGCCGACAACATGAAAGATAATCCGGACGCTCACTGCCTTCCGATTGGTCTCACTCAGCTTCACTTGCACCCGCAGCCGCGCAAGATCATTCAGACTCCCAAACTGATCATCATGCTTTACGAAGCTCAGGGTGGCGTGCGGCAGATTTTCATGGACGGAAGGCCTTTACCCAACAACGATCCGCAGCCATGGTGGTACGGCTATTCCATCGGGCACTGGGAAGGCGACGATCTCGTTGTGGAGACGACGGGCTTCCGTGATGACGTCTGGCTCGATGTCAACGGCAGTCCGCTGACCGTCACGGGGAAGATGACCGAACGGATGAGGCGACCCAACTACGGCACCTTGCAAACCGATATCACTATCGAGGATCCTAAGTCGTATACGAAGCCTTTCACGGTGCGCGTCAATCACCGGGCGATGTTGAATACGGATCTCATCGAGTTTATCTGCCAGGAAAACGAGCAATCTTCCCAGTATTTCGAACCAACATCGAAGTGAGGAGTATCCGAATGAGACCTCGATCTTTCGTTCTTGCCGCCGGACTGGCCATTGCCTTTGCGACTTTGCCGGCTCTTGCACATCACGCGTTCAATGCGGAGTTTGACCGCCAGAAGCCGATCACGCTTACGGGAAAGGTCACCAAGGTCGAGTGGGCCAATCCCCATGCACGCATCTACCTTGATGCGAAGAGCGACAAGGGCGAAGTCGTGAATTGGAACTTCGAGTTGGGCAGCCCCAATGGGCTCATGCGCAACGGCTGGAGAAGGGATTCGCTGAAAAATGGTGATGAAATCACCGTGACTGGCTGGCTCGCCAAACATGCGCCGAACGTTGGAAATGCGGGAACGGTGACGTTGGTGGCCACAGGAAAGCGTCTTTTCGCGGGATCTTCTATAGGGGACGACAACACTCAGTAAGTTCCACAATTGCAAATCCCTCATCCGGCCCGCAGGGCCATCCCTCTCCCACCGGGAGAGGGATGCGCGAAGCGCCGGGTGAGGGATTTTGAATCTTGCTACCGCCCTACTGCTCCGGCGCTCCCGTTCCCTGGGATCCGATGAAGAGCTTCTTGCCGTCCGGATATGTGATGCTGCTTCCATTGGCGCGATTCGCGCCGTCCTTAGCCTGATATCCTTCAATAAGGATTTCCGTTCCGATCGGCAACGAATTCTGATCGAATCCGCGTCGAAGCATGGCATTGGGCGCTGCCGCTTCGATCATCCAACGCGTGACCTTTCCGTCGGTCCCCTTCACGTCGATGTGGATCCACGCATGCGGGTTGATCCAGTCCATTTTCGTTACGGTGCCTCTGAGCTTTACCGGCTTCGTCGAATCGAATTCGGCGGCGAATGCATGGTGCGCCCAGAGAGACGCGGGCACCAGCATCAAAGCGGCGACAGCTACGAGAAGTAATCTTGTTCGCATCGGTTTATCCTCATTATTTCTGCTTAGCGGCTTCCGCTGCGGCTTTTTCATCCGCACGGGCACCACTCAGCTGATTCATCATGCCATTGTTTCCCTCGTGGCACGCGTATTCAAAGTTCTGGTAACCCTGCTCCTGGCGGATCGGGAACGTGAACGTGAATGGCGCCGTGTAAGTTCGGGGATCCTCGATTCGCATCGTGTATTGAATGGTCTCCTTGTCCGTGCGTGTCAGACGCTCGGTGAACTTTGCGTCTTCGCTGAAAGGAGTGCCTCCGCCGTTGCCGCCGATTCCCGTCTTGTTTCCGAGGATGTTCTTTGTTTCGATGACCAGCGTGTTGCCTTCCCAGTGGCCACGGGAGTCACCCATGTAGGTCTTGATGTTGGATCCCACGTGAGGGCTGCCATCCAGAGGAATGACCCGCGCTTCATGAACCATTTCCTGAAGCAGCACCACATATCCGGGTCCCTGAACGATCTCTGTTCCGTTGCCATAAATCACAGGAATGACGGATCCCGCAATTCCGCGCGTGATGCATCGAATGTAATAGGTGTAGCCTTCCCAGGAGTCTTCGGGATTGGCGGTGCCCGCACCCTGACGGGTGTACAACGCTTGCCTCTGACGCCCTTCCTCTGTCAGAGCCGGCGTCTGGCCGTTCTCGGGTTCAATGAGGAGCGAGGTCTGCCGTGGAGAGCGGCGAGCGCGTTCACCCCAGTGTCCCGGAGGTCCCGTACCCACGTTGCCGCCAGGTGTTGCGAATTCCTGTGCGTCTCTCTGTGCAGTGGTCTCAATGGTTCGCTCCCTCGTGGCAACTTCTTCGTCGGTCAGGAGTTGCCGGGTGCCATATTGAGCGGCGCGATTCATTCCCAAACCGATGTAGTCGTCACTGGTGTAGATCCCTTGGAGGTCCGGATCACCCCAGGATGTTTTCGGCGGCGTCCAGGCTCTGGCAGCGGCCGAGGCCGTCGTTGCCGGCTTAGGCGCCTGTTGTGCCGCCACGGGAAGCGCCGTCAGGGACAGCGCCGCCAACATGAGAAATCGATGTTTCATCTGAAATCTCCCTCCTAGTTCACTGGCTTCCTGAGATGTCCGTAAATCAACTCCTCAGTGTATTCCACGCACTTGTACTCCAACAGCTTTGCATTCTTCTCCAGGCGACGATAAATCGGGAAGCTCATTTTCCATGGCCGCGTAAAAGTCTTCGGATCGTCAATCGTCGCTTCGTAATCGATAACATCGGGGTTTCGAAGAGTATACCGCTCGGTCACCTTCAGGGCATCACTGTGAAAGTTCCCCGAGCGATCGAACCACGACTCCGGCCAATTCCCAGTAACTTCCACCACCAGCGTGTCTCCTTCCCAGTGACCATTGGATGTTCCCATCCAGGCGGCAACCTGAGCCTTTCTGGGTGTCTTCACATAGACGACGCGGTTGGAGGTGGCGAACTCATACGCGAACGCGATGGTCGCGTCGCCCTGTACGATCTGGAAGGGAAACGGCATGTAATTGGCACGCGGGATACCGGGCATGTAGCACTTTATTTCGGGATCCGCGGTCCAGCGATTGAGACGATTCAGACGTCGTTGTTCGAGAGCTTCCGGCTTGTAGGGGATTTCATTACCTTCCACAATGCCCTGTCCGGCAGGAATGGCGAATGCAGCACCCAACTGATAGAAGGGACCCGGCTCAGTGGAGTGATCCTGAATATCCCAGTTCGCTCCCGTCAATGCCTGCCAAAGACCTGTGAAATTCGGTTTGCCGCCGATGCGGGCCACGCGCGCCGGTGCTCCGGTTTGACCTCGCGCCGGTGCCGCGGTCTGGCCGCGAGCAGGTGCTGCGGGTGCTGGAGCCTGCCCGCGAGTTGCAGGAGCGGCAGTTGGAGCAGCGGCCTTCGACTGTGCACTCTGCGCTGAAACAAAGGCTATCGAAGCAGAAAACGTGATCGCCACGGCAATGATGGACACAGCCAACCACTTGTACCGGTCGCGCATCGGTCAGATCTCCTGTGAAATCGTTGCGGTTACTCTTCTGACGCTGAAATCGTTACGGAACTATTCAAAGTCGCCCAGCAAGTCAAGTTCACGCAGCCGCAAACTTCACTCACGCGACAGCGCTACTTTGGAGCGCAAACGCCCTGAACGGAACGGGCAGACGTTATTCGAATCTCCTGTAGTCCAGTCGGTGGCTTTGGAGCCAACGCACCTTCCACTTCGATTTTCATACCGCGCCACGCCGACATATTGATTCCGCCAGTAAGAAGAAGATCCACCAGCGGGATGGGAGCCGCGGGAACAGCAGGCGCAGCAGCACCGCCACCTCTACCGCCACCGCGACCTCCAGCCGGGCCACCAGCGGCGGCTCCGCCCGGAGCAACTCCTGGTGCGGCGCCCGCTGGCGCGCCGCCACCGCGTGCCCCACCCCGGCCTCCACCACCCGCAGCTCCCGGTGCTGCACCCGCTGGAGCACCCGCACCGGCAGGAGCGCCGGCAGCCGCTCCTCCGCCACCGCCTCCCCGCCCACCGCCCCGGCCGCCGCCACCGGGGGCAGCGGCCGGCGCCGGCGTAGGCAACGCGACTCCGGAAATGAACCACGGTTTCTGTTCGGAACCGTCACCCTGAAGGCATCCAAGGACTTTGACGGGCAACGGGGAAGGGGCCTGGGCGAATGCGGAGAAAGCGAGAGCCGTTGCTCCGACAATGCCAACACCAAGAAAGACAAGCTTCATGACCTGTGTTCTCCTCGCACGGCACATCACCAGCGACGATGGCTGGAGCAGCTAAAGTTTGGTCACTGACGCATTAGCGATACGCGATCTTTTAACACAACCCGGACCCGAGGCAAAAACCAATGCGCTTTCGCTCTTCATTTAATCCCCGGCCAGCTGTCCATCGGATCCGTGGAACGTACCACGTGCATTCCAGCCTCGGCGAAACGCCGCCAGGCCTCGTTAGCGTCGTCGGTATAGTCAACAACGCCGGCAACAACGACCGGCGAAGTGCAATCCTCAAGCAGATAGATCTTTCCCAGCAACCGGCGGTCGTTCCGCGCGCTGCGCATCAGGTCTTCAATGGTCCACGCAACGCAGTGGCTCTTGGCCTGGCCGGCGATAATGACGGCGTCGAATGACCATAGTTTGTCGATGAGTTCGGTGTCTTTGCGCGATATCTCTCGGCCCTCTGCATCCGTCGATACCTCGGGACCCAGAACAGAGTAATGCTCCGTGAAGGGATTGCGCCCCTTGATCCGAAAGTCCGCCTGGCTATACCGACCTATCGTGTGAAAGAAAACGGCTTCCTCAACAGCAGGAACCAGGGCGTGGCCGATTCCTCCAAGCATCGAATGGTATGGCCAGACTGAAAGGTCGTACTTCCCTGCCTCCTGCAGGGCCTTCGCGTAATGCAGCAGGTCTCGCTTTGCACGATCAGGATCGATCTGGAGAGTTTTAGCCGCTTCCGGATTGAACGTCCATCTGCCACGAGCGATGTCGTCCGCCGTAACCAGCGTGAATGGACGAGGATTCTCGCCGCGATCGTTCACAAGATAGATCGCGTGAAAGATCTGCATCGCCTGATGCGTATCCATCGTGGCAATGACCTGACTGACACGGCCGAGATTCCGGTAGAGGAATTCGCACAGCCTTGCGCTGTCATCAACCGCCGCATAACCCGATCGTCCTGCTACAAACAACTCAAATCCGGGTACACAGAACGTGTTCTGTACGTCGATCGCCAGTAATGCGATCCTCAATACGTCCGCGGATGCCGGTTTCAGTTGATGCCGTCGAGCCCATTCTCTCGCTTCAATGGCTCGCTGCTCGTAAGGCACGCGATAAATCCGGCCTGCAGAATCTGACGAAAAGTGCGCTGGAACAGGAAGGTTCACGCTGGCCATGGTGATCCAAAGGTATATTGTCCCGAGCCACAAAGTCGATTTGGAATTGTCATGATGAACACAGGCAGCATTCTCCTCACCGATCTGTACATGCTGACGATGCTGGAGGGCTTCTATAAGCAGTCCTTAAATGGAATCGCATCGTACGAGTTCTTCGTGCGAAGACTCCCCGAAAGCCGAAGCTTTCTTGTGGCAGCAGGCCTTGAGCAGGCGCTTGATTACCTCGAGCAGGCACACTTCACGTCAACAGAACTGGAATGGTTGCGGCAAAGCGGAAGGTTTTCTCCCGAATTCATTGAACATCTCGCAGGATGGCGATTCACAGGGGACGTGGATGCCATGCCGGAAGGAACAGTGTTCTTTGCCAACGAGCCCGTCCTTCGAGTCACGGCGCCGATTTCCCAGGCTCAGCTCGTTGAAAGCCGGCTGATCAATCTGCTGAACCTGCAGACCATGATCGCCTCAAAGGCGGCGCGCTGCGTCCTTGCTGCGAATCAAAGAACGCTCGTCGATTTTGGTTTACGGCGCGCTCACGGCGCCGAAGCCGGCCTTCTGGCATCGAGGGCAAGCTACCTTGCCGGTTTTGACGGAACCGCCACCGTTCTCGCCGGAATGATGTTCGCCATTCCGATCTACGGCACGATGGCGCACGCTTACATCCAGGCCCACGACAGTGAGCGGGAGGCCTTCGAGACCTTTGCTCGCGCACAGCCCGGCAACGTCGTTCTGTTGATCGACACCTACGACACAGAACAGGGCGCGCGTGTCGTTGCGGACCTTGCGCCGCGGCTGCGCGAGAGCGGCATTACGATCAAGGCGGTCCGTATTGACAGCGGAGACTTCATGATTCATTCGCGAAACGTCCGGAGGATTCTGGATGATGCAGGCCTGAAAGACATCGGGATCTTCTGCAGCGGAAACCTTGATGAGTACCGGCTTCGAGATCTCGTTCAAGATGGGGCTCCGATCAACGGCTTTGGCGTCGGAACACGGCTGGACACTTCCGAGGACGCGCCAAGTCTTGAATGCGTTTACAAACTCGTTGAGTACAACGGGGAGCCGCGGCGAAAGCGGTCCGAAGGAAAAGCGACATGGCCCGGCAGGAAGCAGGTATTCCGCCAGTATGGAAGCAGCGGCCAGATGGAAGGCGACACGATCACCGCATGGGGAGCCGATCAGGCCGGTCAGCCGCTCCTCGAAGCCGTGCTTCGAGAAGGCAAGCGCGTCCGATCCACTGAACCGCTGTCGAAGATTCGAGAGCGCTCGGCACGCGATAGAGACCGTTTGCCCGAATACCTCCGAGTGCTCGAGAACAAGACATCCTACCCCATCCGTATTGCATCCGCTCTTGAGGACCTGGCCAAACAAGCGGACGAAGCGATCAGGCGAAGACGAGAGTTTTTGGAGTGAAGAGGAACTATCTGCTGCGGTTGCGCAGGAGGCCTGAGCCCACTGCGGAGAACTTGACCGATCGCTGGAAAAGGTAAAAGTTCACGGGGACCTGGTATTCGACATTGACGCGGAGCACGGAGTCTTCTGTGGTCATGTTGATGTCCTGGGCAGTAACCGGAAGATTGTGTTCCTCGGCCTTGCTCAGAATTGCTTCCTTCAAGGGCGCCTGCATGCGGATCCGCGGAGTCTGCTCCTCGACGTACCGATTGAACTCCATCGTGTGGTAGTAGACTGGCACGTATCTGGCGATTACAAACACCAAAACCAGAAAAAACGTGAGCTTCAATGCTCGGCTCATTCTGCCTCCTGCAGCCAGTAGTCTTGCAAGTCGGAGGCCAACCATAAGCTCATGAAAAATAAGGCGAATCCTTGAGGAAGTGACGGAAAATAGACTTGAAAGTGACCGTTCGCGGCAGTGGGTCTATGACTGGTTCAGATTGTTGACAGAACTTGACTTAGGGATGGCCTGGTCGTTCGGATGAAGAGAGTGGGAGGTTGAAGAAGGCTCGCATCAGCGAGGTCTGGATCGAGGCCTTCGGGCTTGTCACTTCAGACGAAGACCGAATGCCTCGGTCCGACGGATATAGCCGCGACTTCCGGCAACAACGGAGTGCGGTTAGCTAGACGCTTAGCGGCGCGACGGCGTCAGTCTCGCGCGACGCCCACACACTCTCGCCCGTTTCCTGAACAGCCGCCAGGCTCTTACCTTCGAAGGTGCCGCCTTCCTTGATGATCAGCTTTGGAGTTCGGACATCCCCCCGCAGGTGGCCACTTTCGCAGATCTCAACCCGACCTACGCAGTCGATGTTGCCCGAAACCCTGCCATAAATCTGGATTTCGCCGGCCTTGATCTCGGCCTCTACGGTCGCATGCTCTCCGACGATGAGAACGTCGGTTGTGGTGATGGACCCGCGAACATTCCCATTGAGGTGCAACGTACCCGAAAAATGGAGGTCACCGTTCAAAGAGGTCCCTTCGGCGAGGAATCCATTGAACTCTTCATTGTTAACGGTCTTTCTACTAAACACTCGGTTTATCTCCGTTCTTTTTAAATGGGTTACTGCAAACGCTCAGAGAAGCCATTTGCGGCGAATTGTCAGATGGGGGCATAGGGGTGTCAACCCGTTTATCGCCGAGTCCAAAACCGGGCGGATGTCAAATTGCCGTTTGGGGGTGGCCGTGGCGGCGGCGGTCCCGTTGACAACCTCATCGGTGTCAGCCAACATCCCTTTCCACGGAGGTATATGCCAGACCCAATCCTTGTAGCAAAAGGCACTGAAGATTCCTACCTGCTTCCCCGGATGGCGAACCGCCATGGCTTGATCGCGGGGGCGACAGGAACGGGCAAGACCGTAACCTTGCAAAAGCTCGCCGAGAGCTTCAGCCGCACGGGCACACCGGTCTTTCTCGCCGATGTGAAAGGCGATCTCTCGGGGCTGAGCCAGGCCGGCGGCCAGAACCCAAAGATCCTCGAGCGCATGAAGCAATTAGGATTGAGTGAAGCCTTCGCATCGAGTCCAACCGAGTTCTGGGATGTTTTCGGCGAGCAGGGACTTCCCGTTCGCTCCACCATTTCAGAAATGGGACCTCTGCTGCTGTCGCGACTTCTCAACCTGAACGACACACAGTCCGGTGTGTTGTCGCTGGTTTTCAAGGTCGCTGACGATCAGGGATTGCTTCTTCTGGACCTGAAGGACCTTCGCGCCATGATGCAGTGGGTTGCGGATAATGCCGGCGATCTGAAGACTCAATATGGAAACGTTTCTGCTGCAAGCATCGGCGCAATTCAGCGGGGTCTTCTGACACTTGAGGAACAGGGAGCAGAGAAATTCTTTGGCGAGCCGGCGTTGAACCTCGATGACCTGATGCAGACAAACAGTCAGGGTCAGGGCGTCATCAACATCCTGGCCGCCGACAAGCTCCTTCAATCTCCAAAGCTCTACACGACCTTCCTTCTTTGGCTTCTTTCAGAGTTGTTCGAACAACTTCCTGAGGCTGGAGATCTGGACAAGCCCAAGCTCGTATTCTTCTTTGACGAAGCCCACCTTCTTTTCAACGAAGCGCCCAAGCCGCTCCTCGAGAAGATCGAACAGGTTGTCCGGCTGGTTCGCTCCAAAGGCGTAGGAGTTTATTTCGTGACGCAGAACCCTCTCGACGTTCCGGACGTCGTCCTTGGCCAACTGGGGAATCGGGTTCAGCATGCTCTTCGCGCCTTCACACCGAAGGACCAAAAGGCAGTGAAAGCCGCAGCCCAAACATTTCGGGCCAATCCCAAATTGGACGTCGAAAAGGCAATCACGGAACTCGGTGTCGGCGAAGCGCTCGTCTCGTTCCTCGATGAAAAGGGAGTGCCGGCATTGGTACAACGAGGGCTGATTTGTCCGCCGGGAAGTTTTATTGGCCCAATTACCCCTTCCGAACGCGACCGGATTGTGCGGGGTTCCCTCGTCTATAAACACTACCAGGAATCTGTCGATCGAGAGTCCGCTTACGAACGGCTAAAGGCGAAGGCTGGGCAAACGCCCGCCGTCGAGCCTTCAAGCGCCGAGAGCAGCGGACGCCGGACGCCGGCGCCTCGCGGGCGTCAAACGGACACCGTGGCTGAAGCAATGATGAAGAGCGTTGTTCGTGCAGCAGGCACTGCAGCAGGCGTTCAGTTGGGGCGGTCGCTGATTCGCGGCGTGTTGGGCTCGATCCTCGGCCGCAGAAAATAAACCGGATTTCTAAACTAACAATGACTTGCCCGAAAGGAGCCACTCGATGCGCAGTTCCCAAATTCTGCTTTCCCTCGTTCTTACTCTCTCTGCAAGTTCGGTTCTGATGGCACAGGCCCAGCAACCAGCGCCAGCACCGATGTCTATCTACACAGGAAGTTTTGGCGGTGGGCTCGCTCTGACCGGCGGCAACACGGACACGAAAAGCTTCAACTTCACATTCAATCTCGTCCGAGATCCCAAAACAAAGAACGTGTTCAAGGCAGACGCGCTCTATCTGCGGAGTTCGCAGAACGATGTGCTCACTCTGCACCGCTCGTCATTGAAGCTCCGCGATGAATACAATCTGTCCAAGCGAGTGTTTCTGTTTGGCGAACTCGGTTATCTGCGGGACGAGTTCAAGGATATTCAGTGGTTGGTGGCGCCCATTGGTGGAGTTGGCTACAGGCTGGTCACAAACGATCGGACATCCCTGACCGTCAGCGGCGGCGCAGGCGGATATTTCGAAAAGAATTCCTATGTTGAGGTGAAAAAGACGGGGAGTGTTAATGCCGGGCAGGACTTTTCACATAAGCTTTCATCGACGGCCACGATCACAGAGGCCATCTCGACTCTCTGGAAGACGAACGATTTCGGAGATTCCCTGACAAACTTTCGTGCGGGCGTGGCGAGCACGCTCTACAAGAACCTTGAAATCAAGGTGGAGTTTCTCGACAGTTACAAGACGAAGCCCGCGAGCGCCACGATTAAGAAAAACGACACGGCCTTTTTGACGACTTTCCTGCTGAAGTTTGGATCACAGTAGGGCCGCATTTGTATTGAGCCTGAAATGATCGCGCTGTTATCTTGCAACCATTCCGGAGGTTCTTATGCTCAAAGAGTTCAAGGCATTTGCGATGCGCGGCAACGTTCTGGACCTCGCCGTCGGCGTCATTATCGGTGCTGCGTTTGGAGCCATTGTTAACTCCCTCGTCGGCGACATCATCATGCCGCCCATTGGGAGAGTGATGGGAAACGTGGATTTCAAGGATCTCTTCATTCCGCTGGATGGGAAAACTTATGAGAGCCTCGCCGTGGCGAAAACGGCAGGAGCTCCAGTGATCGCTTATGGGAGCTTTCTCAACACGATTATCAATTTCCTGATCGTTGCTTTTGCGATATTCCTCCTGGTGAAACAAGTAAACAAGTTCGCGGGTCCGCCACCAGCTGTAACAACTAAAGATTGCCCGTATTGCGGGATGGCCATCCCCATCAAGGCCACGAAGTGCGGCCACTGCACTTCGGAGCTGAAATAAAAGGACGAACACCAATGCCGCCCAGGGCGCCCTAACCTATCACGGCGGCGCTGCTATAGAATGCTGGACGGCATGGCGAAAACCCGCTCCGCTTCCGGCGCTCCGCAGCCGCTCCCGGTACCCAGCACCTCACCCCCACGATCCCGTGCCGCACGGTGGTTCTTCAAAGGTGGCAGTCTTGAAGAAGAGGAGCATCACGAAACCCATCCCTGGTACAAGGTTCTGTGGCTCACAGGTGTGGACTACTTCTCCACTTTGGGCTACCAGCCCGGAATAGCGCTGCTCGCCGCCGGAGCATTATCCCCGCTTGCCACACTGCTGCTGGTTGGCGTCACGCTGCTTGGAGCCCTGCCGGTTTACGCTCAGGTCGCGCGGCGTTCGTACGCGGGGCAGGGCTCGATAGCCATGCTCGAAAATCTGCTGGAGGGCTGGAAGAGCAAGCTGTTTGTTCTGATCCTTCTGGGATTCGCCGCCACTGACTTCGTCATCACCATGACGCTGTCCGCGGCGGACGCAGCCCAGCACGCGATCGAAAATCCGTATCTTCATCCCTACGTCGGTGAGGCACGCGTCATCCTGACGCTGGGGCTTCTGCTTGTTCTCGCGCTCGTTTTTTTCAGGGGCTTCCAGGAGGCCATCAGCCTGGCCGCTGCGGTAGGAATTCCATACATCGTGCTGAACGTCATTGTGATCTCGCGCGCTCTCGTGGAAATCGTCCGGCATCCCGAGTTCCTCGGGAACTGGAATCGTGCGCTGACGATACATGGAGACTGGACCGCGCTGCTTCTTGCGTCAGCTATCATCTTTCCAAGACTGGCGCTCGGAATGAGCGGATTCGAAACCGGCGTGGCCGTGATGCCGCTGGTTTCAGGAACTCAGCGAGACACAACCCGCAGGGCCGGCGGTGTTCCGCTCGGCCGCATTGGCAACACGCGCCGATTGCTCGGGGCGGCGGCAGTAATCATGAGCGTGATGCTGCTTCTTTCGAGTTTCGTGACAACTCTGCTTATTCCTGAGAGTGCGTATCAAACGGGTGGACCTGCAAGCGGTCGCGCCATTGCATATCTGGCGCACGAACTGCTCGGCAGCATCTTCGGCACGGTCTATGACGTATCCACCATCGTGATCCTCTGGTTCGCCGGCGCGTCGGCGATGGCGGGCTTACTGCATTTAATTCCCCGTTACCTCCCGCGCTTCGGAATGGCGCCACGATGGGTTTCATATCGTCGCCCGATGGTACTCGTCCTGTTTATCACGGCAGCCATCGTCACGCTGATCTTTCGGGCGAGTGTCGAGGCGCAGGGCGCGGCATACGCTACGGGTGTTCTCGTACTGATGTTCTCTGGAGCACTCGCCGTTGCCCTGGCACTCTGGCAGGAGCGGGGACGGCTGCGATCCGCCTACTTCTGGGTGATTACTGCGGTCTTCGCGTTCACGCTCATCGACAACGTCATCGAGAGGCCGGATGGCGTCATCATCGCTACAGTTTTCATCTTCGTCGTTCTCACGATCGGCTCCATTAGTCGTTTCAGCCGCTCAACCGAGCTCCGCGTCGCGAAATTCACATTCCACGATGACGACTCCGCGCGCAACTGGCCGGAAATCGTCGGAAAGAAGGTCCACCTGGTGCCGCTTCGGACAAATACTGCTGCGGCGCGCAGAAAAAAGCTGGCGGATGTTCGCAAGTATTACGCAGTGAAGGGGCCGGTTGCGTTTGTCTATGTTCAGCTCATGGACAACAGAAGCGAGTTTCTATCCGAACTACGCGTGAGCGTAAGGAATGAGGAGGAGAACTATGTCGTTCATGTATCGGGCGCGCCTGCCCTCGCAAACACAATCGCCTACATCAGCGAATTGATCGACCCGATCAGCATATTCCTGGGTCTAACTCGACAGAATCTGATGACGCAGGCTATTCGATACCTGTTTCTCGGCGAAGGTGAAACCGGCCTGATGGTTTACACCATTCTCCTGAAATACTGGGAATGGACGCCGGAAGACGACGTCCGCCCCCTGATCTTTCTGATGAGCGAGTAGCTACGCCAGGCGATGCAAAGGCCTAGGTGCATGGCCTCCGGTATCTTCACCTTCGTCAGCCGATAGCTCTTTTCCTCTAAAGCGGAAATGCCGTCCGTCATCCAGTCGAACGACATACAGGCGAAGCTCGCGAAGAGCTTCTTCTCGTTCATGATCTCCTGCAACAAACGGCTCGGTTATCGCCGAAACAATTCCCTTTTTGAGATGAAACCCAGGAATCGCACTGACAACCTGAACCTTCCCGCCAATATGCAACCTCGTCATAAGGTCCTCCCTAACCGATGAGCTCTTCCTCACGGTAGATACAAAAGAGAAAGCGATCGGAGCTGCGGAACTTCTGCGGGGGGGTCTGAAATTCAACGACGTACTCTCGGACGCGATCAACGCGTGGCGGCAAGACTTGCATGACGGTAGCCGTCTCTCCGGCGCCTCGGAGTAAATCGTTCCGTCTAACTCTAACTACGTCTCCGACGCTAAACGGCATTGCTTCCTCCTGTAAGCCGATTAGAGAAACGGGATATGTTTTTGTAAAGAAAATCTTGAGGCATTCTCGTGACTTTCGAGTAGTCCCAAAGTGCCACCCCGATTTCTCGCGCGACTTTCACTTTTAGACGCGCCTGCGCTGTTGCGGTTAGAATCGAAGGACTTGGAGGCCTTGTTGAAAGCAGCAATCTATCTGGTCTTCATCCTTGCCAATGTCATCCAGGTCCCCCCGACGCTCACTCGCCAAAACGGCTCCAGCGTCGCCACCTCAAAGGACAAGAGAACCGGCTGGGACGCGACATGGGGGATGGAAGAGCTTCAGGTCCTGGGCAAGAAGGCCGTCCGATTCACGGAAACGGGATCCGGGCGCCTCAGCGCTTACTCTCAGGAAGTGCGCTGGTCGGTTCGGGCTGTGTGGCTCGCGGAAGATCGCTTTCGCCCACTGGAGACTGAAAGGACGATCACGGGAACCGACGGCAAGGTCCTTCTTGTCGAGCGAAAGCATTTTGATCACGACAAGGGGCAGGTTCTCTTTGAACGAAGCCGGGAAGATAAACCGGGAGAAACCAAGTCCCTGGATGTGCCTGACGATATTCTGGCGATCGAGGGACTCGCGGGAGTGTTGCGTTTTGCGAATGTCCCCAAATCCCGCTCGCTCTCAGCTCATGTTCTGACAAATGAACCGGAAGTCTACAGCGTGAGCTTCGAATGGAAAGGTGAAGAGAGCGTGAAAACGCCGGCCGGAGAATTTCACTCCTACAGGGTGGAAATGATCCCGCACCTCGGTGTGCTGAATGTGATTCGTCCCTTTATCCAGAAGACCTACTTCTGGTTCACAGTCGCGGCGCCTCACAACTGGATTCAATATCAGGGACCTGAAAGCGGTCCGGGAACTCCCGAAGTCATCATGTCGTTGTCACGCATGGATAAGTAACGACCCTGCAAATCGCTTGCGGGCCAACGCAGTTGACAGTCATCAATAACATCCGCAGAATCTAAACGCACCGCGAAAGTGGCGGAACTGGCAGACGCGCTAGACTTAGGATCTAGTGGGGTAACCCATGAGGGTTCGAGTCCCTCCTTTCGCATAGAGGAATCCATGAAAGCTGAACTGACCGACATCTCCGCCTGCAGGAAGTCCTTTGATATCGAGATCCCGCCGGATGTCGTGGATAAGGAAATCTCCCATATTTCTAACAATCTCGTGCAACGCGCAAAGGTTCCCGGATTCCGCCCGGGCAAAGCGCCTGTCAGCGTGATCAAGACTCGCTATCGTGAAGAAATCGTCACCGAAATGCTGCAGCACCTGCTGCCGAAGTATTTCCTCGAAGCAGTAAAAGAAAAGGACCTGGATATCGTGGACGAACCGCATTACGAATCGGTCGACTACGACACCGGCAGGCCGGTCAAGTTCAAAGCCCTCTTCGAGGTTTACCCGGACCTCGATATCACCAATTACACAGGCATACCTGCTGAAGACGTCTCGTTCGACGTCGCCGACACCGACATCGACTCGACATTGAAGAAGCTTCAGGAGGACATGTCGGAACTCTCACCGGTGGAAGCCGAACGCCCGGTCAAGCAGGGGGACTTTGTCGAGATTTCCTTCACGGGAAAGGAAACCGGGGCTTCGGAACCGATGTTCACGGAAAAGGCGACGGTTGAAGTGGGTGGGCCTTCCACGCTGCAGGAGTTCACGGAGAATCTCACCGGAACCACAGTCAATGAAGAAAAGACCTTCGGCGTCACATATCGCGACGATTATCCGGAGAAGCGCCTGGCGGGGAAGACTCTCGAGTACCAGGTAAAGGTCGAAGCGATCAAACAGAAAGATGTTCCCGAGCTTAACGATGAGTTCGCCCAACGCCTGGGCCAATACTCGACGTTCGAGGAGCTCCGTACGAAGGTCCGGCAGGATCTTGAGAAACATCGCCGCGAGCATGCGAATGAAGAATTGAGGGAAAAACTGCTCCGGTGGCTTGAAGAGCACAATGAGTTCGAGGTTCCCGAGTCGCTCGTCGAGCGGCAGATTCAGATCCGCATGCAGCGGCTTCTGCGAGACCTTTCACGCCAGGGAATCAATCCACAGCGACTGGATGTCGACTGGGCGAAAATCGGCGCAGACCAGCGCGAGCAGGCGATTCGCGATGTGAAGGGATCGCTGCTGCTCAGCTATGTTGCGCACAAGGAAAAGATCGACGTCAACGACCACGACGTCGAAACCGAAATCGACCGCATTGCCACCGAAATGAACAATCCGCGCCAACGTGTCAGGGAAATACTTACAAAAGACTCCGGAATGGCGCGCCTGCGTAGTCAGATCCAAAACAGGAAAACGCTGGACTTTCTCAAGGAACATGCCGTGATTCAGCCAGCCGTTACCAAAGAATAGTCTTTAAATAGTCTGCTTGACCCAATCATGCATCGGCCTAATGATTAACTGCACGGTTTGGGAGGGGGAGCAATAGACCCATGACTCTAGTACCAATGGTTGTCGAACAAACCAACCGCGGCGAACGCGCGTATGACATCTATTCGCGTCTGCTGCGGGACAGCATCATCTTCATCGGCACCCCTATCGACGACAATGTCGCTAATCTTGTTATTGCGCAACTGCTGTTTCTGGAAGCTGAAGATCCGGAGCGCGACATCTCGCTGTACATCAACAGCCCCGGTGGTTCCATCACTGCAGGCCTCGCAATCTACGACACGCTTCAGTTCATCAAGAACGACGTGACGACGATCTGCGTGGGACAGGCAGCAAGCATGGCCGCCGTACTTCTCGCTGCGGGAACCGCGAAGAAACGCTTCGCATTACCGCACTCAAAAATTCTCATCCATCAACCGTGGATGAGCGGCCTGCAGGGGCAGGCGACAGATATCGAGATTCACGCGAAAGAGATTCTGCGCATGAGAACGATTCTGAATAACATCCTCGCGGGACACACGCATCAGACGAAAGATCGCATTGAAAAGGATGTCGAGCGGGACTACATCATGACGGCAGAGCAGGCAAAAGACTATGGTATTATCGATGAGGTCATCTCAAAAAGAACATGAAGAAGAACAGTGACGACGTCC
>Ga0068859_100000804_pt1 | contig 31855 bp, 26 predicted proteins | sample KBSSwiS22_FD_66585 | JGI IMG/M metagenome (GOLD analysis project Ga0068859, IMG submission 66585) | Switchgrass rhizosphere microbial communities from Kellogg Biological Station, Michigan, USA - KBS Switchgrass S2-2 | ecosystem: Host-associated > Plants > Roots > Rhizosphere > Soil ...
AATTAAAATGAAACATTTACGCCTAATAAAACAGTACGTGTTTTAGGATAAAAATTGTTGTAATCCACTCCCGGTGCAATACCACCCTGATTTACTTCAGGATCAATTCCTTTATACTTTGTAATAGTAAACAGGTTGTTTACAGAAGTATATACCCTTAGCGATTTAATGTATTTATTATTAGTTATACTCTTAACATTATATCCCAGTGTTGCATTATCAAACCTTACGTAGCTACCACTTTCAATAAACCTTGAAGAATAGCGGTAAGCATTACCATCAGCCGGCGATTCATCAGCAGCATCCACAAGAATGTTAGTACTCATTGCTGTTGTTGGCCTGAACAGGTCTGCACGGGTGGCATTAAAAATCTTATTACCAAATACACCTCTTATAAATACATTAAAGTCAAAATCTTTGTACCTGAGCGTGTTGGACCAACCAACTACCAGTTTAGGTTGTGCATCACCTTCATAGTGATAATCGGCCCTGGTTGGTGTTGTAGTTAAAGTACCATTTGCAGCAATGAATTGCGATACACCTGCTGAATTTTTTCCTGCATATTCAAGTGTAAAGAATTGTCCCAGCGGACGACCTTCTTTCAACAATTGTAAAGAACTTCCTGACTGGCCTGCGCCTTCCGGATAGCTTACGCTTACTGAATCACCTCCCACAAATAATGGATTGGTTAAACTGGTAATAACATTTTTGTTATGTGCCAGGTTGATGCTGGAGTTCCAGCTAAAGTTGCTTGTTCTAACAGGTGTTGCACTTAAACTCAGTTCAATACCTTTATTGCTGATGCTACCACCATTTGCAGTGATATTACCAGCTGGTACAAGTATCGGATCAACTTTATAACCATAGATCATACCCGTAGTTTTTTTATCGTACCAATCAACTGATCCGCTTAATTTTCCTTTTAATATGGTAAAGTCCAGACCAACGTTAGTGGTGCTCGTTTTTTCCCATTGCAGATCTGCATTTTGAGCTTGCGTAGGTCCGTAAGCTGAAGTTAAACCAACACCATTATAATAATAAGTACCAAGGCTGCCAGAAATAAATTGTGCGGTGAAAGCGCTGAAACCAGATGAGTTACCGGTAACACCATAGCTGGCCCTTAATTTTAACTCAGAAAAAATGGTTTGATCTTTCATGAAATCCTCCTGGTTAATTCTCCATGCTGCACCAACTGATGGGAAGTAACCCCACTGATTGTTCTTACCAAATACTGAGCTTCCGTCCCTTCTGATCGATCCTTGCAATAAGTATTTGTCTTTGTAGTTATAATTCAAACGGCCAAAGTCAGAGATCAGTTTAGTATGCTGGTATGCATTTCCGTTACTAAAATACAAGCCGCTGCCATAGGTAGAAGGGCTGCTTAAAGTAAGATTGTTATACCCGGTGTTATCAACAGGAAAATTGCTGGTGGTAATCTGGAAACCATCTCCCACAATATTATCCTGCCATGAATAACCTGCAACTACATTAATAGTATGATAGCCTATCTTTTTATCCCATGTCAAATAAGATTCTATAACTTTTTTCCTGTCCTGGAATGAACTTCGTGTAGCCTGCCCGTTAGTTCCAAAAGCCTGGAGGCTATGACCGCTATAACCAGGATCCGGATTATCATACATGCTGTTGTATTTAGACGTAAAATATTTATCTAAATAAGAGCCAAACAAGTAAGAAGAATTTTGATAAGAAAGATTGAAATCATAAGTTAACCCAAATGGCAATTTAACCTGTGTAGTAAAGCTTCCTATTAAAAGATTGTACTTGGTATTCATTTGGCCGTTATTCAGCATGGATACCGGGTTGTAGTATCCTGATTTTACAAAATTCTCAAAATATGATCCGTCGGCATTTTTTATTGGAGATACTGGAAGATAAAGCGCAGACTGTAATAATATAGTATTGCGATAAGGCAAATCGTTGGCACTACTATTAGAGTTAGTTACATTAATACCAAATTTTACCTTATCATTTAATGCAGTTTGTTCTATTGCTATACGACCTATCACACGTTTAAGATCACTGTTTAAAAGAATACCTTCTTTGCTTAAATAGTTTAAGCTGGCGCTATAAGTAGTGTGATCTCCACCACCACTTAAAGAAATATTATGATTGTGTGAAAGTGCACTATTTTTTTCAACAGCTTTTTGCCAGTTTGTATTAGCACCTTTATCATCAGCAGGTGTAAAGGCTAAATTATTTTTTGTAACAAACGCCCTTAATTGTGTGGCATCCATCATATCCAGTTCACTGGAAACTTTTTCTGATCCCACATAGCCGCTGTACGTTACCACTGACTGTCCTTTCTTTCCTCTTTTTGTAGTAATGATAATTACACCATTAGCAGCACGGTTACCATAGATGGCTGTTGCTGCAGCATCTTTTAAAATGTCGATGGTAGCAATATCATCAGGCGCAACAGTAGCAATATCTGCACCTGGTATTCCATCAATTACATAGAATGGACCTTGTGAACTGTTCAATGTAGAAGCGCCACGCAAGATAACTGCAGCAGACCTGTTAGGATCGCCATTGGCCGTAATATTTACACCGGCAACTTTACCTTGCAACAACTGGCCAACATCAGCTATTGCACCTTTATTCATATCATCGGGGCGAATGGTGGTTACAGCACTGGATAAATTCTTGCGTGAACTTTTACCGTAACCTACTACTACCACATCGGTTAATACAGTTTGTTTATCTGTAAGTACTACTGTATAATTATTTTCTGCACCTACTTTAAGTTCGGTGGCTTCAAAATTTACAGCAGTAAATACCAATGTAGCTCCGGGTGCTGCGTTAATGGTAAAAGAACCGTTGGCTGCAGTGGCAACTCCCGCTTTACTGCCTTTTACAAGTACAGTTACGTTAGCTACCGGATCGCCTTTACTGTCTTTTACAATACCGGAAATGGATTTGGTTTGTGCCACAGCACAAAGCGGAAGCACAAACAAAAGCAGTAGCACAGCAGTACTGCTTTTTTTAAGTTGTTGAAATAGCAAGCGCATGATTGGGTTGTTTTGGTTAGTTATTTTAAAATGCCTGAGACAATAAATAAGGATATTAAAATTTTAACGTGGGCGGTAAATATTTTGCTACCAGTTTCTGGTAATATGGTTTTAATTCATCCCAGTTTGGCGGCGTGGGATTTTTTGAATACAAATCATAAGGATTGAAAAGGCTTACCCATTTCAACATTTCCCTATCATGATTATCCAGTAAATGACTGTACTCCCCTTCCCTGTGCCAGCTGTAAAAAGAATGATAGCGCAGCATGTACAAACCTTCTTCTGGCAAATGATCTTTCATCATCTGGTATACATATTCATCATGGCCCCAGCTCATATCTACATTGCGTAAACCGCAGTTAGGCTGGTACACACCATACTTGGTATTGTATCTTTCGTTGTTATAATCAGGATTGTTTTTAAAAAATTCGGGGTATACAATTTTATCAGAGTATGCACATCCTACAGGAAAAGTATCGCCTACCACTGCCCATTGCGGTTCACCAAAGAGGCAAAGCGTTTTTCCCATATCATGCATCAGGCCTACCATCACCATCCAGTCCGGGTGGCCATCTCTTCTTATAGCTTCAGAGGTTTGTAATAAATGCTGAAATTGATCCAGGTCGGTATCAGGGTCTGAATCATCCACCAGTTGATTTAAAAACTGGAAAGCATCCCATACCGGCATTTCTTTTTTATCAAATTTTAAAAAATGACTTTGTTTTTCTTTTACAAAATCAAAAGTTTGATACGTGTGGTTGAGCCGGTAAAATTCTTTTACCGTATCCCTTGCAGGAGCTTCATAATTCCTGTAGGCTTCTGTTGATTTGTCTTTGGCAATCGAATTGGGATCGGGATAACGTTCCAGAACGTCTTCTTCCCATTCGTCCAAATTGTGGAGCGGATTAGCTTCGCCGGGAAGCAATTGTTTAGCAGATGATGCCATATAGTGCAATAGTTTAAGTGTCTAATCTAAAATTCCCAACACTAAATTGACATTTTATAATTAACGAACGACGCATCGGGCGGTTTTTATTTACGCAACCGTTTTCGCTTTTCATGAAAAAATTATGTAGCTTACAATAGATTAAACCAGTGGATCACAGCAACTAAAATGGACAAACTCACTATAAAAACCTTAGCTAAAGAATTACAACTTTCTGTTTCTACCATTTCAAAAGCATTAAGAGACAGCCACGAGATAAGTGTTGAAACAAAAAGAAAAGTACTGGCGCTTGCCGAAGAACTGAATTATACTCCCAACCCTTATGCCAGCAGCTTACGCAAAAGAAAAAGTAAAACTATCGGTGTGGTGATACCCGAAGTGGTGAACAGTTTTTTTTCTCAATCCATTAATGGTATTGAATCAGTGGCAAAAGCAAAAGGTTATCATGTACTCATTTATTTAACACACGAAAACCTGGAGAATGAAAAAGGAATATTAAAAGATTTTGAAAGCGGCCGCGTGGATGGTGTGCTGATGTCAGTATCCAGGGAAACCACAAACAGTGATCACATCCGTGCGTTAATCGATAAAGATGTACCGGTACTTTTTTTCGACAGGGTGTTTAATGATGTACATACGGTAAAAGTAATCACCAACGATTTTGAAAGTGCTTATATAGCTACCAAACATTTAATTAAGAGTGGTTGTAAAAATCCGCATTTTTTATCCATCCTCAGTAACCTTGATATTATCAGTTGCCGGATGGAAGGTTATAAAAAAGCATTGGAAGATAGTGGTATAAAATTCAGCAGCAACAATATCATTTACGGCACTACCAATTGGGAACACAATTACAATGTGCTGCTAAAAAAATTAAAAGCTGCAAAAAGACCTGATGGTATTTTATGTTCGATAGAAAATTTATCCGTTATCATTTATAAAGTTTGCGAAGACCTGAAAATAAAAATTCCCGGCGACCTGCAGATCATCAGTTTTTCTAATTTAGATACTGCTTCTTTTTTAAATCCCCCGCTTACCACCGTTACACAACCTGCTTATGAAATTGGACAGACCGCTGCAGCCATTTTAGTAAAAGCGCTGGAAAAAAAGAGCTTCGTGATCTCTGATGAAAAAGTGGTGATCCCTTCGGTGCTCACCATCAGGAAGTCCACAAAAAATTAACCTTCCAAATTTCTTTAAAAAAAAAAGATTGTTTACAGCATTGGTATTGGCTTAAAACACAACAAAGAAAATTAAATGGCAAAGCCTGGAACTTGATCATGCTGCTGAACGCCGTTTTACTCCTGAAAATTTTAAGTAAAAGATGAAGATGTAATCGCTTTAGTTAGTAATTTGCTGGTTGCAGACAGCGGCAGCAACCTCATACAAGTTTTGTGGCCTGCAAAAAATTAAGGATGTAAAAATTAATAATTGACTATGAGTGATATTGCTGTAATTGGTGGTGGTGTTATAGGTTTATCCAGCGCCTGGTATTTAAATAAAGCCGGTTACAATGTTACGGTTATTGAAAGAGGAGATATCACTGACGGTTGCTCTTTTGGCAACATGGGCTATATTTCTCCCAGTCATTTTGTACCGTTAGCAAGCCCCGGCATCATTAGCCAGGGAATAAAATGGATGCTGAGCCCCACTTCTCCTTTTTATATTAAACCAAGGCTGAACATTGACCTGATGCAATGGGGTTTTCATTTCTGGAAAAGCAGCAATGCCGCTACAGTACAAAAAAATTCACCGCATTTAAACAGTATTTTACAATTAAGCCGCAGGCTGATCAATGACCTTCGTAATGATATTGGCGACACTTTTGACATGGAAGAGATCGGTTGCCTGATGATGTGCAAGCAGCAAAAAACTTTAGACCATGAATTTCATATGGCCGATGATGCAGAAATGCTGGGGCTGAAAGTAGAACGGTTAGTAAAAGACGAAGTACAACAATTAGAGCCCAACGTGGAAGTGGATGTTGCAGGTGCCGTGTTGTTTAAAGATGATTGCCATTTTAATCCGGGTAAGATGATGCTGGCGCTGAAAAATTATTTGGTAAGTAAAGACGTAAAATTTCAGCTCAACACTACTGTTACCGGTTTTGAAAAATCTGGTAACAAAGTCACAGGAATAATTACTGATAAAGGAAAATTCAATTGCAGCAACATCGTATTGGCTACCGGCAGCTGGCTGCCCGTAGTGGCCAAAATGATGGGCATAAAATTATTATTGCAACCGGGTAAGGGTTACAGTTATACCTATCCCTTCGTGGAAAAAAATATTAAATACCCTGCCATCCTGGTTGATGGCAGGTGTGCGATCACCCCATGGGGCAACCAGTTAAGAATTGGTGGCACCATGGAATTAAGCGGCATCAACAACAGGGTACTGGTCAAACGCATGCAGGGTATTTATGATTCTGCACTGGATTTTTATCCTGGTTTAAAGATCGATTTTCCTCCTGCTGATAAAATATGGAATGGATTAAGACCAGTTACTCCGGACGGATTACCTTATATCGGCAAACATTCCCTGTATGATAATGTAGTGATTGCGGGCGGGCATGCAATGCTGGGCATTAGTGAAGGTACGGGCACGGGTAAACTGGTAACAGAGATTATTCAGCGTAAGACCACATCAATTAATATCAGTGCATTTAAAGTAGAAAGATTTTAATTGTTGCGTTCATCATTCATTGTATTCATTTAATGCTATTGTAACAATTGTGCAAATAGTGTAAAGTTTTTAATCTTCATGACTCCCGATAAAATATCTGCCGCCATAAAAACCGGCATTCTTTTTTTACCCCTGCAATTACTCAAACGCAATCCCTTTGTACACCTGTTAACGGTAAAAAAAGGCGAAGGCGTTGTACAATATAATTCACAGGAATTAGCACCACGGGATATGCTGAAACATTTTCCAGCATTACCTCCTGCCGCAAAAGATGCAGTGGCTGCTCTGTTGCCGGAAAAAATTAAAGTGCTGGAAGATGAATTGATAAAGAAATTCAAACTGCAAAAATCAGGTATCACGCTTGAACAGTTCATTACAACTGCATTCAACAGGCAATTGCAGCAGTTGTTTGAAAATGTAAAACCGTTTTTACCTTTATTCAAATGCTATCACCAGCTGCCCAATCCAGCTACAGGCAATGTAATGATTGCACCGTGTATGTTCAGCAGCTATACACCATCGCTGCATTTTAGTGTGGAGAAACAAAACAATACTTTTTTATTGTTTACACACATTACTATCAATAGCATCGTCTACGCCGAATATGATTTTCGCCGCTTTGCTTTTTTATTAGAAAGCAAAAACGAATATTTTATCCTTAAAAACAAAGACTATCAAACACTGGAATGGATAGCAAAAAATAAAACTATCGATGCAGATGTCGCTGCATTTGCCAAAAACATTTTGGCGGTACTGGAAGAAAATTACACCATAGAAAGAAATAATTTATTTGAAGTTGATATTATAGACAACATTCTGCCCACACAAAGAGTAATGCTGAGTGAGATCAGTAATTCATTTTTAGTACTTACACCGCAATGGATATACGATGGCAATATTGTGGAAGGAGAATGGAAAGAACAAATTGAAACTACGCAGGACGGCCAACAGGTTTTCATCAAAAGAAATAAACAGGCCGAACTGGATTTTAAAAAATTACTGGCCGGCCTGCACCCCAATTTTCCCCGGCAATTAAATGGCTGGTATTATCTCAGCTTTGCTGATGCACAAAAAAAACAATGGTTTTTAAAAGTCTATCACCAGCTGCTGGAAATGAATATTGAACTGGCGGGCATTGATATGCTCACGCACTTCAGGTATTCTCCACACAAACCGGAAACCAATTTTACTATTCAGGAAATTAAAGAGAGTAAAGTTGAAATTAATTTTTCCCTGCATTTCGGAAAAGAATTAGTGCCGCTAAATGAATTGCAGAAAATTATATTGGCCGGGCAGCGGGCAGTAATGCTGAAAGACGGCTCACTGGGAGTATTACACGAAAACTGGTTGTCAGAATTTGGTACCATCATTAAACATAGCAAGATCAGCAACTCAACAACATTGCTGGCACCCAAATGGTTAGCTATTGGAGAGCACGTTAAGGCAGAAGAAGAAAAAAATCTTTCCTCCAGCATCAGCATAGATTGGTGGCAGGTATGGCAGCAATGGCAGGATACTGATGTAATACTTTATCCAATTCCTGCAAGAATAAAAGCTACGCTAAGGCCTTACCAGCAAAAGGGATTTGAATGGATGAAAATGCTGGCAGCCGTTAATGCCGGCGCTTGTCTTGCTGATGATATGGGCCTGGGTAAGACTTTACAAACCATTTGTTTTATTGCTGACAGATTGGAAACAGTAAAAGCAGGCATGGCGTTAATTGTTTGTCCGGCTTCATTGATCTACAACTGGCAGGCAGAGATAGAAAAATTTGCGCCGCACCTGCGTAGCTATGTACACCACGGCGCACAACGCAACCTGGGCAATATCACCATTACAGATCTTGATGTGTGCATTACCAGCTATGGCACGTTACGATCGGATATTGATGCTTTAGCTGCCCTTCCATTTGAAGTGGTGGTGATTGATGAAAGCCATAATATAAAAAGCCCTGCGGCGCAAATTACCAAAGCAGTAAACCAGCTGCAAAGCAATTGTCGTGTAGCCCTTAGCGGTACACCCGTAATGAACAACACTTTTGATCTCTACAGCCAACTGGAATTTTTATTGCCCGGCATGTTTGGCAGCAGGGAATTCTTTAAAAGAGAATATGCCGATGCCATTGACAAAGATCATAATGAAGAAAAGATATGGATGCTGCAAAAATTAACAGCGCCATTTATTTTACGCCGCACCAAAAAACAAGTAGCTAAAGACCTTCCCGAAAAAACAGAGTCTGTGCTCTGGTGTAATATGAGCATGGAACAAAAGGATCTGTATGAAGGAATTAAAGGACAAATAAAAAACAACCTGTTTACCGATATTAAGAATAATGGTATTGGCAAAACCAAGCTGGCTGTGCTGCAGGGCATCATGAAACTGAAACAGATCTGCAGTTCACCTCTACTACTACCTGCTGAAGAACAAAGCACTGCACTTTCTGCTAAAACTGACTTGTTACTGGAAGAACTGAGTAATCTTGGCAAAAATAAAGTATTGGTATTTTCCCAGTTTGCAAAAATGCTGCAACTGCTTGCGGATACGTTTACACAAAAAGGTATTTCATTTTATTTATTAGATGGTAGCACTCCTGCCAAACAAAGAACACAACTGGTAGCCGATTTTCAGCAAGAGGACAATACCACGCAGGTATTCCTCATCAGCCTGATGGCAGGCAACACCGGGCTTACACTTACTGCTGCAGATTATGTTTTTCTCTTTGATCCCTGGTGGAATAATGCCGTTCAGCAACAGGCTATCGATCGTACTCACCGTATCGGGCAAACGAAGAATGTATTTGCGTATAAAATGATCTGCAAGGATACGATTGAAGAAAAGATCATGCAACTGCAGCAATCTAAAAAAGAATTGAGCGAAAACCTGATCGGAGACAATGAAGGTTTTGTGAAGCAATTGACGAAGGAAGATGTGGAGTTTTTGTTTAGTTAGAACGCTTTAAAAACTCTTGGAGGGTTTGGAAGTCCCTGGATAACTCCTGGAGGGTTATTAGAAGCCCTTGCGAAAATTTGAACTCAGCTAAACCCTCCAAGAGTTTTATGCAACAGCTCAGTGTATCCAAATCATTCCTTGTGGATTTATATTCCAATGATATTTTTGAGCTTCTCCAAACGTAGAAAAATTCATCTTTTCACCTAGTATAATTTCTTTATAAGCCTGGAACATTTGTCGTGCTGCAATTATGGGCTGCATTCGACCAACACCTGTACAAAGCCCTGGAATGGCTATAGTGTTTATCCTTTCGTCACTTTTTGCTTTTATCAAAATTGCCTTCATCGCCAGGTAAGCGTTTACCGAAGTATCAATATTGAAATTTGTTGGAATACGCATTGTTGGAGCCGAAATTAAAAATGGAATGTTCTTATCGCCAGTTTCCAGTAATAAAGCTTGTCCCACTAAAAGCTCTCCTTCAGGAAGCTCCTTAATTATTTGCTGAAGCTTCTTTTCCAGGTGCCAGCCCAATCTTTCGGAAAGTGCATGATCAAGTCCACCATCCATAAAGCCAAATGAATTGGCCGGGCTTATAATTGCATCACACTCAATTTTTGTAATATCTCCCTGAACAATGGATACATCTTCTTCTTTTGCAAAGAATTCTTTCCATGCTTCAATAAGTTTTGGTTCTATTGCTGATAAAATAATTTTCATATTCAAGATTATTTTTTCAAAGTGATATGTATCTACTAAAAAAGTGGAAGATTTTGCAGGTCCCTAAAATATTTTATTCTAAATTTCATAAACCCTCTTAAGAATCTGTGTAGATTCATTATCACTCTTCAATTGCTCTGCCTTTCATGAATTACTCTGCCTTTCATGAATTGCCCTGCCTTTCAAGGCAGGGATCAAAAGCATCGATATTCTTCAGGGCTTTAGCCCCAAATTAAACTGTTGGGCTAAAGCCCCATAACGCATTACATCTTTTCTGCGCCCTGAAGGGCAGGGCAATGCATCAAAAAACTCTTGGAGGGTTTTGAAGACTCTCTAAGCTTTTTAGCTGCTTCATAAAACCCTCCAAGAGTTATGATACTCACGATTCACCACTCACGCCTCACGCCCCCAACCCCACTTCACTATGCATCTCCGGTATCTCCACATCAAATCCTTTTTTCATCAGGCGGAGTCTGAAATCCTGTTGCACATTATATTCACCATGTACTAAAAATAAACGTTGCACAGCTTTAGGGTCCTGGCAGGCCAAAAATTGCGACAGGTCATCATAATCACCATGTGCACTCATACTGCGGATACTACCGATCTCTGCATTGATCTCATGCGTTACACCAAAAATATTTACTTCTTTTCTACCCGGTTGTTGCAACTTAGCACCCAATGAATTAGGTTCACAATAACCCGTCATTAAAATGGTGTTGCGGCTGCTTTCAATATTATTGCTGATATGATGTTTCACCCTTCCTGCATCAGACATGCCACTTGCAGAGATCACCACAAACGGTCCATTGCGGAAGTTCAGCATCTTCGATTCATCAACCGACTGAATAAATTTTAACCCTTTAAATCCAAAAGGATCATTATCACTTGCTAATATCTTTTGAATGGTCTTATTAAAATACTGCGGGTAATGCTTTACTATTTCAGTGGCTTTTACACTCAGCGGACTATCTACAAAATAGGGCAGATCTGGTAACCTTCTTTCTAATTCCAGCTGATTCAATGCAAATAAAATTTCCTGTGTACGGCCCACACTAAATGCAGCAATAATCAACTTCCCTTTCTTTTGAATGCAGGCTTTTTCCACCCATTCCAAAATTTGATCCGGTGTGGTGATGGCATTGTCGTGCAAACTATTGCCATAGGTAGATTCCAAAATAATATAATCAGCCTGCGGAAATTCTGCAGGTGATTTTAAAATTACATCACGGTACCTTCCTACATCACCGCTGAAAGTCAGGCGGGTAACTTTTCCGTTTTCTTTTATTTTTAAATGTACTGCAGCACTGCCAATGATATGTCCTGCATCAGTGTACAGCACTTCAATATTCTCATCAACAGTAAACCATGTATCGTATTCCACCGTTACAAAATGATCAACAGCTGCCAGCGCCTGGTCGGTAGTGTACAATGGCCTTAAATAGGGTAAGCCTTCCTGTGCTCTTCGTTTGTTTTCATACTTCACATCACTCTCCTGTATGCCTGCACTATCTTCCATCAGCACTGCTGCCAGTTCTTTGGTGGCAGGTGTGCAATAAATTTTTCCATCAAATCCATCGGCAACAAATTTTGGTATCAGTCCGCAATGATCCACATGCGCATGCGAAAGAATCAAGGCAGTTATTTCTTTGGGATCAAATCCAAACTGCCGGTTAAGCACATCCGTATCTTTACCCATGCCCTGAAACATACCGCAATCCAGTAAATATTTTTTTCCATTAACAAGTGAAAGTAAGTGTTTGGAACCGGTAACGGTTCTGGCAGCACCGTGGAAAGCAATCTTCATAAACGTTATTTTATTTTTTTTGAACCAACCTGTTGTACATAGAGAAACCTCATTGGCTGCAAGCTAAAAGGAAATATTCAATGCTCAATTTTCAATATTCAATGTTCAACATAAAACACAAATGCATTTCGTTGAGCATTGAAAATTTAATTTTTTTTTACACTTTGTCGTTAAGTCTGCGCCGTTAAGCCAGTTACTCCAACACTAATTATATTTAACCCAATACTATCCCTCACTTCCTAAAAATGCCATCATCCCCATCCCCACTTCAATCGCTCTTTCATCAATATTAAACGTTGGCGTGTGTACGCCGCTGGTAATGCCTTTGGCTTTATTGCCAGCTCCCAACCTGAAAAAACAGGCAGGTATTTGATGAGAGTAATAAGCAAAATCCTCGGCACCCATTCTTAATTCTGTTTCGCTAACATTTTTTTCTCCCATGTATTCTTCCGCTTTTTTTCTTGCCAGGGGATGCAATGTTTCATCATTTAATACAAAAGGATAACCCACATCAATTAATATATCCGCTTCGGCACCCATGGCTTTTACCAGTTCAATGGTTTGTGTCTTTATTAATTCATGTGCTTTAAAACGCCACTCTTCATTCATCGCACGGAAAGTACCCATCAATTTTACTTCGTTGGGAATAACATTGGTAGTATTACCCCCATTAAAAGAAGTGATGGATAAAACAGAAGGATTAAATGGATTGTTATTCCTGCTTACAATTTGCTGCAGGCTTATAATTAAATGCGATGCAATTAAAATGGGATCTGCAGTTAAATGCGGCGACGCAGCATGACCTCCTTTTGCTTTGATAGTAATGTACAGTTCATCTGCACTCGCCATTATCATACCACCCCTGAAACTCAACTGTCCTACTTCCATTCCCGGGTGTACATGCAAGGCAAATATTTTTTCGGGTTTAGGATTTTCGAGTACACCATCTTTAATCATCAGGCTTGCACCACCGGGATTCTTCTCTTCCCCTGGCTGAAAAATTAATTTTACTGTCCCTTCCCACTCCTCTTTTAATTCACTTAAGATTTTTGCTGCACCTAACAGGCAGGTGGTGTGCACATCATGTCCGCAGGCGTGCATCACACCTTCGTGCAATGATTTGTAAGGCACATTATTAGCTTCGGTTATCGGCAGCGCATCCATATCGGCACGCAATGCAATTATTTTTTTACCGGCATTCTTCCCTTTTATTAATCCTACCACACCGGTAGTTGCTTTTACTTCAAAAGGAATATTCCAGCCCTGTAATTTTTGTTGTATGAATTTTGAGGTCTCAAATTCTTTGTAACTCAGTTCGGGGTGTGAATGGATATGGTGCCGCACATCAATAAACTCATCTGCATATTGTTTGGCTAACTGTTGTATTTTTTCTTTCAACATAGATCTGTTCTTCTGAATTTTAAAAACAAAAAAGAGTTTCGCTACCGAAACTCCATTCAATTTACATTATTTAATCTGAATAGCATAATCGTGAGTGGTGAGTCGTAAGTCGTGAATGGTGAGTCGTGAGTCGTGAATGTTGAATTATTGACTATTGACTATTGACCATTCACTACCCTAGTTATCTTCTCCATCTTTTGTTTTATCCACTTTAACTTCCACAATCTCCGGCACCAGGTAAATATTGGAAGTTACTATTCTTGAACTGGCAAGCAGCTTCCTGTACTTTTCTGCATCATCTTTCTCCACAAAATTGCCAAACTTTAATTTATAAAAAGGCGACTGGAAACTCATGTACACTTTTTCCTCAGGGAAACGCTGCAATAATGTTGTCCTGATTTTCATGGTATAATCCCTGTCGTTACTGCTTACTACCAGCAGCCTGTACCCCTTTGCGGCTTTTGTACCCAGGCCAACAGTGGCTTTGTTTATGTCGGCTTCCTGCTTTGCTAAAATATCCAGGCGGGGATCTTTATTTACAGTTACCTTACCCGTTACCGTTGTATCGGCAGTGGTGGTTTGTGCTTTGGCTGCAATAAAAAAAAGCGCCCCAAAAAATATTAGTATTGTCTTTTGCATAATCATTCACATTTACAAAAACTGTTCCACCAGTCTTACTGCCCGGCTTCTTTAACAATTTGAACACTGCTGCTGCACCCCAGCCTGTCTGCACCGGCATTTACCAGTTGTAAGGCAAAACTATAGTTTTTTATTCCACCGCTTGCCTTAATTTTTATTGAAGAAGGTAAATGTTTACGCATCAGTTGCACGGCTTCAATAGTGGCGCCTTTTTCGGCATAGCCGGTACTGGTTTTCATAAAATCCACCCCGGCAGCGCCGTAAATATCGCAGCAGGTAACAATTTCATCATCGGTTAAAATCCCGCTTTCAATAATCACTTTTATCACCTTGCCTTTGCCCCTTACAATGGGCATCACCGTATTGATCTCGTTGGCTAAAAACTGCCAGTCGTTATTTTTAATGGCACTGATGTTGATCACCATATCAAGCTCGTCGGCACCATCAATAATTGCCAGCACTATTTCCGCCACTTTAGCTTCAATAGCGGAATAACCAAAAGGGAAACCTATTACTGTGGCTACTTTTACCAAACTGCCTGCGGTTAATGCCTTCGCTTTTTTTACAAATAAAGGCGGTACACAAACAGCAGCAAAGCCATAGGTAGTTGCTTCGGCACATAATTTCTCCACGTCTGCAGTGGTGGTGGTAGGTTTTAAAACCGTATGATCTATATAACTGGCGATGTTCATAATGGGTAGCAAAAATACGGTTTTTATAAGGTTGACAACCTTTGCGATGGCGTTAACTAAACCAAAATTGTTAAATGGTTATATTGTTGAATGGCTGAATGGTTAGTAAGCAGTTGACTGACCGCGGCCGTACACTGCAACTCAACAATTCAACAATTAAGCCATTAACCCATTCACCAATTAAGCCATCAACAATTAAACAACTCTCCCACCTAAATCCCGCCATCCAAATAATATTTACACCAATGGTTGCTGTTCAATGGATAGTTTCCATATTTTTATCGTTCATTTTTTATACCAAAACCTTGTAGCATGCAAAAATTCAAATTGCCGGTACTGGTGTTTGCACTTGTAATAACTGCTTTGCAAATAAACGCCCAGGCCACTTTTCCTGTTAATGATGTTGCGAACCCCAAAGATGGCAGCTATGCTTTTACCAATGCCACCATTGTAAAAGATGCCCAAAGCACTTTGCAAAATGCCACCATGGTGATCAGGCAGGGCAAGATCGAAAACATTGGTACCAATATCAGCATCCCCAAAGATGCGGTAGTGATTGATTGTAAGGGCAAATATATCTATCCTTCTTTCATTGATATTTTCAGTGATTATGGTATTGCAACACCCCAGCGCCAGCAAGGTCAAGGTGGCGGATTTTTCAGCTCACAACAGATCACTTCCGGTACAAAAGGTGCTTTTGGCTGGAACCAGGCTATTAAAAGCGAAACAGATGGCTCAAAACTTTTTACCGGCGACGATGCCAAAGCAAAAACCTTACGTGATATTGGTTTTGGAGCAGCACTTACCCATCAAAAAGATGGTATTGCCCGTGGCACCGGCCCGTTGGTTTCTTTAGCTACGCAAGCGGATAATTTTGTAATGCTGAAGGATAAAGCCGCAGCATTCTATTCTTTTAATAAAGGCACTTCCACCCAGGGTTATCCCTTTTCACTGATGGGCACCATCGCTTTATTGCGCCAGACTTATTTAGATGCCCAGTGGTATAAATCGCTTCCTCCTGTTGGATCAAAAGAAGGCACCAATCTTTCTTTAAAAAGCTGGAACGATAACCAGAGCTTACCGCAAATATTTGATGCCAGCGATAAATGGAACGACCTGCGTGCTGATAAAATAGGTGATGAATTTGGTGTGCAATACATCATTAAAGGTGGTGGTAACGAATACCAGCGCATAAAAGAAATTGCTGCTACAAAAGCGGCTTACATCATTACTTTAAATTATCCTGCTGCTATTGATGTGGATGATCCCAACGACCTGCGTTTTGTTGGCTTAGACGATCTTAAACATTGGGAACTTGCACCGGGCAATGCTGCGGCATTGGAAAAAGCCGGTGTTCCATTTTGCATTTCCCCGGCAGATCTTACTGCTACCACCGACTTTATGCCTAACCTGCGTAAAGCTATTGAATATGGTTTAACAGAAAGTAAAGCGTTAGAGGCACTCACAAAAACGCCTGCAAGTTTATTGGGTATGTATGATAAGATCGGTAGTTTAGATAATGGTAAAGTGGCCAATTTTGTGATCACTTCGGGGCCCATCTTTGCAGAGAAAACCACGGTATTTCAAAACTGGACACAGGGTATTAAAAATGCAGTAAAGGAAGATGGCTGGTATGATGTAAAAGGTTCTTATAAATATACAGCCAGTAATGCCAGATCATTTACACTCGATTTGAAAGATGGTGGTGTAGCCAGTTTCATCAGCACCGATACACTTACCGGCAAATACAGTTATGATGGCAAATTAGTAAAACTCAGCTATACCGAAGGCCGCGGCAAGGATGCTAAAGAAACTATTTTAAGCGGTATTGCTAATGATGCTACCTGGAATGGAACGGGCAGAGATGTTGCTGGCAATACCTTCACCTGGTCTGCCAGTTTTGACCATGCATTAGAAACCAAGGCAGATACTGCTAAACCTAAAACACCATTGGTTTTAGGAAAAGTTACTTATCCCTTTATAAGTTTTGGATGGGAAGAAGCACCTAAGCAGGAAAATATTTTAATCAAAAATGCTACAGTATGGACAAGCGATGCAGCAGGTAAATTAGAGGAAACAGATGTACTGGTAAAAGACGGAAAAATTGCAGCGATAGGAAAAAATTTGTCTGACGCTACGGCAAAGATCATTGATGGTAAAGGCAAACATTTAACAGCAGGTATTATTGATGAACATTCTCATATTGCTACAGCTTCCATTAATGAAGGCGGGCAAAGTGTATCCGCAGAAGTTAGGATTGGTGATAACCTGAATCCTGAAGACATTAATATTTACAGGCAGTTAAGCGGTGGTGTTACCACATCGCATATTTTGCATGGCTCTGCCAATACCATTGGCGGGCAAACACAATTAATAAAATTACGGTGGGGCGCAAACGCAGAAGACCTGAAATTTGCCGGCGCTGATCCGTTTATAAAATTTGCTTTGGGCGAAAATGTTAAACGCAGTTCTGCCTCGCAGGGTAATAACCGTTTTCCTGATACCAGGATGGGTGTGGAAGAAGTGCAGATGGATGCCTTTCAAAGAGCAAGCGATTACCTGAAACAATTGAAGGCCGCCGAAGAAAACAATAAAAAGAAAGGTGCAGCACCAATGATTGTAAGAAGAGACCTGGAACTGGAAGCACTTGGCGAGATACTGAATAAGAAAAGATTTATTACCTGCCACTCTTATGTGCAAAGCGAAATTAATGAAACGATTAAAGTGGCAGAAAAATTTGGTTTTACTTTAAATACATTCACACATATTTTAGAAGGCTATAAAGTAGCTGATAAAATGAAAGCGCATGGTGCTAATGCTTCTACCTTTAGTGATTGGTGGAATTATAAAATGGAAGTGGTGGATGCCATTCCCTACAATGCTTACATCATGAACAAGATGGGCCTGAATGTTGCCATTAATTCTGATGATGCAGAAATGGCCCGCCGCTTAAACCAGGAGGCTGCAAAAAGCATTAAGTATGGCGGCATGAGTGAAGAAGATGCGCTGAAAATGGTTACCATCAACCCTGCTAAAATGTTGCATATAGACAGCAAAGTGGGCAGCATTAAAGTGGGCAAAGATGCAGACCTTGTATTGTGGAGTGATAACCCATTAAGCATTTATGCTAATGCGTTAGTTACTATTGTTGACGGCACCATTTATTTTGACAGGGATAAAGACATGGCGTTGCGCAAACGCAACCAGGATGAAAAAGCAAGGCTGATACAAAAATTAGCTGCTGCAAAAAAATCTTCGGATACACCGGGTGGTACAAGAGGTAATTTTCAGCGGCCAAGACCAAGGTTTGAAGTGATCAACACCTGTATGGACCATTACCACAGTCTTGGTTTATTAGCTGTTGATGCAGATGATGTAGACGGAAATAGTAATTAATCTTTAAACTGATCAAAATGAAAAAAATATTTATATACACACTTTGCATTTGCGGATTCCTCAATGCAAAAGCGCAAGAAACGGTTTATCCAGCACCCCCACAAAAAGAAACCATCACTCTAACCAATGCCACCATTCATGTTGGCAATGGCCAGGTAATTACTGGTGGCAATGTTGTAATTACCAACGGTAAGATAACGGAAGTGGGTACCAGCACTTCCACTACCGGAAAAGTAATTGACTGTAAAGGCAAACATATTTATCCCGGGTTGATATTAACTTCCTGCGAACTGGGTTTGATGGAAGTACCGGCAGTAAGATCCACCATTGATGCGGAAGAAATTGGTGAAATGAACCCGAGCATCCGTTCTATTGTGGCATACAATACCGATAGTAAAGTAACCAACACATTGCGGCCCAATGGCATTTTACTGGCCAATGTTGTTCCCGGTGGCGGCATTATCTCCGGCTCCTCTTCAGTAGTACAGCTGGATGCCTGGAACTGGGAAGATGCTGTGTATAAAATGGATGGCGCCATTCATTTCCGCATGCCTTCCTTATTAGCACGTACACGTGGCCGTGGTTTTGGCGGCGGGCAGCAGCCCCAGGTTGATCCTGTGAAAAGAGGACTGGAACAAATTGAAAATGTAAAAGTGTTTTTCAGGGAGGCCAAAGCTTATAACGCTGAGCCCAACCACGAGAACACCAATTTAAAATACGAAGCTGTAAAAGGTTTGTTCAGTAAAAAACAAAAATTGTTCATCCATTGCAATATTGTAAAAGAGATGTTGCTGGCTGTTGATTTTGTAAAAGAATTTGGTTTTGATGTAGTGCTGGTAGGCGCTGCCGATAGCTGGCAGATAGCGGACATTCTGAAGCAAAACAATATTGCGGTGGTGCTGGAGCAATTACACAGCCTGCCTGTAATGGTGGATGATGATGTAGACCAGCCTTTTAAAACGCCTGCTATGTTACAAAAAGCTGGCGTACTATTTGCTCTTAATGACGATGATGAAAATACCCGTAGCCGTAACCTGGCTTTTAATGCCGGTACTGCCGCTGCTAACGGCCTCAGCAAAGAAGAAGCCCTTAGCGCCATCACTTTAAATGCCGCCAAAATATTAGGCATCGCCGACAAAACCGGCTCAATTGAAACCGGTAAAGATGCTAACATTGTAATAAGTGATGGTGATATACTGGATATGAAAAGTAATTTGATCACGTATGCATTTATACAGGGCCGCCAGGTTGACCTTACCAATAAACAAACGCAATTGTTTGATAAGTATAAATACAAGTACGGTATAAAATAATTGTTCGTCGGTTAATACAAAAGAATCCCGGTTTATATGCCGGGATTTTTTTGTGGTATTATTAAAAATATGGCTGCGGAATTTTAAATGCTCAAATTAAATAATACCTTTAAGGAGCCAGCCCTAACTCATAAACAAAAATGTAAGTGAGAGTAGCGAAGCTATAAAAACTCAATTTCCATTACATTAAAATAAACAATTGCATTTGCGAAACTCATGTTATCTAAAAATCAGTTGCGGAAATTTATGAGTTAGCGGAAATTTTACGGATGCTTTCAAATTCTAATCTCAAATTTTGACAAAAAGGAAAAACTTACACTTAACTATTTCAGCGATTATTATTACAGTTGTTTCATTAACGTACGGCCTATTTCCCAATAATATTCTACCAAAATTCTTTGACTTCAACGTGGAGTCTGTTGATTTGAAACACGTTTTTAGAGCGACGATGGGATTGTATTTAGCAATGGTTATACTTTGGGTGACCGGGATTTTCAAACCAGTTCATTGGCGAACTGCGACAATCACAAATGTTTTTTTTATGGTTGGTTTGTCAACTGGTAGAATAATTAGTTTAATAATAGACGGGATCCCGTCTATTTCGTTTTCGATTGGACTTGCATTAGAACTGACACTTGGCATTTGGGGAATAATAAATTTAAAGAATTACAAAGCGAATCCATATCAATAAAAACTTCTGCTAACATTGCCATACACCCTACTTAACCTTCCTCTCTATGAAATTACAAATGTGTTTTTTAGTATTATTCGTTATGAGTTGGTCATTTGCATACACTCAGGAGAATGAAAATAAAATAGCGTCAAAAAACAGGTTAGACATTCAGTTATTTGGGAACAAGGGATTTATTTCAGTTGGGTATAACAGAACTATTTTAGAATACAAACTGATCTCATTTACATTAACGCCGTCAATTGGTTATGTACCAGGTTCACATGACACTTCAAATGGAGACACACCATTTCCAAGTTTTACACACTTAAACCTGGGAACAGATATTGTTTTGGGACATTCATTAAATCAGCTCAGCACCGGGGTTAGTTATTCGAAGATAATTTTAGGCAGAGACCCAATTAATGTCAGACCAAAATCAAATTATACTAGAGTATTGGGCGACATTTCATACATCCGGCATTTTAAACATGATCCACTTGCATTAAAAATTTCTTTTGCACCAATATTATATGACAACGGAGCAGATGACGTGGAGAATATACCAATTGCGTTTGCATTTAGAATTTCACTTTAGACATGGCTACAACATAAGCTTTGGTTCGGGCTTTACGTTAATAATTTGGCAGTAGTTCATAACTTCAACAACTATTTTCAATCATCAGTTGTTCCGGGCTGGACAATCAATGAATTCCCTGCCTTCGTAAATACTCGAACGTTGTGTGCTATATCATAAGACAGTCATTAATTTTCATAACGATACTTTTTTCCGTAACTGTTTACGGACAAGAGACTGCATTAAAATAGGTTAAAAAAAATAAAAGGCAATGGATGAGTTTCAAAAATTTGTTCAATACTTCCTGGACAACTATTTTCCCTATCTAAAATCATTTGGATTTAAAGATTTGAGAGAAGAAGAAAATTATTTTATTTGTCCTTGGTATTTCTTGAATAATGGAATGGTGGAATTATCCATTCAGTATCAGGGAAAAGCTGAATTACTGCACTTACATATTAATAAATACAATTTTAGACTATTAGAGCCCGCTAACACGAAACTGATAGATATTGAAAATCGATTTAATACTTGTTATAAAATTGCTTATAATAGCAGTAAGCAATCCAAAAAGAAAATAAAGAAAGTAGAAAAAGCTATTCAACAATTAGAAGAAATAGAAATTGAATGGTTGATTGAAATGAGTGCCGTATTATTTAGACACTCAAATGCATTTAATGGCAATTTAGAGTTGTTAGAGAAAAACTTTGAACAAAAGTACCAAAACGACAAAGCCATAAAAACCCAAGAAAAAATTAGAAAAGGACTGTTTTCATTAGAACTGTATGAATTTTCAGGAGATGGTGAAGACCCGTTTTATGATGAAGAGAATCCTTTTAATTGCGTATTAGAATTCCCTAGTTTAGACGAAGTGAAATCTTTTTTGAAAGACAATAAAAAAGTGAAAATATATCGTATTTTAGATTGCTATTTGAATGAAATCAAAATATGTGACGATTAGTGATAGTACTTCTGCCAACATGAACTTTGTGCAAGTTGGCTTGACAATCAAACATCAGCCAATCGTTATCAACAGCGGTTCCGGCAGACGTAATTCATTCAAGCTTTATTCTTAACTTCATCATCAGTAATTTTATTGGGTTTCAGTTCCGGGCTGGACATTATAAATTCCAGCCCAGCAGCAAGCCCTCAACGTTGTGTGCCATTTTTAAAGTCCTTAATATGAATTACATTTTTCTTGACACAAACATCTTTATTCATTTCCAAGACTTTGAACAAATAGATTGGAAAAAAATCTCAAATTCAGAAGATGAAATTATTATAACCATAGCACCAATTGTTATAGATGAACTTGACAAGCACAAATACAACAAGAATCAAAAGATTTCAAAACGGATTAAGAAGCTTTTACCGAAATTTGAAAAAGCTCTTGAAAATATTCAACAATTAAAATACACGCTAAAAATAATTCTGAAACGCCCCTCCGAAAATACTTTTCTTGAAAACAATCTTGACAAATCTGAGCAAGACGATTGCTTACTTGCGACCATAGTTGAATTCCAGGAAAATTTAGATTCAAATAGCAAGGTTATATACGTCACAAATGACATTGGGCCTCGATTAAAAGCAAAATCGTTAAATATTTCTGCGGTAACCTTGCCTGAAGAATATTTATTACCAAATGAACTAGATGAACTAGAGATTAAAAACAAATCTCTTCAAAAAGAATTAAATGAACTTAAACATAGAACTCCTAAGGTTCATCTTACTTTTAAAGACAGAAGTAACCTTGCAATTTACAAAAAAGAAATACTAAAAGACACAAAAGAAGTATTCATAAAAAAACAAATCGAAACAGCCAAAAGAGAAACACCATATCTGATTTATAACCCGCCAGATAAAGACTTGTATAAAAATCCAATGTTCGCATTGCTAAATAATACCCCATTGTTCAGTTTATCGGAAACTCAAATAATAGAATATAACGAAGACCTAAATGAGTACTTTAAAGAATATGAAGTCTATGCCAGTTCACTTTTCCATTTGTATGATTTTAAAGTTAATTCAATAAAAATCGAGCTTCTTCTCAATAACATCGGCACTGCCCCAGCACAGGATATTGACATTGAAATTCACTTTCCAGATGGATTTGAGTTATTCGGAAAGGATGATTTGCCAAAAGTTAAGAAAAAACCAACGCCCCCTTACAAACCAAAAAATCGATACGATCTTAATTTGGGAAATATTAGTGCAATTCACAGTTTAATTCCCCCTTCGCCAAATAGAGATTTAGGTGCAATTGATTTAAATAAACCGACTATAAAAAAAAGCAATAGCTATAATGTCAACTATCATTTGAATAGTTTAAAACATAATCAGTTCTTCGACCTTGCTCCCTTGTATGCAAGGTTTCAGGATATTACTAATGCAAAAGGATTTCAAATAGACTATAAGCTTATAATTTCAAACATTTCAAATCCAATTGTTGGACAAATGAATATAAACTTTGAAAACTAAAACGGCACACAACATGGGGTTTGGCAATATTGGGGCTGGACGTTGTTAGCTTCAACATTTTATCGCTGTCAGCTTTGGTTCCGGCTGGACGTTCTTTGTTGAGCTTTACTTCTTAACATCGACTTTTAATTATTAATTTAGCTTCGGTTCTGGGCAGACGGTTTTCAAAATCCCAACACCGCCAAGCCCAGGACGTTGGCTGTAATTTTAATACCCAATACCAAGCTCACTAATTTTTATAAGACTCACAATGAATATTTCAGAATTTTTAAATTCAATAAATTCGGTAACGACTACGAAATTTAAAATTTCTAAAAACTCAGGAATTGAAATTAACCAGTTACGTAAAGCTGAAAATAAATTTGCGATAAATCTACCAAACGACTTAATCGAATTTTACACTTCTTCAAATGGACTTCGAGGTGACGATTTTATTTTTAATATAATACCACTTGAAGAAATTGAAAAAGACAAAGATGATTTGGGTACATACTTAGTTTTTTCTGAGTATCTGATTTATTCCGAAACTTGTGGACTTGAAATTGACAAGATTGACAAAAATAAATATAGATTTTTCAATACGTCGTTATACCCAATACAGAATGGAATTATTAATAGAAAATATGTAGCGAACTCAATAGTAGATTTTATAAACCTATATTGCAAAAAGGGTACATTTGGCATTTGGCGAGATGGTAACGGAAACGATGATGATAAAAATAATAATGAAGAGGCAATATCTTTGGACGGAATAATTGAACCCAAAGACTCCGAAATGTTACACACAAAAAAACCCTGGTGGAAATTTTGGTAACAAAACTTCGGTAGACAAAACTGTATACAACATTCGGTTTGTTGGTATACTGGTGAACGGAAGAACAATCGGCATTTGCAATGCTATCAACTAATATCGGGTAGATGAATACTATTGGGCTTTTAGTTGTTAACTTCATCATCAGTTTTTCAATTGGCTTCAGTTGCCGGGCAAACAGTTATAAAAAGCAGCCCTGCGGCAAGCCTCGAACGTTGTACGCAATACTAAACGACTTCACAATTAATATGAAATATCTATTTGTAATTTTATTGACACTTCCTTTCTGTACTTCTCAAGCTCAGACAACAAACACTTATATAAGTGACATTACAGCTCTTCGTGACATACTTAAAAAGACTCCATCGTATAAAGACCAGATAAAAGGGCAAAATATTGCCTCTTCATATAATGAACTTTTTGAAAAGTTAAAGCTTGACAGTGTCAATAACGTTTTAGATTATAAATATTTTTACAATCTTGCCCAATTATTCTTTCCAATAAGAGACAATCATTTAGGGTTTTATCAAATCCCTGACGAGAATAACTATAAAGACCGATCTACTTTCGAAAAATATATGGAGAGTAAAGAATTTAAAGATTTTCCAAAATGTGACCTCAATATTGATTCATTAAAAGACGTCTTAAGCAACAAGCCCATAGATTCTATTGAAGGAATATACTATTTGGATACTCTTTTTTCAGTTGGGTTATTTAGAGTTAAAGAAAAGGAATATATAGGGGTAGTTTTATCCTCAAAAATTACTGTTTGGCGGAATTTAATTTGGGAAAAAGGGCAAATAGCTATTCATTTGTACGAGTATTTACCAAATCACTTTAAAGCTATTTATGCTCACCCTCCATCTAAGAGGTTAATATTATTCTCGAATGAAAAATTCAGGAATTTATCATTGATTAATTCAAATTTTTATGGGTATCTAGATGGAATACATTATTCAAAAGTATTAAGCCCGAAAGATTATATCAATCTACCAAGAAACATTTATGATTTTCACTTTAGGAATATCGAACCCGACATTCAGTATTTGCATATTAAACATTTTTCTGCTGATTTAGCCGACATGCAAAAGTCAAAGTCTTTTATTGACTCGATTAAACACTTAATAACAGCACCAAACTTAATAGTTGACTTACGAAATAATGAAGGAGGAGCAATTAAAGTTTCCAGAAATTATCTAGAACTAATTAAGCGTTATATGAAAAATGGACATGTATATGTTTTGGTTAACAATGGCACAATAAGCCAAGGTGAAATATTTACATTGCAACTAAAACAATTAAATAACGTACAAGTATTGGGGCAAACAACAAATGGCACATTAATGTATGGTAGCAATTATGGAAAGACAGAGAAATTACCAAGTAAAGCATTTCAAGTTTATATCACAGATATGGATGGGGACAAGCGACTTATTCCTTATGAAATCTTTGGCGTTAATCCAGACATTACTTTAAGCAATACATCAGATTGGGTTGAACAGACTGTTAAGATTATACGGAAGAAGTAAAGCGTACAACGTGAATGTTGCCAATAGTGGTGCTTGACATTGAAACAATCAGCAGCGGTAATTCTGAGACACTTCATCATTCTAAGGACAATCAATTAAATTGCTAAGGCAATAATTAATAGACGAAATAGTTAGAAAATGGATTTCAACCCAAACAACAATGTTGTTAAACTTTGTCTTCAAGGTATGGACCTGGAAGCAAATGGAAAACCTGATGAAGCTATCAGGCTATTTCTTCAAGCCTGGAACGAAGCGATAAACGACTTCGAAAAATTTATTGCTGCTCATTTTGTGGCCCGGCATCAAAAAAATGTTTCTGATAAATTAAAATGGCTTGAAACAGGTTTACAGCTTGCATTAAAAATAGATAACGACGCGGTTAAGGACGGTATTACTTCTCTATATGAAAGCATTGCAAAATGCTATGAGGACTTAAACGATCCTGACAACGCAAAGAAGAGTTATGAATTGGCAAAATCGTTCATGGGCAAACCGTCTGACAAAGGCCCTTTTTATCACGGTACGAAGGCGGACCTGCAAGTTGGCGATTTTCTGACAGCAGGGTACAGTTCTAATTACAAGTCAGCACTCACAATGAATCACATTTATTTCACAGCTTTGGTTAATGGGGCCGGACTTGCGGCGGCTTTGGCTAATGGTGATGGTCGTGAACGTGTTTATATCGTTGAACCAACAGGAACTTTTGAAAATGATCCGAACGTTACAAACAAAAAATTTCCGGGAAATCCAACACGTTCATATCGCACCGAAGCACCGTTGAAAATCGTTGGTGAAATAACAGATTGGGTGAGACAATCACCAGGGGAACTTCAAAAATGGCGTGAAAAATTGGCGAATAGTAAAGGAGACATTATTAATTAAATTTTTAGAACTTTGTGCGAAATAATAAAATAGCATTATGGTAACATTTTCAATTCGTGACGAAATTGTTGAAGTAATCAACAAATTGTTTATTTATACAGATATGCAAGAATGGGAGAAATTACAAAATGAAGTTTTTTCAGACGACGTGTTTTTTGACATGTCCTCTCTTGGGGGTAAGAAGGCGGAAACATCATCAAAGGAAATATGCGAGACCTGGAAAAATGGTTTTGTCGGCATTGATTCCATAAACCATCTGGCAGGAAACTATTTAGTTCAAATAAATGATAGCATTGCCACCGTTTTTGCATACGCAACAGCTACTCATTATAAAGAATCAGCAACAAAAGGTAAAACAAGAGAATTTGTTGGAACCTATAATATAAGTTTGATGAAACATGGGATTGGATGGAGGATCTATCAATTTAAATACGACTTAAAATATACATCTGGCAACATTGATTTGAGCTAAGGAATAACTATCCAAAAATGGCAATGTCTTTCCAATCAAAAGGACCGACAGTCTATTCAATGTGACTAGTTTGATTTTTAGACCAAACCAAATAGAAGGTAATTATGTCAATTGGGTTTTACCATCTTATTCCGCCCATTGTTCTTTCGAAATTTGTTAATTCTTTTGTTCTATAAATTTATTGAATTGTAAACATAGGATGGGTTTTCTGCTATGCTGGCTGAAGAATATATTCTCATCATCCTGCTCGCTTATCATCTTCGGCCAGGGCTGGACGAATCACAGAATATCAGCACAGCAGAAAGCCCTGCCCGTTTGTGGTCAGCTTAACCGACATTGTTACAGAAATGAAACTATCGAAAAATATAATTTCGCCCAGACAAATTATTGTAGTTCAATTAGTAGGTATTAGTTTACTTTGCTGCAATCAGCATAGGCAACAAGCTCAACAAGTAGATGCTCAAGATTCTTTAGTTCAAAATAAACAAATATCAATTTGGTCAAAATCTTGTCCTGACTCTGAGCTTATAACAGGAGCAGAAACATATAATGACGGCATGGTAACAAATGTTTCAAAACCTGCAATAACTATTTATTCACCTAAAGAGAAAAACACAGGAACAGCTATAATTGTATTTCCCGGTGGCGGATATAATAAACTTGCCATCGAGCTTGAAGGTTCTGAAATATGTGAATGGTTAGCCTCCATTGGAGTAACAGGTATACTTTTGAAGTACCGGGTTCCTGCTTCCGGCCCTCATTATGACAAAGATTGCGATTGTGAAAAAGACCCAATAAAACCTCTTGCTTTGCAGGACGCACAAAGAGCAATGGGATTAGTGCGCTTTCGAGCTAAAGAATGGAATATTGACCCCAATAAAATTGGTGTAATGGGATTTTCAGCGGGAGGACATTTAGTTGCTGATGTTAGTACCAATTATAGAAAACGAGCCTATGCTGTAATAGATAAAGTTGATGAAGTGAGTTGCAAACCAAATTTCGGTGTAGTAATGTATCCAGGACATATGACTTTTCACACCTCTAAACCTTATGAACTTAACAACACTCTTCCAGTAGATAGTGCAACTCCACCAATGTTTATATTACAAGCAGGAAATGACCCGATAGACACTATCCAAAATTCTTTGGTCTATTATATTGCATTAAAAAAAGCAGGTGTTCCTACCGAATATCATATTTATCCCGAAGGCGGACATGCATTTGGTTTATACAAATCAGCACAAAAAATTGCCGATTGGCAAAAGTTACCAATTGCCGATTGGGAAAAGTTAGTTGAACGTTGGTTACAGACAATTAAGATGACTTCAAATTAGTTAGGCAAAAAAGCCGACCGTTATCATCTGTAGTCAGGGCTTAGCGAATAAGGTCGGGCAGCAGAATATAACATCAACTACATAACTTTACTCAGCATCGGTTCGGACTTAAGAATCACGGAATATTAGCACAGCAAAAAGCCCTGCCCATTAACGATAAATTTATGAGAGACAGTATTTATATATTGGAGTTCCCTTCTAATCTTGGGTTAAAAGAGCCATTTGCAGGACAGGAACCTGGCGTAAAAAAGCTGCCAGACTTTTTAAGAAAACATAACTTCCATTCATCGTTAAATCCCGTTGGTATTTTTAGGCTTGAGCCGCCAAACTATAGTATGGCACTTGACGAGGTATCGGCTGTAAGAAATGCAGATCAAATTGTGAACTATTCAAAAGAACAAGCTCAGATTTTGGAAAAAATTCTTTCAGAAAATAAATTTCCAATAGTTATTGGCGGAGACTGTAGTATTTTAATCGGCAATTCGTTAGCATTAAAAAATACCGGACAATTTGCGTTGTTTTTCCTGGACGGACATACTGATTTTATGTGGCCGTCTTTATCGCAAACAGGTGGGGCAGCGGGAATGGATTTAGCAATAGTAACGGGATATGGCCATAGCAAACTCACAAATATTAACGGGCAGAAACCATATTTTAAAGAAGAACATGTTTGGTGTGTTGGTAACAGAGAGTATGAAGAGTGGTATGTAAAAGCAATAACAGATTCTAACATAAGTTACACAGATCTTAATACGTTGAGACAAAACGGGATTAAAAAATGTATTACTGACTTTCTGCAAATGATTAAGGATGAAAATTTAGACGGTTTTTGGCTTCATATTGATGTTGATGTTTTGAATGATACTATTATGCCTTCAGTTGACAGTCGCCAACCAGGCGGATTAGAATACAAAGAGTTTAACGAGATATTGCAGTTGCTTTTAGCTGATACAAAAGCAACAGGTTTAGAAATAACAATCTTAGACCCTGACCTTGACCCTTCAGGTGACTACACAAAGGAATTTGTAAATAATTTTTGTACTACAGTTAATGCATTTGGAAAAAGCTATCCCTAACATTCTACTTTGACAAATAACGTGACACAACTTTTATTAATTGGGACTTTCTTTGCCATCATTGGACTTTGCACACTACTATTTAGAAAACAGAAAAAACTTGCTGGACTAATTCCTTTAATACTTGGTTTGACAGTAATCTTTTTAACTACCATCGGACCCTTATCTAAAAGCCAGGAGCAAATCAACAAAGTTTTGAAGCTTGATAGAAATGAAGTAGCAGAAATTATTATCAGACCAACAAAATATAAAGGTTATGAAGAAATTAGTTTGACGAAAAGAGTTATTGAAATAACAGATAAAAAAACAATCGACAGTCTATGCTTTGCTTTGACAAATGCCAAAGCAACTTCTTCAATAATTAAAAATCCAAAATGGGTTTGCCTTATTAGTGTTAAAAAAAATGACCATTCATTTTTTGAGATCGCAGTTAAGAATGCGGGGCAAAGCACATTTATTGAAGTAAATTCAGATGGCGACTATGGCTGGAATTACGGAACACTTGATGCAAAGTATTTTGGACAACTACTTGTTGACATTACCAAATAAGCAATAGCCACCAGGCATACAATTCTCACTCACTTGCTTTATAAATTACTCCATTTTTTATGAATAAATTCTTATTTTACAAATGCTAATCGTACCCTGAAATATGTGATTCAGGAATGGCAAAGCCTTTTTTTGAAAACATTAAACAAATAATTTAATGCTATTGATACAATAAGGTTATTGCGACTGACAGGTAAAAGGTTTTTTGTGTACGTCCATACCAATCAATAACTTTGGTAAAACCCTGTACCTTATGCGACCATTACTAACATTTATATTGACACTTTTTTGCGAACTTTCTATTGGGCAAAATTTTTCTTACCCGGCAATTAATTTAAGCGGCCAAGATTTTAATGACTTTATTCCGGCAGGCTGGATAATTCTTGACACTGCAAAAGGTGACTTAAATAAAGACGGTCTGTAAGTTTAACATAATCATTTTAACATGCAAAAACTATTGTTTCTATTTGTTCTGACGACAACTTTAAGTATTGACAACTCTTATGCTACAACCTGGGATGAACCATGGGCCGACCAGGTTATCAAAGGAGCTTCGTCATTCATTCTTGCAAAAGTTGTATCATGTGATGCAGAAAAAGGGATCTCCATTCAAATTATAAAAACAGTAAGCGGGAAAGAAATAAAAGACAATCTGGTAATCAGTGATTTTTATCTTTTGCATATTTGCAGCAGCTCAGGACATGAAGGAGAATTTCATACCAGCAAAATTGACAGTTGCTATTTTTTTATAACTCAAAACAAAGAAGGAAAGTATTGTATTGCAACTCCAACAACTGGTTTCGATTATGTTGCGGACGGGCAAGTAATGGCAACGTTCAGGCACAGTTATCACCAGGCATCTGTTCCGGTATCCATTTATGAAAAAACAATGACAGCGGTATTTAACAACTATCATAATTTGCCTTATGACAAAGGCTACATCAGTAATTTTGTAACTGAATATTTAACTAAAGCACCAGCAGGATTTGCTGAAAATGAGATCAATATTTTTTTCTTGCAGCATGTAGCATTAGAATGCGTTCATCACCTAAAATTAAATATTGATGAAAGCTTAGTATTGCCATTCTTAAAATACAGGAAAAACTTTCATAGCCAGGTTTCAGCAGCAAGAGCATTGGTAGCATTCAATACAACTACCAGCAAACAAGAACTTTTAAAAATCGTTGCCGACACTACACAAAGATATTTTGTGCAGGTAATGTGTATTTGGACGCTTGAAGAGTTTAGCCCTAAAGAATTGAAATCTCAACTTGAAAGCCTGGAAAAAAATGCTTCTGCTGAAAGCGATGGTTTTGGTGGAAATATTATGGACCCAAGAGTTTGTACCAGCATTCCTTCTGTAAAACAAGCATTAAAAGATCTTATTGCAAAATTGTGAGTACCAACCAGGCCGGCGGGAAAAGTCCCGACATCCGTTTGACAGTCCCTTAATAAAATGACAGCCAACAAAATTCATAAAGCCCTCTCCTTCTCCATTGCAGCAATCTGGTTTATAAACGGACTGTTCTGTAAAGTGCTTAACTTAGTACCAAGGCATCAGCAAATAGTTGCAACTATTTTAGGAGACAAATATTCCGGAACACTCACTATATTAATCGGACTTTCAGAAACCGCAATGGCCATCTGGATTGTAAGCAGGATAAAAACAAGATTGAATGCAATTGTTCAGATCATTATTATTGCGGCAATGAATACACTTGAATTTTTTCTTGTACCCAATTTATTATTATGGGGAAAGTATAATTCGCTTTTCGCATGCTTATTAATTATTACCATTTATTACAACGAATTTTATTTAAACAAAAAACTGGCTCAACAAACATAATATGCTTTCATTTTTAAAAAATCATCCCTTTGCAGTTGAAGCATTTTTCGAAAGTTCGCT
>Ga0068859_100000807_pt1 | contig 31831 bp, 35 predicted proteins | sample KBSSwiS22_FD_66585 | JGI IMG/M metagenome (GOLD analysis project Ga0068859, IMG submission 66585) | Switchgrass rhizosphere microbial communities from Kellogg Biological Station, Michigan, USA - KBS Switchgrass S2-2 | ecosystem: Host-associated > Plants > Roots > Rhizosphere > Soil ...
GGTGAAATAAACCCACGCTATGGTTACCCGATACCAGAGCGCATTGGTGTAGTTCGTTATTTTCTTGTGGATAATGATGAATATGTATGGGGCGATACCAAGGAAGAAGTGATAAATAAATGTGATCACATTTTCAGCAATCCATTGTTTGCTAAAATAAATCCTGAAGATCTTATCAAGTCCATCACATTTATTCCAGGTTCAATTTTCGATAACAAAAAGTTGATGGAGAAAAACCCGGAGTATCTTGGTAACCTTATGGCGCTGGATGAAGTGGAGAAGGCCAGGCTATTGGGTGGTAACTGGAAAATAAGAATAGATCCTTTGTGCATATTCATGGCCATGTCTATTCAGAATCTTTTCACTAATACTTACCCATCTAATACCAACCAACGTTATATCACTTGTGATGCTGCACGCTTCGGTAATGACCTATGCACTATATTCGTTTGGTATGGCTGGAAGGTGGTGAAGCTAATCATCCTCACAAAATCCGATGCACAGGAAACAGTTGATAAAATTGAAGAAGAGCGCAAACGTTATGACATACCAAAGGGAAAGGTTATCGTTGATCAGGATGGTGTAGGCGGTGGTGTGGTGAAGCTTGGCCGTTATATTGGTTTCAGTGGCGGTGGTCATGTTATGGAAGAGCCAGGCACAGGTATAAAAGAATTTTATAAAAACCTAAAGACTCAATTCTATTACCGCTTTGCTGATAAAGTAAACAATGACGAAGTTGCACTACCACTCAGTAATGAGAATGTTGTAATCGATGGCCAGTTCGGTGTGAAGATAAAACTGAAAGGCAAGATGTATGATGTGCGGGATTTGATTAAACAAGATCTTCGGGCCATCAAGAAAAAAGAAAAGGATGAAGATGGTAAAAAGCAAATCAACAGTAAAGAAGAACAGAAAATAATATTGAAAGGCCGGTCTCCTGACTTTGGCGATGGCATGTCGCTGCGTGTTTATTTTGAATTTAAGTCAGGTGTAATTGTTACTGGGAATGCAACAGGTTCAATCCTGGATAAGCTGTAATGCACATATTGTACATAAATTTTGTGATAAACATAAATAAATAGTAAATTATTTATTTACTTTTACTCCACTTTCTTCAACTAAATATATTTTAAACGAAAAATTTTCTTATGAACAATCCTTTTGCGAAAGAATCTAATGCCATTTTACAGGTGCTGAAAGATGCCTACTCTAAACTGGAGTTGATACAAATGCACCCTGACGCTGTATGGCTCAAACAAAAAACAATGATGGACATGAAAAGGAATATTGCTGCACTGAGTATTCAATTGGGCATCGACTTGCCTGATGATGAAAACAACGAAGTAGTAGATCATTCACAGCCCATCAAAAAACTTTTTGGTAAAGTAATTGGTGAAAAGCCGGCCAAGATAGAATCCATTACCAACAGTGATGAAATAAACGAAGTTGAAATGGGTGAGAAGGCAAAAGAACTTTACAATCGTTTCATCCTGGCATCTGTTGAAGATATCATCAGTACTATTTCCGTTGAAGATATTTATGCAGTTGCTGATTTGGCGGGTGTTGATTACGATGTTATTCCTGAACAGGCTAAACCTGATTTTGTTGAATCCATTAAACAGGCCATAAAGGAAAAGCAACTTCCCGCATCCGGGTCAGAAAATGACGGCGGCAAAAAAGAAGATCCTGCTATCACTGAGTTAAGAAACAAAAGGGATGCATTGTATGATAAATTCAATGACATGGAAATGGACCAGATATTAGATAAAATTCCTGATATCGAAGTACGTGCCGTGGCCAAGAAAGCAGGCTTACCGGTGACTGATGTAAATCCCAAAAAGATTGATCAAAAGTTTGTTAACCAAATTAAAGAGGCCATCAAGAAACAAAAAGCCATCGACGCATAATGGATGTATTTGTAAACAATATCAAATTCGATGTGCCATTTGATGTTTCGTCCATCACGCTGGGCAAGTATGTTGAATACTATGAAATGTTTGGCCGGGAGCTGGACGTGCAGCTGAATGAAATATTGAAAAGGGATTACAAAAAGATCAAGGCTGAAGAGTTTCTTGAAATTGATGATACCGATGCTTCGTTATTTCTTCAGATGGATTTGGATGATCATCTTAACAATGAAGCATTGGCCTGGTATTCTTTTTTTACCGGTGCTGATTTGTTTGAAGTAAAAGAGCAGCCATACATACAACCGCTTTTAAACCAATATCGCGTCTTTAGATATCTATTGAAAGAATCTATGGAGGCTGTTCAATCTTATCCCTCTGACTTTGATTGGAGGGATGAGATTTGGACAATTCAAAATTTTACCGTTAACCCTGCCAGTGAGATGACTTTTAATGAGATAATCACCTCACGGGAAATAATGCGACAGATACATAAACTATCCAAAGGTAAATGGGATGCCATGCCTTACTTGTGTGCAATCTTCTTTCGAAAAAAGGGTGAAAGGTTTTCCGATGAGTTGGTCCAGCTGGATGGTGAACGAATGAATCTAATGAATGAGCTGCCGCTTGACTACGCCCTTCGGGTAGCTTTTTTTTTGACCAGCTCTGCTCTTATCTGGATGGAAACTTTAGTGTCTTCGGAAAGTCCGGAGGTGGAGACAGCAAGCCTGAATTGATAAGGCATTATGAGGAATGGGGTTGGATAAATTTTCTATCCACCATGGCTGAAACAAAAGTATTTGATGTACCTGGAAGTGGTTTAGATAGCATTGAGTGTGCTAAAAATACAAAGGCTTATAAAGTACTCACGTTTGCCAGTGAGAAGAAAGATCTGGATGTGGCAATAAAATTAGCTTACGACACAAAATAAAATACATGAGTTACACAACTGATCCCAATGATGCAAGACTCGGAAAGGGAATTGATGAAAAGCAAATTCCACAGCACGAGGTTTATTTAATTCTGTCAGAGGAAGAAAGAGCAAAGGGCTTTGTTCGCCCAGTTCGTCGATCGTATAAACACGTAGGTACCGGTGGGCCGCAATTCCCTTTAAGAGATTTAACAGAAGAAGAACAGGAGCGTTACGCCAATTGGGGATATGTGAAATTCGAAGAATTCCCGAAAGGTTTCGAACGTGCTGTAATAGGGCGTTTTTGGACTGAAAAGCAACTTGCTGATGTTGGTAATGGTTGCAAAACTGTAACTACAATGGGCCAGGCATTAGCGGAAACTTATGCACGTGATCCCAAATTTTATGGCGCTACTTATTGCTGCTCTTGTCAAAAACATTTAGCAGTAGAAGAATTTGTATGGGAAGGAACAAATGAAAAAGTTGGATCATGAAAACAGCAGGTATAGTTGCCGATAATTATAAACTGGAAAAGTTCAAAAAAGAACTTACAGCAAAAGGATTAACCGATTTTACAATTGTTCCTTTTACAAAGGACACCTCTACAATAAAAGTTAAATGTGAGGAAAGCCAGTATAATGAAATCGCCAATATCTGTCGGCTGGTAGAAATACATTTTAAACAATCAAATTAACTAAAAACAATTTTATGAAATTAAATCCGCAGCAACAAAGAGAGTTTGCACAAAGGTTAAATGATGAACTCGACAAAATGACAATGAGTTGGACAAATGAATTACGGGAATGGCACCCGGTTGTATTAAAAGCGCTGGACTACTCCAGTATCGTACAGCTGAACGTGCCGGTAGATAAATACCCATTGTTGTTTAAAACAGACACACATGGTATTAACATGAATGTTGTGATGGCATTATGTAATAACGTGGAAGCTGTAAGCCCTTATAATATGGGCATGACAGCGGAATTATGGTGTGATTTTCTGCAAAAGAATAATGCAGTGGGCCAGCGTTGGGAAGAGTTGGTAGTACCAATACGCAAAAAAGTAATAACGGAATTTGAACTGACTCAGGACATGCCTGATAAAAGCAAATTAATTGCAATGCCATGATAGATGAACTGTTTTTATACGATCGTGATAAAGGTTTGTTCAAAGAGATATTGAGCAAATCAAAAATAATTAAAGGGCGGTACCATGTATCGCCCAATTATGGCCATGATCTAAATACCAACAACCTGGATCAATTTTTAAAAGACCCGGCATATGGTCAGCTGGCGGATACACAGAAATATCCCATCTGTGTATGTCTTACACCTGGCAGCCGGTTTACAAAAATTAATGGGCAGAAGTGGGAAGAGTTTTATTTCAGCCTATTCTTCTTAACCACAGCATTCCAAACCGGTACCAATCAAATTAAGAAGATTGATCGTGATACCAATACCAGCGGCCAGCACCCATGGTATGACTGGAGTGATATGAAGCAATGTGCAGCTGATTTTATTGAGTTACTGCGGTTGGTAATTTTAAAAAAACTTGTTGGTACAGTTCCAATAAAGACATTATTGAATATAGAATTTGAAAGGGCACAGATTGTGAGGATTACAAAATTTAATAATGATCGTTTGAATGGTGCAGCAGTGAATTTTACTGCCTTCCTAAGAACTGATGCTTGCGAATTGAAAGATTATGATGCCGGTGTGTTAGATACCCTGGATATTCCACCATTAAACATTGAACATTAGTATGGATTATAACAAAGTATTGGCAGAGTGCATACCACCACGGGTTAGGAAAATAATATTGGAAGAGAAGTTTATTGAAAAAGCAGTGAACACAGTTAATACAGGTACACCAATGGAGTACCTGTTTGATGTTTACGAAGAATTTATTGATGCGCAAGGTGAGTTTGAAGACTGGAATTGTTTTAAATGCCGGCAGAATATTTTAGACAACTTCCGGAAGATGCAACCCTTTTTAATTGAACTGGAAAATGGCAAATAACACAAACATATTTTCAAACGTCAATCAGCAAATTGTTGATGACATCATCAAAGAACTGGCATTGCAGGGCCATAGCCTTACAGGAGCTTTGGAAAAATCATTGCAGGGCTATGTCGTTGATGAGGGCGGCAATATTATCTTAACTGCTAAGGCGCTTGATTATATTGAAAAGTTAGAAACAGGGCTACAGCCAAACCAAATTGATTTCAGTGCTGACTCTATAAATGAAATGGCTAAGTACGTTCAATTGCGTATGGGCTATACCGGTAAGAAAGCATTGCAGGTTGCATTACTTATTTTAAAAAAGCAGGGAAAAGAAGGTATGCCGACAAAAAACAGTTACCAATATTCAAAAACAGGGGATAGGACAGATGTTGTTCTTGATACCTTTTTGAAAAACCAAAATCGTTATATAACAATGGTTGATGAAACAGTGATCAGCCAATTGGATAACCAATCATCATCTTTAGAAAATGGAACTATATGAATACTTGTAACATAAAAGCATTTAAAACTGATTGCAGCTCTGGGCAAGCAATTATTCCGGACCATAAGTTAAAAAGATTACATCAACAGTACTTAAATGATCCAAAAATTAGGCTGTTTAATAAAATGACCTGTGATATTATTGAACGCAGATCTTCTGTTCAAGGCATTTTAAGTGATGGTCATTTTACATTCGTTAACGATCCTATAACGCAAAGAGCTCTTGATGAAATAGAAAATCAGCAAAAGATTTACGTGGAAAAACATTACTCGGAACTATTCAATAAATAACAATTAAAATTAAAAATCATGCTATACACTTTAAAACCAGTTGAAGCAATACAAGTACAGGATCATGGCGAAAATATTTTAGAGGTACAAAAATTTTGCGAAAGCGTCGGCAATACCCTTGAAGCAGTTGATAATGTAATATACCTAATAGGCAAAGCCGAAACTATTGGTATTGTTCAGTCGGGCATGTGGTTAGTTAAAGGCGAAAAAATGCCCTTCAATGTAAATGATGATATTGTTTTGTACACTCCGGAAATATTCCCTTATACAGAGGCTAAATAAATAACAATGCCAATAATATCCATTTTAAACCAACCTGCCTCTAACGGCCTTGCAGCAGCTTACCGGCCAATTATGTTGACGGTAAGAGTAAACAATGTTACAGCTCCACGCTATTATGATATAGTGGTGGGCCTTGATGGTAAAGCCGTTTTCTATGCAAAGGATACAACACCATTTGCAGCCGGTGGATTAACATCAATCACTTTTGCAGGTGCCACAGCCATCAACGGCACTTATACAATTTCATCTATAGTAATTAGTGCAGGAAATATCGTAACCATTCAAGTAGGCGGAGGATTAACGCCAGGTGTTTACTACGGTATAAATATTAGTCTCAACGGAACTTTAATTGCCGATGTAATAGCACCACCGGTTGTTTATTGTGATGTGTATGTGAATGATGTATTTTATAAGTCAGTTCAGAAAACACAGTGCACCATTTTAAATACTGATAATAGTGACTGGCAATTTGATATTCAGGATCCATGCCAGGAAGTATTAAAGAAAGTTTTGGCATCCAATGGCCAGACAACCATATATGCGGCTTCGGGTGTATCCGCAGTTGTTTATTGTAAGTTTCGATCCAGCGGTTTCGATAGTAATGGTTTTATTTCCCCAGAAGATACAGCCCCGGTCCAGGGAACTGGAATGATCGCACCTGTTGCAGGAACGGGTACAGTATCAAATTCTTTCTTCGTTATCAATTCAGTTCTGCAGCATGAAAACAATCAGCAATTAGACCTGCACCTGAACAGTTATAAAAAACGCACTTGGACTTCTGACACATTTCCTTTAAGCCATCGTATGGAAAATTATAAAGTGTCGATTGACAAATCAGATACTTTCCCCATTCTTTACATAGGCGCCAATACCCTAAGCTGTTTGCGTATCTGGTATAAACTGAAAGGGCAATCTACATTCCAGAAAAGAACCAATTGCCTTGGTGATAATGCTAACCTCATATTTGCATGGGATAAAGATGCTGCGGAATCAGTTGATCTTACTGGTACGTTGAACGGTACGTTTACAGAAGTAGATTGGGGTGATGGAACAGTCGATACTTTGCTCACGCACACTTATGCAGCATCAGGAAATTACACAGTTAAATTCTATGATTCAACAACAACCATTTTTAATATAGGCAATAAGTTTGGTCCATTCAGAAAGGTTACAGCCGTTACTGCGTGGCCATTCACACTTGTTGAAATAAATTTGATCAACAGTTATGTTGCAACAGTTCCTTCGTTATCGCCATTGGTGAACTTACAAAGCTTTAAACTGCTTTCTCCTAACTTGGCTGCCATACCTGACTTTACTAATAACCCGCAATTAAATCTTTTACAGATTGTAAGCAGTGTAGCAAGTGGAGGTGGCGTGGTAGATCTAAGTAATAATCCACTGCTTACTTACATTGAATTATATGGCAACCATATTACTAATGTTCTCGGAGTTGCGGCAATGACAAATATCGGTCACTTCCATATCCAGAACAATGAAATTGCTACAGCTGATATCAACAATATATTAGTTGCCCTTGATGCATCAGGAGCAATAAACGGTTATGGAGCTATGAATATCCAAACACCGGCGGCGCCACCAATCGGTGCTGGTGTTACTGCTTATACTTCATTGACCACAACAAAAGGCTGGGTCATTAACACAGATTAAAATTTATAAAATGGCAACAGGAGTTTTTTTAATACCTAACGGGCCAAAGAATTTGGCGCCTATTTTTCCCGGGTTAGATTTCAGCCAGGTGAAAGAATATTATGTGCAGGTCTTTGATAACAATGGTACCATTGTGGCAACCTCACCAATAAATAAAATGGCGTGCTGTAATAACGAGGAATGCGTACGGGTACATTTTTTAAATTATTTAGGTGGCTATGATGCAGTTGATTTTCCAATAGTAGATATTACACATGAGGATACATCATCAGAGTTCCAAAATTCCTTGCCTTTCCCTCTTGCAAAAACAGATACCGGCATTGAAAGGTTTAATGTAAAAAGCAACGATACTTATGAAGTAAGTTGCAAATGCCTTGTGGCTGAATTATCATGGTTACAGGAATGCAAAGATTCACCAAAGGCTTTTATGGAATGGATAGGAAAAGAAGGGCAATCAGATAATTATATACCCATTGTAATTATTGCTGATAAATTTAAAAAATTGAAAACTGAAACGGAATACGATTATCAATTTTCTATAAAGTTTAAATTTTCAAATGAAAATTCTACAATACGTAACTAATGCCCAGTAAATATTTAAAAATATCGATCGGTGATTTCAGCGTTCAGGTTACAGACCCGGAGCAGTTGCCTTTATCAATAAATTATGCGTTGGAAGATCCGGATAATTTCCAGGATAAAAAATCAGCTGAGGCCTTTGGTATTAAGATACCTGCTACTTTAATAAATGATCAATCAGCTAACACTTTCCGCAATGCTGATGTTGCTGATCTAACTACTGACCAGGTTTTCCGTGGTAACCAACAGTGCGTTATAGAATCTAACGGATTTGAAATATTAAACGGTAAAGCTTTTCTTACTTCAGCAACACACAATGATAAACCCATTGACTACGATTATAATATTTTCGGGGATAATGCTGATTGGAAGGTTGACCTGCAGGAAAAAACTCTATTCGATTTTTTAAGCAGGATAAATTTCATTTTCACTAAATCCAATATTGTAAATAGCTGGGCCTTTGATGGAACTGATGAAACATTGCCTTATGTTTTTGCCCCGGTAAAATACCGGTTGCCAATGGGAGGTTATTCGATCGACAGTAATGGTGCCAGTGTGTATGTAGATGATAACATGCTGCCGGAGTATATGAAGCCAGCACTAAGCAAATACTGGATATTGTTCTGGGCATTCAAATCTGTAGGCTATAAAATAAAATCAACTTTTTTGGATTCACCATATTTCCGCAGACAAGTAATGCCATGGACATGGGGTAATTTTTTGGACAGTGACGGTACCAGGCTCAGTGTACATAATTTTTTAGCAAAAAGTATCGCTGATGTGGAATATGATAGTCCACTAGGCAGTCATTCTTTTATTTGGGATTTGAATGTAAGCAATGATAGCACGCTGGGGGCATTCGATAATAACAATGACTATAGTTACAATACCTCAACATTTGAAATGACATGGCAGTATAAAGTACCGCACTATGGAATTTTAAATGCAACGTTCGGCATTTCTATTAGCGTAGATTCTACTGTTGCCGATAACAGCGATTGTGAAATGCGTGTGCAGTGGTTTAAAAATGGCGTAATGTTCGATGGTGGAACCGGTGCGTATAATGTCAATGGTAATGAGGTTTATTCTATATCAGCGCCAACGATCGGGGTAAGAACTGAGACGGGCGTACATGAATTATTTGGTACGGTACAAGTAAATGAAACAGATAACTCAGGCGCTGGTACCATCATTACTGCTAAGATCTATTTGCATACATTCAGGTCCAAAGCAGGAAGATCTAACTGTACGGCAAATGTGCTGGAATTTAAACTTGATTTTTTCCGCATTCCGTTGGGTGGCACAATTGACTTCCAAAACTATACAGGGCTAAAGAAATATAAGTTCATGGATTATCTCCGTGGGTTAATAGATGAATTCAACTGGTCCATTAATACTGATTCAATTAATAAAGTTGTTGTTATTGAACCTACACATCAACATTCGTTAAATAATAATCTTGGCGTAAAAGACAAGCCGGGTTATTTTAAGAATGATTTCATTGATTGGAATGGAAAAGCTGATCTAAGTAAACAGTGGCAGATGGATAACTACAGTGCTTATGAACGGGAACTCATTTTTAAATATAAGGATGATAACAATGATGGTATTTTAAAAGTGATCCAGGACCGCAACGTGAATATTTTGGCATGCGGTAAATATGTATTGCCGGAAAGATTTAAAAGCGGTAAGCGCCAAGTGGAGAATCGCTTCTTTGCTGCAACCATGCACTACGAATTAGATCAGTGGAAATCTATCACCGGCGTATCGCCGCAAATGGTTGCGATGATACCTGAAAATGTTAGCAACACTTCAAATAATGAAGCCGCCAATACTTTCACGCCAAAGTCATGTTTTTACAAGGGCAACATTTCCGGTGCAGGTGGATGGAAATTTGACGGTGATGTGCTAACAACTTTTCCATTCATGTTCTCTGTAAATTATAAAGACGGTGGTGAGAATGATCCCATACTATCTTACTCCGATGAAAAAATAAAAAGTGGTTCAGGTTTTATCATCGGTAAAGGATTGCTAAAAAGATTTTATTGGCAACGCCTGGCCATAATTCGTAATGGCCAATGGTATAACTGCTGGTTTAGATTAAAAAATATTGATGTGGCGGGGCAGTTACACCAGGAATATAAAAGTTATAATGGCCAGCGCTGGGAATTGATAGAAATAAAAAATTACCAGCCATTGCTTGAAGCCAGTACTGCATGTTTAATGAGGCGATGGGCACCAATAGAATTAGTTGATGCCAATAATACTTATCCGGCGGCTGATACAATCATCAATGGTACCACACCGGCTACCAATAGCCTGGATTTAAAATATGCGCCCTTGAAATGTTTAATTACCGATATACCCACAACGTAAAACTATGGCAGATACAACATTACTAAATAGAGTCTATGACCTCAAAATAGCCGGTTATGATGATAGCATAACCAAGGTAAAGGCATTGACCGAAGCATTCACTAAAATGGATGCGGTAAAGAAAAAGCTTAATGATTCACTGAAACAAAAAACCACTGCCGGTGATACTGAAGGCATAAAGGATCTTACTGCCAGGTTAAAAGAATTGGAAGCACAGATGAAAAATATATCTGTGCAAAGGGAAAAATCTGCAAAAGAAGCTGCTCTGCAGGCGAAAGCGGATAAAGACCTTGCAGCAGCTGATGCCATACGTACCAAATCACTCATTGATCAGGAAAAGGAATTGGACCGGTTGATTGCTGCTGAAGATAGAAAACAAAAGCAGGATGCGAAAACAGCACAAGGATTAAAAGCACAGGAAGGAAATTATTATGCATTACTGCAGGCCCAGAAAGCTGCATTGGAATTATATCGTCTTACACCATCTACATCACCTCTTTTTGAACAGGTAAAATTAAGTGCTACTGAGGCAAAGGCGAAAGTGGATGCATTCAACAGATCACTGTCACCCGATGGTACATTAGTTGGTGAATATAAATCTGGTATCATCAATGCCTTTAAACAATTGGGCTTATCGGATGTGATAAAGAAACAGCGTGATGATATCCATAACGAGCTGAGCCAATTGAAAGACGATAGCCAAAAACTGGCAAGTCAATTAAGGACTGCTGGTGAAAGCGGGGATGCCGCATTTAGTAAAATCGATTCCGAATTGCGCCTGAATATTGAACACCAGCAGCAATTACAAAAGTCGTTGTTAAATATCAATTCAGCATTGCATGAAACTGGTAGCATTGGTAGCCAGATAACGGAAAGCCTCAATAATGGATTTAAGAATGTAAAAAGCCAGGTTGCACAAGTTGCTGCCGGATATGTTGGATTTCAGGCAGTGTTGCAGGGTGTAATTGGCAGCATTGATACAACAAAAGAATTGAGTGATCAAACTTCTAACCTGGAAGTGGAACTGGGAAAATCTGCAGGTGGTGCAAAGAACCTGGTTGATCAGCTGGCAAAACTTAATACGCGCACGAAATTAAATGTGCTGGAAGATATTGCCAACATTGCTGCAAAGGCAGGTGTTAGTGAACAGAATTTAGTTGGTGTTACTCAGGCGCTCGATCAAATTAAAATTGCATTCGGTAAAGATTTTGGAGACGTTGAGCAGGGAACAGAAAGCCTGGTTAAGCTAATAAATATTTTTGAAGGAAGCGATAAGGTTACAGGTGATAATCTTTTACGGGTAGGTAACGCCGTTAGAACATTAGCCAATGAATCCGTGGCCAGTGTTCCGTTCCTAAATGATTTTTCAAAGCGAATGGCTGGTTTAAAAGGAACATTCGATATTTCATTACCATCGGTATTGGGCCTTGCATCTGGTTTTGAACAATTCGGACAATCTGCAGAGGTTTCCTCCACTTCACTCGTAAGAATTATTCCAAAGCTGGCCAGTGATACAGAAAAATATGCGGCGATTGCTGGCATTACACAAAAAGCATTTTCGGATTTACTTAATAGTAATCCCGCAGAAGCACTTATAAAAGTATCACAGGGATTAGTACAGGGGAAAGGAAGTGTGGAGGAATTTGAAGCATCATTTAAAGACAGTTCATTAGGCAATGGCCGTGTTGCTTCCATAATCGGAGTATTGGGTTCTAAAGCAGATCAATTTCGTGCTAGTATTAAAAGCGCGGCCACTGCTTACGGCGATACATCTAATATTACTACTGCCTTTACCGCCAAGAATGAAAACTTAGCTGCAAGCCTGGATAAAATCAGTAAGAAATTTGCGGATGCCGCAAACAGCACAGCATTTAAAGTAACGCTCGCGGCTATTGCCGGTGTAATTACTTTTATCCTTGGCAATCTTCCATTATTGATTACACTGGGAGCAGTGCTTGCTGCAGGTTGGGTTGTACAGAATTCTCAATTGGCATTATTAAACGCAGAATTATTTTTATATAATACTCGGTTGTTAATCTATCGTGGCATTTATGCAGTACTAACAGTCTTGAATACTGCTTATTCCCTTAGCCTTGGTTTATTGACTGGAGCATACACTCTTGCAACTTATGCAGCAACAATTTTCAATACAGTAATAAAGGCATCACCATTAGGACTTATTCTGACTATTGTTGGATTGCTGGGCGCTTCATTTGTAGCACTTGGTCATTCTATCAATGGTACTACTGCAAGCCTTCGTCAAAAAGCAATACAGGATAAAATAAATGCTGATATTGCCCAGCGTGTCATTGATCAGACTGGTGACCAAATTGTAAAATTAGCTAACCTAACTGCTGTTATAAGGGATAATTCAGCAAGTTTGGATGTAAGGAAAAAAGCATTGGAAGAACTGCATGCCATTGGTGGTAAATACCTGGAAGGATTGACTTTGGAGAATGCTGCCACCGCAGAGGGTACGAAGTTATTAAACGATTATATTGAATCGTTAAAACAAAAAGCTGCTTTTGAAGCTGCTTCTGCAATACAATCCGAAAAAATAAAAGAAGATCTTAAACTGGGATTACTGGAAAGCAAATTGCAGCAACGTGTTTCTACAAAAAAGGGCACCGACTTGGAAGATTTAAGTCCGGAAGAAAAAGATTTTGTTGGAAAGGCCAGAAAGAATTTTGCATTCACTGCTTCTGTTACAGATCTATTCACTGGTGGTAGTGCAGCTGATGAAGCATTGCAGGTAATAAAGGCACAACGTGCAACTCTTGCGATAGAAATTGATGCAACAACGAACATCGTAAAGGAAAAATATAAAAATCTAAACAGCACCGTTGCAACTGGTGGTGGTCCAACAGCTGCTGCTGCATCTGCCGGCTCTGTATTCGATCAATATAAACAATTGATAAATAATAAAGGAACTGAGGAACAATTTTCCAATTTATTAAAAGATATCCAAGATCAAAAGAAAGGAACAGCACTGATTTCAAAAGAATACCAGGAGTTGGATGCACTTCAACAAAAGGTGCAGGATATTTTAAACCCCAAAAAAGGCAAAGCCAATAGCGGATCAAAATTAAGTGGCGAACAAAAAGATCTTTTCAAAGATATTGATGCTGTACGTGATGAATTATTGGCCAAACAAAAACTTCTTTTCTCACAATTGCAAATTGATGAAGTGCAATACCTCACTTCTGTGTTAAAAATAAATACTGATGCTGCAGATGCAAAGCTCAAACTTATTAAAGGTAAAAATGCAGAGGAAAGAAAAACGATCGCAGAACTCAAATTGTATAAAATTGAGCAGGAACAGGAAACCAATAAAAAGATTTTTGAAATAAAATCTAAGCAGCTCGACCGTAATTTGGATGATGCGAAGAAACCTGCACAACAGGCATTCGATAAAGTAAATGATGATCCCACAAAAACGAATTTGGAAAAACTCCAGGCACGGGAAAAATATTTATCCAGCATATTAGTTTTGCAAACAGATGCCAATGCAAAAGCTGCACAGCTGGAAATTACTTACGGCCAGAATTCGGAAGCAAATGAAAAAAAGCGACGTGATGCAATTCTGGAAATCAATAAAGAGTTGGCCAAACTCCAATATGATATCTTCAAAGAATCGTATGATGAGCAATTGCGTTTGCAGGAAGAATCATTTACAAAACTGCAAAATGAAGCCCGCACTAATGCTGCAGAGCGTACTATCAATGTGCTAAGCAATGATAAGCTGACTCCCAATCAGCAGGCAATACAAATAAAAAGAATTGAAAGGGAAGAAACTAAACTTTTGCTCGCACAGGAAGTTGCTGATGCAAAAATTGCTCTTGAAGAAAAAGAAGCAGGATTAAGGAAAGGCTTAGCCACGGAAGTTGAAGTAAGTGAAGCCAGAAAAAAATTGAAACTGGCTGAACTTGCTGTAATTAAAAATTCAACAGCAGAAGAACTTACTTTTTTGCAAAAGCTGAACAATGGTTTTAAAGATGCATTACACAATCTAACTGATTTCTTTAAAGGAGTAAAGCGCAGCAAAGAAGAAAACAAAAAGGATCTCAGCGATGCATTCACTGCTGCCGCAGAAACTATCAAGGGTGCTATCAATGATGCAAAGCAAGCGTACTTTGACAATAAGAAGCAGCAGGTTGATGATGAAAAGCAAACCACACTGGACCGGTTGAATATTGAGCAGCAGCAAGTGGAAAATACTGCACAGTCTGAAGGAGAAAAGGAAAGTATCCGGGCCCAGTTCGATGAAAAACGTAAAGCAGCTGAGAAAAAAGCAAGTGAAGAAAAAAAGCAAATTGCGCTCAAACAAGCAACAATTGATTTCGGCTTAGCTGTAATAAAAACACTGGCTACATACCCATTCCCATTTTCTCTTATCCCTGTTGCTGGATTAACTATAGCATATTTATTACAACGCTCACAGATACAAAGTCAAAAGTTTGCAGAAGGCGGTATGGTTCAGCCTGAACCAGTGGGCAATGGACGTATTGGTAACCGGCCTAATATTCCCATACAAAGGAATGGCGATAATATTTATGCAACAGTTAAAACAGGTGAAGTTATTCTAAATGAGCAACAACAGCGTAAAGCTGGCGGCGCCGCATTCTTTAGCAAACTCGGTGTACCTGGTTTCGCTGATGGTGGTTACACAGGCCTTGGTGATTTTAATTTAGGAGATAATTTACAGCCACCGTATAACTCAGCATCCTTTCTATTACCAAATAATAATTCATCCAATGGCCAGGACAAAATTAATGCCCTTATGGGAATGATCGCCGAAACAAACAGGCAGGTGAATGAAACCAGTAAGCAAATAAAAAATATTAAAGTTCATGTATCAGCAAAAGAAATTGATGATACAAATGACAAACGTAAAAAAGCTTCGGCAATTGGAACTATATGACATTCGCAGACTTAAAAACAGAAGTACTTACCCGGGCAAAATCATTAGAACTTTGCCCGGCATATCAAGCAGCACTCATCGCCACAGATCGCAATGGTTTGCTTGCGGCAGTATCTCAATTATTTATCTGGTGTTACCAGGCCGGCGTTGTAGATGATACATTGCTGAATGAATTTTTGGATAGTGAACTCAACCCGTATGGAATTTATAAAGGCGGAGAGAATCTTACTAATCCAACAACCGATGTTTACTATTTAAAAACGGGTAGCCCTACCGTAACACTAAACGGCAATAATAAATGCAAAATTGCAGTGATGGGCGCTGTATCACTTACTTTGAACATTGGCGACAACTCTTATGCAGATGTGAAAGCCTTTGATTCCTCTCATCTTATTATGTCGATATCTTCATTCTCGAATGCAAATGTCGAAGGAACACAAGATTCAAATGTTAGTGTTGCTGTAAATGATAATTCTTTTGCCCAGCTAATTTTAAGCGATAGAGTTACTGCAGAGTATACCGGAAATGATAACAGCCACGGCATTATAAAAGGATTCAATCATTCACAAACAACTTACACATTGAATGATTCTGCAACTATTCAGGCAAATGCATATAACCAAGCCTCTGTAACAAATACCGCACTTTAATGATAGGAAATCAAGATAAATACTATACCCAACTTGATAAAGATCTTCAGCAACTGGCAATGGTTGACTGGGCTACATTTGTGGATGTCGTTGGAGAAGATGCGATCATCGCAGCCAAAGTTTGCATTCTAAAATCACAAGGAAAATCATTAACTCAAATCGCAAATAAGCTTGCAATTTCTAAAATGCAAGTACGTACCAGGTCCGAAAAGTGTGTTAAGTGTTAACACAGAAAGTAAATAGATAATTTACTTTATTGAAAATCATGTCCATCTTTGGTGCATGAAATCTCCCCAATTATCTGTTTTCAATTTTTCCATCACCAATCAGAACGAAGATTCTGTTGATATCCATGTGGATGGATACATCGTTGATTCGCCAACGTTGGAGATGTACAAACAGTTTTGGGGTGACGAAACTTCGGTGTCTTACAAATCTTTCCGCGAATCAATTCCGGGCAACGTTAAAACCCTAAATCTTTTTGTTAATTCCGGTGGTGGCCATGTTGGCGATGCAATGGCTATACATGATTACCTCACTGAACTGGAAGGCAAAGGTGTTACTGTTAACCGTGAAGGCCGCGGCATTGTGGCATCAGCTGCTACATACCTGGTAATGGGAAATAACAGCCGACTAAGTGAAAATTGTTTGTTCATGATCCATGAAGTAAGCGGTTTTGCATACGGTGATGTTAGTTCGATGGAAAACCAGGTTAAAGCAATGCGAAAGTTCAATGATACCATCATTAATTTTTATGTAAACCAAACTGGCCTTTCTTCTACAGTGATCGGTAATATGATGAAAGCCGAAACATGGATGGACGCCGAAGAGGCAAAAAATAAAGGCTTTGTAAAAGCCAAAGGGCCAAAAGTAGAGCTTACCAATTCAATAAAATCTGAGCACTGGCTATTTTCAAATACAGCCATGCTTAATGTATATAATTCTTTTATCACAACACAAAATTCCAATACAATGGACATCACAAAAATTTCAGAAGCAATACAAAATGGCTTCAGCAGCTTAATGGAGAAATTAGGCCTTAAGGATAAAACAGAAGATGTAACTGTTAAAAACGCATTTTCTGATTTCAGTAAAAATATTACTGATGCGCTGAAAGAACTTCCTGAAGCACCTGATGAAACCAAAGTAAATGAAATGGTTAACACTGCTGTAACAGAAGCGTTAAAAACCATTGGCGAAAATGCCTCATTTAAAACTGCACTGGCAGCTGCTAATAAAGATGCGGTAACCAAAAAAGATTTGACTGATGCAATTGAAGGCCTTACCAATTCCCTGGCTGATAAATTGGGCGGTAAAAAAACTGAGAAGACTGAAAATGAGGTAAAGAAAAGAACTACTCCGAAGAACCGGTTCAGCGGTGTAGAATTCTGGCCCGAAGCTGCAAAAAACTAATTATTTAAACTATTAAATTTTTTATACCATGATTTCTTTAGATAACAGTGGTGTTTTAAACTACCCACAAAGAGCTGCAAACTTATTAACAGCGTCTATTGCATTCGTTCTTGATACCATTGGTTATGGAACATCTGTTCCGGCTGTTTCCTTTACTGGAGGCGGTGGTTCTGGTGCTACTGCAACCGCTGTTTTAACTAACGGTAAAGTAACAGCGATAAATGTTACTGCCGCTGGTACAGGTTACACAACCGCTCCAACTGTAGTAATCGGTGGTGTAGGTGGTGCAAGAGCAACCGCTACAATTGGCGGTGGTGGCGTTACTGCGGTTACAGTAAACTTCGGAGGTACAAAAAACTGTATCACGGTTACAGATAACACTACATATCCTGCTGGTGACAGCCGTAAAATTGTAGCTGTTGAAATCTATGATCGTTACAAAACAAAAGTGGCTGGCAATGTGCCTGCAACAGCATCTCCCGACATCAACTACGTGAATGTTGATATTTCAACATTGAATCCTGAACGTGGGTATGCGATGAGCATTAAAGCGGTGAGTCTGCTTGGATTGGTGAAAGATGGATCTGCTTTCAACATATCCAACACGTTTAATTCCGGTAACGTAAACATGGAAAAATAATTATTAACCTTTTTAAATTTTATATAAATGTTACAATTAACACCATTCAGAGTTGAGCCAAAGGCAATGCACGAGCTGATCATTATGCCCCAGTTTGGAGATGTAATTGATTCAGAAACCGGCCAGGTTACCATTCCTTCTGACGAAGAAGGCGATTGGCAGATCATGGACGACGTAGTAGTGTCCAGGCCAATCATGGATTTGTTTGGCGGCCAAAACATTTTAAAACGCAGGGACGCGACCTGTAAATTGATATATTCTCCTGTGGGCCGTTTGGGTGCAAGGCTGATCAAAACAGAAAAGCTATATGCAGCAACCGAAGATTGCCAGGAAGAATTTTACCAAGGCGCATTCGAAGATTACGAGCAACAAAACTTTGATGCTTTCTTCGAAAATGTAATGCCATTCATCGAAAAAGGTGTGGCCACTGATATTTATACCAATAAATACTTTGGTGATATCAGCAGGACTTCTGATGTAAACGGCATCTGGAGCTGGAACAGGTTTGATGGTGTATTTACGCAGATCGCAAGATATGTTGCTGCAGGTACAATCCCCGCTGGCCAAACATTCACCATTCCTTCCGGTACATTAACGCCATCACAGGCTAATGCAGCATTGCAAAGTGCATTCGATAAACAGGATGGCATCTTGAAATTCTTTGATAAAGCTGATAAGGCTTTTTATGTTGACCAGGATTTGGCTGAAGCTTACCATGAATATGTAGTTACCAGCGGCGTTACTGTTCTTATGGAACGTATGACCGGCCGGCCAATGCTGTTCAAAAAAGGTATTGAAGTGCGTGTGAAAAAATGGGATGGAGTACTCGCTGCATTAAATGCAGGTACTGCTGCACATGCTTGTATTCTTACACTTAAAGGAAACTTCCTTTATGCTGCTGATAGCAAATATGGTGGTGGCCCTAAACGCAATGAAGCGATCAGGATGTGGTGGAGCGATGATGACAACATCTGGAAACGCCAAATCCATTTGAAGGCAGGTACTGAGATTGCCGCACCACAGCACATTGTATTTGGAATGACTTCGTTTTAATTAAAAAGTAAATTATTTATTTACTAATTAAATAACTTTTAAATTTTTAAGCCATGCTTGGTTGTATAGTAAAAGGATATACTAAACCCTGTGTTGTTACCACAGGTGGTTGCGATATTTTATTAGTTGGCGATGCCAACGACTGGGATTTTACCGAAGGTACACCCGGTGCCGATGGTGAAGCAGTGGGTTATTCTACTGTAGCCAGAAGGGTATTGGGTAGCGGTGCCACTGCAACTTCTGCCGTAGCCAGTGGTGCTGTTACTGGAGTAACAGTTACGGCTGGTGGTACCGGTTACACTTCAGGTGTTACCATTTCATTTACCGGAGCAGGTACTGGCGCAACAGCGACAGCGACAGTTGTTGGTGGCGTTATTACTGCAATTACCGTTACTGCTCCAGGTACTGGTTATACTTCCGCACCAACAGTGGTGATCACTCCCGCGGCCGCGACAGCTGCCGGTGGCGCTTATTTCTACCCAATAGATTCTTTGGAAGATACTATCAGCGTAGATATAACTCAATCAAACCCAAGTGGATCTTCTGCATGGGCTTACGATATCCAGGCAAATATGGCTTCGTTCTGTCAGGCTATGACCAACTTCAATAAGAAGATCGACGCGGCTTCTTATTGCTGCCAGCTGGTGTTTATCTGGCGCCAGAACGATGGAAAAATATTTGTTGCCGGTGAAAAATATGTCGGTGGTGCACTGATCCAGAGATTCCGTTTAAAACAGGACGGTTCAAAAATTTCAACCGGAAAGAAATTTACTGATTTCAACGGCCAGAACCTTTCAATAAAAGGCGAATACTTAAGGCCTGCTTATGAATTCACAGGCGGTATCGTAGCATTGCAAGGTTTCATGCCATAAAATAATTTCCCTATGGAGAACAAAAAAAACACCATTAAAGTTAAGCCCGGACATGAAAACATTGTGTTCGGGTTTAACAATAGTGCAAAGCCATTGGGCCAAAGGAATGACTTGCATTTGCTTTATGCAGATGCAAGTCATCATAACATAAAACACATACTTGATCTGTTTGAAGAAGTAACTGACAAAGAAGTTGAGGAGACTAAGGAAAATGCCTTTTTAGAAAAACAAGCAGAAAAAAATAAAACTACTGATGAGTAACTCATGCCTGAAAAAGATAGCATTCCGAAAACTCAATTCGAGGTTAGGCTTAAGATTGAAAACTCAATTAAGTTAGACCCCGAAAACCCTATACCAATTCAGTATGGGGGCAATTCTTTTTATACAGTTTCCTCAGCCAAAGGTGCAAAAAAATATATTCCATTCATCGGCCGTGATGATAACATGGCCCAGCTATTATTAGAAGCCCGTCTCACTTCCACTACACAAAATATTTGCATTTCAACAATATCTCAGAGTGTTGTTGGTAAAGGCATGTCTGTCGTTGACAATGCAAAGCCTGATGCTGATTATACAACCTGGTTAAAGAAAGTAAATAATGAACAGCAGTCCTTCGATGATGTGCTGCGTGATATCGTTGATGGGGAAAGAACTTATGGCAACCAGTTTATTGAAGTGCTGCAGGGAGAAATAAATAAGAAAAAGTTTATTAAGATCTACCTGCATGCTATGCAATATTGCAGGTTTAAATGGCCAGAAGAAGATTCCGAAGATGTAACTCATGTGATCATAAGCAAACTGCTTGCACGTAAAGGATTCCGGGCCATTGATTTAAAGGATAGCCGTGTTATTCCTCTTTATAGCGATAACCCGCTGGATAAAAATAAATGCTGGTTGGATAATGGCGATGGTACCAAGAGTACTATGCTGCATTTAAAGAATGAAGTTAACGGTGTGGATTATTACGGGTTACCGGCTTCCATTGCCGGCCTGCGTTACCAGGTGCTGGAAGGAAAATCTGCACAGTATAATATTGATGAGTTTGAAAACAATATGGTATTGGGTGGCATGCTGATTTTCAAATCATCGATGACAACCGAAGAAGCACAAAAGAATGCAAAGGAAATATTGATGTCTCATGTTGGTACCGGTAAAGCTGGCCGTATTTCAGTTATCAGCAGTGAAAGTGGCTTGGCCGATGTAGAATACATTCCTTATGAAACAAAAAAGGATGGCAGCTACATTGAACTTGATCAAAGGATAGAACAAAAAATTGTTGCTGCTAACGGATGGGATGCATTGTTAGCTGGTATCCACCAGGCACGATCAAGCCTCGGGGTTGGTAGTGGTTATGTAAGGGCCATCTACGATATTAAAGAAGCTGTTTTACTCAACCCACTAAGAAAAAAAATTATCGATAAGATCATTATACCGATAATGAATATTTATGCGGATGTAACTGGTAAGAAGGAAATTTTGAAATATGAGTTCACATTCCAATCATCAATGCCATTCAGTTTCATGGGTGATATTGATCCCACAACGTTTATGAAAGTTAGTGAAGCCAGGGAACTTGCCGGTATGCCTCCGGATGAAAAGAATGGAGATAAATACCTAAGCGAAATGGGTGGTGGTAAAAAGACAGCAAACACTGGAGGTGGTAATAAAGGAAATCCGGGTGATGGAGGTAAAGAATAAATAATTCAATAAAAAATGTACAGACTAAATCTTTTGCATAGGAAATGTTTAATAACCACAGATGAGGTTATTGCGCTTGCCCCGACTGACCAGTCAGTAGATCCTCGCAATCTTTTGTCTGCCATTCAAATCGCAGAGGAAAGATTTATCAAGCCATCAATATGCAAACAACTGTATTATGATTTTAGAGAAAAGAAAAATATTGTTGTTACTGATATCAATCTTGATTATCTGCAGGGATTAGTTAACGAAAGTTTGGCGGAAGCAGAAGTGGTTGAATTGAATGAAGGCGATTTAATAAATGCAATTGAATTAGTTGATGACTCCTGGTATGTGGAATTGTGGAATGAACATTTATGGAAGTTAATTGCTGAATGTGTTGTTTATACTGCCTCACCAACAAATTACAGCCGGTTCACTTCATCTGGAGAAATGCAGAATAATCCTAAGACAATAACCTTTCAGGGAGATGGACAAGGAAGTTCATCTGTTGATTTGAAAACGATACAGTGGAAAATGGATAAAATTATGCAGGATAGAATAGATCCTTTGATTGCTGCTATGCATGAGTGGATTTGTGATAATAAAGCTCATTTCCCATTGTACACATGCAAACAATGCGATTGCAAAAAAGATGACGGCGTAAGTATTAGCAGAAAAAGCGGCTGGATCCATGGCCTTTATGATAAAAGAAAAAATGATAAATGGCGTGAAGAATGATATTAGAATTAAATATAGCCAATGGAAGAGATACCTGCTTTTGTGATGTATTGCGAAAAAGCTTAAGGATGCTTACCACTGATCTTTTGGACCCGGGTTATTATCCTGTAGAAGTTTTCGATGTTAACCTGGTATCAATTGGCATCGCACTGAACAAGGATCAATACATCGGAATTTGGAACAGCTCTTTAGATAATAACAATGTCGGATACTTGATTGGAGACACCGGGCTATTCAGTTTTATTCTTGTAAAACATAATGGCCCACTCCCAAATCAGGTTTATGGAAATCCATTACCGATGCCTGACATGGGAGAATTTAATGATGACTTTAATGATGACTTTAACATATAATTTTTATGAAGAAAATAATTTCAATACTGTATTTTATGCTGATGGCATTTGCCGGCAGCGCACAGCTGAGTACAAAAATCACTGATGCGAAAAATTACAATAACGCAAATATCGTTACTAACGCTACAAAACAAATTACTGCTGTAAAAGTAAATACTGCATTGGACAAGATATTGCAGGCAATTGATTTTGTAGATACGGCAAGAAGATTTCAGCAATTAAATTTGACAGGTGGCGCAGGTATTAACGTTAGCGGTACTTTTCCAAACATAAATGTTAGCAATATTGATTCTGCACTTATTTCCATAACGAAACCGCAGGCTGATACACTAATAAAATACAGCCAGTTAAAGAAAGGATACTTTTATAAAATCTCCGGTACACATTCTTCACTTTATAATGATGGTACCAGCTCAGGCACAACGCTTATATTAATGGCTGTTAGTAATTATAAATTCTCTCAGATTGGTTGGGGAGTTTTTTATAATCCAAAATACAATCAAGCAACGGCTGGATTTGGAATTTGGAATCCATACAGTACCTGGACTGCCGGAACCATGACAGGTATGTTTAATGCAGGTGAGTTGATAACCGCAAACAATGGAGCGACAGGACAGCTGGTAGGTGTTCCGCAAACAGGGTTCTTTATCCCGCTTACCGGTACATGGACAAGTGGGGTAACATCTGTTACCGGAAATGTAACCGGAGCAACTCTTACTGTTTCAGGTATCGCCATTAAATCCTATACTGCTGCATCTAAAACTATTTGGGGTGGATATTCCTGGACAAATCTTACCGGAGCTGTGGGAACCGCTACTAATGTTACAACACTTGATGGTACCAACTGGCTTAAAAATGCTTATGATACATCAAATTACAACATCGCTATTGACAATGTAGATTATGATTATAGCAATGATTTCATTGTTAAGCGTCATGAGGTACAAGGTAATAACACGGTAGTTTGTACTAAAAATAATCTCACTGGTTTTTCACCATCCTTTCACCCGATCGCAGTTTTCCAATGGGGAAATGCATTCGCTTCTCAAAAGGGTATGGGTAATAACTGGATTGATAATTCCTACTGTGAGACTATAGATTTCCGGGGCGGATATTTTTATAACAATTTTATTGTTGGGGTATCAAATTTTAAAAATAATATACTTCTTGGTACAACAGCTGTATATGATAATAGAATTACTGCAGGTAATTTTCAATCAAATATTCTTGCAGGTGCTTCCACTGTGTACCTGAATACCATAGAACAAACTTCCGCAATTTCGACAAATAGCGGGGCAACCGCAGTTATAAATCAAAATAGGATTACGGGTGGAGGATCTATCGATAACAATTTATTTTATGGAGCAGGGAATATTATCGATAATAAGATGTTAGGAGATGCCTCTTCGAATGGTACAATTATTTCAGCAAATAAATTTCTTACATCAAACTGTAACATTAGTTTTAATATAATGTATGCTGGGACCATAAATAATAATATTCTGAATAAAACAAGTTTTAGTGCTGCTTCAATAATTAGCAATTCTATGTATGGAAATAGTGCCATAAATAGTAATAATATTTTCAAATCAAGCATCAATAACAATTATCTTCTGGTAAGCAATATAAGTTTCGATTCCCTAAATACTGGACAGATTAGATATAATTCGCTTATTCATTCGAGTATGAACTTGGATACTTTGATAAATGCAACCGCTATTGACGTTTCAGATATCAAACTTTATACAAACACTTTTTCAAATAAACGTATTACAACAACAACTCAATATGTAGTTGTAGATAATATGTCTTATGCACGTTATCCAAACATTGCAACTACTACAACATTACCTGATTACATAATGGTGATGCATGGGGATACATTGATGAAAATCCTTAGTTCAAATGTAACGACATTGAACCTGGGTAATAATGATCTGACAAATATTTCTTCTGGCACAAGGTATTACGATAACAATTTTAAAAATTTATACTTTATAAATACAGGACGAATGAGGATTAGCCAGGTAATGTCAAATTATGGGTTTATCTATGATTTTGCCAAGACTACTGACTTAAATAATTATGATAGTACTTGGACTTGTGGTATAAATATGGAGAGTGGCTCCAGGATTCAAATTTATTATAAGGATAAAAATAATGGAGACTCAGCATCTTATTTTGAAATTGGGCGTGTTGTAAAAATAGTTTCAAAAGACACAGTTTATTTTGGAACTGATCTTGATAGTGCAAAGGCATTTATTACTAGAGATGGAGTTTTCAAATATACAGCTAACCGTGGGGCTGCAATTACTGCAAGAGCGATTCCCGACTATGGATTTATAGATAGTATGGTAAATGCAAGATTAGCTGCAGGAAAATATACACAAACAATTCATAGTGATGTTTCTGGTGCATCAAATGTTAGTGGTTCAACAACTGATCTCTTACATTATGATATTCCACTAACTAATTGGGTTACTGATGGTGATTGTGTTAATTTTTCAATGTCATTTTTTACTAATTCAACAACAACAAACAGAACAATTGAAATATTGTTTGGAGGTTCAACAGTATTTACAACAGGTGCTGTTTCTACACCACCAAGTAAATATGTTAGTATAACAGGAAAGATAGTTAAAACTGGTTCATACTGGTATGTTTCATCTCAAATGGTTAGTGATGCTTCAACATTTGGAAGTGCATTCACTAGCGTTCTATATACAGGTTTTCCTATAACTACTGTGGAATTAAAAGCAACTGGATTGGCAACTGGAACAAATGTATTAGGACAACAATATTTAATTGTAACTAAAACTCCGGCAAACTAATGAAGAGGTTTATTATACATAAAAAAGATTTGCACTTAATATCTGACCGCAATTATAAGAATGCTGTTGACATGATGGGAAGTGATGCAATTATTACAAATACGGATAACCTGGATTATCACAATTTGGATTTTGTTGCTATTTGCTTGACACCTGCAGAAGAGTTAGCTTTTAAGAATGCCGGTGTTGAAATTACAGAGAGTAAACCACAACCGGCTATCATTGGGAAATGGAATGGCGCCAGCGTGTTTCAACCCACTTTAGGAAAATATCCATTTGAAGAAATGGGATTTGATAAGTACGATAACAAAAATATTACTGGTAAAAATATTAAAGTTGGTGCCATAGATTCAGGATTTAATCCATCTGGTACTTGCACAATTAATAGTGGCATAAATTATACTTCAGGTGATTCGTCTTATGCTGATGTAGTTGGCCATGGTACTCATGTAAGTTATATGTGTAAAAGTGCAGTTTGGGGTACTATACCGAATAGCAATTTTCGGATGATAAAATGTATAACTGATATTGGAATGATGGATGAAACACTTTTTTTAGCTGGCGTTAGTGATGCCATCGCTAATCAATTACAACTTGTAAACATGTCGTTTCAGCTTAGTGGAACAAGATCAGTTATTCAATCAGCAATCGATTCTTTAATTAGTGCCGGCTGCTTACCAATAGTTGCTGGTGGTAATAGCGGTAATGCTGCTGACGTATCAATGCCAGCATCTTGCTTTGGAACGGTAGCGGTTGGCTATTGTGGACCAAATTTTATTATTGATCCTTCTTCATCATTACAAGTTCCTTCGGGTGGCCATGGGATTACTATTGTGGCACCAGGACAAAATGTTCCTGTTGGAGGTGATGCTGGAACTGGATTAGGAAACGGAAGTTCTTATGCAGCACCCTACGTAATGGCAGCATTGGCTTGTATCATGCAGGAGCACAATATGAATCCGTTTCAAGCACTCAATTTACTTAAAGGAAATGCAATCAAATCAAATTCACTATACGGAGCAGGCTTTTTGAACTGCCCATAAAAATTTCAATTATGAAAAAATTATTAACACTACTGACATTTTTTATTGCATGCACTGTTCATGCATCAACGTATTTTATTTCCTTGACCGGTAATGATGCATCGGGCTCAGGTACATTTGCAAGCCCATGGCGTACATTAGCGAAAGCTACATCTACTGTTGCTACTCCGGGTGATATCATACACGTAACAGCCGGCACTTATCTTGAAACTGTACAATGCTTTTTAAAGCCTGGTGTTAGCCTTGAGGGCGATGGTGTTACATCAGTTATACAATGCACCTGGCCATGGAGTTTCCAGGGCGCTTTGGTTCTTGATTCGCCAGAAGGAACTAACGGCAACCAATCTATTTCATATTTGAAATTTGATGGAAGAAATATGGCAAGCCCACGAGGAATCCAAATACAGGGCCGCAGTAATGTTTCTATGCACCACTGCACAGTTGTTGACTTTAAAGAAGAAGGAATCATTATCAGCGGTACACTTGGTTACACCGGTGCTGCACCTGGTATCTATGCAACAGGTAATTCTTTCCATGATAATATTGTTACTAATTGTAGCCATTTTTCCGGATATGGTACTGGTTGCTTAGGAATTGGCGGTCAAGATGGAATGCTTGTATATAACAACACTATCACACAACCACTAAGAACGGCAAGTTATATTGGCTGGCCCATTAAATATTTTAATGAAGGTTGGTTGAAAGGTGTAAAAATTTATAATAATACAATTATCAAAGCTCCTTTTGATGGTAATGGATACGATTTCTGTTTGGAATTATTTAACCAATCTGGGATGGAAATTTATGGCAACACTATACAAGGTGCACTTGATTTTAATTTTCAAACAAAAGGCAGTTATCTGTACTCCATTTACATTCATGACAACACAATTGCAGCTCCGGCATTTAATCAATTTACTGAGGATGGGATAATTGTAGAATATGGCATTGAAGGTTTATGGGTGAAGAATAATATTTTCAGAAACCTTTCTACTGGTGTGGTTTTTTATACCAGGGCTAATGCGATAATAAAGGACATCGAAATTGAGAAAAACCTTTTTGCTGGTTTTGGATTATCCAAGTCTGGTGTTGGAGCTTTTATAGGTGGTTTTGGTGTGGGTACCAATGCATATACAATTGATGTTCTTAAAATTCACAACAATACATTTGGCGGTATGGCATCTAATAATATGAATGATGGCGTAGGCCTTGGTGAATGTAATAGCGGCGCTATAAAAAATGTATCTGTAAGGAATAACCATTTTGAAAATATTACAAGCAATGTTTTCAAAGCCGGTGGATCTGTTCGACCGGATTCAATTGCGTTTACAAATAATAATACCCAGGGCATTACTTATAACAGTACACCACAGTGGAGTAATACACCCACAAACTACGTCATTGGAAATAATATTTCTGTGGCGCCATTATTTATTGACATAGTGAATTATGTACCTTCTTCCAATTCTCCTTTGCTCACTGCAGGTTCGGATGGTAAAGCAATTGGCTATACAGGTGGAGGAGGAGTGATCATTCCACCACCGCCGCCAACTCTTGAGCCTTTACAAGTTACGGCCACAAACCCTTTGGATAGTATTAACGGCGTTGATCCATCAGCCATATCAATTACATTCAACAAGCCAATTAAAAGCGCTACCATAAAGCTTAAAAAAGGAACCACAACTATTTCTGCAACTGTTGCTATCAGTGGAAATAAAATATCTGTGGTTTCCAAAACCACGTTCACGCTGGATGCACTTTATTCTATACAGGTGAGCAGTGTTGTGGCAACAGACAATACAACTTTATCAAGTTATTCATTCAATATAATTCGGTCAGCTAAAATTTATAAAAGATAGCAATAGCAAGAAGACAACCATAAATTACCTAAGAAAACAAAAATGCATACCATGACAGACATTGAAAAAAAAGAACTAAGAGGATTAAACATAAAAAATATTATAACAGTAATATTGGCTACTTCCACTATCGTCATCACTACTGTTTCATGGTGTGCAAAAATATCCGCTCAGATTGAGACAATAAAAAATGATAACGTTTACGAAAAAAGGTACAACGATTTACGGATGTCTATTTTGGAGAAAAGTTTGGAAAGTCTCAGGATTACAATGGATAATTTAAAAATGCAAAAATAATTTTATGAAAGAAAACTTTTTTAATTCAATGCTTTCTGATGAAGGCAAAATCAGCCACAAAAGATGGATAGCAGTAACCTGCAGTGCTGTTGTATGCTTCATGTGTACGTTTGCGACAGTTAAATACCCACAATACTTTCCCGGCACTCTGCAGGCTATACTTGTTTTTATAGCTGTCATAAGTGGTGTTGCGACCGTACCTCAAATAATAACACTGGTACGTGGCAATCCACCGGCAAAAGAAGAAGAGCCTAAAAAACCAGCTGAAGAAGCTGACAAACAATAATTATTTAATCACACAAAACACATTTTTATGAAAAAATTACTTTCTCTATTGACATTTCTCTTTGTATCAGCAATCTCCTTTGCACAGGAAACTGTAACTGTTTCTCCCACTTATTCGGAAGCTGTACACTATACAAATCTTACAGGGCAAAAGGGTTGGACAGTGATCGCAATTATTTTATTTATTGCGGTAGCTGCATACCTGGTATTGTGCGGTATGAATAAACTTACTTACAATCCATGGGTATGGATTATTGGTTTAATATTTTCTATTGCAGCTTGGAGATCCAAGCCAACAGCCTGTTGGTTAAATAATGATAAGGTTGTGGAGAAATCTTATTTGGAAAAAGTAGGACGAAAATACATTTTGGATTCCTGCTTTAACAATAACCTCATGCAAAACGCTGCGGTAAAATGATCACCATAGCAATTATATTACCCATCCTTGTTTTGGCCATAAAGCTGATATTAAATTACCGGCTATGGTTACATGCAAAACCAGTGCAGCACACAAAAGAATGGATTGTGATGGCTGCAGCTTGCCTTCCATCAATTGTGATTTTTACAATTGAAAGCAAGTTGGTATGGCTAGCAGCTGCTCCTTTATCTGCATTGATGATTGCTTTTTTTATCTGGATCTTCTTTGATGGTATTTACAACAAGCTACGGGGATTCAATTGGTGGTTTACCGGCAGCAATGATAAAGACGATGCAAAGGCTGATAACTTTCTGCAGGGTTTAAAATTGTGGCAGCATATTGTTATCAAGCTGGTCGGATTTTCTGTATTCATCACCACTTATATTCTAACAAAATGAAAGCGTTCAACTGGATACAACAGCATAAATACCCATTGGTAGTAATAGGGTTTTTTCTTGTTACTGCTCTTTGCCTTTACTTTTTTATTGATGGGATAAGAAAGGACCATTCCATGGAACTGACAAAACAAAAAATAGAATTGAAAGAAGAGGCCCGGCAGCAGGTAATCCAGGAAAGGAATGTATGGCAAGTTGAAATAGAAAAAAAGGATGAGCAAATTAAAAGTGTAATGCAAAAGGATTCAGCATTGCAACAAAGCATTCTCATTATTAATAACCAAATTGATAAGCTTACAAACAAAACTTATGTTCAATCTAAAACTAAAGTTTTTGATTCTTATGGCAGTGCTGAGCTTCAGCAGTATTACAACAACCTGCCAGACGAACCAACCAACGACTACTGACGACTATACGCCCATAAAAAATTCCAAACTGCAAGCAGCTGCTAAGCTTATTGAAGTTGGAAAGATCAATGCACAACTTGTTGTGTTGTTGAATCAAAAAGTGGATTCATTAAACCAACGCATCGGTTTTTTACAGGCTGCCATTAAAGGATATGCTGAAAAGGACACAGCTGTTCAGCATGTTATCGACACATATAAAACTGAAGTGGCCAACCTTATATCACAAAGAGATATGGCTACTAAGGAAATGAATACGCAGAATAAACTTTATCGGCGACAGAAAAGAAAAACAGTGTTTACAACGCTGGCCAGTGCAGGAATAACATCAGCTATTTTTTTATACCTAAAAAGTAAATAAATAATTTACTATAAACTTTTAAAATTATCAACATGAGCACTGAAAAAGCAAATGCACAAGCGCATAGCGGCGCTACAGTAATACGAAATTCCGGCCATACTGAAAAAGCCGAAGCGCATGGTCATTATGTAGTTGAATGCTACGATAAAGATGGCAAGCTGAAATGGAGAGATGACATTGAAAATCTTATTGCAACCGTTGGAAAAAATCTTGCGTTAGATTCCTTTTTAGCAGGATCTTCTTACAGTGTTACAGGGCCGTACATTGGCTTGATCAGCTCTACAAGCTATAGTGCTGTGAATGCTGCCGATACGATGACATCACATGCCGGCTGGCTGGAAGCAGGTAATGCCAATGCACCCATATATTCCGGTAGCAGGAAAACTGCAGCCTGGAGTTCAGCAAGTGGTGGAAGTAAATCACTTTCAGCTGCGTTGTCATTTTCCATTACCGGCTCCGGTACAGTTAAAGGTTGCTTTATGGTATTTGGTTCTGGTGCTTCTGCGACAGTGGATAATACTAGTGGAACATTATATTCTGCTGGACTGTTCACCGGTGGCGATAAAGTGGTTGCAAACACTGATACATTGAACGTATCGTTCACTGCATCACTTTAATTCATCACCAAATAATTATGTTATGTCAATCGCTTCAGAGAACGATTATATCGGTGCATCAAAGCAAAGAGTTCAATTGGTTAAAACGGCAACGCGTACAAGCGTTGCCTTGATACCATTTTCAATATTTGATTTGGCTGGACAACCTGGTGCAGGAACATTGGCCGGGACTAGCACATCAGCAGGAGTTGTACCAACTGATGCAACCGCAGGGTGTCCTATAATAAATTTTAGTACCGGCGTAGGGTATTTAAGTAAAGTGGAATACTACAGCACAGTAGCATGCAGGTTGGAAATATGCGATATGCTTTTTAAAGCTGGCGCTTATGCTTTTACAGCCGGCACAACTTCACTTTCATCTCAGCCAGCAATTAGTGGCAGGTGTCCGGATTATCCTGGTAGCGGAACTGTATTTGGTGTTGGCAATGAAATATGGATAGAAGTGAGTACAGCTTTTGCAACTGGTACTGCATGGCAGGTGCAAGT
>Ga0068859_100000808_pt1 | contig 31811 bp, 23 predicted proteins | sample KBSSwiS22_FD_66585 | JGI IMG/M metagenome (GOLD analysis project Ga0068859, IMG submission 66585) | Switchgrass rhizosphere microbial communities from Kellogg Biological Station, Michigan, USA - KBS Switchgrass S2-2 | ecosystem: Host-associated > Plants > Roots > Rhizosphere > Soil ...
ATCAGCTGCGCGATCGCCGGATGGCGAAGCTCAGCCAGGATCTGCCGCTCGCGCCGGAAATTTTCGGTGAGGCTTTGATTCGGCCGAACGATCTTGAGCGCGACCTGCTGTTCGAATTCCCCGTCGGCGCGATCGGCGAGATACACCATCGAGCTTCCGCCGCGCCCGAGCAGAACGCCTACGCACCAGCCGCCGACGAGCGTGCCGGGCTCGAGCGGCGGATCGTCGTGCGAGGTGCCGATCAGGCGCGAAAAGAGCCGTCCGGCCAGCGCGCCGCCGGGAGGCAGCAATCGGTCGAGCTCCAGATCGTGGCGCATGAGTCGATCCCCGCGGCCGCTCTCTTTGGGGCATCCTGCCGACGGAACTAGCATACGCCTCGCGGACGCGCCGCAAGCACGATTTCAGAAGTCGATGATGATCACGGGAAGCGCTTCGACCGCGCCTCGCGTGCAGTGAGTAGCGTCGCGTCGCCGGCCTATCTGATCAGTTCCGTAAGACCCGGAAACCGAGCCGGGAGGCCTGGCGAGGCCGGCGGCACGGCAGATCGTTCCGCTCGCGCCCGGCTGCAGAACGGCGGCCGAGGACAGCTCGTTGAGCGAGTTGTATTGAAGATAGGGAAACGCCGCCATCTTCGCGCCACGTACCAGGAAATTGGCGTCGCGCTTTGGAATTTCCTCCCCTGCCACCCCATTATCGCAACTGTCGACGGCGCTGAAGTCGAACTGGATGCTGTGTGCGCCTACGCCCGGATCGAAAGTGCCGGCGTCGACGGTGCCGCCACAACCTCGCGTGCCATTGGTCGCCTGAAGAATGTTGTTCTCGAAAATGATGGGTTCATTGATATTAGAATCGAGATACACCGTACTGCCGTCCGCGCCGCCATCGTTCTCATCGAAGGTCGTATTGATGACGACGACACCGAATTCCTGCAGCGGTCCGCTGACCCATATCGCCGCACCGTCTCCATAGAGTGCCGTATTCTCGAGCAGGCTCGAATTTTCTATGTGCGTGTAACGGACGCCGGTAAGTCCCCGCAACGACAACGCGCCGCCTCGATTAGCGCGGTTGGAAACGGCGGAGACACGATTGAAAGTTGCGCGGCCCTCGACCGCGGCGGCGCCGCCATAACCACCGGCAGCTCCCGTCGCGATAGCCTGATTATTCTCAAATGCGACCTGATGGAAGTACGCCTCCACGGAGCCGCTCTGAACGTACACTGCACCACCTTTGCCGCGCGACTCGTTGTTCTCAAAGCGCGCATTGCTGACGATCAGATGGCAATTGCTGCGGATCGCACCGCCGCCAGCGCTGCCGGAAACGTTGGCGTCCTCGAGGAAGGTCGCATTGCCGTTGAAGACGGTGTTATTGCCTCCTCCATTCTCGTTGGCGACGAGATCGCCATGGATTTCCATTGTTCCCGCGGAATTGCATTCGATCGCTCCCCCGGCAACTCGCGCGAAGTTTTCAGCGAATGCCGTGCGGCCGATGACCGCTGATCCGCCCGCGAAGTTGATCGCGCCCCCGATGCCATCGAGTGTCGATCCGGGCGAGCCCGACGCAGCGTTTGCCCAGAACACGCAGTCATCGATGAAAACACGAGTATCAGCGCCGGTAACTGTCAGGGCGCCGCCGTTGTAAGCGTTGTTCGCGTCGAAACGGCAGCCGCTCAGAATGAGTATTCCGCCTTTCTGCAGGATCGCGCCGCCGCCGCCGTCGCGACGGCCGGCGACGAAACGGATGTTCTCGAAGCGAACTGCGGCGTTGCTGTTGTCGATGTCCAGGATGCCGCCTTTATTCTCCCCACTGATCGCGACCTTGTCCTGATAACCGTGGCCGCGAACCAAGAGCGAGGTATTGCTCTTGATCGAGAGTACGCCGAATTGCGCGGTGTCGAGCTTCACTTCCGAAATACCCGGTTCGAACAGGATCGTGTCCAGGCCCGTGCCCGCCGCGCAGCCGTTAGTGTTGAGACGGCTGGCGTTGTCGGCGTTGTTGAACGCCTCGCGAAGCGAGCAGTCGCGGCGCGGCGATTCGCCGATGGCGAGCGTCAGCGCGCGGTCGCCTGCAAAATCGACAGTGATCGGGTCCGCGCTGGCCAAGTCGGGCAAGATCGCCAGCAACGCCGCCCACAAGGCCTGCCGGACGTCCCGGCGCACGACATAGCTCATTCGCTTTCTCCATTGTGACCGGGTCGAAATTCTTCCGGCATCGCTTTATCGTTTACGGCAAACGGCCGGCCCGTCCGCCAGGATCGGCCTGCCCGGCTCGGGAAGAGCGGCCAGGACTTTGCACGGAACGGGAATTTCCTTATAATTCCGCGTTTTCCGTCATCCCCGATCGATTCGAACCATTTCCGAGGCGTCCCATGAAAGTGCTTTCGTCCCTCAAGTCCGCGAAAAAGCGGCATCGTGACTGCAAGGTCGTGCGCCGTCGCGGCAAGGTTTTCGTGATCTGCAAGAGCAATCCGCGCTTCAAGGCGCGTCAGCGCTGAGCGCACCGCGAATCGCTACGCAAGGGCCGCTCGATGCGGCCCTTTTCGTTTGAGGCACGAGCTGCCACGCGCGTCATGGAACTGACGCCGGGCTTCTGCTACAACGATCGCCATTCTTGCCGTCAGGACAGGAGCTTGAGCCATGAAGTTGAAGTCCGTTCTCTTGAGTGCGCATCTCCTCGCGGCGGGTCTTTTGCTCGCCTCGGTAGCCCAGGCCGACACGCTCGACGTGCGCAAGAACGCGGCGCGCAGCAGCGCTTCGGATCTGCCGCACCGCGGTCTGACCATGGCGCAGGTCGAAAAGCGCTACGGCGCGCCGGTCGAGAAGCTGCCGACGCGCGGCGGCGATGCGCCCCGCCATCCGCCGATCAACCGCTGGCGCTACGACGGCTACACCGTCTACTTCGAACGCAACCGCGTGATCCATAGCGTGGTCGATTCCGGCGCGCCGCCGCCGAACACCTGAGCCGAATGAACCGAGTACGTTTCCGATTGCCTGCGGAGTGGGAAGCGCAGGCCGGGGTCATCATTGCCTGGCCGCACGAGGCCACCGACTGGGCACCGCGCCTCCAGCGCATCGAAGAAGCCTACGTCGGCCTCGCAGGATCGATTGCGCGCTTCGAGCCCGTCGTCGTCTGCGTCGGCGATGTTTCCGTGCGCGATCACGTCGCGCGCCGGCTCCGCGATGCCGGCGTCGCCGCCGATCGCGTGCGCTTCGTCGAGGTCGAATACGACGACACGTGGCTGCGCGATTCGGGTCCGATCACACTGACCAACGGCGTCGATTTCCGCGTGCTCAATTTCCGATTCACCGGCTGGGGCGGCAAATTCGAATCGAGCCGCGACGATCGCGTCGTCGACGCCTTGATCGAGCGCGACGTGTTCCGCGTCGCCGAGCACGAGCGCATCGACTGGGCGCTCGAAGGCGGCGCCATCGAATCCGACGGCGCCGGCACGATCCTGACGACCTGGCGCTGTCTGCATCAGCGTCATCCGCATCTTTCGCGCGAAGAGATGACGCGTCTCCTCGCCGGCGCGTTCGGCGCCGATCGCGTGTTGTGGCTCGATCATGGCTACCTCGAAGGCGATGACACCGACGCGCACATCGACACGCTCGCGCGTTTCGCGCCGGGCGACGCGATCGTGTTCCAGGCCTGCGACGACGTCGACGATTCGCACTACGCGGAGCTCTCGCGCATGCGCGAGGAGCTGGCCGCGCTGCGCACGATCAAAGGCCAGCCATACACGCTGCACGCGCTGCCGTGGGCGCGCCCGATCATCGACGAAGGCCGGCGCCTCGCGGCTTCTTACGCGAACTACCTCGTCGTCAACGGCGCGGTTCTGGTGCCGGCGTACGGCGATCCGGCCGACGCGGCAGCAGCGAAGATCATCGGGAGCGCGCATCCGGGCCGCGAAATCGTGCCGATCGATGCGCGTCCGCTGATCTGGCAGAACGGCAGCGTGCATTGCCTGACGATGCAGCTCCCGGCCGGAGTGCTGGCGTAACGCCGAACCGTCCCCATTTCCTGTCGTCCCGGCGAAGGCCGGGACCCAGCTCTTCGCAAAAGCCACCTGCTGGATTCCGGCCTTCGCCGGAATGACGAATGAGAATCCTGCGACAATAGACCGATGAAATCCCGCACCCTCAAAGTCGCCCTGCTGCAGGAAACCGACCGCGGCAGTCGCGACGCCAACCTCGACGCCATCGAGGCCGGCCTTCGCGAAGCGAAAGCCGCCGGCGCCGAGCTCGTGCTGCTGCAGGAGCTCCACAACGGCCCGTATTTCTGCCAGCACGAAAGCGTGGAAGAGTTCGATCGCGCCGAGGCGATCCCGGGCCCGAGCACCGAGCACATCGGCAAGCTGGCCGAAGAACTAAAGCTCGTCGTCGTCGCCTCGCTGTTCGAGCGCCGCGCCGCCGGGCTCTACCACAACACGGCCGTCGTGTTCGATCGCTCGCGCGCGATCGCCGGCGTCTATCGCAAGATGCACATTCCGGACGATCCGGCGTTCTACGAGAAGTTCTATTTCACGCCGGGCGATCTCGGCTTCGATCCGATAGAAACGTCGGTCGGCAAGCTCGGCCTTCTGGTGTGCTGGGATCAGTGGTATCCGGAAGCCGCGCGCCTGATGGCGCTCGCCGGCGCCGACCTCCTTCTTTATCCGACCGCGATCGGCTGGGATCCGAACGATCCCCAAGACGAGAAAGATCGTCAGCGCGACGCCTGGATCACCGTGCAGCGCGGCCACGCGGTCGCCAACGGACTGCCGCTGCTGGCGTGCAACCGCACCGGTTTCGAAGCCGCCCCCGAAGGCGGACGCGGGATTCAATTCTGGGGTTCGAGCTTCGTGGCTGGCCCGCAAGGCGAATTCCTCGCCCAGGCGGATACGCAAGCACGCCAGCTACTCGTCGCCGATGTCGATCTCGCCCGCAGCGAAAATGTCCGCCGCATCTGGCCGTTCCTGCGCGACCGGCGCATCGACGCGTACGACGACCTGCTCAAGCGCTTCCGCGATTGAGCGCCCTTCCGACCAAACCATCGATGCCCGATTCCACGACTCGCGCCGCTGCCGCGGCAGCCCAACTTTCCGAACAGCCCGTGGCGCGCGTGCGCCGCGGCGACGTCGAGTACGTGTTGCTCGGCACCGCGCACGTCTCGCGCGCGAGCGCCGACGCCGTGCGCGCGATGCTCGAGAGCGAGTCGTTCGATGCGGTCGCGGTCGAGCTTTGCGAATCGCGCTTCCGCTCGCTGCGCCATCCCGAAGCATTCCGCGATCTCGATCTTTTCCAGGTGATCCGCCAGGGCAAGGCTGGCCTCGTCGCGGCCAATCTTGCGCTGTCCGCGTTTCAGCGCCGCCTCGCCGAGCAGTTCGGCATCGAGCCCGGCGCCGAGATGAAAGCCGCAATCGACGGCGCCGAGGCACGCAATCTTCCGGTCTGGCTGATCGACCGCGAGGTCGGCGTCACGCTCAAGCGCGCCTATCGCAGCGTCGGCTTCTTCGACCGCCTCGGCATCATCGGCGGCCTCGGCGCGAGCCTTCTGACGCGCGAGGATGTCAGCGAGGACGAGATCGAGAAACTCAAGCAAGGCGATCTCCTCGGCAGCATGTTCAACGAATTCGCGCGCGAATCGCCGCCGCTTTACGAAGCGCTGATTGCCGAGCGCGACCGTTTCATGACGGCAAGCCTGCGCGAAGAAGCTTCGCGCCATCCGGTCAAGCGCGTGCTGGTCGTGATCGGCGCGGGCCATCTCGCCGGCATCCAGCGCGAGCTCGTCGAGCAGATCGAGCCGGCCGTGCCGCTGCGTGAAAAGCTGTCCACGCTTCCGCCCGCGTCGCCGTGGCCGAAGTGGATCGCGATCGGGCTTCTGGTCGTGGTCGCGATCGCGATCGGCATAGCGTTCAGCCGCGGCGCGACACTCGGCGCGGATGCGCTGCGCGACTGGGTCCTCTTCACCGGCGGCTGCGCGGCGCTTGGCGCGCTCGCCGGCGGCGGTCACCCGCTGAGCGTGCTCGCGGCTTTCGTCGTCGCCCCGTTGAAGCCGTTCCGGCCGGGCGTGCCTTCCGGAGCCGTCAGCGCCGCGGTGGAGCTTTGGCTGCACCGGCCCCGCGTCGCCGATTTCGACGCGCTCCGCGACGACGTGGTGCATTGGACCGGCTGGTGGAAAAATCGCGTTTCGCGAACGCTGCTGGTTTTCATGCTGACCAATCTCGGTACGATGGTCGGCGAATATCTTGCCGGTTTCCATATCGTCAAGAGCCTGCTCTGACCTTCTAAAATCCGATGAAGTTGCCCGGTTTCCTCAACAAGCCGCGCTGGCAGGCCAAGGATGCCGCCGAACGCCGCACTGGCGTCGCCGGCGACGACGACGCCGAGCTGATCGCGAACCTTCCGCGCATCGCGCGCGAAGACGCGGATGCCGGCGTGCGTATCGCGGCCGCGCGACGCCTCGCCGATCCGGCGCTCGCGCAACGTCTTGCGCACGACGACGCCGATGCCGCCGTGCGCGGTGATGCGCGTAAGCTCTGGCTCGATCTGATTGCCGGCACCCACGCGCAATCGCCCTCGCCCACCGAATGCCTGCGCCTTCTGGGCGCACAGGACGATGCCGCATTGATCGAGCACGTCGCGCGCACTGCAAAGGACACGGAGCTGCGCGCAGCCGCGCTCGCGCGCGTGACGCGCACGCCGCTTCTGGCTGAGCGCGCAACGACCGATCCTGCGCCAGCGCTCCGCCTCGCCGCGCTCGAGCGCATCGAGGACGAAGTGCTGCTCGAGCGTCTCGCCGAGCGCACGCGCAAGACCGACAAGCAGGTCAGCCGCCGCGCGCGCGAGCGCGCCGACGCGTTGCGCATCGCGCGCGGCGACAGCGGCGCCGCGATCGCCCGCGCGCGCTTACTGTGCGAACGCCTGGAACAAATGGTGCGCGTGCCGCAACCCGCCGCCGTCGCAGAAGCGATCGAAACGCAATGGGCACCGCTCGAAGCGCAGATCGACGAATCGTTGAAGGCACGCTATCGCGCCGCGCGCGCGCTGCTCGCTGCAGCGCGAGAGACGCGCGCTCCTGCTCCCACAAGCCTCGCACCCGAGCCCGTTGCCGCTGACATTCCGCCGGCTGCCGATTCACCGATCGAGCCCGTCGCTGCGCCGCCAGCTGAATCGACGGAACCCGAGCCTGCGCCGATCGTCGAGCCGCTGCTCGCACAAGTGCGCTTCGAAGCCTCCGTCAGTGCCGCGCAAGCGAGCAAGCAACTCGATCACGCGCAGCGTCAGGCGAAGATGCAGCGCATCGAAGCGGCGGTGCTTGCGTTCGAGAACGCCGTCGAGGAAGGCAGCGCGAGCCGCGCGCACTTAGCGCATGCCGAGCTCGCGGCGCTGCGCAAGGAAACGCGCGAATCGCCGCCGCGTGCGCTGATGCACCGTCTCGCCGAAGCCGAGCGCCGGTACGCGGAGCTCAGCCGCTGGCAACATTGGAGCGACAATCAGCGCCGGCGCCAGCTGTGCGAATCGATCGAAGCGCTCGCCGGCAGCGGCCTGCATCCCGATGCCGTCGCGACGCGCGTGCGCGAAGCGCAAGGCGAATGGGCGCGCCTCGATGCCGCGGAAGGTCACGGCGCCGATCACGCCGCGCACGGCTGGGCGCGGCGCTTCCACTCCGCATGCCGGCATGCGCTCGAACCCGCGAAGTCGTATTTCAAGAAGCGGCAGGAATTGCGCAAGACGCACGCGGCTGCAGCGAACGCCGCATTGGAAGAAGTTGCGGCGATTCCGGCGGACAGTGCGGATTTCCCGCGCATCGCCACGGCGCGCAACGCGATCGTCGCCAACCTGCGCGCGCTCGATCTCGTCGATCCGCACGATCGCAAGACGCTCGCGCGGAATCTCAAGTCGGCGCTGGTTGCGCTCGACGAGCGGCTCGCGCGTCATCACGCCGATGTCGAAAGCACAAAGGCCGCGTTGATTGCCGAAGCGCAAGCGCTGGCGTCGGAAGCACGCCGCGGTGTGCCGGCTGCGGCGCGCGCGCTGCAGCAGCGCTGGCGCGAAGCCGGCAACGGCCGTCGCGGTCGCGATCAGGCGCAATGGAAAGTGTTTCGCGCGGCGCTCGACGTCGCGTTCGGCAAGCTCGACGAGGAACGCGCCGAACGCACGGCGCGCGATTCGGCGTCGCGCACCGAAGCGCAGAGTCTTTGCGCGGAACTCGAAGGTCTGGCGCATGGCGACGCGGCGCCGTCGCGCGCGGCGGTTTCGCGAATCGAGAACGCATGGGATGCGCTGAACGTCCGCGAGGACGCACTGACGCGTCGTTTCCGCGCGGCGCAGGCACAACTGCGAGAAGCCGCTGCGCGGCGCGATCGCGTCGCTCGGCGCGCTCCGTACGATGCGTGGCTCGCGCGCTACAAGCTGTGTCGCGCGGCCGAGCGATCGCCCGAATCCGCCGAAGCCTTGCGGGCACAGTGGGATCTCGCGCCGACGTGCGACATCGCAGCGTCCGCGCTCGCGGCACGTTTCGAATCCGCCGCCACCGCGATCGCCGCGGACGACGACGCGCTGCGCGAAGTGCTGATTCGCATCGAGATTCTCGCCGGCACGGAATCGCCGCGCGAAGACCACGAACGCCGGCGCGCATTGCAGGTCGAACGCCTGTCCGCGCGTATGCGCGGCGCAACAGCGTCGACGCCGCAGAACGAGCTGACGGCGCTCCTTACCGAATGGAGCGAGCTCGGCCCCGCAGCTTCGCCTGAGCTCGACGTCCGCCTCGAGCGCGATCTGATCGCCGCCGTCGAGACTTTGCCGTGAATGCCGTGTCGGACCGCGCGGGCGCGGCATCCGACTCCGTCGTATCGCTGTCCGATCTCTTCGCGCGCATGCGCGCCGCGCAATCGCGCGAACCGCTCCCCGATTGGGGCGAACGCGCCCGGCGCCTGCGTGCGCTCGAAGCGTTGATGCGCGACAACCGCGATGCGATCGTCGCCGCGATCGCCGCGGATTTCGGAAGACGACCGCACGAGGAAACCGATCTGCTCGAGATCTTCCCGAGCGTGTCCGGCATCAAACATGCCCTCAAGCACGGCCGTCGCTGGATGCGCGCACGCAGGCACTGGGCCAGCTTCTGGTTTCTGCCGGCACGCACGGAGATATTGCCGCTGCCTGCCGGCGTCGTCGGCATCATCGTGCCTTGGAATTATCCGCTGTACCTGGCCGCCGGTCCGATGACGGACGCGCTGGCCGCCGGCAATCGCATCCTGGTGAAGATGTCGGAGCTGACGCCGCGCTTTTCGGCGCTCTTCGCCGATCTCGTCGCGCGCTATTTTCGCGACGACGAAGTGGCCGTCATCACTGGCGACGCCGAAGTCGCTCGCGCGTTCTCGGCGTTGCCGTTCGATCATCTGCTCTTCACCGGATCGACCAGCGTCGGACGCGAGGTGATGCGCGCGGCGGCCGCGAACCTGACACCGGTGACACTCGAGCTCGGCGGCAAATCACCGGCGATCATCGGGCCCGAAGCCCGCTTCGATCACGCCGTCGAACGCATCGTGCTTGGCAAGCTCGTCAATGCAGGGCAAACCTGCATCGCGCCGGATTATGTGCTGTTGCCGAAGGCGCAACAGCAGGCATTCATCGACAAGGCGCGCGCGGCGGTTGCGAGGTTCTACCCGGATCTGGCGACGAATGCGCAATACGCGGGCATCGCAACCGATCGGCACTTCGCGCGCTTGAACGCCTTGCGCGACGATGCGGTCGCCGCAGGTGCGAAAGCCGACGTGCTTTCGACCGGCGGCTCCGCCCGCATTTTTGCTCCGACCGTGCTTACGTCCGTCGACGATCGCATGCAGGTGATGCAGCAGGAGATCTTCGGTCCGCTGTTGCCGCTGGTTCCCTACGACACACTCGACGACGCGCTGGCCTACATCGCCCGGCATCCGCATCCGCTCGCGCTGTATGTGTTCGACGAGAACGCGACGACGATCGATCGCGTGCTGCGAAAAACTCAGGCCGGCGGCGTCACCGTCAACGACACGATCTTCCATATCGCACAACACGGATTGCCGTTCGGCGGCGTCGGCGCGTCCGGCATCGGCGCGTACCACGGCGAGGCCGGTTTCCGCACGTTCTCGCGACTGAAGCCCGTGCTGCGCCAGGCGCGCTGGAATGCGCTCGGACTCTTGAATCCGCCGTACGCCGGGACGTTTAGACGTCTGCTCGCGCTGTTGCTGCGGCGTTGATCAGGCGCGACGGACTGCGTGCCCGCCGCGCGGGATCAATGCGGCGAAGGAACGCCCGCCGTGAGCGCAGCTATCTGCTCGCGGCGACGCAATACGCGGCCCTCGCGCGCGTCGCGAATCACGCGGCGCACCCAAAGGCGCGAATCGTCGAGCAGCGAATAGATGCACGGCAGCGCAAGCAGCGTGACGATCGTCGAGAACGTGAGGCCGCCCGCGATCGCGCGCGCCATCGGCGAATACGGCGGACCGTCGCTCCAGGCTTCCGCGCCGCCGATCGCGAGCGGAAGCATGCCGAGGATCGCGGTCGCCATCGTCATCAAAACCGGACGCAGGCGTTCCTTCGCACCTAGCACCAAGGCTTCGGTACGCAGATGGCCCTCGTGCCGGAGTTGGTTGATGTGCACGATCATGACGATACCGTTGTTCACGACGACGCCCATCAAGATCAGGATGCCGATAAAGGCCATGATCGAGAATGTCGTGCCGGTCAGCCAGAACAGCCAGAACACGCCGAAGATCGAGAAGATGAATGTGGTCAGGATCGCCGCCGGAAAGATCATCGACTCGAACATCGCGCACATGACGACGTAGACGAGCACGAGCGCGATCAGCGTGTTGAATAGCATCTGCTGCGCCGCGTTCTCGTCGCGATTGAATCCTTCGCCGAAATTCCAGCGGTACCCTGGGGGCAGCGCAACCGAGTTCATCGCCTTGGTGATCTCCTCGCGCGCCTCTGGCATCGTCTTGCCCTCGGCGAGGTTGGCGGTGATCTTGAGCGCTGTCATGCGATCGACGCGCTGGATCGCCGAGGGCGTGTCGCGCGTGTCCGCACGCATCAACGACAAGAGCGGAATCTGCGTTCCGTCGGGCGCGCGCAATTTGAAATCCGAAAGGCCGGCGAGACTTTGCGTGTCGGCATTCTGGAATCGCATCCACACCGGCAGCTGGCGATCGCCCGCCTGGAAATCGCGCAGCGGCATGCCACGGAGCGCGATCTGGATGTAGTTGGCGACGCTTTGCGCGTCGAATCCGTAGCTCTTCGCGCGCAGGCGATCGACTTGCGTCGCGACCTCGCGATCGCCGTTGCCTTTTTCGGTGCGCACATCGCGCAAGGTCGAAAGATGCGAAAGGATCGGCACGACGCTGCCCGACAATTCGCGCAGTTGATCCATCGAATCACCGATGAGCGCGATGTCGACGCCACCGCCGGTACCGCTGTCGAAATCGAAGCTGAGCTTGCCCACCGCGAGCGGCGGCAGTTCCTTGCGCATCTCCTCGCGGATGACGGTAGCGCTGCGCTTGGCCTTGTCGGCGTCGGTGAGGAGAACGGTCGTCTGCGCCTCGCCTTGCTCGGAGTACCACGTGTACATCGAGCTGATTTCAAAGCGCTCGCGGTTCTTTTCGAGGAATGCTTCGACAGTAGCGACGGCCGGTTTCAGATCCTTGAGGCGGTAGTTCGCATTGAGCTGATAGAAGAGCCGCATGCGTCGTGCTTCGCCGGAATCGAACATGTCCTTCTTGGTCAGCGTGATCGGAATCAAGCTGACGGCAAACAGCATGAACACGCCGAACATCGTCCAGCGCCGATGCTGCAGCGTCCATTCGACGAGACGGCCGTAGCGAGCGCGGCCGCGCGTGATCATGTTTTCCTTGCCGATGAATTTCGGCGGCGGCAATTTTGCCGACAGCATCGGCACGAGGCTCACCGCGACCAGCCACGACGCGAGATGCGCGATCGACATCGCGATCGCGACCTGGGCGAGGAAGATCGAGATGTTGTTGGCCTCGCCGAAGATATTCGGGAGAAAGACAATCACGCTCGTCAGCGTGCCAGCCGCGATCGCGACACCGACGACCTGCGTGCCCTGCACGGCGCTGTACCACGGCTTGTCGGGATGCTTCTCGCGATATTGATAGATGCTTTCGACGACCACGACCGCGTTGTCGACGAGCATGCCGACTGCGAGCAGCAGGCCCATCATCGATAGGACATTCAAGCTGATGCCGAAGAAATACATGCAGCCCAGCGTGATGACGAGGCAGATCGGAATTGCCAGCGACACCATCAGCGTCGACGGCCAGTCGCGCAGGAAGAAGAACAGAACGAGCACCGAAAGCAGCGTGCCTTCGAGCCCCGCCTTGCCGAGCTCGCGCAGAGATCCCGTCACGCTGTCGGCCTGATTGTCCATCGCATAGACGCGAAGGCCCTTCAGCTCCGGCGTCTGCTGGATGCGATTGACTTCGGTCATGATCTGCATGCCGACGTCGACGAGATTGGCGTTGCGCTCGCGGAAGATGTCGAAGCCGATCGCAGGACGGCCATCGAGGCTGCGGCCGTAGTTGAGCCGCGCGGGTCGAAGAGCGATCGTCGCGATGTCGCCGAGGCGAAGGCCCTTGTTGTCGATCGGAAACTGGCGGATATCGTCGAGCGTGTTCCACTGCCCTTGCGGCTGCACGCGGAAGCGCGAGCCGCCGGCGCTGATCTGTCCGGCGGAGATCGAGAAGTTCGCCGCCTGCAGGCGCGCGTAAAGATCGTTGAGATTGATGTTGTGCGCGCTCAACCGGTCGGACGAAAGCTCGATCTGAACTTCGGGCTGTCCGACACCGGTGAGATCGACTTTCGCGACGCCGGGAATGCGTTCGATCGGACGCTTGATCTCGCGCTCGAGCAGATCATAGGCGTTGGCAAGATCGCCGCCGTCGTTGGCGATGCGAAGCTTCAATACCGGCTCGTCCGAGGTCGAGAACTTCTGCACGGTGTAGCGCTGCAGATCCGACGGAAGATCCGAGCGGATCGCGTCGATCTTCTCGCGCGCCTGCACGGCCTTGATCGCGACGCTCTCGCCCCACTTGAATTCCATGAAGATCTGCGCGCTCTCGGCGTCGGACGTCGAGTTCATGCGCTGGATGCCGGGCAAGGTCGCCAGCGCTTCTTCGATCGGTCGCGTGATCGTGCGTTCGATCTCCGTCGGCGTGGAGCCCGCGTAGGGAACCTGCACGAAGAGAAACGGCGCGTCGATGCTGGGGAACTGCTCGAGCGGCAGCCGCGTCGCGGCGATGAGTCCGATCACGACCATCGACACGAAGAACATGATCGCCGTGACGGGCCGTTTCAGGCTGAGCTCGGCGATCGTCATGCGGGTTCTCCTTCCGGCACCTCGCTCGGACCATCGCCGCTCTTGCGCGCGGCCTTGGCGCGATGGCGCTCGCCGCGCGCGACGTAGTACGCATCGCCGCGACGGTCGAGCAGATCGTAGACGACCGGAATGACGACGAGCGTCAGCAGCGTCGATACGGCAAGGCCACCGATCACGGTGAGCGCCATCGGCGCGCGCACTTCGGCACCTTCGCCGACGCCGATCGCGAGCGGCGCAAAGCCGATCAGCGTGCAGAGCGTCGTCATGATGATCGGGCGCAGGCGCGATTCGGCGCCTTGCGCCAGCGCTTCGCGCTTGGATACGCCGGCTTCGCGCAGCTGGTTGACGCGATCGATCAGCACGATCGCGTTCTTGACGACGATGCCGACCAGCATGATGAAGCCGATGAAGACGACGACCGAGATCGCCGAGCTCGTGAGCTTGAGCGCCAGCACCGCGCCGACCGCGGCGAGCGGGATCGAGAACATGATCACGAACGGATGCAGCAGCGACTCGAATTGCGAAGCCATCACGAGATAGACGAGGAAGATCGCGAGGCCGAGCGCGAATAGTAGCGACTTCACCGATGAGTCGAGCTCTTCGCTCTGACCGCCGACGCGAACCTTGACGCCGGCCGCGAGCGGATTCTTCGATACGATGTCGTTGACTTCGGCGACGGCGCTGCCGAGATCGCCGTAGCGCAGGTTCGCCGAGACGATCGCGACGCGCTCCTGGCTGATGCGGTGGATTTCGCTCGGGCCTTCGGTCGCGAGCACGTCGGCGACGGCCGACAGGCGAATCGGCGTGTCGTTGGCGCTGCGCGATGTCTCGGATGTCGTGCCGGATTTGTTGGCGGCGGGCGGCGTCGTTGATGCGCCGTTGACGGCGCTGTTGGTCGCGGTCGAGCTCGCGGCCGTGGCATTGGTGTTGCCGGTGCTCGCAGCGTCCGCCGCGATGTAGCCGACGACGAGACTCCGGATGTCTTCCACGCTGCCGCGGTCGGCAAGGCGCGAGCGCACCAGCACGTCGATCTTGCGATCGCGGAAATCGTAGCGTGTCGCGACTTCGCCCTTGACCTTGCGCACCACGCGGTCGGCGATGTCGCGCGTCGTGAGGCCGAGCGCGGCGGCGCGATCCTGATCGAAGCGGATGTCGATCTCCGGATAGCCGCCTTCGACCGTCGACTTGATGTCGGCGAAGCGCTCCGAGGATTTCATCAGCTCGCCGAGACGGTGCCCTGCTTTGGCGAGCGCATCGAGATCGTAGCCGCGAATCTCGACTTCGAGCGGCGCGGAAAAACTGAAGAGCTGCGGGCGCGCGAACTTGACTTCAGTGTCGGCGTGATTGGCCATGCCGGCGCGCAAGCGATCGACCTCTTCGGCTTCGATTTTCTTGCTGCCGCCGTCCTTGAGCGCGATCGAAAGCCGCGCAATGTTCTCGCCCGATTCGGTCGGATTCGCATCGAGCCGCGTGCCGGCACCGGCGACGCCGTAGATCGATTCGACGCCAGGATCTTTCGCGTGGCGTGAGGAGACTTCGCCGACCAGCTTGTCGGTTTCCGAGAGCGGCGTTCCGGGCGGCAAGGTCACGGTCATGTCGAACCGGCCCTGCGCGAGCTGCGGAATCAGATCGAGCCCGAGCGACGGCACCAGCGCCATGCTGAGCGCGAACACCAGCGCGGCGAAGCCGAGCACGCGCCACGGATGTGCCAGCGCTTTCGGCAGCGAACGGTGATAGAACGCCGCTGCGCGATCGTACGGGATCGTGATGCCGCGGCCGACGAAGCGCAGGAACTTGCCGAGATATTTGCCGACGAATCCGAACACGATCGCGCCGATCCAGACGAAGAACCGCGGCCAGATCTGGAACAGGAATTCGCCGATCGCGCGGAACACGCGCACGGGGCCGCGCAGCACGGGGCGCGTCGGCAGCGGTCGCGGTTCCTGAAGCGGCTCGTCGCGATACGCAAGCGGCGCACGGCCGCGCAGCGAGGCGAGCATCGGGATCAGCGTCATCGCGACGACGAGCGAGATCAGCATCGCGAACGTGATCGTCAGCGCCTGGTCGCGGAACAGCTGACCGGCGACGCCTTGCACGAAGACCAGCGGGAAGAACACGGCGACCGTCGTCAATGTCGACGCGGTGACCGCCATGCCGACTTCGGCCGTGCCGCGCACGGCGGCTTCGACGATCGACGCGCCTTTCTCGCGCAAGCGCGCGATGTTTTCGAGCACGACGATCGAATCGTCGACGACCATGCCGGTCGCGAGCGCGAGGCCGCCGAGCGACATGACGTTCAAGGACAAATGCAGCTGGCCCATGAAGAAGAACGTCGCGATCAGCGAGACCGGCAGCGAGAGCGAGATGATGAACGTGCTCCACGCATGGCCGAGGAAGAAGAAGATGATCAAGATCGCGAGCACGCCGCCGAGCAGCGCGTCGATTTTGACTTCGCTCAGCGCGTGTTCGATGAAGACCGACTGGTCTTCGATCGTCGTCAGCTTGGCGCCGGACGGCAGCGTGTCCTTGAGCTTGTCGAGCTGCGCGTTGACGGCTTTCGCGACGTTGACGGTGTTCGCATCGCCTTCCTTGTAGATCGCAAGCTCAATCGCTTCGCGCCCGTCGATGCGCACGATGCCTTCGCGTTCCTTGTAGCTTTGCGTGACGGTCGCGATGTCCTTGAGGCGGATCGGCACGTTGCCGTCGACCTTGACCAGGAGCTCGCGCATCTCGTCGAGATTCTTGAACTGGTTGATGGTGCGCACGAGGAAGCGCTGGCTGCCTTCGTCGATGCGTCCGCCCGAGGCATTGACGTTCTCGTTCTTGAGGCGCGTGATGACCTCGTTGATGTCGATGCCCAGGCGCGCGAGCTGCTGCTGGTCGATCGCGACGTCGATCTCGTCTTCGAGACCGCCGCCGACTTTCACCGCGGCGACGCCGGTGACGGGCTCGATGCGTTTCTTCAAGTCATCGTCGGCGAAACGGCGCAGCTGCTTGAGCTGGATCTCGTTCGTCGCCGCATCGCCCGCCGCCGCGAGACCGATGCGCAGGATCGGATCGGTCGACGGATTGAAGCGCAGCAGCAGCGGTTTCTTCGCTTCGAGCGGCAGCTGCAGGGTGTCGAGCTTGTCGCGCACCTCGAGGCTCGCCATGTCCATGTCGGTGCCCCAGGCGAACTCGAGCACGACGTCGGACTGTCCCGTGCGCGACACCGAATGCACCTTGCGCACGTTCTTGACGACGCCGACGGCTTCCTCGACCGGCTGGCTGATGAGGTTCTCGATCTCCAGCGGCGCCGCGCCTTCGTATTCGGTGCGCACCGTCAGCGTCGGGTACGACAGATCCGGCAGCAGGTTGACCTTGAGGCCGGCGAGTCCGATCAAACCGAACAGCACCATCGTCAGCGTCAGCATGCCGACGGTGACGCGCCGGCGCGTGGCCAGCTCCGGAAGGCTCACTTCGCTTTCTCCGGCGCCTTGGCGACGGTTTCGGCCGGCGTGAGCACGGTCACTTCGGTGCCGTCACGCACGGCGTTGCGGCCGATCGTGATGACGCGCTCGCCGTCGGCGAGGCCGTCGCGGATCTCGATGCGATCGCCGTCGGCGTAACCGGTCTTGACGGTACGGCGCTTGGCGATGAACTGCGGCGCCGCGGGTTTCGCATTTTCCGCGGCGACGGCTTCGCCGGGTTTGCCTTTGACTGCCGGCGTCGTCGACGCGGGTTTCGGCGGCGCGGGCGCGATCACGAACACGGCGCTCTCGCCGTCTTCCTCGACCAATGCCGAGCGCGGCACGACGAGCGCGTTGTGGCGCTGGTCGTACTGGACGTCGACGCGGCCGAACATGCCGGGCTTGAGCGTCGCCGTCGTATCGCGGAATTCGCAGGTGGCGCGGAACGTGCCGCTGGTCGCGTCGACGACCGGCGCGACGCGCGCGACGGTGCCTTCGAACGTTTTGTCCGGCAGCGCATCGACCTTGAGGTGCACGGGCTGACCGGCCTTTAGCGTATCGAGATCGCGCTCCGGCACGTTCAACACCGCCTGCAGCGGATCCATGTCGACGATCTGGAACAAGGTCTGGTTGGTCTGGATCAAATTGCCGACCTTGACCGATCGCTTGGCGACGACGCCGGAGATCGGCGCGACGATACGCGTATAGGAAAGATCGATCTGCGCGCCGCCGACGACGGCATGCTGCGTTTCCAGATCGAATTTGTCGCGATCGAAGTCGGCGCGCGGGATCAGGCTCTTGGCGATGCCTTTCTCGGCCTTGTCGAACGCGGCCTGCGCCTTCTTCAGGGTCGCGGTCGCCTGCTCAAGCTTGTTGCGCACGGCGTCGTCGTCGAGCTGGGCCAGGAGCTGCCCTTTCTGGACGTGCATGCCCTCCTCGACCAGGATCTTGAGCACGATGCCGCTGGTCTTGGAAACGACTTGGGCCTCGCCAACCGCTTCCAGGGTGGCCGTGCCCGAGTAGTTCGCCGTGACCGCCTGGTGGCCGGCCGAAGCGACCTCGACCGGGATCGCGGCCTGCGCGGTCGCGTCCTTGGCCGGCGCATTTCCGCCGCCGCCACAAGCACTTAGCGAGAGAATCGCCGCTGCGAGAGCCACCGGCAGGGCAAAACGACGGACCCGGAACGGGCGAGAAAGAATGCGAGTCGGGATCATGGCGGCCGCCTGGGTGATTGATCTAGTGTTATAGTAAACTACATCACTAGATAACCGCAAGGGTTCTGACGATTATTTTTTCGTTGTGGGCGGCAGCATGACGGCGAACCCGCATCCCGTCTTGAGCCGGTAGTCACACCGGCCTATCAGATGCGCCAAGAAGGCATTTGGTTGCGTCGCAGCGACGTTGCGGCACATCGCCGCACGCTCGCCGGCCGCGTGGTCGGCCTGTCATCATCGCGAGGGGTTTTGCGTCCTGGGTTCCGGCTCTCGAACGCATGTCGCCAGCGCTGCGCGGCACGTTATACTTTCGCGGTTTGACGCCCCGTTCGGTAAAAACAATGCGATCGTCCGTGGTCGCGGGGAACACTTTTCAAAATCTGCCGGCCTTCTCGGCATAAAGACGGAATCGACAATGACCCGAGCGCTGCTCCTCGTCACCGCACTCTCGATCGCCCTGCCCGCTGCCGCTGCCGAAAAAGGCAATGCGGAGGAAGGAAAACTCAAGGTCTACACGTGCGCCGGTTGCCACGGCATCCCAGGCTGGAAGAACGCGTACCCGAACTATCATGTGCCCAAGATCGGCGGACAGAACTACGACTATCTCGTCGCCGCGCTGACCGAATACAAGAAAGGCGAGCGTTCGCATCCGACGATGCGTGCGCAGGGCGAGAGCCTGTCCGAGCAGGACATCCGCGACATCGCCACGTATCTTTCCAGCATCACTCAATAATCGAACCGAACAGGATGATGTCCGAGATGAAGCGTCTCATCGCCCCGCTCGCGCTTGCAGCACTGATGACCGCCGGTTCCGCGTTCGCCAAGGGCGACGCCGAAGCCGGCAAAACCAAGGCCGTTCCGTGCCAGGCCTGCCATGCCGCCGACGGAAACGCGGGCATCGACCCGCAGTATCCGCGTCTGGCCGGCCAGTACGCCGACTATCTCGCCAAGGCTCTGCACGAATACAAGAGCGACGAGCGCAAGAATCCGATCATGAAGGGATTCGCGACGACGCTGTCGGATGCCGACATCGACGATCTCGCCGCGTATTTCTCCAGCCTGCCGGGCAGCAAGCTGACCGACCTGCACGGTCACATCGAAGGCGAATAGGCAGCAGGCCGCTACGCGCCTACCGCGCAAAAAGCAGTTTTCTCGCAGAGACGCAGGGAGCGCAAAGAAAGCGAAGAGCGTTTGAGTTGCTCTTCATCTTCTCTGCGCTCTCTGCGTCTTTGCGAGAGGAATTCTTCTCGCAGACTCCTGGAATCTCACGCCCTGCGGCGAACGTACGGATTCTCGCCGGTCGAATGATCGGTCGCATCGGCAACTCCGATCACGCCCGGTACGCGCTCCTTCAATGTGCGCTCGACGCCGCCGCGCAGGGTCGCGTCGACCATGCCGCAGCCGTGGCATCCGCCGCCGAATTGCAAGACGACCGTTCCCTCTGCGGTGACTTCGCGCAGGCTGACGCGCCCGCCGTGCGAAGCGAGCTGCGGATTGATCTCGGTTTCGATCACGTAGCGCACGCGCTCGACGATGCTCGCGTTCTCGTCCGGCGGCGAGCCGCGCAATGCAGGCGCACGGATCGTCAGCGCGCCGCCGGTCGGCGACTTGTCGAAATCGATCGTCGCGCCGTCGAGGAACGGACGGCTCTCGGAATCGACGTACAGCGAGAATCCGCGGCACTCGATTTCCCATTCGCTGCCGTCGAGATCGGTCGGCTCGCAGAATTCGAGATGGCAATCGCCTTTCGGCGTGCCCGGGCTGACCGCGCGCAGGCGAATGCCGAGATCGGCGATGCCCTGCTGCTCGACGAGCTTGGCGAAGTGTTCCTGGGCGTTATCGGACAACGTGATCATGAGCGCTACTTCCGCTAAATCAGGACCATTTTAGTCCAGAATCGATCTGGGGTCATCCGGCGCCCGCTTCCAGTGCTTTATGCTCCGGTTTCGAACATCGCGAGGACCCGCCATGAGCACCGAACCCCTGAGCGCGCAGCATTGCCGTCCGCAGACCGGCAAGGAAAAACTCGATACGAGCGCCATCAATTCCTACCTGCGCCAGGTTTCGGGCTGGTCGCACGACGAGAAATGCGGCGTGATCGCCAAAGAGTTCCGTTTCGCCGACTACTTCCACACGATGGCGTTCGTCAACGCGATCGCCTCGATCGCGCATCGCGAAGATCATCATCCGGATCTCGAAGTCGGCTACGCGCGCTGCGCCGTGAAGTATTCGACGCATGACGTCGACGGGCTTTCGCTGAACGATTTCATTTGCGCGGCGAGGGTCGACGATATCGTTACTGGGGCCAAAGCGCCCGCGAAAGCCTAAGCCTCGTCATTCTGGCGAAGGCCGGAATCCGGCTCCGTCACCCGAAAGCTGGGTCCCGGCCTTCGCGGGACGACGAGTGGTCAGCGCCTGGCGCTCAACGCATCCAGCACCTGCTTCAACTCCACGGGCAACGGCGCGCTGAATCCATACGACTTCTCGCCGATCGAAAACTCGAACCGCGCCGCGTGCAGGAACAGCCGCTTCAAGCCTACGTCGCGCATCTTTCGGTTGAACTCGCGATCTCCGTACTTCTCGTCGCCCGCCACCGGATGCGCGATATGCGCCGAGTGCACGCGAATTTGATGCGTGCGTCCGGTCTCGATGGCGATTTCCGCGAGCGTCGCCGACGCGTAACGCTCGATTTCGCTGAAGCGCGAACGCGAGGCTTTGCCTTCTTCGTCGACGCGCACCATGCGCTCACCGCCTTGCAGCACGAACTTGCGTAATGGCGCATCGACCGTCATGCGCTGCTGCGGCAGCTTGCCGGCAAGCAACGCGAGGTAGCGCTTCTCGACGCGACCCTCGCGAATCTCGGTCTGCAGCCCCGTCAGCGCCGAGCGTTTCTTGGCGAAGACGAGCACGCCGCTGGTGTCGCGATCAAGACGATGGGCGAGCTCGAGCGTATCGCGCGGCCGCGCCGAGCGAAGCAGCTCGATCGCCCCGAAACTGACCCCGCTGCCGCCGTGGCTGGCGACGCCGGCCGGCTTATCGATGACGAGGAATTCGCGGTCTTCGTGCAGGATCGCCGCTTCGACCCGGGCGGTCTGCCCCGCGGGTGGCGCCCCCACATCTTCCTTTTCGGGCAGCCGGACCGGTGGAATCCGGACCGCGTCACCGCCAGCGAGACGAAGGTCCGGCTTGGCCCGCTTGCCGTTCACGCGGACTTGGCCCGTGCGCAAAAGCCGATAGATCAGGCTCTTGGGAACCCCCTTGAGGCGGCCGGCCAGGAAATTGTCGATCCTTTGCCCTTCCCGATCCTCGGGGACCTCTACCGTTTCGACGCGCGGAGCAGAGGCCAGATCGCGAAAACCCGCCGAAGTCTGTGTCTTCATTGAAAAAATCAATCCGGAGCTGATATGCTGCAGGTGCGTATTGCGCAGTTCCCGGCCCCGTCCGCGGGAGTCGAGGAACGGTCATTAGCGCACTCGTCCGTCACGTCCTCCCGTCTCCCGCCCACGATTTCTCCGTCGGAGCGTTGCGCAGGACCGGAAGCCCATCGTAACGGTTCGAGTCGGCGACTGCTTGCCGTCGGAATGACGGTAAAGGGTTTCCGGGCACGCGACATCAACCCCTTAACACCGGCGCGCGGATGCGCCGGGGAAAGAAGAATCGGCAGGCGCTCCTGCCGCCGTCAGCCCGCAGCGCGATCGAACGCGCAGCGCGCGACGACAGTCGAGCGCCGGCGGAAGGAAATACGACAATGAAACGCATGTTGATCAACGCAACTCAGCGTGAAGAGTTGCGAGTGGCCATCGTAGAAGGCCAGACGCTTTACGATCTCGACATCGAGATCCCCTCCAAGGAACAGAAGAAAGCCAACATCTACAAGGGTCGCATCACCCGCGTAGAGCCCTCGCTGGAAGCCTGCTTCATCGACTATGGCGCCGAGCGCCACGGCTTCCTGCCGCTGAAGGAAATCTCCCGGCAATATTTCGTCTCCGGCGTCGACCACAACAAGGCCGGCATTCGCGAGTTGCTGAAGGAAGGCCAGGACATCGTCGTCCAGGTCGACAAGGAAGAACGCGGCACCAAGGGCGCCGCCCTCACCACGTTCATCAGCCTCGCCGGCCGCTATCTCGTCCTGATGCCGAACAATCCCCGCGCCGGCGGCGTCTCGCGCCGCATCGAGGGCGAAGACCGGCAGAATCTCAAGGACGCGCTCGATCACCTGAACCTCCCCGAGGACATGGGCCTGATCGTGCGCACCGCCGGCATGGGCCGCGACGCCGAAGAGCTGCAGTGGGATCTGGATTACCTCCTGCAACTCTGGAAGGCCATTTCCGAAGCCGCCGAATCGCGTTCGGCGCCGTTCCTGATCTACCAGGAATCCAAGCTCATCATCCGCGCGCTCCGCGATTACCTGCGCGGCGACGTCGGCGAGATCCTGATCGACCACGAAGAGCTCTACAACGACGCGCGCGAGTTCATGCAGCAGGTGATGCCGAACAACCTGCGCAAGTTGAAGCTCTACAAGGACACCACCCCGCTCTTCTCGCGTTTCCAGATCGAAACCCAAATCGAGAACGCGTTCGAGCGCCAGGTGCGCCTGCCGTCCGGCGGCTCGATCGTCATCGACCACACCGAAGCCTTGACCGCGATCGACATCAACTCGTCGAAGGCGACCAAGGGCGGCGACATCGAAGAGACCGCGTTCAACACGAACTGCGAAGCCGCGGTCGAGATCGCGCGCCAGCTGCGCATCCGCGACGCCGGCGGCCTGATCGTCATCGACTTCATCGACATGGACTCGCCGCGCCACCAGCGCGAAGTCGAAGAGAAACTCCGCGACTCGCTCAAGCTCGATCGCGCACGCGTGCAGATCGGCCGCATCTCGCGGTTTGGCCTTCTGGAAATGTCGCGCCAGCGTCTGCGCCCGAGCCTCGGCGAAGCGACGCAGATCGTCTGCCCGCGCTGCGACGGCCATGCGCGCATCCGCGGCGTCGAATCTCTGTCGCTGTCCGCGCTGCGCCTCGTCGAAGAGCACGCAATGAAAGAGAACACGGGCCAGGTGCTCGTGCAGGCGCCGCCGACGGTCGCCAACTTCCTGCTCAACGAGAAGCGCAAGCAGCTTTCGGAAATCGAAGCACGCCATGACGTCGCCGTGATCGTCGTCGCCGACGAAAAGCTCGAGACGCCGCACCTCGAAATCCAGCGCCTGCGCGTTTCCGAGCTCGGTGATGAGATCAAGCCGAGCTACCAGCGCACGACCCCCGCGGAAGTCACGCCGCTGCCGACGATGCTGCGCCCGAGCGAAGAGCCCGAGCAGCCCGCAGTCGCCGGCGTCGTCCGCGCAACGCCCGCTCCGACGCGCCCCGAGCCTGCGGCCGAAGCCGAAGCGCAACCCGCGGCACCGCGCGCAGTGGCGCCGGTCGCGACAAACGGCGGATTGATCGCGCGTTTCATGGGCTGGTTCCGCGGCGGCGCTGCCGACGCACCGGCTCCCGCAACGAAACCCGCTTCAACGCAGCGTCCGGCTCCGCGTCCCGCGCAGGCACGCGAACAACCGCGCGGCGCGCCGCAGAGTCGCAGCGCGTCGCCATCGCAGCGTCCGCAGTCCGGTGCACCGCAGTCCGGAAATCGCCGCGACGGACGCAGCGAGCGCGCGCCCTCGCAAAACCCGAAACAGCAGCAGCGCGAGCGCGGTCCGCGTCGCGACGAGCGTCCGGCACGCGCGCGCATCGACAGTGGCGAGCAGCCTGCTGTCCAGCCGCAGCGTCCCGCGACGGCTCCGCCGCAAACTCCGCGCCCGCCCGCGGAAGCAAAGGTGCCGACACCCGCCGCCGCAACACCGACGCCTCCGCCGCCTTCGTCCACGAGCTCCGCGACCCCGAGCGCGCCGATCGAACGCGTGACACCGCCGACGACGCCCGTCGCCGCAGCTCAAGGTTCCGAAACGACAACGCCAGCGATCGGCACGAACGACGAGCTCCGCTCGCGCCGCCGCGGTCGTCGCGGCGGTCGTCGCCGTCGCAAGGGCGCAGGTGCAGAAGGCGCGGCGGAAACGCCGACGCCGAGCGCGAACGTCACGAAGGATTTCGACGACGAAGATGCCCTTCGCGACAACGCGCAGCGTTCCGCGAGCGCGGAATCATCCGCGCCGCGGCCTGCTCCGGTTGCGCAACCGATGCCCGCCGCGTCGAATCCGACGCCGGTCGAACGCGTGTCCGACGACTTTGCGCCGATGGCTCCCAAGCCTTCGCAAGCGCCCGTCGAGAAGCCATTCGTCGAACGTCCGGCGACGCAGGATGTCGTCAGACCCGACATCGTCGCGCGCGAACAGCAACCTGCTTCGCCGCCGCGTCCTGAAGCGCAACCGAGTGCGAGTGCGCCCGCTCCCGCGGCGTCGGTGAATGTCGTCCCCGCGACACCCAGCGTTGCGTCGTCGACGCCGAGCTTCGAGAAAGCGCCGGTATCGGAGCCTTCATCGACGCCGACGCCGCGACCGCCGCAGCCCGACGTCACAGCGACACCTGCACGCGAATCGGTCGTCTCGGAAAAACCGGCACCGACTGTAGCGCCGCCAGCACCGACGCCGACGATCGCGAATCCGGAACCTAAGGAACCTAGCTCCGCGCCTTCCTCGCCGGTCCCGGTTTCCACGGCGTCGACACCGGACCACGACAAAGGCCGCACGCTCGAACTTCCGCTGCCGCCACAGACAACACCGACGACGCATCCGCATCCGAACGTGCACGCCATGCCGGAAAAAACGGTTGCCTCGCCGTCGCCGAATGAATCGCGCGGCGACGATGACGCCGGCCATCGCGCTGCCGACTCGGACGATCAGCCCTCGCCCGAGCGCAAATCCGACAGCGCCGCGTGATGTGGTTCGCGCGCGCTCAACTGAGCGCGCGCGCCCGGTTGTCGAGCAACCCGTGCAGATGCGCGAGGTGCGCCAGCGCCACCGGATTGTCGATGCCGAGCTTGTCGAAGAGGCGATATTTGTAGGTCGCGACCGTCTTCGCGCTCAACTTCAGGTGCTTGGCGATGTGCTGCATGTCCTGGCCCTGCGCGAGCATCAGCGCGACATCGAGCTCGCGCGTCGATAACGCATCGAACGGCGACGTCGTGTTTCCGTCGAGCGCGCCCAACGCCAGCAATTCGGCCACGTCCGGAGAAAGATAACGGCGCCCGTCGGCCACCTGTCGCACTGCGCGGACGAGCTCGTCCGCGGCGCACGCCTTGGTCAGATAACCGCTCGCGCCCGCTTCGATCAGGCGGCGCGGAAACGGCGCTTCGTTGACAACGGTGAGAATCACGATGCGCGTCGGGAGCTTGCTCTTGCGCACGCGATCGGTGAGCTCGATGCCGGAAAGGCCGGGCATGTGCACGTCGACGAGCGCGACATCGGGCTGCTGCTTGCGAATCAACGCAAGCCCCTGCTCGCCGTCCGCCGCCTCCCCGACGATCTCGATGCCGGGCTGCTGCGACAGAATCATGCGGAAACCTGTGCGCACCAGCTCGTGATCGTCGACCAGCACAATCCGGATCATCGCGTCCCCACTCGGAAAGCCGATCCAGCCAGTGTGGTCCGCCCGCGCACGTCTGACAAGACGTCGGTTTGTTGAAGCGCGTCACAAGCCCCGGGAAGTCTGCGATCATGCGCCCTCGCGGCGCCAGCCCCGGCCCGAGCCACCGGTCCGGGCGCCCAAAGCGCACGCCAAAGCCGCCGACGCGGCCGCGAAAACGTCGTTACGGAAGGGTGGCAGAGTGGTCGATTGCACTGGTCTTGAAAACCAGCGACGGGCAACCGTCCGTGGGTTCGAATCCCACCCCTTCCGCCAATGACCTTCGGGTCCGAGACTCCGTCTCCCGTTTTGTCACGACGAGGAGAACGCGCTTGGTCATCTTGAGGAGTCCTCCCTCTCGTCAACGATCCTGGAGCGACCGATTCCCAATTCCTAGCGGGAAAAAAGGTCCAGGAATGTCGCCGACGGCACGAAAAACAGCGAGCCGGAAACCGCTCTACTGAAATCCAGAAGTCGGTCGTAATTGCCCGGCGGGCGGCCGACGAACATGTTCGTCAGCATCTGCTCGATACGATCGGGTGACCGCGCGTAACCGATGAAGTAAGTCCCGAACTCGCCCTTGCCCACCTCGCCGAACGGCATGTTGTCGCGAACGATTGCGAGCTCCTCACCGTTTTCCTCGATCGTCGTCAGCACATTGTGCGCATAGGGCGGCTTGGCAGCGTCTTCGAGCTCGATGTCGGAGAGCTTCTTCCTCCCGATGATCTTTTCCTGCTGCTCCACTGCAACGTCGTTCCAGGCTTTGAGGTCGTGCAGGTATTTCTGCACGACGCAATAGCTGCCGCCGGCAAACGCAGGATCCTCATCGCCGACGATCGCGGCATCGATCGCGCGTTGGTCTGACGGATCTTCCGTGCCGTCGACGAAACCCAGAAGGTCGCGCTGATCGTAGTACTTGAAGCCATGGACTTCGTCCACAGCGGCAACGGCGTCGCCGAGGCGGGACATGATCTGCGTCGCGAGCTCGAAGCAAAGATCCGGGCTCATCGCACGGATGTGAAACAGAAGATCGCCTTGCGTCGAGACCGCGTGATGCGCGCCCTTGATCTCCCTGAAGGGATGCAAGCCGGCGGGCCTCGGATTTCCGAACAGCCGGTCCCACGCGGCCGAGCCGAAGCCCATCACGCACGTCAAACCTCCTTCGAGGTCGCGAAATCCGACGGCTCGCAAGAGCGAGGCCATGTCGCCACAAAGTGCTCGCACGGCGTCGTCATGCGGCCGTTCCTGCTTCAACGTGACCACGAGAAAGATGGCCGCGCGTGTGAGCCTCGAAACCACCTGCTGTGCAATAACGGATGGCACTTCCCGCTCCTTTCGATTGCCGCCTGGAAGCATCCGCGAACGTTCAACCAAAATGCATGGAGGCTGTAACGAGGTCCTGAACTGCGCAAGCGTGGGTCCGATACCGTTACCGATATATAGGAAACCCGCAGTCAGGAGTCGAACCCACTTCGGAAAATCTCGTCTGCCTCAGGCTGCCAGCGCGGCGCGCACCCGACGCCCGCACAAGGTATACCGGTGCTCACTGCACCGCTCCCGTCGGGGTTCATCGTCCAGACTTCTGCATAAGCATCCGGGTTGGATTGTCCGTCGCCACCGACATCCCATTCAAACGCAATCTTCCGATTGTCGCTTGACCAATTTGTATCACCCGCCTCATAGGGCGGATCAAAATGCGTGATCTGCTGAACTTCCGATCCGACGGGATTCATGAGGAAGACATTAACCCTGCCCCCGCCCTCGCGATCTGAGCCAAACGATATCCGGGTGCCATCGGCATTCCATACCGGATCGCCATTGTTGTGTCCTGATGTCCCATTGGTTGTGATCTGGCTCAAAGCCGACCCGTCGGCGTTCATGACGTAAATATCAAGACCAGGTCCCTGCATCAAACTCATGAACACGATCTTGTCGTCGATGGACCACCGCGGTTCGACCGCAAACCGTACGTTCTGCAGGATAGCGTGATCACCGCTACCGTCGACATTCATCACGCGAAGATCGTCTTGCGGTGGATTAGGGGGTTCCGGTGGCCCATAGAGACGCGCGTAGACGATTTGGCTGCCATCCGGGGAAAAGCTGGCCGTGACATCGAAGCCGGGCGTGGGAGACAAGCGACGTTGCTCCGTCCCATCGGCTCGGATGATGTAAATTGCCGCGCCATCGAGATCGCGCTGATAAATCAGGAAGTCGCCATCCGGCGACCACGACGGATAGTTTTCAGCCTCGGAATCTTGTGTGATGCGCCGAGGATTGGATCCATGCCCGTTCTCGTCGACATCCATGAGGAAGAGGTGACTCACGTCGTTCACTCGCGCAACGTATGCAATACGTCCGCCGCTGGCATTCGCGCTGTGAATTACCCCGAGAGTGGCGCCTAGCGCGAGCGCAAAGGAGCGACGAACGGCCTTGAACATCCCTGGCCGCACGAACGTTGGGTCTGGCTCTCGGTGTCGCCACATGATCTTGGCCTGTCAGACGAACCTACTAGACTAGCCACCGCACGCTCTTCGACTCCCTGGATGCCAGTCGGTTCCCAATCCAGCCTCCAATAAAAACGAGCGCCGTGGCGAGACGGTCGTCTTGATGCAAGCTGCTGAAACTGGTCCCTGATCCCTTCCCTGCTCCTTCCCTGTTTCGTTCCCTGTTCGGATGCGACGAGATTCGCGTCTCTCCGGCCACAATTTGACGTCCTGTCTCGTTCTCCGGGCCACCTCTGTGGCGAAGCTCTGCGAGGCATTCCCGGACGAAGGCGCGGAGATCGCTGCGAGGATTCGGGATCTAATGTTCGATCGGAAGAAGCTGATGGATCGGGCGCAGCCGCTTTGAGGAACTTCGCCGTAAAGGCGACTTTGGTATCCTCAATGAAAACAGGTACGGACGGAGAGCAGGGGTATGACCTTCGACGAGATGCGCGCGGACTTCATCATCCGCCGCAAGGGGTCGCTCGCGTTGCCGATCACGGGTGTAATCGTATATTCGGCGGCTGCGTCGCTCAGCCTCGTCGTGGATTCCCGCTTCCACAATTTGGTGCTGACCTTGTGCTTCTGGTCAATCATGCCTGTCGGCTTCGTGATCGGCCGAATGCGGGGTGAAGACATGAGCACGCCGCCCGAGAACCCCTTGTTGCGCTTGTCCGCGATGGCGCGAATCATGGCGCTGGCGACCTGGGCGATCCATATCCCGATCTGGATCTACGCACCGGCCCTGTTCCCGATCAGCGTGGGCATCGGATTCGCGCTGCACTGGGTCGTTTTTTCTTGGACGATCGGCCATCCGCTCGGACTTATGCATCTTGGCATGCGGATCCCCTTCGTCCTGGCGGCCTGGCATCTGTTCCCTGCCAACAGGATGGGCGCCGTCAGTATCGGCATCGCGCTGGCATATGCGATTTCCGTGTTCCAGCTGAGCCGCGTCGATTGGCAAAGTCGATTGGGGCTGACCTCCAATCCTCTTCGCGCCTGACCTCGCGAGGATCTTAGCCCATGAGACGCCGCCTGTATGAAGCTTGGCAGCTGATCGCCAAGGCTTATTTGAGTACTGGCTTGAATGCCAAATATCAGGGTGCGTTAACTGAGGGGCGCTCGAATCGCTGAAGGCTTTGAAAAAGTGGCGGTCGCGAGTCTTGCTCATCGCGAGAACCTCGTGCGCTCGATGGTCACGGGATACAAACGATCGCAGGAGCCCTGATGAGAGAAGTTGGGCCCGGATCCAATGCCGCTTTTTTTATCCACAAAGCGTACAAAGACGAAGTTGCTGCATTGGCCGAAAAGGCACGAAGAGACTGCGGCGCGTAGACGCCATTCACTAAGGCGCTTTAGCGAGCCGTAACGCGTTGCCGACAACCGATACAGAACTGAGGCTCATGGCGAGGGCTGCGATCAGCGGCGACAGCAGGATGCCGGTGAACGGATATAGGACGCCGGCCGCGATGGGAATGCCGAGCGCGTTGTAGATCAGCGCGAATCCGAGATTCTGGCGCATGTTGTGCACGGTTTGTTCGGACAACGTGCGAGCCCGCAGGATGCCGCGCAGGTCGCCTTTCACGAGCGTGACGTGACCGCTGCTCATCGCCACGTCGGTACCAGTCCCCATCGCAATGCCAATGTCCGCGCGCGCGAGTGCGGGCGCATCGTTGATGCCGTCGCCGGCCATGGCGACCTTGTGCCCTTGCATCTGGAGTTTCGCGACGAGCGCGAGCTTGTCGGCGGGCTTGACCTCGCCGACGACCTCGTCAATGCCGAGCTTTGCGGCGACCGAGCGCGCCGTCGTCCATCCGTCGCCAGTCGCCATGACGACATGGATGCCCGCCTCGCGCAATCCGCGCAAGGCTTCCGGCGTGCTCGCCTTGATCGGATCGGAAACCGCCAGCACGCCGGCCACGCGATCGTCGATGGCCAGATACATCACGCTGGCGCCCGTCCGGCGCAGGTCCTCGGCGATCGCGGCAAGCGACCTCACGTCGACGCGTGCCTGTTCCATCAGCGCGGTGTTTCCGAGCAGCACGGATCGATTCTCGAGCGTGCCTTTCACGCCGATGCCACTCGCACTATCGAACGCCGACGGCTTGGGCAAATCAAGATGGCGCCGTCGTGCCTCATTCACGATGGCCTGCGCCAGCGGGTGTTCCGAGGCCTGGTCGAGACCGGCCGCCATTCGCAGAACTTCATCTTCGGTGAAACCCGCGGCGGCAACGCAACGATCGAACGCAGGCTTGCCTTCCGTGAGCGTTCCGGTCTTGTCGACGACCAGCGTGTCGATCGTGCGCATGCCCTCGATCGCGGTCGCGTCGCGAAACAGGATGCCGGAGCCGGCCGCCTTCCCCGTCGCAACCATGATCGACATCGGCGTTGCCAGGCCGAGCGCGCACGGGCACGCGATGATCAGCACGGCCAGCGCGTTGATCAGCGCGTACACCCAGCGCGGTTCCGGCCCGAAGATGCCCCATGCGGCGAACGTCAGCAACGCGACCGCGATCACCGCGACGACGAACCACCCTGCTACGGCGTCGGCCATGCGCTGCATCGGCGCGCGTGAGCGCTGCGCCTGCGCGACCATCTGCACGATCTGCGCGAGCATCGTTTCCGAACCGACCCGCTCGGCGCGCATGATGAGACTGCCGGTGCTGTTGAGCGTCGCACCGACGACCTTGTCGCCGGTCCGCTTGGTCACCGGCATCGGTTCGCCGGTGAGCATGGATTCGTCGACCGCACTCACGCCGTCTACGATCGCGCCGTCTACCGGTACTTTCTCGCCCGGCCGCACCCGCAATCGATCACCGACTTGCACTTCGCTCAACGGGACGTCTTCCTCGGTGCCGTCCTCGCGAATCCGACGCGCTGTCTTCGGCGCAAGCTGCAGAAGCGCCTTGATCGCCAGTGAGGTCCGCGAGCGAGCGCGCAATTCGAGCATCTGTCCGAGCAACGTCAGTGAAGCGATGACTGCCGCGGCTTCGAAATAGACGCCCACCCACCCGTGCTCCACGAACGAGGCCGGGAACAGCTGCGGCGCGGCGGTCGCGACGACGCTGTAGCCATACGCGATCGCCACGCCGAGTCCGATCAGCGTCCACATGTTCGGGCTGCGGTTGATCATCGATTGCGCCGCGCGCAGGAAGAACGGCCACGCGCCCCACAGCACGACCGGTGTCGCGAGCACGAGCTCGACCCACGATTGCGCTTGCAGCGGGAGCAGGCTTGTCCGGTGGCCCGCCATCGCGAGCATGAACACAATGATGGTCAGCGGAAGCGTCCACCAGAATCGACGCGTGAAGTCATCGAGTTCACTCGTGTCTTCAGCGTCGAGAGTCGGCACCAGCGGTTCCAGCGTCATGCCGCAGATCGGGCAATTTCCCGGCGTCGGCTGGCGGATCTGCGGATGCATCGGGCAGGTGTAGATCGTGCCGGTTGCCCGAGCAGGCCGCGTTGCCGGACCCGCCGTCGCATATCGGCCCGGATCGGATTCGAATTTCGTCTTGCAGCCGGCGCTGCAGAAGTGATAGTCGGCGCCTTCGAAGCGCGCATGATGTTTTGCTGTCGCTGGATCCACCGTCATGCCGCAAACCGGATCGCGGTTCCGAGGATCTGCGGAGTCAATCGGCGACTTCGAATCGGTGTGATCGGAGACGTGATCCATATAGTGCGCGCAAGTTTCGTCCTGAACCTTCACATATCCCATCTCACACGCGGCAACGTGTTGACCTGCGTCAAAGGTCGCTGCAA
>Ga0068859_100000811_pt1 | contig 31785 bp, 33 predicted proteins | sample KBSSwiS22_FD_66585 | JGI IMG/M metagenome (GOLD analysis project Ga0068859, IMG submission 66585) | Switchgrass rhizosphere microbial communities from Kellogg Biological Station, Michigan, USA - KBS Switchgrass S2-2 | ecosystem: Host-associated > Plants > Roots > Rhizosphere > Soil ...
GCCCCGCGGGGCTTCAGGGTCAGGGGCGGACGTCCGCCGGAGGCGGAATTGCGGCCGTTGTTGTTCTCGTCGCTCATGCGCTCGCTTTACTCACCAGCCGGGACCCTCCCGACCTAACGATCTTCAACGCCAAGACGCGCGGAAACCGGACTCGGCTTCCGCCACTTCAAGGCTCCTCGCGCCAACTCTCAGGGAGAAGCGGACAGAAGCCCGACAATCGACGGACGTCCTGCGTCCATTGATCGGCGGCTCGCCCCGCAAGGAAGGCGGTGTGTATCACATTCTCCAGGCCCAAGGCCAAACCCAATTCCTCTGACGCAAAGAGGCCGGCCACCTCCGGCGGACGGGCCTGCTTGCGGGCCAACGCCTTGAGTTTGCGCCGGCCGTCGGCGGCCCCGTCCGAGGCCTCGACGAGCCAGGCGGCCCGGCCGGATTCGATGGCGGCGACCACTTTTTCGAACCCGCAGGTAAGGGCCCCGGCCCGCCGTGCAAGCCCCAGGCCTGACAAAAGCCGGCGGCGCAGCAAGGTCTCGACCAGGTCGGCCAGGTCAGGAGACGCCGAGAGCTTGGTCTTTGCGGACCGCGAGAACAGGCCCTTGCGGGCGGCGGCGGTCACCGCCTCGCGCTCGGCCGCCACCCACATGCCCCGGCCGGGCAGCTTGCGGGCGAGGTCGGGCGTCACCTGCCCGTCGGGGCCCGCGACGAAGCGAATGAGCCGCGCCTCGTCCACCACCTCGCCGGAGACGATGTCGCGACGCTCGCGCGGGTCGGTGTCAGCCTTGTCCGCCAAGGACCCCATGACGGATCACCTTCCGACCGCTCAGGCGTCCCGCGCCTCGCCCTCCATCACGGCCTCGGCGAAGACCTCGGCGTCCTCGATGGCGTCGCCGGCGGGCTCTTCCTCCGGCTCTTCCGGCGCCTCGATCCAACCCATGGCCACGCGGGCGCGGACGATCAGCAGCTCGGCGTCCTGCGGGTCGAGGCCGAAGCTCTCCAGGATGCCGGACTCGCGCACCCGCTCGCCGTTTTTGGTCTCGAACCAGCCGCGCAGGTCGTCGGGGACCAGGCCCGCCAGGTCCTCCACCGTCTTCACATCGGCTTCGCCGAGCGCCACCGCCATCGGCAGGGTCAGGCCCTCGATCTGCAGCAGGGCGTCCTCGACGCCCAGCTCGCGGCGTCGTGCATCGTACTCGGCGGCTTCCTTCTCCAGGTGGTCACGGGCGCGCGCCTGGATCTCTTCGGCGGTGTCCTCGTCGAAGCCTTCGATCGCGGCGATCTCCGCCGCATCGACATAGGCCACGTCCTCGACGGTGGCGAAGCCTTCGGTGACCAGCAGCTGGGCGATGACCTCGTCCACGTCCAGGGCGTCCTGGAAGAGCGCGGTCCGCTCGGTGAACTCGCGCTGGCGGCGCTCGCTCTCCTGGCTTTCGGTCATGATGTCGATCTGCCAGCCGGTCAGTTGGCTGGCCAGGCGGACGTTCTGGCCGCGCCGGCCGATCGCCAGCGAGAGCTGGTCGTCGGGCACCACGACTTCGACGCGCTCGTCCTCCTCGTCCATCACCACCTTGCTGACTTCCGCAGGCGCCAGCGCGTTGACGATGAACGTCGCCTCGTCCTGGCTCCACTGGATGATGTCGATCTTCTCGCCCTGCAGCTCGGCCACCACCGCCTGCACGCGGCTGCCGCGCATGCCGACGCAGGCGCCGACCGGGTCGATCGAGCTGTCGTTCGACACCACCGCCATCTTGGCCCGGCTGCCCGGGTCGCGGGCCACGGCGCGGATCTCGATCACCCCGTCGTAGACCTCCGGCACCTCCTGGGCGAACAGCTTGGCCATGAAGCCGCCGTGGGCGCGCGAAAGCAGGATCTGCGGGCCCTTGGTCTCGCGCCGAACGTCGTAGATGTAGCAACGGATACGGTCGCCGATGTTGAAGTTCTCGCGCGGGATCGACTGGTCGCGGCGCATGATGCCTTCGCCGCGGCCGAGATCGACGACCACGTTGCCATATTCCATCCGCTTGACGACGCCGTTGACGATCTCGCCGACGCGGTCCTTGAACTCTTCGTACTGACGTTCGCGCTCGGCCTCGCGGACCTTCCCGGTCACCACCTGGCGCGCCATCTGGGTCTGCACCCGGCCGAACTCGAAGGGCGGCAGGATCTCCTCGTAGGTCTTGCCGACATGGGCTTCCTTGTCCTGACGCAGCGCCTCGGACAGGCGCAGCACGCCGGGCGGCTCCTCGGCGGGAAGGCCCTCTTCGGTCTCGCCGAAGGTGGCGTCGTCGGCGATCACGGTGACCACCCGCTTCAGCATGGTTTCGCCGGTCTTCGGGTCGATCTTCACCCGGATGTCGTGCTCGGCGCCGTAGCGCGAGCGCGCGCCCTTCTGGATCGCCTCCTCGATCGCCTCGATGACGATCTCCTTGTCGATCGACTTCTCGCGGGCGACGGCTTCGGCGATCTGCAGAAGCTCCAGTCGGTTGGCGGAAATGCCCGTCAGGCTCATGGACGTTATCCCTTAGTCGGAAGTCTGTTGTTGCTGTTCGGCCGCGATGCGGGCGGCGCGCGCATCGGCGCCCCGCTTCAACAGCGCGTCGGTGAGGACGAGCTTGGCCTCGATGATCCAGGCGAAGGGCACGAGCGCGGTGGACTCCTCGCCCTCCAGGTCGATGGCGACCGCGTCGCCCTCCACGCCCGCGAGCTGGCCGCGGAAGCGCTTGCGGCCCTCCGCGAGGCGGTCGAGCTCGAGCCGCGCCTCATAGCCCTCGTAGGTCTCGAAGTCCTTCAAGCGCGTGAGCGGCCGGTCCACCCCCGGCGAAGAGACTTCCAGGACATACTCGCCGGCGATCGGGTCGGCGGCGTCCATCACCTCGGAGATGGCGCGTGAGAGCCGGGTGCAGTCCTCGACGTTCATGTCGCCGTCCGACGGACGCTCGGCCATTATCTGCAGCCGGCGCTGCTGCTCTCCGCCCATCAGGCGCAGGCGCACGATCCCGTAACCCGCGGCTTCGGCCACGGGATCGAGCAGCTCCAGGAGCTTCAGATCCTCGGCGGTCTTCCCGCGCATGAGCTCGACCGTCTCCTGCCAACAAGACGCAACGGCAAACAAAAAAGCGGCCGGGCCGTAGCCCGCCGCTTGAAAGCGCCATCCAGCGCGATCAGCGATGTTGCGAAGACTATAGCTTCCGGCCGGGCGATTGTCCACGACCCTCGCGCCTCGACGAGCGCTAGAAGGCGGAAGGCTAGCTAAGCCGCACGAAGTCGAGGAACACCGGGGCGCAGTCGCCCAGGCGCTTGGTCTCATAGCGGGTGGTGACGTGGTCGGCGGGGGCGAGGCGCCAGTCGTCGGCCCGCTCCGCCGTCCAGGCGAGGCCAGGCGCGGCCGTCAACCGCTCGAGGCTCCAGTCCACATAGTCGGCCCAGTCGCTGGCGAAGCGCAGCCGCCCGCCCGGCTTCAGCAGGCGAGCGAACTCGGCGGCGATGTCGGCCTGGATCAGGCGGCGCTTGTGGTGGCGCGCCTTGGGCCAGGGGTCGGGGAACAGCACGAAGATGCGGTCCAGCGACGCCGCCGGCAGCCGCGCCAGGAGATCGCGTGCGTCGCCGTCATGCAGCCGCACGTTCCCCAAGCCTTGCTCGTCGATGTGGCGCAGCGCGCTCGCGACGCCGTTCAGGAAAGGCTCGGCCCCTATCATCAACACGTCCGGGCGCCGGGCGGCCTGGGCGGCCAGGTGCTCTGCGCCGCCAAAGCCGATCTCCAGCCAGACTTCCGTCGCTTCGGGGAAGAGTGTTCGCGGATCGAAGGGTTCCGCCGGCGTCCGCAGGCTCGGCAGCAGGGTGTCCATCAGCGCCGCCTGCCGCGGCTTGATGCTGCGCGACTTGACGCGGCCGAAGGATCGTAGCGGCGGATGGGCGGGCCCGGGCATGAGCGGCGCTTCTAGTGTCCCGCTTCCGAAGTTCGCAAGCGCTCGTGGCGGGCTCGGGCGAACTTCGGAGGCGATCGGGACACTAGCGAGTATCTGTTTTCTAGCGTGCTTTACGGATCTGAAGTTCACGCCCGCGCGCGACCGAGATGCTGGTGAACTTCAGATCCAGCACGCTAGTGTCCCGCTTCCGAAGTTCGCAAGCGCCCGCGGCGGGCTTGAACGATCGTCAGACGACGCTGGCGGCGACCTGGCGAAGGCCGGCCAGGACCTGGCGGCGGGCCTCGGCGGGGTGCGGGTCGGGGTTGCGCAGCAGCTTCAGCCCGTCGATGTGCACGCGGATCATCGAAGCGCTGAACTTGTCCAGGCGCTGGAAGCGGCTGACCAATTCGCAAAGGCTGTAGGCCGCCTGGCCGAGCTCCGCCAGGCCGAACACCCCTCCCAGCGCCACCACGCGGTTGGCCGAGGCGTACATCTGCTGCAGGGCGGTCGGGTCGGCGGCGTCGGTCATCGCCTCTCCCGTGCGGTAGATCTCCTTCAGGCTGGCGTCGATCTCCTGGAGGCTGGGCTCGCGCACCTCCTCCACCGCCGCTTGCGCCGAACGCACGGCCTCCTCGCCCGACATCCCGTCCTTGGCGACAAGGGCGCCGGCGAGGCGGTTCTCATACTTGAAGACCTTGCCGCTCACGACGCAGCCCTTTCGGTAATGACGGTGTCGCTGCTCAGGACGTTGTCCTGGCGGCGTTCGTGGACGCCGGCCGGCGGGCCGAGCGCCTTGTGACGCCGGTCAGGGCCGGCGTAGCTGTCGGTGATCACGAAATGCCGCTCTTCCCGGGCCAGCCACATGACCCGGTCGAACATCACCTTGGGGGTGATCGGCTTGGCGACGACGAAGTTGGCGCCGCAGTCTCGGGCCCGCTGGATGGCGCTGGGCACGGTGTGGCCGGAAACCAGCAGGATGGAGGCGAGCCGGTTGTGGTTCTGCTCCATGCGTCGCAGATGGACGACGAAGTCGAAGCCCGCCTGACCGGGCATGTCGCAGTCGACCACGATCAGGTCGTACATGGCTCCCGACAGGAGCGCCTGCTCGGCCTGGTCGATGTTCAGGCATTTGCGGATCGCTTTGACGCCAAAGCCGATGAACACCTGGCCAAGAATGTCGAGCTCCGCCTGGTTGTTCTGAAGCAGGAGGACGGTGGCCTTGCTCAGATTCAGGCGGGGCTCTGCGGCCTTCTCGCTCATCAGGGTGCCCAAAGCTCGTTGGTAACGCGGCGGCGTGGCGCTTCCGCGGTTATCGCGCCGGCGCATTTAGAAAGGATTACCTTTCCTCCAGGCCTTCCCGAAGTCTCGCTGCAGTCAGGTCAAAGATTGTCCTTGAAAAAACACGACCTTCGCTTGCTTTGTCAGGAATGAGTACTTCCGGTTGAAAAGCAGGCGCGCGTATTGTCGCGGCCGCCGGCGATTCAGTGGGGGGGAGCTTCACCGTTGAACGGCGGGGTTGTACACAGGCCGCGCCAACCTCTGAGATGCAGACGTGTCCACCCCCAACGAACAAGCTGACGGCGAGGATCTTCGCGCTGCTTTCGTGCAGACCCTGCTGCTCGCTGGACGCCGCTGGCGCACGCGGCTGAACGAGCGGCTCAAGGCCATCGGACAAACAGACGCCCGCTTCTTCGCCCTGTCTGAGATCGCCACGTGCCGCGAGGGCGTCGTTCAGCGCGAGTTGTCCCACCGCCTCGGCGTCGAGGAGCCCACGGTCGTCCGCCTGCTGGACGCCTTGCAGGCGGCCGGCTGGGTGGAGCGTCAGGTGCATCTCAAGGACCGCCGGGCCAAGGTGGTCCGCGCGACGCCCGCCGCCAAGCGCGTGCTGACCGATGGCGAGGCCATCGTCGGAGAGCTGCAGCATGACCTGTTCGACGGCGTCTGTGCGCACGATGTCGCGGTGTGCCTGCAGGTGCTGGGCGTGGTCTCCCAGCGTCTTGGCCGTCCGGCCTAAACTCCAGGGCCGATCTAGGCTGGAACCGCCGCCTGCATCACCGCGCCGATCTCGGCGTTGAGCACCAGGTCGGCATAGACGTCGAGCTCGGTGGGCTCGCGGTTGACGATGGCGAGCCGCGCGCCGTTGCGCTTGGCGATCAACGGGAAGCCGGCCGCCGGATAGACCACCAAGGACGAGCCGAGCACCAGGAAGAGGTCGCAATCCAAGGCGGCTTCCTCCGCGCGGGTCATGGCCGCCTGCGGCATCTGCTGGCCGAAGGAGATGGTGGCGGTCTTCACCAGGCCGCCGCAGGCGCGGCAGTAGGGAATCTCGCCGGCCTTCAGGAAACTGTCCTTCAACTCCTCCAGCTCATGCCGTTCGGCGCAGTCGAGGCACACCGCATAGCTGGCGTTGCCGTGCAGCTCGATCACGCGCGCCGCCGGCACGCCGCTGTCCTGGTGCAGGTTGTCGACGTTCTGGGTGATCACCGTGGCGACCTTGCCGGCCGCCACCAGCCTGGCCACGGCGAAGTGGCCGGCGTTGGGCCGCGCGCCGGTCCAACCTGCGGCCCGGGTGAAGGTACGCCGCCAGGCCTCCCGACGTTTGGCCGGGTCGCCGACGAACTCCTGGAAGTAGATCGGCTTCATCTGGCTCCAGACTCCGCCGGGACTGCGGAAATCCGGGATGCCGGATTCCGTCGAGATGCCGGCGCCGGTGAACACCACCACGCGCTGGGCCTCCTCGATCATGCGTGCCAAGTCTCGTTCGGACATGAACCCTTTTTCACCCGCATCCGGCGCGAGCGCCAGCGTGGAAAGGTCCCGGATCGCAGGGGGGCAGGGGTGGGATCGGCCCGGCCTGGGGGTCGGGGGATGCCAGGGTGTGGGCCGGGCCGATCCGGACCGCGACGCAAGGGGTTGTGCGGGCGGTCGGGGTGAAAACTCCGAAACAAAAAGCAAGTTCCAGGGCGCGGACGATTACTTGCTTGCTCAGCCGTCCGGCGCTCCCAGCGCCGCATAGGCCTGCGCTTCGGTCATGTCCCGGACCTCGATCTGTTTCACCCGCGCCGACCAGCCGCGCAGGATCGAAAGCTGCGACCTGGGTGCGTCGAGCGCCTTGGCCAGCAGGGCGATCGCCGCGGCGTTCGCCGCGCCATCGGCCGCGACCGCCGAGACGCGAAGCTGCAAGAGGGGGCGTCCGGCCTCGTCCCGGGTCCAGCCCTCGACCGCGTCGCGGCCGCCGCGCGGCGTCACCCGGACGGTCAGCCGCACGGCCTTCAGCCCATCGCGCTGACCAGCGGGTCGAAGATTATCGGCAGCAGGTAGCGGGCGATCCCTTGCAGCACCAGGATGACGATGATGGGGCTGATGTCGACCCCGCCTAGCGGCGGGATCACGCGCTGGATCGGCTTCAGCACCGGCCCCGTCACGGCGTCCAGGAAGCGGGCGAGGTTGTAGACGAAGCGGTTCCTCAGGTTGATCACGTCGAAGGCCACCAGCCACGAGATGATGGCGTTGATGATGATCGCCCACACCAGGAGTTCCAGGAGCGAGCGGACGATGAAATAGAGGAAGCTGCCCATGGCCGAGGTTCTACCGGGCTTTCGCCGCGCCGCCTAGGCGCAGCCCTTTTCCGCCTCCGAAAGGCCGCTTGACAGGAAAGGCCGCAAAAGGGTTATTCCGCGCCTTCCTGGGGCCGTAGCTCAGTTGGTAGAGCGCCTCGTTCGCAATGAGGAGGTCAGGGGTTCGACTCCCCTCGGCTCCACCATTCCTCAGGAAAAGTTTGTAGCTTATCGGGGATCTCCGGATCTGGAGGGCCTGCAAGCCTGTCAGGCTGCTCGTATAATCGGTTTGTATTCGCTGACCATTGGTCGGTCAGCCAAGTCGTGCCGGCGCTCGTCCGGTCGAGGCTCTTCTGGCCGAGTTCACCGCCAACGGGTAAGCGGCCAGGAACGCTCAACGAGACCGCATAAAAGAGGAAACCGATGAAATACTGGGTCCATGTCCACAACACCGAGGTCGAGCAACTCCTGGACATCGCCAGGATGGCGGAAGAGCTCGGGTTCGAAGGGATCGTCGACGGCGATCACTGGGCCACGCCGCTCGAGATCAAGAGCAAGTACCCCTATTCGGTGGACGGCTCGGTCCCCTCCGGGCTCGAATGGAGCTTCCCGGACAACTGCGTCGCGGCCGCCGCGGTCGCGGCCGTCACGACCAGGCTGAAGTACGGCTCCAGCGTCTACATCATCGCCAACCGGAACAATCCGATCCAGGTCGCCAAGTCGGTTGGCACGGCCTCGATCCTGAGCGGCGACAGGTTCATCTTCGGCGTGGCGGGCGGCTGGATGAAGGACGAATACGACCTGGCCGGCATCGACTGGAGCACCCGCACCCGTCGGATGGAGGAGATGATCGAGGTCTGCCGCAAGCTGTGGGGGCCCGGCCCGGTGGAGCACCACGGCGAGTTTTTCGATTTCCCCCCGATATTCGTCGAGCCGTCGCCGCGACGCAAAGTCCCGATCTGGATCGGGGGCCACGCGCCGGCCGCGCTTCGCCGCTGCGGACGGCTGGCGGACGGCTGCATGGGGTCGCACGCTCTGCCCGAACAGATTCCCGGCATGGTCCAGGCGATCAATGAAGGTCGCGCCGAGGCGCCGGACGAGCGCCGCAAGGCCGAGTTCCCGATCATGATCTCGCCCAACTTGGCCAAGGGCGAAAACGCCGAGGCGATGCGCGGCGCCTACACCCGCGACATGTACAAGCAGATGGAGGACTGGGGCGTCACGGACACCTTCATCGGCCCACTTCCATGGGCGGTGGGCAAGAAGCGCTCCACCCTGGAGGAGAAGCGCCGCCTGCTCGAGGATTTCGCCAACACGCACATACGCTGAGGCGCGGGGCGGACGCCCGCCGCCCGTGCGGAGCTCGCGCTAGCTAGAGCGCCTCGGGCCAGGTCAATGCGTCAAGGCCTGCAAGATCACGCAGGGACCTTGGCCTTCCGTGGCCCTGCATTCTTCGGTCAGGCGCACCAGCTCCTCGCGCGCCGCCATCAGGGCCTCGACCTTCTTGTCGAGGATGGCGAGGCGGGCGAGCGCCATTTCGCGAACCTGCAGCTGGTCGCGGTCCGCATCGAGCCGGAGGAGCTGGTCGATCTCGTCCAGGGTGAAGCCCGCGGCCTGGGCCGAGCGGATGAACCTCAGTCGTCGGAGCGCTTCTGCGTCATAGCGTCTGACACCGAGGTGGCCGCCCGCCGGCGGCATCAGGCCCCGCCGCTGGTAATAGCGCACGGTTTCGACCCCGACTCCGCAGGCCTCCGCCAGCCTGCCGATCGTCAGGCCGCGCGTCGATTGACTCCGTACCATGGTACAGACGCTACTTTGCCGCCCGGTAGGTCGCAAGGCGGGGTTTTGTAGGCATGGCGGCTCCTTACACCGGCATCGCGGTGCTTTATCGATTTGCGGGCTCCGGCCGGCCCTGCCCCAATGGTGAAAGGGCGCTGGAGATCCTGCGTCGCCGGGGCTTCAAGGTCGAAGACCGCCGGCTGCGTTCCCTCGAGGAAGAAGCGGCTTTCCGCCTCCGCCATGAGGTCGACGCCACGCCGTTGATCTATGTCGACGGCGAGCGGATCGGCGGCTACGCCGAGCTCGTCGCCCGCTTCGGGGATCTTCCTCAGCGGGCGTTTCCGCGCCACCTGCCGGTGACCGCGGTTTTCGTGGTGACGGCGCTTCTGGCCCTGGCCGCCAACCATGCCACATCCGACGCGCTCGCCGTCCGCGGCTTGGAATGGTTCGTTGGCGGAGGACTGTGCATCATCGCCGTCCTGCGGTTGCAGGACATGCGTCGCTGCGCCGAGGTGATGCGCAGCTTCGACTTGCTGGCCCGCCGCTGGCCCGCCTATGGCTACGCCTATCCCGTCCTCGAAGCCGCGGTTGGTTTGCTGGTCATCGGCGAGCTGGCGCCCTACGTCGCCGCGCCCGTGGCCCTGGCGATGGGGCTGCTGGGCGCGGCCTCCGGGGTCAACGCGGCCTTCATCAAGAGGCGGAAGCTGACCTGTTCCTGCATCGGCGGCGCCAAGGAGGAGGTCTCGCTCGCGGGCTTCTTCCTGCTCGAGAATCTGATGCTTCTGACGGCGGGAGCCTGGTCCCTGACGGGCGGCTGACGCCCGCCCACCTCCGTCCGGACGGCGAAGGTCGTGCGACCCGCGTTGTGACAAGGGCTGGGCGGCCCTATGTTCCGCGCGCTGCAGCTCGGACCTCGACGTGTTCGCCCGTTTCTTAAGCCGTCCCGACCCGACCTCCACGCCGCCCTCGACGGGGAAACGGCTGGCCTACGCCGTGGGCGATATCCATGGTCGGCTGGACCTGCTGTCGCCGCTGTTGAGGGAGATCGCCCTCGACGCCCAAGCCTCGCACCCGAAGCGGCGTCCGCTGCTGATCTTCCTGGGCGACTATGTGGATCGCGGGCCGGACAGCCGAGGTGTGGTCGACGCCATACTGAAGATCGAGGCCGCCGGCGCCTTCGAAGTGGCGCCGCTGAAGGGCAACCACGAGGACGCCCTGCTGCAGTTCCTCGCCGACCCCCAGATCGCGGCTTCCTGGATGGAGCATGGGGGCGCGGCGACGCTGGCCTCCTATGGCGTGCAGCCTGCGGCGGTGCGAAGCGACGCCGACTCCTGGTCCAAGGTCCGGGACGCCTTCGAGGCGGCGCTGCCTGCGGACCATCGCGCCTTCTACGAGCGGCTGGAGTTGATGCACGTGGTCGGGGACTACGCTTTCGTCCACGCTGGGGTGAGGCCTGGCGTGTCGCTGGAGGACCAGGCCGAGCACGACCTGCTGTGGATCCGCAAGGAATTCCTGGGCAACGCGGGGCCGTTCGACAAGGTGATCGTCCACGGACACACGCCGTCCGAGGAGCCGCAGTTCGTCGGCAACCGCCTGGGGCTGGACACCGGCGCCTACGCCACCGGCGTGCTCAGCGCGGTCCGCCTCCAGGGCGAGACCCAGCGCCTGTTGCAGATCCGTGCGCCGCGGGGCGCAAGCCAAGCCGCGAAATAGCTAGTGCGCGTCGTCCCAGTTGGCGGCGGCGCGGGCTTCGACTTCCAAAGGCACGGTGAGGGCGACCGCGGGTTCCGGCGCGCGGGCCATGACCCGGCAGGCCACGGCGATGACGGCCTCGGCCTCCGCCTCCGGGGCCTCGAACACCAGCTCGTCGTGCACCTGCAGCAGCATGCGCGCCTTCAGGCCTTCCGCCTTCAGCGCGTCCGGCATGCGGATCATGGCGCGGCGGATGACGTCGGCCGCGGCGCCCTGGATCGGCGCGTTGATCGCAGCCCGGTCGCCAAAGGCCCGCTCGGCCGCCGACTTCGACTGCACGGCCGGCACGTGGACGCGGCGTCCGAAGATGGTGGTGACATAGCCCCGGGCGCGCACCTCCTGCTTCATCCGGTCCATGTAGGTGCGGATGCCGGGGAAGCGCTCGAAATAGGTGCGGATGTAGGCGGCCGCCTCGTCCTGCGGGATCGACAGCTGGTTGGCGAGGCCGAACGCCGAGATGCCGTAGACGATGCCGAAGTTGATCGCCTTGGCGCGGCGGCGCGTCTCGGCCGGCATGCCTTCCACCGGCACGCCGAACATCTCCGAGGCTGTCATGGCGTGGATGTCCAGACCCTCGCGAAACGCCCCCTTGAGCTGGGGGATGTCGCCGATGTGGGCCAGCAGGCGCAGCTCGATCTGGCTGTAGTCGGCGCTGATCAGAACATGGCCGGGTTCGGCGATGAAGGCGCGGCGGATCTTGCGGCCTTCCTCGGTGCGGACGGGGATGTTCTGCAGGTTGGGGTCGGAGGAGGCGAGCCGGCCGGTGGTGGCCGCGGCCAGCGAGAAGGAGGTATGTACCCGCCCGCTCGTGGGCGAGATCGCGGCGGTGAGAGCGTCGGTGTAGGTGCCCTTCAACTTGGACAGCTGGCGCCAGTCCAGCAGCGTGCGCGGCAGGTCGTGGCCCTGGGCCGCCAGCTCCTCCAGCATGGAGGCGTCGGTGGACATGGCGCCGGTGGCGGTCATCCGTCCGGACGACAGGCCCATTTCCTTGAACAGCACCTCGCCGATCTGCTTGGGGCTGCCCAGGTTGAACGGCCGCCCGGCCAGCCGGTGGGCCTCAGCCTCCAGCTCGCCCATGCGCACGCCGAAGTCGTTCGACAGGCGCCGCAGCTGGTCGGGATCGACCTTCACGCCGGCTAGCTCCATCTCGACGAGCACCCGCGGCAGCGGTCGCTCCAGGGTCTCGTAGACGGTAGCGAGGCCCTCGTGGGCCAGCCTGGGCTTCAGGTGCTCATAGAGGCGCAGGGTGACGTCGGCGTCCTCGGCGGCGTAGCACGTCGCCTCCGCCAGCCCGACGTGTTTGAAGCTTTTCTGCGCCTTGCCCGTCCCGGCCACGGTCTTGAAGCTGATCGGCTCGTGGTCCAGCCACCGCTTGGAAAGCTCGTCCATGCCGTGGCTCTTGTGCAGCCCGGCCTCCAGCACGAAGCTGACCAGCATGGTGTCCTCGACCGGCGCCACCTCGATCCCGTAGCGCGACAGCACCGCCAGGTCGTATTTGGCGTTCTGCGCCACCTTCAGGATCGAGGGGTCCTCGAGCAGCGGCTTCAGCCGCGCCAGCGCCGCGTCCAGCGGGATCTGCGTCAGGTCCGCGGCGTCCTCCAGCGCCAGGCCGTCGGTCTCGCAATGTCCGAGCGGGATGTAGCAGGCCTCGCCGGGGGCGGTGGCCAGCGAGACGCCGCAAAGCGCGGCGGCCGCAGCGTCCAGCGCGTCGGTCTCGGTGTCGAAGGCGACGATCCCGGCCGCATAGGCCCGCCCGATCCAGGCGTCGAGCGCGGCCAGGTCGCGCACGCACTGGTAGGCCTGGACGTCGATGGCGCCGTGCTTCGGCGGCGCGGGCGCGCGCGCCTGGGGCGCCGGCGTGGCTTCGCCCGGGCCTTTGCCGAAGGACTCCACCCGCCGCGCGAGCGTGCGGAACTCCATCTCTTCCAGGAAGGCGGCGAGGTCGGGCCCTGGCTCGCGCACCGCCAGCTCGTCGATGGGGCTCGGCAGCGGGGTGTCGCAGTCCAGCCGCACCAGTTCGCGGGAGAGGCGGATCTGGTCGGCGTATTCGATCAGGGTCTCGCGGCGCTTCTGCTGCTTGATCTCCGAGGCGCGCGCCAGCAGCGTGTCGAGGTCGCCGTATTCGAGGATCAGCGCCGAGGCCGTCTTGACCCCGATGCCGGGCGCGCCCGGCACATTGTCCACCGAATCCCCGCACAGGGCCTGGACGTCGACCACCTTGTCCGGCGGCACGCCGAACTTCTCCGCCACCTGCTCGGGGCCGATGCGCAGGCCCTTCATGGTGTCCAGCATGATGACCTGCGGCCCGATGAGCTGCATCAGGTCCTTGTCGGAGGAGACGATCACCGCCTCCCCGCCCAGGTCGCGGACCTTGCAGGCGTAGGCGGCGATGAGGTCGTCGGCTTCGTAGCCCGGCAGTTCCAGGCAAGGCACGCCGAAGGCCTTGGTCGCCTCGCGCACCAGCGGGAACTGCGGGACCAAGTCCTCGGGCGGCGGCGGCCGGTGCGCCTTGTACTCCGCATAGAGTTCGTTGCGGAAGGTGCGCTCGGAATGGTCGAACACGACCGCTAGGTGGGTGGGCGCGTCGGCCTGCGCCTTCATGTCCACGAGGAGCTTCCAGAGCATGTTGCAGAAGCCGGCCACCGCGCCCACCGGCAAGCCGTCCGACTTGCGGGTCAGCGGCGGCAGGGCGTGGAAGGCCCGGAAGATGAAGCCCGAGCCGTCCACCAGATAGAGCCGGACGGCCGGACCGTCCTGCGTCGGCTCCCGGGGGATCTCGCCCAGGGTCTCGGGCGCTGCGTCAAGGATGTCGGTCATGGCGCCAAGATAGGGCCGCCGGCGACGAAGGTCATCTCAGACGAAAGGCGACGCTGCCGGAACCATCATAATTTATAACCCGGGCAAAAATATCATAAATTACCCGGATATATTATTTGCCCCGCTCGTCCGCCTGTGAAATGGTGGGCCATGACTGACGCGCCCTCCACCTGCACCCTGTTCGCCGGCGAGCGCCGCCTGGTCGCCGGGCCGCTTTCGTTGGTCGCCGCCGCGGCGCTCGCAGCGCCGCAGGACGAGGGTCCGGTGCTGGTGTTCGACGATGCGACCGGGCGGGTGGTCGATCTCGACCTGCGCGGCGGTGCCGCCGATGTCGCGGCCCGATATGCGCCAGCGGCCTCGCCGAGAGCCCGGGGCCGGCCAAGGCTCGGGGTGGCGGCGCGCGAGGTGACGCTTCTGCCGCGGCAGTGGGAATGGCTGGCCGCCCAGCCGGGCGGCGCCTCAGCCACCCTGCGCAAGCTGGTGGAGGCGGCCCGGCGCGACGTGGCCGGGCGGACCGAGGCCGAGCGCAAGGCGCGCCAAGAGGCGGCCTACCAGTTCATGGCGGCGATGGCGGGGGATCTACCGGGCTACGAGGCGGCGCTCCGCGCGCTGTTCGCCGACGATCGAGCGGGGGTGGAGACGCACACCGGAGACTGGCCGGCCGACGTCCGCGACCAGGCTCTGAAGCTCGCCTGGGCCTGACACGTCAGGCCGGCCGCACGCGCCTGGACCGCTGCACCGCCTCGTCCAGCGCCTGCAGGAAGCGCGAGCGGTCGGCGCGCTCGAAGGGCTTGGGGCCGCCGACGATATCGCCCGTGGAGCGCAACTGCTCCATCAGCGCGCGCTGGGCTATGGCTGCGCCGATGGAGTCGGCGGTGAACGGCCGCCCGGTGGGCGCGATGGCGGCGGCGCCCGACTTCAGCACCCGCTCGGCCAGGGGGATGTCGGCGGTGACGGCGATGTCGCCCGGTTGCGCATGCTCGGCGATCCAGTCGTCCGCCACGTCCGGCCCGGCGTCCACCACCACCTGCTTGATCAGCGGCGAGGCCGGTACGCGCAGGAAGGCGTTGGAGACCACATAGGTCGTCAGGCCGTAGCGCGCCGCCACCTTGTAGACCTCCTCCTTCACCGGGCAGGCGTCGGCGTCGATGAAGATAGTGATGCTCATGGCCGGCCCATAGACGATTTCCGGCGCCGTTTCGCCCACTGCGACGAATGCCTGTAAGACGGCGGCGTGACCCGCACGGCCTTCACCCGTCTCGCCCTGACGGACTTCCGCTCCTACCCCGGGGCGGAGCTGCGCCTGAGCGGAGAGCCGGTGTTCCTGGTGGGGCCGAACGGAGCCGGCAAGACCAATCTGCTGGAGGCGGTGAGCCTGTTCACGCCCGGGCGCGGCCTGCGCGGCGCAAGCCTCTCCGAAGTCGGCCGGCGCCTTCCGGGCGAGACGGTCGGCCGCGCCTGGGCCGTGGCCGCCGAACTCGCCGTCGAGGGAGAGCCCGTGCGGATGGGAACCGGCGTCGAGCAGCCGGGAGCCTCGCGCCGGATCGTGCGCTTGGAGGGCGAGACCGCGCCGCCCGGCCGGCTTGCCGAGCACCTCCGCCAGGTGTGGCTCACCCCGGCCCAGGACCGGCTGTTCCTGGAAGGGGCGGGGGATCGCCGCCGCTTCTTCGACCGGCTGGTGTTCGCCGCAGAGCCGGCCCACGCCGCCCATGCGGCGGCCTACGACAAGGCCAACCGCGAGCGCATGCGGCTCTTGACCGAGGGGCCGGCGGACACGGCCTGGCTCGACGCCCTGGAGGCGCGGCTGGCCGAGGCCGGAGCCCTGATGGCCGAGGCCCGGGCCCGGACGCTTGCCGCCTTGCAGGTCGAGATCGACAGCCGGGGCGAGCGGCCCTTCCCCCAGGCCAGGCTCGCGCTCACCGGCGCCTGGGAGCAGCTGGCTGCGCAAGGCGCCGCTGCAACCGATATCGAAGGGCGCCTGGCCGAGGCCCTGGCTGGCGCCCGCGAACGCGACGCCGCCGCCGGCCGCGCGCTCACTGGCCCGCATCGCGGCGACCTGATGGTCACCCACGCCGAGAAGGACCGCCCTGCCGCCGAATGCTCCACCGGGGAGCAGAAGGCCCTGATCCTGAACCTTGTGCTGGCCCAGGCCGCCAGGCTCGCAAGGCGCCCTTCGGACCCAGGTCCGGTCCTGCTGCTGGACGAGGTGGCCGCCCACCTCGATCGCCGCCGCCGCGGCGCCCTGTTCGACGAGATCGAGGCGTTGGGCTTGCAGGCCTTCCTCACCGGGACCGACGAGCACCTGTTCGAGGGCCTGGCCGGCCGTGCGCAGGGCGTCCGCGTCGAGCCGTCGGGGTTCAGCGACATCTGAGCGCCTCAGCCGGCGGCGCCCCCCCAAAAAGGTGCAGAATCACGCCTGTTTCCCTATATAGATTGACGATCCCACGCCGCGGCTTGCGGCGCAGCCGGGACGCCCGAGCGCTCGCGGAGCCGCTCGCAGAACGGCGTCCCCGAACGGAAGACGAATGAGCGAAGAGATCGAGAACGGCGCCGGCCTCGACGCCAACGGGCAGGCCGAATACGGGGCGGACTCCATCAAGGTGCTGAAGGGCCTGGACGCGGTGCGCAAGCGCCCGGGCATGTACATCGGCGACACCGACGACGGGTCGGGTCTGCACCACATGGTCTACGAGGTGGTGGACAACGCCATCGACGAGACGCTCGCCGGCTACGCCACGCGGGTCGAGGTGATCCTCAACGCCGACGGCTCGTGCACGGTCACCGACGACGGCCGCGGCATCCCCACCGACATCCACGAGGGCGAGGGCGTTTCGGCGGCGGAGGTCATCATGACCCAGCTGCACGCCGGCGGGAAATTCGACCAGAACTCCTACAAGGTGTCCGGCGGACTGCATGGCGTGGGCGTGTCGGTCGTCAACGCGCTGTCGGACTGGCTGAGGCTGCGGATCTACCGCAACGGCCAGACCCACGAGATGGAGTTCCGCCGCGGCGACGCGGTCTCGCCGCTGGTTGTGGTCGGAACCGCGCCCAAGCGGGAGAACGGCGAGTTCCTGACCGGGACCGAGGTCACCTTCCTGCCCTCGTCAGAAACCTTCCGCCTCATCGAGTTCGACCTGAAGACGCTGGAGCACCGGCTGCGCGAGCTGGCGTTCCTCAACTCGGGCGTCACGATCTGGCTGAAGGACCATCGCGGCGCCGAGCCGTTCGAGGAGGTCATGCACTACGAGGGCGGGATCGAGGCCTTCGTCCGCCACCTCGACAAGGCCAAGACCCCGCTGGTGAAGCAGCCGATCATCGTGCGGGGCCGCCGCGAAAACGTCGAGGTGGACTTGGCGCTCTGGTGGAACGACGGCTACCACGAGAACGTCCTCTGCTTCACCAACAACATCCCCCAGCGCGACGGCGGCACCCACTTGGCGGCTTTCCGCTCGGCGCTGACGAGGATCATCACCGGCTACGCCGACAGCTCCGGCGCGGCGCGGCGCGAGAAGGTCTCGGTGTCGGGAGAGGACGCCCGGGAAGGCCTGACCTGCGTGCTCTCGGTCAAGGTGCCGGACCCCAAGTTCTCGTCGCAGACCAAGGACAAGCTGGTCTCCTCGGAGGTGCGCCCCGCGGTCGAGGGCCTGGTCGGCGAGGGGCTGTCGAGCTGGTTCGAAGAGCATCCGAACGAAGCGCGGATGATCGTCCAGAAGATCGCCGAGGCCGCCGCCGCCCGCGAGGCGGCGCGCAAGGCCCGCGAACTTACCCGCCGCAAGTCCGCGCTCGACATCACCAACCTGCCCGGCAAGCTGGCCGACTGTCAGGAGAAGGACCCCGCGAAGTCCGAGATTTTCCTGGTGGAGGGCGATTCCGCCGGCGGCTCGGCCAAGCAGGCGCGCCACCGCGAAAACCAGGCGATCCTGCCGCTGCGGGGCAAGATTCTCAACGTCGAACGCGCCCGCTTCGACAAGATGCTGTCGTCGGACCAGGTGGGCACGCTGATCACCGCCCTGGGCGCCGGCATCGGCCGCGACGACTTCGACATCGAGAAGATCCGCTACCACAAGATCGTCATCATGACGGACGCCGACGTCGACGGCGCGCACATCCGGACCCTGCTGCTGACCTTCTTCTACCGGCAGATGCCGCAGGTGATCGAGCGCGGTTACCTCTATATCGCCCAGCCGCCGCTCTATAAGGCGGCGAAGGGCAAGCAGGTCCGCTACCTGAAGGACGACAGCGAGCTCGAGGCCTATCTGATCGACGAGGGGACTGACCAGGCTCACCTCGACCTCGCCTCCGGCGAGCGCTTGATCGGCCAGGACCTGCTGGCGCTGGTGCAGACATCCCGCGCCGCCAAGGCCAACATCCTGCGGCTCGCCACCCGGGCCCCGGCCTTCGCGGTCGAACAGGCGGCCCTCGCCGGCCTGCTGGCGGACAAGGGCGACCCCGCCGCCGCCGCCAAGCGCCTCGACCTCTATTCGGAAGAGGGCGACGGCCCCTGGTCAGGGGAAGCCGCGGCTGGCGGAGGCTACGCCTTCAGCCGCGTGAAGCGCGGCGTCTCCGAGCGCCTGGTGCTGGACGACCTGCTGCTTCACGCCGCCGACGCCCGCCGCCTGGCCGAGCGCGCGAAGGAACTAGCCGAGATTTTCCCCGGCCCCGCCACCTTCCAGCGCCGGGACCGCACGGCCGTGGTCCGCGGCCCGCTGGACCTGGTGAATGTGGTGATGGCGAACGGCCGGCGCGGCCTGGCCATCCAGCGCTACAAGGGACTGGGCGAGATGAACGCCGAGCAGCTCTGGGAGACGACGCTGGACGCCAACGTCCGCACCCTGCTGCAAGTGAAGGTGAGCCACGCCGATGACGCCGACGACATGTTCACCCGGCTGATGGGCGACCTGGTCGAGCCGCGGCGCGAGTTCATCCAGGAGAACGCGCTCGACGCCGAGGTCGACGTCTAGAGGAGGGCGAGAGAAGGAAGGGGCGATGACCCGGGCGCAGAGGGTTGTCGGCATAGGCGCCCTGGGCGGCATCCTCTCCATGTGCGCATCCCTGGCGCTGCTGACGCCGGCGCTGAGCGCCGCGGACCCCTCCGACATGGCGGGACGGCTGGCGGTCGCGCTTCGCTGGGACGCGCTGGCGATCCTGCCGCTGTTCCTCGCCATCGGCGCCGTCGGCAACGCCCGCTTCGCCAGCGAGGCGATCGATCCCACCGCCGGGCGGGAGAGCCGGGCGATGCTGATCAACGGCCGGGTGGTGGACAACACCGTGCAGCAGTACCTGCTGTTCATCGCCGCCACCCTCGCCGTGGCGGCCAGCGGGGGCGACCTCGCGGTGGTGCGCGCGGCCGCCCTGATCTTCATCGTCGCGCGGTTCGCCTTCTGGATCGGCTACCGCATCGACCCGCTCTATCGCGCCTTCGGCATGTCGGCGACGATGTACCTGTCGCTGAGCCTGTTCGGCTACGCCATCTGGCTGAACGTGAGGAGCTAGGACGCAGGCTGCGCCTGTGGCATCCCTGCAACATTTGACAGCGTATTAACGTCTGACGCGGGTTGCGATCTTGTGCGCGCTCCGAACGCTGCGAAAGTGCGGTCGCCGAATCGCGGCCGTCAGGCCCGAGTCGCTGCTGCGTGAGGGGATAAGGCGCGCAGCGCCACAAAGATGTGGGCTGCGCGCCATCGCCCTCGTTCCAAGCTTCCCAGTCTATCGGTCGTCGAACGGGACCAGCAGGCCGGCGTGTCCGGCCGGCGGCGCGCGCAGGTACTGCGGGGCGGCCTTGAGCTGGGCTCCGAAGTGGGCCGCCGCGCGCCACGGCCAGCGGGGATCGTAGAGGAGGCCGCGAGCCAGGGCGACCAGGTCGGCGTCTCCGGCCACCAGGATCTGCTCGGCCTGATCGAAGCCGGTGATCAGGCCCACGGTGACCACCGGCATGCGCACCGCCTGCTTCACCGCGCGCGCGAGCGGGACCTGGTAGCCGGGCCCCAACGGCACCGTCTGCTTCAGCGTCAGGCCGCCGCTGGAGACGTCGATCGCCGCGCAACCGCGGGCCTCCAGCGCCTGGGCTAGCGCCTGGGTCTGCTCGACGTCCCAGCCGCCCTCCGCCCAATCGGTCGCGGACACGCGGAAAGTGACCGGCCGGTCGGCCGGAAAGGCGTCGCGCACCGCCTCGAACACCTCCAAGGCGACGCGCATGCGGTTCTCCAGCGAGCCGCCGTAGGCGTCGTCGCGGTCGTTGCACAGCGGCGAGAGGAACTGGTGGATCAGATAGCCGTGCGCGCCATGGATCTGCACCGTGTCGAAGCCGAGCCGCGCCGAGCGGCGGGCGGCCTCAGCGAAGGCCCGGCGGATCTGGGAGATACCCTCCACATCCAGGCGTCTCGGCGCCGCATCGCCGGGCGTGAACGGCGTGTCGCAGGCCGAGACCGCGCGCCAGCCGTGCGGCGCCGCGCCGGGCGCCATCTGCCGGCCGCCCTTCCAGGGGAGTTCGCAGGAGGCCTTGCGCCCGGCGTGGGCGAGCTGGATGCCCAGCGGCATGTCCGACCAGCGCCGCACGCCCTCCAGCACCCGGCGCATGGCCGCCTCGCAATCGTCGGACCATAGGCCCGCGTCGCTGGAGGTGATCCGGCCCTCGGGCGTCACCGCCGTCGCCTCGATGATCTGCAGGGCGGCGCCTGAGAGGGCCATCTGGCCGAGGTGGATCAGATGCCAGTCGGTCATCCGCCCCTCCTCGGCCGAGTACTGGCACATGGGGGAGATCACGATCCGGTTGGCGAGATCGAGCCCGCCAAATTCGAAAGGCGTGAAAAGGCGCGCCTGCGACATGTCCGATGATTCCCTGCGTCGGCCTTCGACCACGGCTAGCCGCCGGCCACGCCAACGTCCACCGCCCGGTCGTCGCAAAACATTCACTGCGCCACGGCAAATATTTCGATTATTCTCGAATTATGGAAACAATCTCGTGCGTCGCGGCTCTCTCCGCCCTTTCGCATCCTGGCCGGTTGGAGGTCTTTCGTCGGCTCGTGCGTGCTGGACCCGAAGGTCTCGCTGCGGGTGAAATCGCTCGGGCCGTCGGCGCCCGCCCCAGCACCTTGTCGAGCCACCTGAATGTGCTTTCGGCGGCGGGCCTGACCGTGCGGCGGCGCATCAGTCGCTCGATTGTCTACGTCGCCGGCTATGACCGCATGCGGGAATTGCTCGCCTTCCTGGTGGAGGATTGCTGCGACGGAAGCCCCGAGATATGCGCTCCGCTCGCCGCCGTCGCCAGCCGGGCCTGCGACGCCGAGGGGCGTTGCGTCTGATGGAGGCCGCCATGCGCGATGACACGCCCGACAAGACCTACAAGGTTCTCTTCCTTTGCACCGGCAACTCGTGCCGGTCGATCATGGCCGAGGCGATCGCCAACCGCGTTGGCCTGGGCCGTTTCAAGGCTTTCTCGGCCGGCTCCATGCCGACCGGTCTGGTGAACCCGCACGCCTTGGAGCTTCTCCAGAAGATGGGCCACGACACGAGCGGTCTGCGCTCGAAGTCGTGGGCGGAGTTCGACCGCGCCCACACCCTGACGCGCCGGACCTCGACTTCGTTTTCACCGTCTGTGACAACGCCGCGGGCGAAGTCTGTCCGATCTGGCCGGGCCAGCCCATGACCGCGCACTGGGGCATGCCTGATCCTGCCAGCGCTTGCGGCTCGGATGCGGAGATCGGCCTGGTGTTCGCCGACACCTATCGCATGCTCAAGAACCGCATCTCTCTGTTCATGAGCCTGCCGATCGCTTCGTTCGAGCGGATGGGGCTGCAGAAGCGTCTCGACGACATCGGTAGAGCCGGCACGACGCCGGCGTCCCCTGTCCCATGAGCGGAATGGCGCAAACCCGGCCGGCGGCGTCGGCCGCCCTGCTCCGCGAATCTGGCGCCGTGCGCCGCGTCGCGGCCGAGGCGCTCGGAACCGCCTTGCTCCTGGCGGTGGTGATCGGATCCGGCGTGATGGCCGAGCGGCTGGCCGATGGGAACGCGGCGCTCGCCCTGCTGGGGAACACCCTGGCGACGGGCGCCGGGCTGGTGGTGTTGATCACCATCTTCGCGCCAATCTCGGGCGCGCACTTCAATCCCGCCGTGACGTTGGTCTGCCTGCTTCGGCGCGAGATCGCCGCGCCCTTGGCGGGCGCCTATGTGGCGGCGCAATGCGCGGGCGGGCTCGTCGGCGTGTTCGTCGCCCACGCCATGTTCGACCTGCCGATCCTGCAGGTTTCGGCCAAGCTGCGGGACGGGCCGGCGCAAGCCTTCGCCGAAGCCGTGGCCGCCTTCGGCCTGGTGGGAACCATCCTTGGCGCGCGCGCCGCCGCGCCCAAGGCGACGCCCGCGCTGGTCGGGCTCTACATCACAGCGGCCTACTGGTTCACCGCCTCCACCGCCTTCGCCAATCCCGCGGTCACCCTGGCGCGGACCCTGTCGAACACCTTCGCGGGCATCGCGCCCGCCTCGGCGCCGGCCTTCGTCGCGGCCCAGCTGGTCGGCGCGCTCGGCGCGCACGCCGTGTTCGGTTGGCTGTTCCGGCGCGATCCCTCGATCGAGGGTTGAAGCGGGCCGTTTCAGAAGCTGAAGTGCGCCGTGACCTTCGCATCCACTTCGGTGAAATGCGCGCGCGTCTGTCCGCCGGCTTCGAGCGTGAAGGCGGCGGGGCCGCTCTCGTTCTTGATCGCGACGCGGGCGACCAATCCGCCATCGCCGATCGGATCTGGGCCTACGGTGAAGGTGTCGCCGCCGGACAGGAAGCGCGCCTTGGTCGTTCCGCCGCTCTGCGAAAGCGCGTCCCGGTAGCCGACCAGGACCTCCGGGCCCCACCACGAGGCGCTGTCGCCGAACGCCGCGCCGGCCGCTAGGCCCGCGAAGCCGGAGATTTCGGTCGTCGTCCGTCGCGCCACCGCCAGGTCGAGCGCCCCACCGCCCCGTTCGGAATAGGCGCCCTCGCTCAGCCGCACGAGGTCGAAGCCGGCCTGGGGCCTCACGTACAGGGCGCCCAAGCTGGCGTCGTAACTGGCGCGGACCCGCGAGACGAGCCCGTATCCGTCCCAGTGGCCCACCGTCGGCGAGGCGCCGGTCGTGAAATCGTTCCCGCGGTGCTCCTTGGCCGTCAGATAATCGCCGGCGACGCGCGCATTGAGCGCGACCCGCCCGATCGAGGTTCGCCAGTAGCCGCCGAGCTCGACGAGGTTGGCGGCCATGTCCGTATCGGCGGCCGCCAGATGCGGCCGCACTTCGCCCGACAGGATCCCGAACGTCAGGCCGAAGATGCCGAGCCCGGTCGCCGGCCGTTCATAGCCGCCGATCAGCCCCACGCCCCAGCTGTTGTAGCCCGCCAGATCCGTCGAGTTTCGGCGGCGCGCGATGTAGCTGACCTCCTGGCCCCAGGCACCGCCCGAACCGCCGCCCTGGCGTTCGTCGAGAGGGCGTCCGAAGGCTTCCACGCCCTCTGAAATCATGCGGAAAAGCCCGCCCGAATGCTCCGGCAGCAGCTGCTGGTAGGAGTTCATGAACCCGTTTCGGGTGGTCTGAGCCAGCAGGGCCGAGCTCAGGCCCGCGTCCTGCGACACCGCCGCCAGCACCGGCTCATAGGCGGCCGCCAGGCTGGCGGGCAGTGCGATCTCGGCGGCGGTCTTTCGCGCCAGGGTCACCGACAAGGTCCCGGCGGCGGCGTCCTCGCTAAGGCTGGCGTCATAGAGATAGGGCGTGGCGGCCAGCAACGTCTGGTCGATCGCTCCGATATTGAGCTGGTTGGCGCGAACCAGGGCGTAGACCCCCTGGCCGCTGACGAACGAGGTCAGCCGCACGCCGATCTTGGCGCCGGTCAGAATCGTTGCGGCGCCCGCCACGTCGAATTCTGTCGACCCTCCAGAGGCGGGGTCGACGGTGAAGGTGGTGGTCGATCCGGCCCCCAGGTTGAGGCTCGTCGCGGCCAGCCGGCCCGGGTTGTTGATCTGCAGCGACCCGTCCTCGACGTTCACGGCGAGCGTTCCGCCGTCGGCCGTGATCGCGCCCGTCACATTGGCCCCGCCGCTGATGTGCAGGCTGTTGGCGCCCGCGCCGAAGCTGATGTCCCCCGTCAGGGTTCCGGCCTGGATGTTGAGCTTGTCGTCGCCCGAGCCGAGCTTCACCGCGCCAAGGATCGTCGGCGCGGCCAGACCGGCGCCCTGGTAACTCAGCAGCGAGAGGCCGGCGGTGTTGGTCGAGGTGTCGATGGCGATGGTGGAGCCGCTGGGCGGCGCCGTGGCCCCGGTCGTCTGCACCGCCAAGGCGCTGATCGTTCCGACGTTCTCCAGCCTCACCAGCGAGCCCGAGCGGTCGACGATGGCGGCGGCCGAGCCCGTGGAGCCTTCGGCGATGGCGCGGATGCTTCCGCTGTTGAGGATCGCCGGCAGCGAGCCGCCGGGTTCGATGACCACGGCGCGCGCTGTCGAGGGCGCGTCGCCGAAAAGGGTGGCGGTGATCGCCCCGGCGCTCGACAGCGCCGGGGCCTGGGCGCCGGCCAGCAGGTGCAGGGCGGTCGCGTCCGCCCCGTAGGCCGAGGCGGAAAGCGTCCCGCCGACACGCAGGCCGCCCGCGACCGCGACCGTCCCGCCGGCGACGCCCAGCTGGAGCCCGTTGGCGGCGACGCCGTCACGCAGGCCGGCGCCGGTGACCGTACCTTCGATCACCACGCCATAGGCGCTGTCGCCCACGCCCACGAGGCCCAGGTTGAGGTTGCGTCCGGGTGCGCCGATCAGGATCGCCGGAGCGGCCCCGTAAGACGACACCGCGCCGGTGGCTTCGCTGGCGTCGGGAATCCCGTCGCCGTTTGGGTCGGTCGATGTGGTGACGCCGGAAGGGGCCGAGACCAGCAGGCCGGCGCCCAGGCTGCCGCCGACCTGCACCGCCGCCCCGCCCTGGCCGGCGTCGTTGGCGTTCTGGTCGGTGATGATGCTGCTCGTCGTCGAGCGGACCGCCGTGTGATAGCCGGTCGCGCTCACGCCACCGGTGATCGTCAGCCCCCCGCCCACGTCGTCGCCCAGGACGATGGCCTGGGCGCCCAGGCCGGCGGCCGAGGCGCCGGTCACGTTGACCCCGCCGCTCACCGGGCCCGTGGTGCGCAGCGCGACGCTGCGGTCGCCGGTCGCCGACAGCGTGCCGCTGGATTGGACGGACCCCGCGAGCGGCGCTTCGACCGAGATCGCCGCGGAGTCCGCGCCCTGGATGGTGATGGTCCCGCTGTTGGTGATGAGGCCGGTCAAGGTTCCCGGCCCCGTCACGCGGATCCCGTAGCGTCCCGATCCTTTGGCGAAGGATCCGATCGGCTGGCCGGCGCTGTCGTTCGTGGTGGGAGTCGCGGATTCGTTGAGCGTGATCGTGCCGCTGTTGGTCACCGACCCCGAATGTCCGCCCGTTGCGAGGATGCCCGTCACGTCATTGACGTCGGAAGCCTGGATCGAGCCCGAGTTGGTGACGGAGTTGTCGCTGTCCAGGGTCAGCCCCGCGCCGCTGGAGACGGTGAGCGTGTCGGTCTGGCTGATGTTGTCCGAGCTTCCCGCAGCCACGGTGGAGGTGCTCGCCGGCGTCGAGCCGCCTGCGACGATGGTGTCCGCCAGGGCCGGGCCGGAGCAGGCGAGGGCCAGGACGAGAAGCGAGGCTCCCGTCCGATGGGCCCCTCGGCGCGCCTGGACAAAACCGGCCGTCGCACGGCGCTGATGTTCCGGCATGATGGCCTCCCCGACGAAAGGACGTGGGGGTGCGATGACAATATGGTTCGGCCATGGCCCAGCCGGTTCCCAGGGTTGCAGATGTGTCCGAAGCTCTGCGGTTGTGTGTCGGGGAGAAACACTCAGCTCGGCGCTGATCGGCGCATCCGACTCCGCGACCTGCGCCGGAAACGGCCAAAGTCGGCGTGCAATCTCTCGGACCCTCCGCAGCGGCGACGTCTGGCGGGGGCGCGGGAGAAGGCCCCCATGATGCTCGCCCCGAGGGTCGAACCGCTACGGCGCATCGTCGTGGTCGACGACGACCAACCTTTGCGTGAACAGGTCCGGGATTACCTGGAGGAGCATGGCTACCAGGTCTGGGCCGTGCCGGGCGGCGAAGGCCTGGACAAGGTGTTGTCCGCCGAGGCCGTCGACCTCGTGATCCTCGACATCATGCTGCCTGGCGAGGACGGGCTCTCCATCTGCCGCAGGCTGGCCGGGACGGCCGGGCCCGGGATCATCCTGATGAGCGCGCTCGTCGACGAGGTCGATCGCGTGCTCGGCCTGGAACTGGGCGCCGACGACTATCTGGCCAAGCCCTGCAGCCCGCGGGAGCTTTTGGCCCATGTCCGGGCGTTTCTGCGGCGGGTGGACGAGCATCGCGCCGGCAGCCCCCGGCCTTCGCGGCCGTACCGCTTCCTGGGGTTCCAGGTGGATCCCGCCCGACGCGAGGTGAAGGGACCGGATGGCGCGGCGATCCTGTTGACCATGGGGGAATTCGCGCTGCTGAAGGTCTTCCTCGATCACCCCCAGCGCATTCTTTCCCGAGAGCATCTGCTGGAGCTCGCTCGCGGCGGCGACGCGGACGTGTTCGACCGCGCGGTCGACGTGCAGATCAGCCGGCTGCGCCGCAAGCTTCACTCGGCGACGGACCACGAGGTGATCCGCACGCTCCGTGGGGCCGGCTACATGATGGACGTGCGCGTGGCCCGCGACTGAGCGGCGGCCTCAGCCTTCGAACGTCGTCACGACCTCCAGCACGGCCTGGCCGTAACGCGTCAGCTTGCTCTCGCCCACGCCCGAAATCCGCTCCAGCGCCGCGCGCGAGCCCGGCCTTGCTGTGGCGATCTCGATCAGGGTGCGGTCGTGGAAGATGACGTAGGGCGGCACGCCCTGGGCCTTGGCAGCCCGCGCCCGCCAGCTCCTCAGCGCCGCATAGAGCGGCTCGTCCGTCGCGGAAAGGGCGGCGGCGGGCCCGGCGTCGCGACCGCGCCGCGCGCGCTTGGGCGCGGCGTCAACCGCCTCCCGCGCCATCACCTTGCGCTCGGCGCGATAGACCGCCCGCACGGCCTCGCCCTCGCCCAATCCGATCAGTGGCCGTCCCTCGTTCGGGTCCTCGCGCAGCAGCCCCTCGAACAGCAACTGCTCGATCAGGTCCCGCCACTGGGCCGCCGACAGATCCTGGCCGACGCCGAAGGTGGACATGGCGGCCTCGTGGTCGCTGACCTCCTTGGTCTTGCCGAGCAGATGGTCGACCAACCGCCCTCGGCCGAACCGGCCGCCCAGCCGGTGCGCCGCCGACAGGGCCTTCTGCGCCGCCTCGGTCGCGTCGCGCAGCGCCGGCGGGCTGACGCAGAGGTCGCACTGGCCGCAAGGCCCGACACCCTCCTCGCCGAAATAGCGGCGCACGGCGGCGGCGCGGCAGGACGCCCCGTCCAGCAGGGCGTAGAGCTGCCGAAGCTTGCGCGACTGAACCTGCTTGACCGCGTCGTCCACCTCGCGCTCGCCGATGCGGCGCGCCGCCCAGGCGAAGTCGGAGGCGCCGTAGAGCGTGACGCCCTCCGCGGGCTGGCCGTCGCGGCCGGCGCGGCCGATCTCCTGCCAATAGGCCTCGATGGAGGCGGGCGGGTCGGCGTGAATGACGAAGCGGACGTCGGGCTTGTCCACCCCCATGCCGAAGGCGATCGTCGCCACCATCACGGCGGCCTCGGCCTCCAGGAATTGCGCCAGGCGATCGGCGCGCAGGCGGCGGTCGAGCCCGGCGTGATAGGCCAGCGCCGGCGCGCCCGCCGCCCGTAGCGCCTCGGCCAGCGACTCGGCGCCGTCCCGCGATCCCGAATAGACCACGCCCGAACGGTTGGGCCGCGCGCCCACCAGCTCCACCACCCGCTTGGCCGCCGGGCCGCGCTTGCGCTCCGCCGACAGGATCAGCTCGGGGCGGGCGAAGCTGGCGACGAACTCCCGCGCGCCTTGCAGGCGAAGCTCGCCGCGGATGTCCTCGCGGGTGCGGGCGTCGGCGGTGGCCGTCACCGCCAGGCGCGGCGCCTTGGGGAACAGCTCGGCCAAGCGGCCGAGCATCCGGTACTCGGGGCGGAAGTCGTGGCCCCACTGGCTCACGCAGTGGGCCTCGTCGATGGCGATGAGCGAGATCTGGGTGTGGGACAGGCGCTCCAGCATCCAGGGCTGCATCATGCCCTCGGGCGAGACGTAGATAAGGTCCAGCGCACCCGCCTCGATGCGCCGCCAGGTCTCGGTGCGCTCCGCCGGCTCGACGCCGGAGTCCAGCCGCGCCGCCGCCACGCCCGACTGCTGCAGGCCCGCCACCTGGTCGGTCATCAGCGCGATCAGCGGCGAGACCACGACGCCCAGGCCTGGGCGCAGCATGGCGGGGATCTGGTAGCAAAGGCTCTTGCCGCCGCCGGTCGGCAGGACCGCCAGTGCGTTTCGCCCGGCAAGCGCCTCGACGATCACCTCCGCCTGGAGGCCGCGGAAATCCGCATGCCCGAAGGTGCGCCGCAGGATCTCGCGCGCGGCCTCCAGCCCGTCCTCCCCGGACGGGGCCGCTGCGGCGGGGCGGGTAAGGGCGAGCATCGACCCCTTATGCGGACGAATCGGCGGCTTGGCGATGCGGCTTTCCACACACCTGGCTCGGCCGTTGGAACCGCTTTTGATTTCAGACCTTTGTCGCCTGACAACCGAGACGTGACCGATCTTTCAGCCATGACAAGCGACAACAAAGCATCCCTGGGGGCGGTGAAGGCCCTACTGGCGGCGGCCGCCCTACTGGCTGTCGCGCTGGGCCTGCTGCTTCCTACCCCGCATGGCGACCGCGCCGGCGGCGGCGCCAAGCCGCAGATCGCCATGCTGGAGCCGGGCCGGGGTTAGCGTCGCACTCAGGCGCGCGCCGTCGAATCCGGCTAGGCTCGCGGCGTGACGGGCGCGTCGTTCAACTTCTACGAATTCTTTTGCGGCGGCGGCATGGCCCGGATCGGGCTCGGCGCCGGCTGGCGTTGCGCCTTCGCCAACGACTTCGATCCCGTCAAGGCGGCGGTCTATCGCGCCAACTTCCCTGAAGACGGACACCTGGCGGAAGGCGACGTGTGGACGCTCTCGGCCGCCGACCTGCCGGGACGGGCCGACCTCGCCTGGGCGTCCTCTCCCTGCCAGGACTTCAGCCTCGCCGGGGCGCGCGCCGGCCTGGGCGGCGGACGCTCCTCGGCCTTCTTCGGGTTTTGGCGGCTGGTGGAGGCCCTGGCGTCGGAGGCGCGCGCGCCCGAGGTGGTGGTGATCGAGAACGTCTGCGGCCTGCTGACATCCCATGGCGGCGCAGACTTTACCGCCCTGTGCGCGGCGCTCGGCGCCCAGGGCTACCGGTTCGGCGCGCTGGAGATCGACGCCTCGGTCTTCGTCCCGCAGTCACGCCCGCGGATCTTCGTGGTGGCGACCCGGCGCGACCCTCCGCCGGCGCTGGTGGGGGATAGTCCTTTCCAGACCCGCGCGGTGGCCGCCGCCGCCCACCGCCTGCCGCCCGCGCTTGCGCCGCTCTGGATCGACTGGCGCCTGCCCGCGCCGCCGGCCCGCAACGCCAGCCTGGCGTCGATCCTGGAGGACGACGGCGCCGTCGCCTGGCATGCGCCTGAGCGCACCTCCAAGTGGCTTTCGCTCATGGCGCCGCCGCACCGCCGCCGGCTGGACGCTGCGGCTTCGGCGGGCGAGCGCAAGGTGGGCGGAGTCTTTCGGCGGATGCGTGTGGAAGAGGGTCGCCGCGTGCAGCGGGCGGAGGTGCGGTTCGACGGCCTGGCGGGTTGCCTGCGCACGCCGCGGGGCGGTTCGTCCCGCCAGGTGATCGTGGTGGTGGACGGCGACCGCGTGCGCACGCGGCTGCTCACCGGCCGGGAGGCGGCGCGCCTGATGGGCCTGCCCGACCACTATCGCCTGCCGAGCGCGACGACCTCGGCCCTGCACGTGGCCGGCGACGGCGTGGCTGCGCCGGTGGTCCGCTGGCTGGCCGCCCATCTGCTTGAGCCCTTGCTGGCGGCGCCAAGCCAGCTTGCCGCGGCCGAATAGACGTCTAACGCCGCCCATAGCTTTCCTGGGGGTTCGGCGCTCTTCCAAATTCGGCGTGAAGGCTTAGGGTCCGGCCGAAAGACCGGGAAAGGGTCCCTCCATGGACGCCACGCCAGACAAGGCCTACGACGCCGCCCGCTATGCGCGCGTGGGCCGCGGCAAGATCTTCGACTCCATCATCGACACCATCGGCGACACGCCGCTGGTCCGCCTGCCCAGGCTGAGCGCCGCCCTGAAACCGAAGGGCGAGGTGGTCGCCAAGCTGGAGTTCTTCAATCCGATCGGCTCGGTGAAGGACCGGATCGGCGTGGCCATGGTCGAGTATCTCGAAGCCAAGGGCGTGCTGAAGCCGGGCGGCGAGATCATCGAGCCGACCAGCGGCAACACCGGCATCGCGCTGGCCTTCGTCGCCGCCGCCAAGGGCTACAAGCTGACGCTGGTCATGCCCGAGAGCATGTCCATGGAGCGGCGCAAGATGCTGCTCATCCTGGGAGCGCGGCTGGAGCTGACGCCCGCTGAGCGGGGCATGGCGGGCGCCGTCGCGCGCGCCAAGGAACTGGTGGCCGCCAATCCCGGCGCGGTGATGCCCCAGCAGTTCGACAACGACGCCAACCCGCTGATCCACCGGGTCTCGACCGCCGAGGAGATCTGGAATGATACCCAGGGCGCCGTGGACGCGGTGATCTCGGGCGTCGGCACCGGCGGCACGATCACCGGCGTGGGCCAGGTGCTGAAGGGCCGCAAGCCCTCGGTGAAGATCGTCGCGGTCGAGCCGGAGGCCTCTCCGGTGCTGTCGGGCGGGCGGCCCGGTCCGCACAAGATCCAGGGCATCGGCGCGGGCTTCGTGCCCTCCATCCTCGACCGCAACGTCATCGATGAGGTGGTGCAGGTCTCCAACGACGACAGCTTCGCCATGGCCAGGCGCGTGGCGCGCGAAGAGGGCATCCCCGTGGGCATCTCCTCCGGCGCGGCGCTGACTGCGGCCTTCGAGGTGGCGAGCAGGGCCGAGATGGCGGGCAAGCTGATCGTGGCCATCATCCCGAGCTTCGCCGAGCGCTACGTCTCGACGGCGCTGTTCGAGGGGCTGTGAACGACCGCGGAAGCGACGTCTTCGACGCCGCCCGCCGCTCGGCCGTCATGCGGCGGGTCAAGGCCCGCGACACCCTGCCGGAGATGACCGTCCGCCGGGCGTTGACGCGGCTGGGCGCCCGCTACCGTCTGCACCGCAAGGACCTGCCCGGATCGCCCGACGTGGTGCTGCCCGGCCGGCGGCTGGCGCTGTTCGTCCACGGCTGCTTCTGGCACGGCCACGATTGCGCCAGAGGCGCCCGCGTCCCCAAGCAGAACCGCGACTACTGGACCGCCAAGGTCGCCCGCAACCGCGCCCGCGACGAAGCCGCCGTCGCCGCCCTGCAGGCCGCCGCCTGGCGGGTGGAGACGATCTGGGAGTGCGAACTGAAGGACATCGCGGCGCTCGAAGGACGACTGCGCGCCCTGCTTAAAAGCTAAATCCTTCCACCGCTTGCGGGGGAGGTGGATCGGCGCGAAGCGGCGAGACGGAGGGGGCGCTGACGCGCTAGCTTCATCGCATGCGAGCGCCGGAGCACACAGCCAAGCTGGCCAAATCCTTGCGGCGATCCCTGAGCCTTCCGGAAGTCCTGCTCTGGCAAGAACTGAAGAAGAGCGCTCGCGGGCGGCTGCAATTTCGCAAACAGCACCCCTTCGGCCCCTACGTCCTCGATTTCTACTGCGCCAAGGCGCGGCTTTGCGTGGAGATCGACGATACGCGCATGGAACCGATGACCGGCCTGAGCGGGACGCTAGACGAGACAAGTTCCTGAACGAGGCGGGGCTTCGGGTGGAGAGGATTGCAGCCTCAGAGGTCCTTGATGACCCGCACGCCATCGCCCACGGGCTACAGACC
>Ga0068859_100000812_pt1 | contig 31775 bp, 32 predicted proteins | sample KBSSwiS22_FD_66585 | JGI IMG/M metagenome (GOLD analysis project Ga0068859, IMG submission 66585) | Switchgrass rhizosphere microbial communities from Kellogg Biological Station, Michigan, USA - KBS Switchgrass S2-2 | ecosystem: Host-associated > Plants > Roots > Rhizosphere > Soil ...
GCCGATGATCAAATACATCGGGATCAGGCCGCCTTCGAAGAAGATGTAGAACAGGAACAGGTCCTGCGCGGCGAAAGTGCCGATCATCAGCACTTCGGTGAACAGGAACGCCGCCATATATTCGGGCACGCGCTGCTGGATCGCGTCCCAGCTCGCGCCGATGCAGATCGGCATCAGGAAGACCGACAGCTCGATCAGCAGCAGCGCGAACCCGTCGATGCCGAGCGCCCAGTTGAACTGGCCGAAGATCGGATGCGCCTCGACGAACTGCCACTGCGGCCCGCCGATCTGGAAGCTCGCCCACAGCCAGGCGCCGAGCGCGAGGTTGATCAGCGTCGCCCCCAGCGCGATCCAGCGCGCGCCTTCGGCCCTGGCGAACAGGCACGCGACCGCCGCCACCATCGGTACGGCGAGCATCAGTGAGAGGATCGGCAACCCACTCATGCCAGCACCCAGGTGACGGCGGCAGTGAGGCCGATCAGCATGACGAAGGCATAGGTGTAGACATATCCCGATTGCAGTCTGCCGGCGAAAACGCTGCCGATGCGCACCGCGTTCGCCGAACCATTGGGTCCGAAGCGGTCGATCGTGCCTTCGTCGCCGCCCTTCCAGAACAGGCGGCCGATCCAGAACGCCGGCTTGACGAAGATCACATCGTAGATCTCGTCGAAATACCATTTGTTGAGCAGGAACTTGTACAGCATCTCGAACTGCGCGGCGAAGGTCGCCGGGAAGCCCGGATAGACGATGTAGCACAGCCAGCTGATCGCGAGGCCGGTGAGCATCGCGACGGTCGCCGAGATCTTCACCCACCATGGCGCCTCGTGCATCGCGTGCACCAGATGCTCGCTGAACGCGACGGCACCATGCCAATAGGTGTCGTTCGCGGTCGCATCGATGAAGATGCCGTGGAACCACCAGCCCGCGAACACCGCGCCGATGCTGAGCAGGATCAGCGGGACCAGGATCACCCACGGACTTTCATGCGGATGATAGCCGCCGGTGCCCGTCGCCGGCATCTGCGCCGCGTGATGGGGGTCGGCATCTTCGTGTCCCGCGCCTTCGGCCGACGCATGCTCGTCGTGATGCGCGCCATGCGCGTGATCATGGCCGTGCGCATCGTGCACCGCATGCTGGATATGCTCGCTGCCCGCCCAGCGCGGCTTGCCGAAGAAAGTCAGGAATACCAGCCGCCAGCTGTAGAAGCTGGTGAGCAACGCGACAAACACGCCGACCCAGAACGCCGGTGTCGCGCCCGAGGCATAGGCCGCCTCGATGATCGCGTCCTTCGAATAGAAGCCGGCGAACCCGAACACATCCGAGATGCCGACGCCGGTGATCGCGAGCGTACCAGCGGTCATCGTCCAGAAGGTGATCGGGATGTGTTTCCGCAGCCCGCCATAAAACCGCATGTCCTGCTCATGGTGCATCGCGTGGATCACCGAGCCGGCGCCGAGGAACAACAGGGCCTTGAAGAAGGCGTGCGTGAACAGATGGAACATCGCGCCGCCGAACAGGCCGCAGCCCGCCGCGAAGAACATATAGCCGAGCTGCGAGCAGGTCGAATAGGCGATCACGCGCTTGATGTCGTTCTGCACCGTGCCGACGGTCGCGGCGAAGAAGCAGGTCGCGGCGCCGACGAAGGTCACCACGCTCAGCGCGGTCGGGCTGGTCTCGAACATTGGCGACAGCCGGCAGACCATGAACACGCCCGCGGTCACCATCGTCGCAGCATGAATCAGCGCCGACACCGGCGTCGGGCCTTCCATCGCGTCCGGCAACCAGGTGTGCAGCCCGAGCTGCGCCGACTTGCCCATCGCACCGACGAACAGCAGCAGGCAGAGCAAGGTCATGGTGTCGAAGCGATAGCCGAGGAAGCCGATCGTCGAGCCGGCCATTTCGGGCGCGCGGTGGAGGATGTCGGGGATCGACACCGTCCCGAACACCAGGAAGGTACCGAAGATCCCGAGCATGAAGCCCAAGTCGCCGACGCGGTTGACGACGAACGCCTTGATCGCCGCCGCGTTGGCGCTGGGCTTCTTGAACCAGAAGCCGATCAGCAAATAGGAGGCCAGGCCCACGCCTTCCCAGCCGAAGAACATCTGCACCAGATTGTTCGCGGTCACGAGCATCAGCATCGCGAAGGTGAACAGCGACAGATAGGCGAAGAACCGCGGCTGGTCCGGGTCCTCGTCCATATAGCCCCAGCTGTAGAGGTGGACGAGCGCCGAGACGCTGGTGATCACCACCAGCATCACGGCGGTCAGCGAATCCACCCGCAACGCCCAGGCGACATCGAGCGCATCGGACTTCATCCAGGTGAACACCGGCGCGACCATCGGCTCGGCACCGCCCTGATAGGCGATGAAGATCGTCCAGGCGATCGCGCCCGAAACGAACAACGCAGCCGTAGTGACGACCTTGGGGAAGACGCTGCCGAACGCTTTGTTCGACAGCCCCGCGATCGCCGCGGCGGCGAGCGGCAGGAAAACGAGGAATTGAATCCCGGTGATGCTCATCACCCCTTCATCCGATTGACGTCGTCGACGGCGATCGAGCCGCGGCCGCGGAAATAGATCACCAGGATCGCGAGCCCGATCGCGGCCTCGCCGGCGGCGACCGTGAGCACGAACATCGCGAACACCTGGCCGACCAAGTCGCCCAGCGCCTGCGAGAAGGCGACGAGGTTGATGTTCACCGACAGCAGGATCAGCTCGATCGCCATCAGGATGACGATCAGGTTCTTCCGGTTGAGGAAGATACCCAGCACGCCGAGCGTGAACAGGATCGCCGAGACGACCAGGAAATGTTCGACCCCGATCACAATTCCACTCCCTGCCCGACGGGCTGATCGACCAGCCGCACCGCATCCTTGGAGCGGCGCGCGACCTGGCGGCCGATGTTCTGCGGCTTGACGTCCTTGCGCGGGCGATGCGTCAGCACGATTGCGCCGATCATCGCGACGAGCAGCACCAGGCCTGCACCTTCGAACACGTACAGATAGCGGGTGTAGAGCAGCGTCCCGATCGCCTCGATATTCGGCACGTCCTGCTTCACCGGCGCGATCAGCTTGTGCGAGAGATTGATCGCCCCCGCGCTATGCACGCCGATCGCGAAGATCAGCTCCGAGACCAACGCGACAGACAGCACCAGCCCGAACCAGAAATAACGCACGAACCCGGCGCGCAACTCGGTGAAATCGATGTCGAGCATCATCACGACGAAAAGGAACAGCACCGCGACCGCACCGACGTATACGATCACCAGCAGCATCGCGATGAACTCGGCGCCCGCGAGCATCATCAGCCCCGCCGCGTTGAAGAAGGCGAGGATCAGCCACAGCACCGAATGCACCGGATTGCGCGACGCGATTGTCATCACCGCCGAGCCGAGCACGACCGTGGCGAAGAGATAGAAGGCGAGCACCTGGATCATGCGGGTTGCACCTGCACTGCCAGGAATGAGGGGTGAATCATCGAACGTCCCACTGTTGCGGCGCGCTTAACGATACGGTGCATCGGCGGCAAGGTTGGCAGCGATCGCGCGCTCCCAGCGGTCACCGTTCGCGAGCAGCTTCTCTTTCTGGTAGATCAGCTCCTCGCGCGTTTCGGTCGCGAACTCGAAGTTCGGCCCCTCGACGACCGCATCCACGGGGCACGCCTCCTGGCAGAAACCGCAATAGATGCACTTGGTCATGTCGATGTCGTAGCGGGTCGTGCGCCGGCTGCCGTCCTCGCGCGGCTCGGCCTCGATCGTGATCGCCTGCGCCGGGCACACCGCCTCGCACAGCTTGCACGCGATGCAGCGCTCTTCGCCATTGGGATAGCGCCGCAGCGCATGCTCGCCGCGAAAACGAGGCGAGATCGGGTTCTTCTCGAACGGGTAGTTGATCGTTGCCTTGGGCTTGAAGAAATACCGCAAGGTCAGCCAGTGCGCCTTGATGAACTCCCACAGGGTGTAGGAGCGGATGAATTGCGCGACGCTCATGCGGGAACTCCCACCCGGACCCACATCAGCCAGCCCGAAACGAGGAAAACGAAGATCAGCGACAGCGGCAGGAATATCTTCCAGCCCAGCCGCATCAGCTGGTCGTAGCGGTAGCGCGGGACGGTCGCCTTCACCCAGCTGAAGATGAAGAAGAAGCACCACATCTTGGCGAACAGCCAGATGATACCCGGCACATAATAGAGCGGCCACCAGTCGAGCGGGGGCAGATAGCCGCCCCAGAACAGGATCGAGTTCAGCGCGCACATCAGGATGACGTTGGCGTATTCGCCGAGCCAGTAGAGCGCGAACGCCATCGACGAATATTCGGTCTGGTAACCGGCGACGAGCTCACTCTCGGCCTCGGTCAGGTCGAACGGCGCGCGCTGCGTTTCGGCGAGCGACGAGATGAAAAACACCACTGCCATCGGGAACAGCAGCGGGTTGAGGCCGAACATGTTGAAGACGCCGAGGACATGGCCCTTCTGCGCATCGACGAGGCCGCCGAGGTTGAACGTCCCCGCCCACAGCACAACCGAGATCAGCACGAAGCCGATCGAGACTTCGTAGCTCACCATCTGCGCGGCAGCGCGGATCGCCGAGTAGAAGGGATATTTCGAGTTCGACGCCCAGCCGGCAAGGATAATGCCGTAGACGCCGAGCGAGGAGGCGGCGAGAATGTAGAGCAGCCCGATGTTGATGTTCGCGAGCGCTACCCCCGCCTGGAATGGGATCACCGCCCACACGATCAGCGCGACGGTGAAAGTGATGATCGGCGCGAGCAGGAACAGCCCTTTGTTCGCCGCCGCCGGGACGATCGTCTCCTGCAGCGCGACCTTGAGGCCGTCGGCAAAGCTCTGCAGCAGGCCCCAGGGGCCGACCACGTTCGGACCGCGGCGCAGCGCCATCGCCGCCCAGATCTTGCGATCGGCGTAGATGATCATCGCCACCGCCAGCATCAGCGGCAGCGCGATGACGAGGATATCGATCACCGTGGCGACGAACCACGCCGCTTCGAACGGCAGGCCGAGATAGGTGAACCAGGAAGTCATTCGGCGCTATCCATAATAAGCCCAGAGCACCACCGCACCGATGAGCAGCGCGACGAAAGCAAGGATGACGAGCTGGACCCGCCACGGAAGGAACTCGAACAACAGATCTGTGACGAACGAGAACATGATCCGATCACTCCGCCGCCTCCGCGAACGTCTCACCGTGCAACAGCTCAGCCGAGCAGCGCTGCATCGTCGGCGACGCGCGGCAGATCATGTTGGTCAGGTAGAAGTCCTTGACCGGATAGGTCACGCCGCCCGAAGCCTTGGCCGACAAGCGCGGTGCCTTCCATGGGAAAGTCACCAGCCCCTCGTTCGCCAGTCCCGGCGTGTCGTTCGCCATCTCGGCGCGCAGCTGGTCGAAGCTGTCGAATGGCAGCATGTGGCCGAGCCGCTCGGACAGTGCGCGGAAGATCGTCCAGTCCTCGCGCGCGTCGCCCGGTGCGAACACCGCGCGGTCGCCGCGCTGCACGCGGCCCTCCAGGTTGACATAAGTGCCCGGCTTCTCGGCATAGGCCGCGCCCGGCAGCACGACATCGGCATTGTGTGCGCCGGCATCGCCGTGATGGCCGACATAGACCTTTAAACTCTGCTCGAACTTCGAAAAATCGACTTCGTCGGCACCGAGGAAGAACACCAGCTTCGGTGCGGCGGCGACCAGATCGGCGATCCCGCCTTTCTGCGCATAGCCGAGCATCAGCCCGCCCATCCGCGAGGCGGCGAGATGGATCACACCGAACCCGTTCCAGCCGTCGCGGACGAAATTGCCCGACTTGGCGAGCGCCAGCGCGGCGCCATGCGCCTTCTGCAGCGCGCCGGGTCCGAGGATCAGCAGCGGCTTCCGGGCATTGTCGAGTGCCTGCGCGGCGCGCTCGGGGAGCCCCGACAGCAGCCCGAGATCATCTCCCAACCAATCGACCTTGTAGGTCATATCGACTTCGGGGCCGATCGCGAAGACCTTCGCCCCCTTCTTGATCGCTTTCCGGACGCGCGTGTTGATCAGCGGCGCTTCCCAGCGCAGGTTCGAGCCGACCAGCAGGATCGCATCCGCGTCCTCAACTGCTGCGATCGTCGGGTTGAACGCGACTGCCGAAAGGCTCGACACGTCATAGTCCATGCCCGTCTGTCGCCCTTCGAGCAGCTCCGAGCCCATTGCCTTGAGCAGCGCCTTGGCGGCGTACATCGTCTCGCAGTCGACCAGGTCGCCGGCCACCGCCGCGACGCTCGATCCCGCATTCACTGCGGCGATCGCTTCGAACGCAGCGTCCCAGCTCGCTTCGACCAGCTTGCCGCCCTTGCGAATAAACGGCCGGTCGAGCCGACGGCGGACCAGCGCGTCGACATGATAGCGCGTCTTGTCGTGCGCCCATTCCTCGTTGACGTCCTCGTTGATGCGCGGAAGCACGCGCATCACCTGGCGGCCGCGGCTGTCGAGGCGGATGTTGGTGCCGACCGCGTCCATCACGTCGATCGCGAGCGTCTTCTTGAGCTCCCACGAGCGATATTCGAACGCCACCGGCTTGTGCGTCAGCGCGCCGACCGGACAGAGATCGACCGCATTGCCCGACAGCTCGCTCTTGAACGCGTGCTCGAGATAGGTGGTGATCTGCATGTTCTCGCCGCGACCGACCGCGCCGATTTCCTCGACTCCGGCGACTTCCTCGCCGAAGCGCACACAGCGCGTGCACTGGATGCAGCGCGTCATCACCGTCTTGATGATCGGCCCCATGTACTTCTCGGTGACCGCGCGCTTGTTCTCGGTGTAGCGACTGCTGCCGCGACCATAGGCGATCGTCTCGTCCTGCAGGTCGCATTCGCCGCCCTGGTCGCAGATCGGGCAATCGAGCGGGTGGTTGATCAGCAGGAACTCGAGCACGCCTTCGCGCGCCGTCTTGACCATCGGCGAGGCGGTGAAGATCTCCTGATTGTCGGCAGCCGGCAGCGCGCAGCTCGCCTGCGGCTTGGGCGGCCCCGGCTTCACTTCGACCAGGCACATCCGGCAGTTGCCGGCGATCGACAGCCGCTCGTGATAGCAGAAGCGCGGAATCTCCTTGCCCGCGGCCTCGCACGCCTGGAGCACGGTGGCGCCCTGCGGCACCTCGACTTCGATTCCGTCTACTTTAAGCTTGGGCATCGTTGCTTCTCATTCGCCGGCAGGCTTGCAATCTAAGGGTTTTCCGTCCGCGCCGCGCGGGCACACGAACGCCGCATCGGAAGTCGGCTGGTCGGGCTTGATCTCCGCCGGCCGCATCTTGGCCAGCTTCTTCTTCAGAGAATTCAGGTTGATTCCCTTCGGCATCGCATCCGCGCAGGGCGTTGCCGCCTTCATGTACAGCGTGAACGTCTGCCCGCCGTCTGCGCTGTCGACGAACGTGGCTGTCGACGTGGCGCTCTTTTCCCACATGCAGGCGGCAAGCTGCTCATCGGAAATGCCGCCAAACGCCGGCGCCGCGAACATCAGCGCGGTCACGATTCCAGTCGCTATCACTCGGCGGCCTCCTGCAGCGGCTCCGGGTTCTTGCGCGCGGAGATGCGGCGTTCGAGTTCGGGGCGGAAATGGCGGATCAGACCCTGGATCGGCCATGCCGCGGCGTCGCCCAGCGCACAGATGGTGTGACCTTCGACCTGCTTGGTGACCTGGAACAGCGCGTCGATTTCCTCGACTTCGGCGTCGCCGGTGCGTAGCCGTTCCATCACGCGCCACATCCAGCCGGTGCCCTCGCGGCACGGCGTGCACTGGCCGCAGCTCTCATGCTTGTAGAAATAGGAGATGCGGCTGATCGCCTTCACGATGTCGGTGGACTTGTCCATCACGATCACTGCCGCGGTGCCCAGGCCCGAACCGAGCGCACGTAGCCCGTCGAAGTCCATCGGCACGTCCATGATCTCGGCCGCCGGCACGAGCGGCACCGACGATCCGCCAGGGATGACCGCGAGCAGATTGTCCCAGCCGCCGGTGATGCCGCCGCAATGCTTGTCGATCAGCTCGCGGAATGGGATGCTCATCGTTTCCTCGACCACGCACGGCTTGTTCACATGCCCGCTGATCTGGAAGAGCTTGGTGCCCTTGTTGTTGTCGCGGCCGAACTGCGCGAACCATTCGGGGCCTCGGCGCAGGATCGTCGGCGCCACCGCGATCGATTCGACATTGTTGACCGTGGTCGGGCAACCATAGAGTCCGGCACCCGCGGGGAACGGCGGCTTGAGCCGCGGCTGGCCCTTCTTGCCTTCGAGGCTCTCGAGCATCGCGGTCTCTTCGCCGCAGATATAGGCGCCCGCGCCGCGATGGCAGAAGACGTCGAAGTCATAGCCTGATCCGCACGCATTCTTGCCGATCAGGCCCTTTTCATAGGCCTCGGCGATCGCCGCAAACAGCGTCTCGGCTTCGCGGATATATTCGCCGCGGATATAGATGTACGCGGCGCGCGCGCGCATCGCATAGCCGGCGATCAGCGCGCCTTCGATCAGCTTGTGCGGATCGTGACGGATGATCTCGCGGTCCTTGCACGAGCCCGGCTCGGATTCATCGGCGTTGATGACCAGAAAGCTCGGCCGCTCGGGCGTGGGGTTCTTGGGCATGAAGCCCCATTTGGTGCCCGTCGGGAAGCCCGCACCGCCACGCCCGCGCAGGCCCGACGCCTTGATCCTATCGATGATCGCGTCCTGGCCGAGCGCCATCAGGGCGCGCGTATTGTCCCAATCGCCACGCTTTACAGCCGCTTCCAGCCGCCACGACTGGTAGCCGTACAAATTGGTGAAGATGCGATCCTTGTCTTCGAGCATCACTTGAGTCGCTTCTTGTCGTTCAGCACGAGGTAGATGCCGACGCATGCGCCGACCACGAGCAGTGGTCCGAGCAGCGCGAAGGTCAGGCGAAGGACCCAGCCGGCGACCACGATTGCGCCGATTACGGCCAGGATGGTGACGATCGTCTTCTGGTTCATGCGACAGCTCCCCATTCGTCGCGATAGTCGTGGTTCTCGCCGACCATCGCTTGCAGGCTGGTGGGTCCGCCCTCGGGTTCGCTGGTGTGCCGCTTCGGATTCTGCGAGCCCGTCTTGGGCTGCTCGCCACGCGCCAGTGCCTCGAGGATACGCGTCGTACTATCGTAATCCAGGTCTTCGTAATTGTCGTCGTTGATCTGCACCATCGGCGCGTTCGAGCAATTGCCCATGCACTCGACTTCGGTGAGCGTGAACATGCCGTCGGCGGTCGTATGGCCTTTGTGCATGCCCTTGTTCTTGCACGCCGCGAACACCGCGTCCGAACCGCGCAGCCAGCACGGCGTCGTACCGCACACCTGGACATGGTATCGCCCGACCGGCGCCAGATTGAACATGGTGTAGAAGGTCGCGACTTCGTAGACGCGAATGTACGGCATTTGCAGTTCGCGCGCGACGAACTCGATCACCGGGATCGGCAGCCAACCCTGGGTGTTGGTCTCGGCGCCGACCTGGCGCTGCGCTAGGTCGAGGAACGGGATCGTGCACGACATCTGGCGCCCGGCCGGATAGCGCGCGAGGATTTCCTGCGCCTTCTCGGCATTATCGGGAGTCCAGGCGAAGGCGCCCCAGCGGGCGCGGGTTTCGGCTTCGTCGGGAAGTTGCGGGGCGTCGGCCATCAGTCTTGCGCTACCGGAAAATGGGTGGGTTTCATCGGATGAACTCCACGCGCGACACTTTGTCGCCCGCGAAGGAGTAGACCGACATCACTTCGAACGGCTCGGCGTCGGCGGAGCGGAACACGCGCTCGTAGAGCAGCACGGTCTCGCCGAGCACGAAGCTCTGCAGGATCTCGGCGCGGTTCTGCGGGAATTGCGCGAACATCGCGTTGAGCCCTGAGCAGACGCCTTCCCTGCCCTCGCGCAGCACCGCGCCGCGATAGGTGGCTTCGCACGCGTCCTCGGTCATCAGCGCGACATAGGCGTCGGCGTCCTGCGCGTTGTAGCGCTCAATCATCGCGTGTGCGATCGCCAAGCGCTCGTTTGCGCCGATAAGCAGCGCCTCAGTCATGAGATTTTCCCGGTATTGGCATCGGAATTGGGGCTAGAATGTCGCAGCTCGGTATTTTTTGTCGTTCGCGCGATAGCTCCAGGCCGGCCGTTCCCATACTGCCGCTCTCAAAGAACATCAGGCTATAGTTTCCGGTCAAACAGGTCCCCGAAGGCCGGTCGGGTTTTGCCGACGAACAATCGTAGCGGATGACGTGGATGTCTCCACGATCAAGTCCCCCAGCCGGTCGAATTTCGCAACCATTTAGCGCAGCAAACAAGTCCGCGGCGGAAATGTCCTTGGCCAAGTCCGAATCGTAAAGATGCTTCCCGGCCAAAATCGCAATGGCAGCGTGGTCGCGATGTGCCAGGGCGTCCTTCAGGCGCGAAAGCTCGCCCTCGCTGCCTGGACGTGCGGCCTGCAGTATCGTTGGTGCGAGCAGGCTCATTACGCAAAAGGCGAATTGAATCTTAGCCACGGGAGGTATCGCCCGTCTTTCGCCGTGTGAACATCGAAGCCAACTGCACGGCGAACGCGAGCATCCCACAGCCGACCACTACCACCATGCCGGGCAGCGCCACCCAGGCGCCGAGCGGCGGCGACACGAACATCAGCGCGAAGCCGAGCACGAGAATGCCGAACGCAATGCGCACCGGCGTGCGGAAACGGGCGAGCGGATTCACCGGTCGCACTCCCCGAACACGATATCGAGCGCGCCGAGGATCGCGGTGGTGTCGGCGAGCATGTGCCCCTTCGACATGAAGTCCATCGCCTGAAGATGACTGAACGCAGTCGGGCGGATCTTGCAGCGGTACGGCTTGTTGGTGCCGTCGCTCACCAGATAGACGCCGAACTCGCCCTTGGGGCTCTCGGTCGCGACATAGACTTCGCCTTCGGGGACGTGGAAGCCCTCGGTGTAGAGCTTGAAGTGATGGATCAGCGCTTCCATCGAATGCTTCATCTCCCCCCGCTTGGGGGGCACGACCTTACGATCGAGGCTCGCGATCGGGCCTTCGGGCATCTTCTGCAGGCATTGTTTCATGATCCGCGCCGACTGGCGGACTTCCTCGACGCGCACCATGAAGCGGTCGTAGCAGTCGCCGCGCGTGCCGACCGGCACGTCGAAATCGACTTCGGCATATTTGTCGTACGGCTGCGCCTTGCGAATGTCCCAGGGAATGCCCGATCCGCGGATCATCGGGCCCGAGAAGCCCCAGCGCAGCGCGTCCTCACGGCTTACCAGCGCGATGTCGACGTTGCGCTGCTTGAAGATGCGATTCTCGGCGACCAGGCTGATCGCGTCCTCGAACAGCCGCGGCATACGATTGTCGAGCCAGTCGGCGATGTCGGTCAGCAGCTTGAGCGGCACGTCCTGGTGCACGCCGCCCGGCCGGAAATAGGCCGCATGCATGCGCGCGCCCGACGCACGCTCGTAGAAGTTCATGCAATCCTCGCGGATCTCGAACAGCCACAGGTTCGGCGTCATCGCGCCGACGTCCATGACATGCGATCCGAGGTTGAGCATGTGGTTCGAGATGCGCGTCAGCTCGGCGAAGAACACGCGCAGCCACTGCGCCCGCGCCGGCACTTCGAGCCCGAGCAACTTCTCGATCGCGAGCACGTAACTGTGCTCCATGCACATCGGCGAGCAATAATCGAGCCGGTCGAAATAGGGCAAAGCCTGGAGATAGGTCTTGTACTCGATCAGCTTCTCGGTGCCGCGATGGAGCAGCCCGACATGCGGGTCGAGACGTTCGACGATCTCGCCGTCGAGCTCCATCACCAGGCGCAGCACGCCGTGCGCCGCCGGATGCTGCGGGCCGAAGTTGATCGTGTAATTGGCAATCGCCGTATCTCCGGGGGTTCCCCCCTCGGTCTTGCCTTCGATCTCGTCGAGATAATCGCTCACTGATTCTGTCCCTTGCCGGGCGCGACATCGGGATTGGCGGGCTTGGGGCCTGCCTCGGGGCCGGGCTTGCCGGCGCCGGTGTCCTTGGTGTCCTCGGAAGTCTTTGGCGTCGCGGTCGGAGGCGTTGCGGGCGGAGCGGGAGGCGAAGGTTGCGCCTTCTCGTCACCCGGAAGGATATAGTCGGCGCCTTCCCATGGGCTCATGAAGTCGAAGTTGCGGAAGTCCTGCGCCAGGCTGACGGGCTGATAGACCACGCGCTTGGCCTCTTCCGAATAGCGCAGTTCGACATAACCGCTCAGCGGAAAATCCTTGCGCTGGGGGTGGCCCTGGAAGCCATAGTCGGTGAGGATGCGGCGCAGATCGGTGTTGCCCTCGAACAGCACGCCGTACATGTCGTAGACTTCGCGCTCGAGCCAGCCGGCGACCGGCCAGATCCCCGTGACCGACGGGACCGGCGTGTCCTCGGCCGCGCTGACGTGCAGCCGCATGCGGTGGTTCTTCGTCAGCGACAACAGGCAGTAGACGACTTCGAACCGCTCCGGGCGCGACGGATAGTCGACGCCGGCGATCTCCATCAGCTGCTGGTACTCGGCGTCGCGGAGAAGCCCCATCGCCGCGAGCAGTTGATCGCGCGGCACGTCGAACGCGGTCTCGAGCCCGGGATGACGCACGACTCCCGGCAGCGCGAGCAGCGTGGCATAGGCGTCGTCGCCGGGATCGGCGGCATAGACGGGTGCGGGCGAGCTCATGCGGCAGGCCCCTTCCTGGGGGCACGCGCGTGCCAGATCGCGACGCCGGCGCAGATCGCCGCGAGCAGCGCGACGCCGGCAACCATTTCGACGACGCCGAGCAGGCCGGCACCCCAAATTGGTGCTGTCGCGACGATGCTCCGCCACGAGCTGGCGACCAACACAAGTTGCGGCAGATAGATCGCAGTCCCGATCGCGACCCACATCCCCAGGCTGGAGGACTTGCGCTCTTCCTCCACCGCGCGCTTGCGCATCGTGATTCCGCTCATCGTTCGATCGTCCCGACGCGGCGAATCTTCCGCTGCAGCTGCATCACGCCATAGAGCAGCGCCTCGGCCGTCGGCGGGCAGCCGGGGACGTATATGTCGACCGGCACGATGCGGTCGCAGCCGCGCACCACCGAATAGCTGTAATGATAATAGCCGCCGCCATTGGCGCAGCTGCCCATCGAGATGACGTATTTGGGCTCCGACATCTGGTCGTAGACCTTGCGCAGCGCGGGCGCCATCTTGTTGCACAAGGTGCCGGCGACAATCATCACGTCGCTCTGCCGCGGGCTCGCACGCGGCGCCGCGCCGAAGCGCTCCATGTCGTAGCGCGGCATGTTCACATGGATCATCTCGACCGCGCAGCAGGCGAGACCGAAGGTCATCCACCACAGCGAGCCGGTGCGCGCCCACTGAAACAGTTCCTCGGTCGAAGTGACCAGGAAACCCTTGTCGCCGAGTTCGACATTCATGTCGTCGAAAAAGGCGCGGTCGAGCGCCTTGTCCTCGACGGGATGCGGATCGAACGCGGGGTTGAGCTCTACTCCCAATCGAGTGCTCCCACTTTCCATGCGTAGACGAGGCCGAGCGCGAGTTCGACGATGAACAACATCATCGAGAACCAGGCGACCCAGCCGAGTTTGAAGACCGAGACGGCCCAGGGGTAAATGAACGCCGCTTCGAGATCGAAGACGATGAACAGGATGGCCACCAGGTAGAAGCGCACGTCGAACTGGCTGCGCGAATCCTCGAACGCCGGGAACCCGCATTCATATTCGGAGAGCTTCTCCGGACTGGGTTTGTACGAGCCCGTAAGGCGGCCCAGATACATCGGCCCGAACACGAATGCGCTCGACAGGAGCAGGGCAATCCCGAGGAAAATGAGGATCGGGAGATATTGCGACAGGTCTACCACGTAGGTTTCTCGCGTATGCGGAATCTGAACGGGTCCTTAGGACGATGGTTTGGGAGCGGCAAGGGCCGCGGGAGGGGAAAATCGAGGCTGCAACCGCTCGTCCCCGCCGAGGCGAGTAGGGAGACCGCGGCGTGCTGCGTGGCCGCAGCTGCAGCGGCGAATGCGCATGGCGCCGTTCACGCGGTCCCGACCGGATCCAGACGTGCGCCCAGTGGCGGTGATCGATCAGCGTTCGCTGCCCGAGATTTCGGAAATCTCGATCGCGGAAACGACCGCCTCCCCTTTTATCGGATCGAACGTCAGATCGAGCGTGCCTCCCTTCGACGTCACTTCGGCAGTGCGACGCAGCGCGATCGCCTTGCCGCCGGCCGTCGCCGAGATGTCGAGCGCCTCGACGATCGGCTTGCCGTTCGCCGCCACGCCGAATAGCCGCTCTCCCGCCCCCAACGAAGGCTCGACGAAGGTCAGCGTCACGCGGTAGCGCCCGTCGGCGAGCGGTACGCGATAGCGGAAGCGGCCTTGGCGATAGGTTGCGGCGACGGCGGAATCCGTCGTCCCCGCGATCGTGGCAGCGACCGCCGGCTTGCCATAGTCGGCCGCCTTGTCGAGCGTCCCCGCCGTGCCGCCGATGAAAAAGGCGTCGGACCCGAACCGGGCCGAGGCGGGCGCCGCGACGATGGTGCCGGCATCGATGCGGATATGCGTTGCCGCGTCGGCCGACAGTGTCCAGTCGGCGCGGTCCTCGATCACGGTACTCCCAGCGAATCGCCCGCGCGCAACCACGGCGTTCGTGCCAGGCGCGAGCGCCACGGCCTCCCAAACGCAGACGCGGTCCGGACAGTCGCTGCGAACGCCGAGCGAGCGGCCGCCGAGCGTGAGTTCGGTCGCAGGTGCGTTGCTGTACACGCGCACGTCGGTCAGGCGGTATGCGCGGTCGGCATAGCGGCGGCCGGTGACATGGACGGTAGGCGTCGTCGTCCAATTCGCCTTGTAGAAATAATATGCGTCCTTGCGGATGCGCCGATCGTAGGTGACGAGCCCCTTGGTGTTGATGTCCTGCGCGTCGCCCTCGGCGCGGATCGTCGTGGCGAAGTCGAACGCGTTCCACAGCCACGTCGCCCAAAGATAGGGCCGCGCCTTCAGCGCTTTCCACGCCTCCTCATGGATAAAGCTTTCATATTCCTCGGGCTGGTTGATCCCGCGTGAGTCGATCGGGCCGCCGCCAATGTCGTCGGTGTGGATGGTGGTCGCGCCGCCCGCACCATATTCGGTGACCGAAAGCGGTTGGCGCGGCCGCTTAGAGTGCAGTGCGTCGAGCTGTGGGCCGAGATCGTCGGCCTTGCCGAAATACCAGCCGAAATAACGGTTCGCACCGCCGAGGTCCGCGGCTTCGGCGGTCGTCGGGATTTCCACGCCCTGATCGAACAGCCGCCCCTCGCAGCAGGTGGCGAGCGCGGTCGGGCGGGTCGGGTCTTCGCGGTGCGCGAGCGTCTGAAGCATGTGCAGCAGCGGCATCGGATCGGGCGACTTGCCGTCGGGATAGCCGGTCAGGAACGCAGGGAAGGAATTGCCGAAATCGACTTCGTTCGCCAGCCCCCAGCTGACGACCGAGGCATGATTGCCGTTTTGCCGGATGAGTTCGCGCAGTTGCTGGCGCGCATTGTCGAGCAGCGCCGGGCGCGGCTCCAGTTCGCCCCGGCGCGTCCAGGCGCTAACCAGCGGAATCTCGTCCCACAGCAGCAAGCCATAGCGGTCGGCCAAATCGTGGATGGTCTGGCCATGCTGGTAATGGGTGAGACGAAGAGTGTTCACGCCCATTTCGCGGAGGATGGCCAGGTCGCCGGCGACGTCGGCCGGATCGATCGCCCAGCCCTTGCCCTCGCGATCCTGGTGATAGCCTGTGCCGTGAAGCTGGAGGTGCCGTCCGTTCAGGAACAACCCTTTGTCGGGATCGATCGCGATGGTGCGGATGCCGAAGGGTTGGCGCACTCGATCGAGCAGCCGCCCGCGTCCGTCGGCCAGATCCAGGACGAGCGTGTAGAGATAGGGATCCTCGACTCCCTGCCAGAGGTGCGGGCGTGTCACCGCAACCGCGAGCCGCACCTCCGACGTTGCACCCGCGGCCGACGATATCGCCTGACGCGCCGTCGCCACCGTCCGCCCGTGATGGTCGACAAGGCTCGCAGTCACTCGCACCGGAGCACCTTGGGCGCCGTCGTTGGTGATCCGCGCGCGAACGTCGATTCGCGCCGCCCGGGCCGACGCCGATACGGTTGTGGCATAGACACCGGGCCCACCGAAGTCCGCCAGGTCGAAATGGATTGGATCGACAATCACAAGCCGAACCGGCCGGTAGAGACCGCCATGAACGAAGAAATCGCCGTTGAGCGGCAACACGTCAGCAGTGGTCGCGCCCGGGGCCGCGGGCGCGCTATTGTCGGCTCGCACGACCAGGAGGTTGCCCGCCCCCGGCCGCAGCGCGGCGGTTGCGTCGAAGCGGAAGCGCGAAAAGCCACCGGCGTGATCGCCCAGCTTCTTGCCGTTGAGCCACACGGTGGCGACCCTGCTCGCGGCATCGAACTCCAGCCAGACGCGCTTGCCGAGCGCGTTCGCCGGGAGCGTGAAGGGAAGCCGATACCAGCCGGCCCCCTGAACCTTGTTGACGGTATCGGCACGGTTGAGGTGGCTTGAAGGATCGGAGCGGTAATAGCCAACCCGGTTCCAGCTGTGCGGTACGGCAATCGGTTGCCACGACGCGTCGTCGAAGGTCGGCGCGATCACGTCGGCCGGCGCATCGCCCGAATGGAAGCGCCAGCCCGTCGACAGGTCGGTCACGCTGCGCGCACCGATGGTCTCTGGCACGGTGGCCCCACCGGCCTGTGCAGTTGCGGGTTGTGGTGCCAGCCCTGCCAACAGCGCCGCCGCAGCGACCATGATTCCCGCACAAATCTTCATCAGCCTCTCCGTACGCACTTAGCATAGCAGGCAGTTTTTGGCCTTACCAGTCTGCGCCGTTCGGTATGACAGATGGGCGGTGACGGGTCACTTCCGACGCGTGGCTAATCGGATAGCCGCGACGTACCCCCGACCCGCCAGGGTAAGAACAGACCTTCAATATTGCGAGCGATGGCGCGATCGGCGCCCTTCCCGCCGCGGCCGCTCGGGCCATGGTGGCGCGACCTTCGGCGGCGTGTCCCAGGGGTGAAGCGCGCCGCGGACGCTGCGCACGCTTCCGTTGCGCAGCACGATCGCGACGCCGCCGGTGCGCGCCAGCACGAAGCGGTCGAGCTTGAGCCAGCGGGGGGTGCAGCCTTTGGGCAGTCCGCGTTCGCTGACCACGATATCGGCAGAATTGCAAAGCTCGACCAGCGCGTTCCACGGCAGCGGGAACCCGCTGCGCGTCGCCAGGATGCGCCAGCTGCGGTTTCCCGCGCGGCGCTCGACCAGGCATATATCGGCGTTGCACCGCGCCTCGGGCAAATCGTCGAGCGCACCGAGCTCACCCTCGACGCCGGCGTTCTCGCCGAGCATCGCACGCACATAATCGCCCGCGCGGTCACGCAGGATCGCCATCCCGCCGTCGGGCGTGCGCAAGGCGAGATGGCGGCCGTCGCCGGTGACTAGCAGGTCGGGGGCCGGCGTCAGCAACGCCCAAACCGCTCCCGCCGCGAACGGCAATGCGCCGAGCCAGCGCCAGCGGGTGCGCCACAGCCCGATCCACAATCCGCCGACGATCATCAATGCGAACGCGCCCGTGGGCATCGCCGGAAGCGACGCGTTCGCGCCCGGCATCGCGGCGGTCCAGCGCGCGATCGCGATCAGCAGCGCGAGCGACTTGCCGACGAGCCACCACAAGGGCGCCCCGGCCCCGAACGTGTCGAACAGCAACGCAAGCGCTTCGAGCGGCATCGCGACGAAGGTGGTGAGCGGAATCGCGACGATGTTGGCGAGCGCGCCGTACACGCCAGCCTTGTGGAAATGATAGAGCGCGATCGGCATCAGCGCGAATTCGACCACCGTGCCGGTGAACAGCAGCGACGCGCCGGAACGCGCGATCTTGCGCCCCCATCCCTCTTCCTGGCGCGCGAACCAGCCGCGCACACGCGGATGCTCGTGCAGCGCCACGATTGCAGTCACCGCGACGAAAGTCAGCTGGAAGCTCGGCCCGACCAGTGATTCCGGCCATAGCAGCAGTACGACGAACGCGCCTGTGGCGACCAGCCGCAGCGTCATCGCCTCGCGTCCCAGGCTCAGCGCAAGCAGGATCAGCAGCGCGGCGATGCACGCGCGGACAGTCGGCACCTGTCCGCCGGTCAGCCAGGTGTAGAATACTGCCGCCACTGCCCCCGCCGCCGCGGCGACGATCGGAAGCCGCACGCGCAGCGCCAGCGTAGGAAACAGCGCGAGCAATCGGAGCACCAGGAACATCGTCGCGCCAGTGACGGCGGTGATATTGAGCCCGCTCACCGAAAGCAGATGCGCGAGCCCTGCCCGGCGCATCGCCTCGGCATCCTCGTCGCTGATCGCGCCTTCGTCGCCGGTCACCAGCGCCGTGGCGATACCGCCGGCACTGCCCGCCAGCTGCGCCTGGATGTGCGCATTGAGCGCGCGGCGCAGATCCGCCGACGCCGAGTGCGCGGGTTTGAGCACTTCGACCGGTGCGAAGGCCTTGCCGGTGGCCCCGAGCTGCTGGAACCAGGCGACTTCGGCGAAATCATAGGCCCCGGGCACCGCGGGAGGTGCCGGCGGCATCAGCCGTGCGCCGAACCGCAGCCGCGCGCCGGGGGACAGCCCGTCCGGCGCGTCGGGCGTAGCGATGTTCACTCGGATGCGCGGCGGCAACCCTAGCGCGGCCGCATCGGGAACGCGCAGCCAAACTCGCACCATTTCGCGCGCGGGCAGCATGTCGACGCGCTCGACATCGCCGGTGAAGGTCACCACCGCCGGCCGCGCCAGTACCGGTGCGGCGACACGCTCCGCGCGCCACCAGGCCAGCGCGCACCCCAGCGCCATCGCCAGCCCGGCCACGGCGAGCGCACGCATGAGCCGACCGCCGTCGCTCGCCGCGAGCGCGCCGAGCCCGAGCGCCGCGCTCGCGAGCAGGAACGCGACCCACTGCGCGCGATCGGGAAGCGCGAACCAGGCGGCGATCCCCAGGCCGAGCGCTACGGGAAGCCACAATATCAGCTGGTCGCGTTCCGCTTCGAGCCAGCGCTCGGCGCCGCCGCGCATCCGAGCGACCGCACCGTCTCGACCGTTGCGGGTTATGCGTTTACGCCCTAGGGGCTGCCCGGCTGTAGTGGCCATCGATTATCAACTCTGGGAGCATGCGCGGTTGAGCGCAACTGAAACAGCCGCTGGCGCCATCGTTACGCGTTTTGCCCCGTCGCCGACCGGATTCCTCCATATCGGCGGCGCGCGCACGGCGCTGTTCAACCTGTTGTTCGCACGCCATCACGGCGGCAAGTTCCTGTTGCGCATCGAGGACACCGATCGCGTGCGGTCGACGCAGGCGGCGATCGACGTGATCCTCGACGGCATGCGCTGGCTCGGGCTCGACTGGGACGGCGACCCAGTTTTCCAATTCGCGCGCGCCGACCGCCACGCCGAAGTCGCACGGGCAATGGTCGACGCAGGCGCCGCCTATCGCTGCTACATGACGCAGGACGAGATCGCGGCGATGCGCGCCGAAGCGGAGGCGGCAAAGAAGCCGCTCCGCATCCGCTCGCCGTGGCGCGACCGCACGCCCGACGACGTGAACGCGCCGCACGTGATCCGGCTCAAGGCACCGACCGAAGGCGCCGTGACGCTCCACGACCGCGTCCAGGGCGAAGTTACCGTCCAGAACAGCGAACTCGACGACCTGATCCTGCTCCGCTCGGACGGCACGCCGACCTATATGCTCGCGGTGGTGGTCGACGATCACGACATGGGCGTGACGCACGTGATCCGCGGCGACGATCATCTCAACAATGCCTTCCGCCAGCTCCCGATCTACCGCGCGATGGCGTGGCCCGAACCGGTCTATGCGCATGTCCCGCTGATCCACGGCGCCGACGGCGCCAAGCTCTCCAAGCGCCACGGCGCGATGAGTGTCGACGATTATCGCGACGAGCTCGGCATCCTGCCCGAGGCGATGGTCAACTATCTGCTCCGGCTTGGCTGGGGGCATGGCGACGACGAGATCATCAGCCGCGAACAGGCGATCGAATGGTTCGACATCGACGATGTCGGCAAGGGACCGTCGCGCTTCGACCTCAAGAAGCTCGAGAACCTCAACGGTCATTATATCCGTGCCGCGGACGACGACCGGCTCGCTGCGCTGGTCGCCGATCACATGGGTGATATCTCCGAGTCGCAGCGTGATCTTCTGCGCCGCAGCATGCCCGCGCTTAAGCCGCGCGCGGCCAATCTCCTGGAGTTGCGGGATGGAGCTAGCTTCCTGTTTCGCACCCGCCCACTGGAAATGGACGCAGACGCACAAGCTCTGCTAGAGGGCGAAGCGCGGGGGCTGCTCGGCCGCGTCCACGCCGCACTGTCCACGCTTGGCGATTGGGAGGTCGCAGGGCTCGAAGCCGCGGTGCGCGTGGTGGCCGAGACGGCGGGAGTGAAGCTCGGAGCGGTTGCCCAGCCGCTTCGCGCGGCGCTTACGGGCCGGCGCACCTCGCCGGGCATCTTCGACGTCCTGGCGCTGCTGGGACGCGACGAAAGCCTCGGCCGGATTGCCGATCAAATGACTCTCCCCGCCTAGGGGATTGAAAGGACAGAGAATGAGCGAAGCGGAAAGGCCGGCCATCACGATCGGCGACAAGAGCTACAAGGTGTTGTCGGGTTCGGTGGGCCCGGACGTCGTCGACATCCGCAAGCTCTACGGCAATACCGGCATGTTTACCTATGATCCGGGTTTCACGTCGACTGCGAGCTGCGAATCCGGGCTCACCTATATCGACGGCGACGAAGGCGTGCTGCTGCACCGCGGCTATCCGATCGGCCAGCTCGCCGAGCATTCGAGCTTCATGGAAGTCTCGTATCTGCTGCTGAACGGCGAGCTGCCGTCGCAAGCCGAATATGACAAGTTCGTCTACACGATCACGCGCCACACCATGCTCCACGAGCAGCTCGCGACCTTCTATCGCGGTTTCCGGCGCGACGCGCACCCGATGGCGATCATGTGCGGCGTGGTCGGCGCGCTTTCCGCCTTCTACCATGATTCGACCGACATCCACGACCCGATGCAGCGGCGCATCGCCAGCCATCGGCTGATCGCCAAGATGCCGACGATCGCGGCGATGGCGTACAAATACAGCGTCGGTCAGCCGTTTATCTATCCGAAGAACGAGCTCAGCTACACCGGCAATTTCCTGCGCATGACGTTTGGCGTGCCTGCCGAGGAATATGTCGTGAACCCGGTCGTCGAACGCGCGCTCGACCGCATCTTCATCCTCCATGCCGACCATGAGCAGAACGCCTCGACGTCGACCGTGCGGCTCGCCGGCTCGTCGGGCGCGAATCCATTCGCCTGCATCGCGGCGGGCATCGCCTGTCTGTGGGGCCCGGCGCACGGTGGCGCCAACGAAGCCGCGCTCGAGATGCTCCATGAGATCGGCACGCCCGACAAGATCCCGCACTATATCGCGCGCGCCAAGGACAAGAACGATCCGTTCCGCCTGATGGGCTTCGGCCACCGCGTCTACAAAAACTACGACCCGCGCGCGACCGTGATGCAGGCGACGGTTCGCGAAGTGTTCGAAGCGCTCAAGGTCAGTGATCCGGTGTTCGACGTTGCGCTCCAGCTCGAGGAAATGGCGCTAAAAGACGACTATTTCATCGAGAAGAAGCTGTTCCCGAACGTAGACTTCTATTCGGGCGTGATCCTCTCGGCGATCGGTTTCCCGACGACGATGTTCACTGCACTGTTCGCGCTCGCCCGCACCGTCGGCTGGGTCGCGCAGTGGAACGAGATGATCTCGGATCCCGAACAGAAGATCGGGCGGCCGCGCCAGCTTTACACCGGGCCGGTCCAGCGCGATTATGTTCCGCTCGACAAGCGCTGAGGCTCTTCTGGCTGCAGCGCGCAGGGGAAACCAATGCGACGCAGCGTCCTGACACTCCTGGGCATCCTTGGTATCCTGCTTGGGGGGCTGTGGATGCTCCAGGGTCTGGGCATCGTCAAATGGCCGGCGTCGAGCTTCATGGTCTCGCAGAAGATCTGGGCGATTCGCGGCGGCGCGCTGCTGCTCGGCTCGGTGGTGCTCGTCGCGGCGATGCGGGCGATCCCGGGCAGGCCGGCGGGCAGGCGTTGATCGGCCTTCCGGCTTGATCGAGCGGCTGAGCCCGGCGGCTATCCGCCTGATGGCGATCGGTGCGATCCTCTTCCTGTTCGGCGCACCTATCGGGGTTCTGCTATGGCTGACGGCGGTTCCCGGCATTTCCTTTGCCGGCCCCCTGCCCCCATTGACTCTGGCCGAAGCGCAGACCGCGCAGCGACTGCGCGACCATGTCGTCGCGATCGCCAGTATTCCGCACAATATCACCCATCCCGCCGCGCTCGAACGGAGCGCCCGCACGATCGAGCGCGAACTGGTCGGCCTTGGCTATGCCGTGCGCCGCCAGGCCTTCAGTGTCGATCGGCATATCGTTCGCAACCTCGACGTGACGATCGAGCCGGCGCGCGCCGACGCGCCGACGTTGGTGATCGGTGCGCATTACGACAGCGCCTACGACGCGCCTGGCGCTAACGACAATGGCACGGGTGCCGCTGCCGTGCTCGAACTCGCACGCGCGCTTCGCGATCTGCGCGGCAAAGCGGCGATGCGAATCCGACTGGCGCTGTTCGTCAACGAAGAGCCGCCGTATTTCCAGAACCCCGGCATGGGCAGTCTGGTCTATGCCCAGCACCTGGTCGCATCCGGCGAGAAGGTCGCGGCGATGTTCTCGCTCGAGACGCTCGGCTATTATTCGGACCAGCCGGGGAGCCAGCGCTATCCGGCACCCCTCAACCTGCTCTATCCGGACACCGGCAATTTCGTGGCGTTCGTCGGCATGACCGGCTCGCGACCGCTCGTCCGCAAGAGCGTGGCGCTATTCCGCGCGCTCGCGCGGTTCCCGAGCCAAGGCGGCAGCGCGCCAGGCTGGGTCTCCGGAATCGACTGGTCCGATCATTGGTCGTTCGCGCAGTTCGGCGTGCCGGCGGTGATGGTTACGGATACCGCCCCATTCCGATATGGCTATTACCACACGCGGCAGGACACGCCGGACCGGGTGGATTACACGCGCCTGGCGCGAGTGGTGTCGGGACTGGCGGCGATGATCCGGGACTGGCGCCCCTAAAGACCCATCCCGTAACTGGGTGACAGACCAGCACGCGAAGCCGCGTGCTGGAGAGAGTTAAGCGTCGCCATCAATGTCAGTGGTTCGACAGGGGATATTGTAAACCCGTGGTGCTCATAAAAGCGACGGGCATCCTCCGAAATCGCGTGAACCAGCACCGCGCGAATGCCGAGGTTTTCCGCGGCGGAGATGATCCGCAGGACCGCGTCTTGCAGAAGATCGCGACCAAGCTTGCGTCCCTGCCATTGTTGGTCGACCGCCAGACGTGCCAATATTGCAATCGGTACGGGGTCGGGCATGTTTCGGCGGATGCGACCCGGGGCGATGCGGTGCGTGACCGAGCCCACGGTTAGTGCGTAATAACCGACGACGCGCTTGTTCTTGGCGACGACGAATGTCCGCGATGCGCCGCCGGCTTCGTTCATCAGCGCGCGCCGCTTGAGCCATGCGTCCAGTTCGGCATTACCCGATTGAAACGCATCTAGCTGGAACGAGCCGTCGATCGGCCGAGTGCCGAGTGCCTTGGAATCGCCGGACGGCACCGAAATCAGATATCCCAGTCGGGTTCGCGATCGAGTAGCGATCTCAGGCGCGGACTATCGACTGGCGTCGCATCCAGCTGACGGTTGAATTCCAACCATTGCGTGTCGTTCAGTATGAATAGGCGCCGATCTGCGAGCGTCTCCTCTGCCGCCGCCAACCCATGTTCCAGCAGAAATTCGCTGACGCTCTTGTGCCGCGCCGCGGCAGCCTGTTCGAGCAGATTCTTAGCAACGGCCGACAAGCGGATGTCGAGGCGTGCAGATTTGCCTTGCGTTTCCGGTTGCATGACGGTTCCTAATCTCAGACGGCATTATCATCCGTACGTTGTACGGTCAACAAATTGCGATGAAGATGTGTGATTGCAACCGCCGCCGGCAATCTGTCACCGCGCAAGGCTCGAGACTATGCCCGCAAGGGTCCGACGAGCAGCACACCTCGGGCCGCGACCATTACGTTTCCGACAAAGTCCGCGAAGAGTCCTTCAACGGCAGCATGAAGATGAACCGCGCCCCCATTCCTGGCGCGCTGTCGACAGTGATGTCGCCACCCATCGCGCGCGCCAGCCGGCGGGCGATGTACAGGCCGAGTCCGCTGCCGCCCGGTTCGGTCGCGTCGACGCGACCGAACTTTTCGAAGATGCGCTCCTGGTCTTCCGCCGCGATGCCCTTGCCCTGGTCGGCGACGATCACACAGCCCATGCCTGCCTCGCGTTCGAGCCGGATCCAAACCTGCGCGCCGCGTGGCGAGTAGCGCACGGCATTGCCGATCAGATTGACGAGCACTTGCAGCGTGCGGCGGAACTCGCCCTGAACGAGAGTCGGCTCGTCGCCGAAGGGCCGGTCGATCCGCACCTCGGCTTGCGCGGCGCGCACGGAGAGCAGGCCGGCTGCGCGACGCGAAACGTCGGCGAGGTCGACGATTTCCCGCGCCACGGCGAAATCGGGACGCTCGATCGCCTGCAAGTCGACGAGGTCGTCGATCAGCCCGAGCAGATGCCGGCCGGCGTTGGCGATGTCGCTGGCATATTCGGCATAGTCCGCCTTGAGCGGACCTTCGGTCTGCGCGCTGATCGAATCGGCGTTGGCGATGATCTTGCCGAGCGGAATGCGAAGCGCCTTGTCGAGCCTCTCGCTGAACGAATCGGGGAATCCGCCGAACGGCGCCTGCGGTACCGGGGCGTCGACCTGCGGCTCGGCTGGCGGTACGTCGATCATCTCCGCCGCGCCGGTGAAGCCCGCGAATCGGCCTGTCGCATCGGTGCGCGGAGTCGCCGACAGGCGGACCGTACGGCCGGTGCCGCGCAGCACGGCCTTTTGGCCGTCGAACCGTGCCTGTGCGGCGACCGCGCCGAGAATCGGCAGTGCGCCGCTTTCGTCCTCGGCAAGCGCGAACAGGCGAGTCAGCGGCTGGCCGAGCATCGCGCTCGACTCGAAGCCGTAGCGCACGCCCGCCTCGATCGACAGGAAGGTGATGCGCAACGCCGCGTCGCTCTCCCACAACCAATCGGCAGCGGAGCGGAAGAAGTCGGTGTCGCGGTCCGAATCGCTCGCGGCCGGGCGCCAGGCCGGGCGCTGGCTCCAGCCGCTGACTTCGAGCCGCACGCCGCCATCCTCGGGTTCGGCGCGCACCCACAGCTCGACATCCTCGTCGCCATCGGCGGCGATCACGTTGCGCGAGATCGCGATGCCCAGCCGCAGCGCGAGCCGCGCAAGCATCGCCACCTGCGGCACTGCGAGCGGCGCGCCGATCGCGCCACCGGCGCGCATGTTGAGCTCGTTGAGCCGCGACTCGGCTTCGACCAGCCGGCCGTGCGCGTCGACGCGTCCTATCACCAGCGGGAAGCCAGGATCGATCACGTTCACTGGTGGATCCCCGTGCGTTCGAGCACGAGGAGCGCCGCGCGATAGTCTGCCGGCAGCCTGAGCGGCGCGAGCGCGGCGCGTGCCTCGTTCGGCGTGATCGCCGCGATCGCTTCGAGCTGGTCGACGAAAGTTTCGAGATCGCGCCGCGCATCGGCCTGGCACAGCGCATAACCGAGCTGTGCGATGGAATCGCGCTCGAGCCCCAGCGCGCGCAGCACCAGCCACATCCGCTCGGGATCGCGCGCGAGCACGATTCCGCGGATCGCGGCGTAGCCGAGCCCGAGCGCATGCGCGATCAGCGCGACGAACAGCCCGATGCGGCGGTCGCCCAATGCCTCGATCAGCAGCGCCGGCAACTCATTTGGTTGCGCGTCGACTGCCATTGCCAGGCGCATCGCGGCCGCTTCGGGCCGGTCGGCTTCGTCATAGGCAGTGAGGCTGCGCTGCGCGGCTTCGCACAAGGCGCGGTCGAGCGCGTCGAGCGCTTCGTAATCGGCGAGGCTCTCGCGAAGCGCCGCGGCGACCCACCACAACAGCCGGTGGTGTAGATCGGCCGGCAGGTCGGTGCGCGCGAGCAGCCCGGCGCCGGACAAATCGCGCCGCTGGCTTTCAGCGATCAACACCGACATCGCGCTCGCCGCGACGACGCGATCGGCATGCTGGACGAAACGATTGATCAGGCTCGGACGATCTGGGCTGTCCGAGCCGTGCATCGGCAAGGACTGGGCGAGCAGCTCCTGGCCGATCCGGCCCAGCAGCTCGGCCATCATCTCCGAATCGCGCAGCAGCCCCGACTGGCGCAACCTTGGCAGCACCGATTCGCCCTGCGCCAGCGCCTGCGCCAGCCGAGCCTCGCCGCGCGTCGCGAGCAGCCGCGCCCCATGTTCGCGCAATTCGGCTTCGATGGTCGCGACCAGCGCGCGGACGAGATCACCGAGCGCTGCCCGCGTCCGTTCGTCGAGCCTGGCATCGGCGGGAAGGAAGAAATCCGCGGTCGCAATTTCGAGCGCGCGCTGGACATGCACGTCCGTCGCCGCTGCGCGAGCGAGCAGCGTACTGCTGGCGCCGAAAGGTGCGCCGTCAACTGTGTCGACGGTGTGGTCCGTCATGACCCTCGTCTAGGGGAAGTGTCGTTAAGGCCAGACTAAGCTTTTTCGCGAAGCGCCTCAACCGCACCTGTTAGGGTGCAGAAACCATATAATGAGACAAGTGCAAGCCCGGCGGTGAGGAAACCGCCGAGCGCGAACGGGCTGAGCAGCAGCAAATAAGTCGCCGGACTGCCCCACCATCGGCGTGGCTTGCGCGTGGCGCGCTCGCCGAGGACCGCGACCAGGACCGCGACGACAGCAAGTAGCAATGGCGTATCCGTTCCGGTCGCCACTCGCTCGATCCAGCCAGGAAGCAGCAGCCCGGCTGCCATCGTCACGGCGATCAGCCCTTCGTCGACCTCGGCGCGCCGGCCTTCGCCCCGCAGCGACGCGAGCGACGACGCGCTCGCGAACAGCGCCGCCGCCGCCACGGCAAGGACCGATCCCACGCCAAGATAGCGGAACCAGTCGGCAGCGAACCCCAGACCGGCCAGAACGACTCCGCCCAGTTCGAGCGTCCAGCCGCCGATCCCGCGTTCGATCAATTGCGGCAACAACGACCGCGCGGCGCTCGCATACACCCAACGGTCGGCCCAGTTCGCGCGGCGCGCCGCGAGAGAGGCGATCACCGTGCTGCTGCGCGCGATCAGCGCCTCGGCATTGCGCTCGATCGCATGGCCGCCGTTCTCCCAGCTCGGGTGCAGCACCAACTGCTCCGCGCCGGCCTGCGCCGCGACTCGCAACAGCAGCGACTGGAAATCATAATCGCGCGGCATGCGCGCGACTTCGCCCAGCGCGTGTGCGGGTATGCGCGCGACGCCCGCCCAGAAGACATGTGCATCGATGCGCTCGAGCGCCGCCGGCGAATCGCCGTCCCGCGTCACCAGCAGTGCCGCGCCGCCTTCGGCCGCAAGTTTCTCGATTACCGGCTCTGCCGTCACGAGCCCGTCGGCCAGCGCGATCACCGTCGCCTCGGGGTGGATCTGCTGCGTCGCTTCCTGCGCACTTCGCACCACATCGATCGGCACGCCGCGCTTGCCGGCCCGATTGACCGCGCCGAGCAGTGCGGGCGTCACACGGGCCACCGCCACCACGATCTGCCCGACCCCCGCGGCAATCAGCAGCCGCGCCTGATATTCGAGCAAGGTCATCCCGCCGAACGGCAGCGTCGCCGCGAGCGTGTCGGGCCGGTCGTCGGCCTCTTCGGTCGCGAATAACAGCCCCGCCAGCATCTGGGCCTGTTAGGCGGTCAGGAGCCGGGCTGCAAATGAACCCGCCGCGGCAGGACAAGCAGGACCGCGTTCAGTAGAGGAGGAATGGCATGCGCTCCTGCAGCCATCGTGACTCGTCGGGCATCGTCGCAACATCAAGGTCCGTCGGTTCCGCGCCTGCATCATCGACCCACTCGCGCAAACCCGGACCGCCGTTGATCACATCGATCGCGAGCTTGTCGAAGACATATTCGTACGGGAAGTCGCGCCACAGCGCGAATTCGGGATAGAGCGTGCGCACCGCCTTGAACCCGAGCGCCTGCAGCCGCCACGGCCGGAACGCCTGATGATCGTAGACCGTCCCTTCGGCATGGATGAACACGCCCGAGCAGAGCTTGCCGGCATGTTTGTGGAACGTCGGCTGGAACCAGATGTCGCGCAAGGTGCAGCCATGGAGCCATGCCGGTGCGGCTGCACGCATCCACGCGATCACCTCACGCGCGACAATGTCGGGCGCGCCGAACAGTTCGAGCGGGCGTGTCGTCCCACGGCCTTCGGACAACATCGTGCCTTCGAGCATCACCGTGCCGGCGTAGGCGCGCGCCATGTTGACGTTGGCGGCGTTGGGACTCGGGTTGATCCAAACGCGATCGACCGGCCAACCGAAGCCGGCGCCCTCGGGCTCCCAGCCCTCCATCGCGATCACGCGATAGTCGACGTCGAGCTTGAAGTGATCGACGAACCAATGCCCCATCTCGCCTAGCGTCATGCCGTGGCGCATCGGCATCGGCCCCGCGCCGACGAAGCTTTCCCAGCCGGGCAGCAGCGTCAGCCCTTCGACGGGGCGCCCGGCCGGATTGGGGCGATCGAGCACCCACACCGACTTTCCGTGCGCAGCAGCAGCTTCGAGCACGTAGAGCAAGGTGGTCACGAAGGTGTAGATGCGGCAGCCGACGTCCTGCAGGTCGACGAGCATCACATCGAATGTGCCCATCGACTGCCCGCTCGGCCGGCGCACTTCGCCGTAGAGGCTGAACACCGGCATGCCGTAGGTCGGATCGGTGAAGTCGGGCGACTCCATCATATTGTCCTGCAGATCGCCGCGTACGCCGTGCTGCGGGCCGAATACCGCTGAGACATGGAGTCCCGCCGCGACCAATGCGTCGAGCGAATGCGTGAGGTCCGCCGTCACCGAAGCAGGATGCGCAAGCAGCGCGATGCGCTTGCCGGCGAGCGGCTTGCGGAGTTCCGGATCGGCGAGCAGCCGATCGATGCCGAAGTTCATGCGCGCTTGGATGCCGGGAGTTCGAGCGCAAAGCAATCGGGATGGTGGAAGTCGGGCTTGCCCGGCGCGTGCCGCAGCGCCCAATAGGATTTTCCGCCCTTCTTGTCCTCGAGGACGGCGCAGAGGCCGAGTTTCCACGGCGCCGGCATTGGCAATGCGTCGAGGTCGAACTCGACTCCGACCGACAGCAGACCGGGCTTGTCAGTAATCGCCACGACCGGCTCGGGCTCGCGCAGATAGGCGATTCCAGTCCGATAGCTGTCGAAATGATAGCCGTTCCACTGATACGACGGCGCCATGTTGAACTCGCAATAGGGCTCGCCGTCACGGTTGCGGAAAAAGGCTTCGAAGCAGGTATGCTCCCACAGCCCATTGACGCGCGCGGGCTTACCGATGGGCGGGATTTGCAGCTCGGTGAGGTCACCTTTGATCACATACCAAAGCAGCAGGACGCCAGGCTGGCGCGCGATCTCGACATGCACCTCATGGGCGGGCCGTGGGAGCCCGGGAAAGGGTAGCAGCCTGATCGTCGTGACTTGCACTCGCCCCCTCCGTTCGTGCCGTTTTCCTCGCCCCGTACCGCCTCGAACAGGCCCAAGATCGCCTGCTCCGCTGCATTTTTCCACCTGTTTTCGAGCGGAACAGGAAAGTGATTTTTCAGCACACAAGTAGCTGTTTTATAGAAGGTTTCTTCGCCGACTCCGTCGCGCTTCCGTGAAAATCTCCTGCTATCGTCCGGTTTTGGCCAAATTTTCCCTGTTATGGCGGTAAACCCGCCGCCTATTTCGCCGGTTCGACTTTGAGCAATGCGCCGGCGGCCTCGTCAGTCAGCAGATAGATGTTCCCGTCGGGGCCTTGGCGAATATCGCGAAAGCGCTGCTTCAGCTCGGTCAGGAAACGCTCCTGCTCGCCTTCGGGCTTGCCATCGGCACCGAATGCCTGGCGCATTACCGAACGCGACATCGTCGCCATCAGCAATTGCCCCTTCCACTGCGGGAATTTGTCGCCGCTGTAGAATAGCAGATTGCCCGGATTGATCGACGGCACCCAGGCGAGCACGGCATCCTGATAGCCGGCGACGTCCTTGTGGCCCAGCTTGACGGGCGCATTGTTGTAATGGTTTCCCTGGGTCATCAGGAACCAGCCATAGTTCTTGCCCTTCTCGATCAGATTGACTTCGTCGCCACCGCGCGGGCCGAACTCGCTTTCCCACAGCGCGCCGGTCACAGGATGGATGGCGAGCCCGAGCGGGTTACGATGGCCGACGCTCCAGATCTCGGGAAGATAGTCGCCCTTGCCAACGAACGGATTGTCCCTGGGAATCGAGCCGTCGTCCCTGATCCGCAGGATCTTGCCGATATCGGTGCCGGGGACCTGTGCCATTTCGCCAAAGTTGCGGTCGCCCGAAGTGAAATAGAGATAGCCCTTGCGATCGAATACCAGCCGCGAGCCATAGCTGCCGCCGGACGGCCCCTGGCCGCAGCAGCGCACCGGCTGGGGTGGGGCACCATACCAGGCGTCGGCGACGAAGATATCCTTTACGTCCTTGAGCGTGCCGGACCCGTCCCAGCGCGCGCGCATCACTGCGACGGTCGAGTTCGCCTTGGGCTCGCCCTTGCTGTAGGTCATGTAGATCCAGTGGTTCCTGGCGAATTGCGGATGCGGCGCGATGTCGAGCAGGCCGCCCAGCCCCTCGGCCAGGATCGGCGGCAATCCTTCCACCGGCTTGGGATCGAGCACGCCCTTGCGGATCACGCGAACCCGGCCGGGGCGCTCGGTGACGAGCATCGTCCCGTCAGGCAGGAAGGCGAGTGCCCAAGGTGTCACCAGGTCTCTGGCGACGACGCTGACATGGATCTTGCCGGTGCGAGTATCGAGGTCCCACGGGCCATCCCCCAGCTTCGCGACCGGCTGCGGCACGAATTGCCCCGCAGCGGCCGGACGGCCGGTGCCGCCGGGCGCTGCTGGCGGCGCGTTCTGCGCCGATGCCACCCCCACCATCGCTGCCAGTACCACGAGGACCCCCGACAGCATCGTTCGCTTCATATGCCTCCCCGTTTCCGCCGACGGCCGCTTGTTTCGCGCCCTGCCCTTGCGCGAAGTCCTACGACCATAGCGTGCGCATCACAATTGGCATCTCCTCGTTGGGGATGACGTGCGACCGGACAGCGGCTATGCGCCCGGGCGCCATGACTCACTTCCAGTCCGAACTGCTCTGCGAACTCTCGTCGCGCGGCTATGTCCACCAGATCACCGATCCAGAAGGGCTCGACGCGCTCGCCTGCAAGCAAGTGGTCCCGATCTACGTCGGGTTCGACGCAACCGCGTCGTCGCTCCACGTCGGGAACCTCGTGTCAGTGATGCTACTGCGCCGTATCCAGCAGACCGGGCACAAGCCGATCGTGGTGATGGGGGGCGGCACCACCAAGGTCGGCGACCCCTCGGGCAAGGACGAGGTGCGCAAGCTGCTCGACGAGGTCGGCATCAACGCCAACATCGCTGCGATCCGCCGCATTTTCGAGCGCTTCCTGACCTTCGGCGACGGTCCGACCGATGCGATCATGGTCAACAATGCCGACTGGCTCGACA
>Ga0068859_100000814_pt1 | contig 31733 bp, 24 predicted proteins | sample KBSSwiS22_FD_66585 | JGI IMG/M metagenome (GOLD analysis project Ga0068859, IMG submission 66585) | Switchgrass rhizosphere microbial communities from Kellogg Biological Station, Michigan, USA - KBS Switchgrass S2-2 | ecosystem: Host-associated > Plants > Roots > Rhizosphere > Soil ...
CTACCGAGAAACACCGGCGCCCCTCCTCGCCCGCCAGCACGGGGTCCCGAACCGATGCCGCCCAGCTGCCAGCGACCTCAGGGATCTGGACCGCCCCCGGCAGAGGTCGGACTCCCGAGTGCGCAAACCTCGCGGGCTGGCCTCGCGGACTGGCCCATCAGCCGATCGCCGCTCCCCCACTGCGCGCCACTGTACCCCACTGCTCCCCACCTAACACCCCCGCGACACCCCGAGGAGCCTTCTCCGTCCCCGCCGAAACCCCAGGAGACGGTCGCTTTCGGCCGGAGCCGGCGGTCGAGGCCGCCGGCCGAGCGACACCGGCCGGGGACCTGCCCCGCCACCACCGCCCGCGCCTCTCCCGGGGGCGCCGCGCCAAGCCGGCGAAGGCCACTCCAAAAGCCGCTTCAAAGACCGTTCCTCGGTCCTCCGCCCCCACTCAGACACACTTCTGGAGAGGTCGCGCCGCGTGGTGTTGAGACAGTCGTGGCACCGGGGTGACAACCACATGACGAGATCGTGACGCGGGACGCGCCGCGCACCGGCCGAGCCGTCCGCGCTAAGGCGCTACGACCGATCGCGAAACGGCGCGGAATTCCGCCCCGCGCGTGGGCGTCAAGGCCCCTGGGACAACGAGATCGGCTGGTGAGATGTCACACTCGGGCGAGGACAGCTCCCATCGGGGGCCGCATCCGCTGATCCCGGAGGGGGGCCCACGTGGCGACGGAGCCCGGAGTGCTGCACTGGCGTGATCCCGCCGGCGACGTCGGCCAGCTGACCGACGTCGCCGAGCGCGTCATGCGTTCGGTCGACGCGGTCATCGACGGCAAGCCGGAAGCGGTCCGGACCGCGCTCGTCGTGCTGTTCGCGGAGGGCCACCTGCTCATCGAGGACGTGCCGGGCGTCGGCAAGACGATGCTGGCGAAGGCGCTGGCGCGTTCGATCGACGCCCGGGTCCGCCGGATCCAGTTCACCCCCGACCTGTTGCCGGGCGATGTCACCGGCGTGAGCGTCTACAACCAGGGCACCCGGGACTTCGAGTTCCGGCCGGGACCGGTCTTCGCGAACATCGTCGTCGGTGACGAGATCAACCGGGCCGAGCCGAAGGCCCAGTCGGCGCTGCTCGAGTGCATGGAGGAGCACCAGGTCACCGTCGACGGGGTGACCTACCGGCTCGAGGCGCCCTTCATGGTGATCGCGACCCAGAACCCCGTGGAGATGGAGGGCACCCGGCCGCTGCCGGAGGCGCAGCGCGACCGGTTCACCGCCCGGATCTCGATGGGATACCCGTCACCGGCCGCCGAGTTCGCCATGCTCGACAACCACGGGACCGCCGACCCGCTCAGCGACGTCGTCCCGGTGACCTCCGCCGCCGAGATCGTCCGGATGATCTCACTGGTCCGCACAGTGCACGTCTCCGACGAGGTGCGCCAGTACATCGTCGAGCTGGTCGGCGCCACCCGCCGCCACCCCGAGGTCGCGCTCGGCGCGTCCCCGCGCGCGGCCCTGCACCTGATCCGGACCGCCCGGGCGGCCGCCGCCCTGGACCGGCGGGCATTCGTGCTGCCCGACGACGTGCAGGCGCTGCTGGTGCCGGTCATCGCCCACCGCCTCCTGCTGCACCCGGAGGTGGCGCTGTCGGGTGAGCCCGTCGTCGACATCACCGCCCGGCTGCTGACGGACATCATCGCGCGCACCCCGCTGCCGCGGCCCGGCTCGGCTCCCCGGCCGCAGCAGCGCCGCGGCCACTGACGGGGCGGCGGTGCGCGACCTGGCGGCCGCTCTGCGCGGCCTGACCGTCCGTGGACGCTCCTTCCTGGCCGCCGGCGCGGCCTGCGCCGTGTCGGCGTTCGTCCTCGGTGAGCAGGACCTGCTGCGGGTGGCCCTGCTGCTGATGCTGCTTCCGGCGTCGGCCGCCGTGTTCGTCTCACGGACCAGGTACCGGCTCGCCTGCACCCGCCGGGTCGAGCCGCCCCGGGTCAGCGCCGGCGAGTCCGCCCTGGTGCGCGTCCGGCTGGAGAACATGTCGCGGCTGCCGTCGTCGGTGCTGCTCGTCGAGGACTCGCTGCCGCCGGGGCTCGCCGCGCCCGCCCGGTTCGTCGTGGACCGCATCGAGCCCGGCGGCAGCCGGGACCTGTCGTACGAGCTCCACGTCGGGCTGCGCGGCCGCTACCAGCTCGGGCCGATGTCGATCCGGCTCGCCGACCCGTTCGGGTTCTGCGAGCTGACCCGGGCGTTCCGCAGCCGGGACGAGCTGGTGGTGACCCCCCGGACCGAGCGGCTGCCCGCCGGGCGGTCGCTGCCGTACGCTGCCGCGTCGGTGCTGCGCCGCTCGGCGCGCAGCGGTGAGGACGAGGCGACTACTCGGCCCTACCGATCGGGTGATGACCTGCGCCGCGTGCACTGGCGCACCACCGCCAGGACCGGCGAGTTGATGGTGCGCCGCGAGGACGCGCCGCGCCTCGGCGGGGCGACCATCCTGCTCGACGACCGCCTCGAATCCTGGGGCGAGCGCGCCGGCCTGGGATCCCCGTTCGAGTGGGCGGTCAGCGCCACCGGCTCGATCGGCGCGCATCTGGCACGTAGCGGCTACGGAGTGCGGCTGGTCACTCACCGGGGGCTGGCCGCCACGGCCCCGGCCGGCAACGCCACCCCGCTCCTGGAGGAGCTCGCGACGATCTCCCAAGTGCCGTCGGTCGATCCCCGGGCGGCCTTCGCGGCGGTCCGGGCCGGTGACAGCGGCATGCTGGTGCTCGTCCTCGGCGAGACATCGCCCGATGCCGCGCGCCGCCTCGCCGCGATGCGTCCCCGGTCCGCCCCCGGCATCGCCGTGCTCGTCGAGCATTCGCGCCGGCAGACGAGCTCGTCCGGTTGGCAGGGCGCCGTGCGCGGCCCCGCCGAGCTGGCCGGTTGCGAGCAGGCGCTGACCAGCGCCGGCTGGCGGGTGCTGGTGGCCAACCCGGACACCCGGCTCGGCGAGCAGTGGCTGCGGGTCGCCCGGCCAGTGGCCCGCTACACCGCGGCGGTGCCGGCGACTGTCACCGGCGCGGCCGTCGTCCCCGACGCGAGAAGCGGCCCGGAGGTGTCCCCGTGACCCGCGCCGCCGCATCCGCCCACTCGACAGGCGCCCACTCGGCGGCCGGGCACCCCCGCCCCCCCGACCGCGCGAGCATCCCCGCGACAGCCCGCCGGCGCACGGCCGGCCAGGCGGCGCCGACGGCCACCGGCGCGCTCGCGTCGCTGCTGTGCGCGAGCTCGCTGCGCCCACTGTTCGAGGGTTTCTCCTGGTGGTTCGGCCCGGTTCTGCTCGCGACTGTCGTCGTCGTCGGGATCGCGGCGCTGGGCCGCCGGCTGGGGCTCGCCCCGTCGGCGACCGTCGCGGCCAGCCTCGTCGGGCTGTTGCTGACGCTCACCGTGATGTCCGCGCACTCGGAGGCATGGCTGGGCTTCGTCCCGAACGGCTCGAGCCTGGCCCACCTCGCGGACCTGATCTCCGCCGGCCGCCAGGACATGTCCCGGCTGGCCGCGCCGGTGCCCAGCCGGCCGGGCCTGGTCGTGCTGACGGTCATCGGCACCGCGCTTGTCGCGATCACCGTCGACCTGCTCGTGGTGACGGCCGGGCGCCCGACCCTCGCCGGGCTGCCGCTACTCGGCCTGTTCGCGGTGCCGGCCGCGGTGCTCCCGCACGGCGTCGGTCCCGGACCCTTCACCCTCGGCGTCCTCGGCTTCCTCGCCCTGCTGCTCCTCGACGGGCGGACGGTCGTGCGCCGGTGGGGCCAGGTGGTGACGGGCCGCGGCCACGGCCACACCCAGCTGTGGCTCGGCGGGCTCGCGGGCCGGGTGGCCGTTGGGGCGTTGCTCATCGCCGTGCTCGCGCCGCTGGCCGCGCCGTCGCTGGACGGCCACGGCCTCGTCGACCGCGGCCACACCGCGGGCGCCGGTGCCGGCCCCGCCGGATCGAAGACCACGGTGCAGTGGCCGATGGTGACCTTGCACGACCGGCTGCACCTCAACCAGCGACAGCCACTGCTGACTGTCCGGTCCAGCGACATGTCCGGCTCGCTGCGGCTGCGCACCGTGGCGCTCGAGGACTACGACGCGGCGCACCAGTCCTTCAACCTCCGGGAGCTCAACGGCAACCCCAGGGACCCGGTCTCGTCGAGTGGCCTGCCCGGCCCGCCGGCCGGTGTGAACACGAGCGCGGTGACCGCGACCATCTCGATCGAACCAGGCTATGACGAGGACTTTCTGCCGGTGCCGTGGATTCCCACGTCAGTCGACGGCCTGGACTCGAACTGGCTGCTCGACAAGGCAAGTCAGACGATCTTCAACCCCAAGGGCTCGGCCGCCGGCGCGACCTACACGGTAACCGCGGCCGCCCCGCTACCCACCCGCGCGCAGGAGGTCGAAACGGGGCCGACTCCGTCGGACTTCGCGTATGACACCAAGGTGCCAGCGAGCCTCAGCCCGAGGATCCGCGAGCTGGCCCGCTCGCTCACCAGCGGGAGGACGAGCGACTTCGACAAGGTCCGGGCCATCCAGGACTACTTCCACGGAGGCACGTTCCACTACGACCTGAACGGTGCGCCGACCGGCCAGGACGCCCTCGACGAGTTCCTCTTCGACACCAGGACCGGCTACTGCGAGCAGTTCGCCTCCGCGATGACGTTGCTCGTCCGCGAGCTCGGCGTCCCCGCCCGAGTCGCCGTCGGCTTCATCGACGGCGAGCGGCAGGCGGACGGAAGCCTGTTGATCCGCGGCGCCGACGCGCACGCGTGGCCGGAGGTCTGGTTCCCTGGCACCGGCTGGATCCCCTTCGAACCGACACCGCGGACCGACGGAGCGCCGATCCCGTCATATGCCGGCGGCTCCAGCCAGTCGAGCGCCACGCCGGACACGGTCGACGCCCAGACCCCGGCGGCGTCCGACCCCGCAGACGCCCCGGCGTCCGACTCCAGCCCGGGCACCGATCCAGGAGGCCCGGCCGACTCCGGGGCAGGCCTCCCCGGCCACTCGCTGACCGATCTCGCGCAGACGCTGCAAGGGGCGCATCCGTCCGCGCCGCAGCTGAGCGTCCGCACGTCCAACCCGGACGCGCTGCGCGGCGTGTTCCTGCGTGAGACGGCACTGGACACCTTCAACGGCTCGACCGGGTTCACCGAACAGCCGCTGCCCGCGAACGGCGACCCACCGCTGGCCAGCGGCCTGACCGGCCCGCCGGTGGGGATGGCGACCACCAAAGTGACGGCGACGGTCTCCGTCCATCCGGACTTCCACGAGACCGAGCTGCCCGTGTTCGGGGTGCCCACCTCGGTGCGCGGTCTGGAGGGCTCCTGGCAGGTCCACGCCTCGACGGGCACCATCTACGCCGACCCGGGCACGACAGCCGCCGGCGCGATCTACACCGTCGAGGCGGCGATTCCGGATCCCACTCCGGCCCAGCTCAACGGCACCGGACCGGCACCGGCGGCGCTGCGGCCCGACCTGGCGCTGCCCGCCGACCTCGACCCGCGGATCGGCCAGCAGGCCCTGCGGGTCACCGCCGGCGCCGCCACCGACTACGCGAAGGCCACGGCGCTGGTGAGCTACCTCACCTCGGCGCCCTTCACCTATGACCTGGACGCCGCGCCCGGGGCAGTCGGCAGCCTGCTGTTCGACACCCATGCAGGCTTCTGCAACCACTACGCGACGGCGATGGCGGTCCTAGCCAGGACGCTGCACATACCAGCCCGGGTCGCGGAGGGCTACGAGTTCACCGCCGCGGTGCCGCAGGCTGATGGCTCGCTGCTGTACAAGGCGGGCGACCGGCACGCGTGGACGGAGATCTGGCTTCCCGACGCGGGCTGGGTGCCGTTCAACCCGACCCCGGCGGGCAGCGTCGACGTCGGGACGAACACCTGGAAGCCGGACCCGGGGCAGAAGCAGACCGAGACCGGGCTGCCGAGCGGCGCGGCGGCGGGCCAGCACGGCCTCATGCGGGTCCTGCTGTGGGTCGTGGTCGCGCTGGCCGGGCTCGCGCTGCTCGTCTCACCGGCCCTCGCGCGGGTCATCCTGCGGCGGCGCCGCCTGCGCGGCCCGGCGCGACCGGCGGCGCAGTCCGCCGAGACGGCGGCGACCGCCGCCGAACTGAGAACCCGGGTCAGGGCCGGGTGGGCCGAACTCCTGGACGTGGCGACGGATCTCGGCATTCCCCTGCGGCCCAGTGACTCGCCGCGGATGGTCAGCGCGCGTCTGGAAAGTTACCTGTCGGCCGGCCCCCAGCCGCCGCCCGAACGGCTGCTCGCGGCACGGGAGGCGCTCGCCCGGCTGGCGTCGGTCGAGGAGCGGGTCCGGTACGCCCCGGCGGGCACATCACTCGGCGCCGCCGCGGACACCGTCGCCGCTGATGTGCGGACCGCCGCGGAGGCGTTGCTGTCCGTCGCGCCACGCAGCCGCCGGGTGGTCGCCCAGATGGCCCCGCCGTCTGTGCTGCGCAGGGTAACCCGATCGGGCGCCTACGGCGCGGCCGAACGGGCCTGGCGGCGCCGCCCGGCCCGGCCGGCGCCACCCGCGCCGACCGAGGCCGGCGCCGAGCCGAACGAGCCCGCCGCGCGTTCCTGACCCGGCCGGCCTGCGCCCGGGCGGGGCCGTCCTCGGGCCGAGGCGACGACACAGGCCCGTGGGCTGGGCCAACGGGCCGGCGTCATGGACGATGGTGGTGGCGCCGCGAGCGTCCGTCTCCTTCGGGCGGCCGTGAGGAATGGGCTCGCAGCCCGGGTAAAGGGCTGGTACCGAGGATGGGCGGTTGTCCCCCGCACCCGTGCGCGGATGCCTATCCTTGGTTAGGTTCGTCCTACCGGGTTGGGGTTCCGAGGTCGGGTACTGGTCGAGTCGGCACTGGTTCGAGGCGCTACTGGGTCTTCGAGGCGCTACTGGGCGAGTTTCCGAATCGGGCTCCGGGGGTCGGAGTTCCGGGGTCGTTGTGCCGGGATCGAGGGAGGAGTACGTCGATGCCGCTCTCGGAGAACGAGCAGCGTCTGCTCGAACAGATTGAGCGCGCTCTCGTCGAGGACGACCCGAAGTTCGCGAGCGCTGTCCGCTCGACCAATCCGCGGACCTACCTGGCCCGCCGGATTCGCCGCAATGCGGTACTGTTCGTGCTCGGCCTCGCCATGCTCGTCGTCGGCGTCGTTCTCAGCCAGCTGCCCGCGCTCACCGTCACTCTCGGCATCCTCGGCTTCGCGATCATGCTGACCGCCGCGCTGCGCGGAGCGGCCGACCTGCGCCGGCTCAGCAACCGCGGCACCGACTCCCGCCGCGGCGCCGGCCCCGCCCGGCGGCGCACCCGCGCCACCCTCATGGAGCGGTTCGAGGAGCGGTGGCGCCGCCGTTGGGAGGGCTGAACGGGTCACCGCCGTCGGGGCGGCTGGCCCAGGCCGGATCTTGCGGGCCTGGGCGGCCCCCGCCTGGCGCGGGTGCTCGTCTGCCCGGCGCTTCGGGCCAGACTTCCGCCGGCCGGTCGGTCACGGTTCGGCCGCCGCGCACCTGGCCATAACGTGCAGCTGGGCGGCGAGATCCCGGTAGGGCGGACGGGAGCAGACGGCCTCTTCCAGCGCGGCGAGCCGTTCGGCCCAGCCGGCGACCGGCTCCCGGTCGTCCCCGGCGCCGGCCGGCGGCGGCAGCGCGAGATCGGTGAAGACCCGGACACCGTGCACCGCGAGGACCTCGGCACCGGCCGCGCGCACCAGGCCGATCACGTCCGTGGTATCGAACCAGTGGGAGGCTTCCGCTCCCGCCGGGTCCGGGCCGGACCCCGCCGGCCGGCCCGGCGCCGCCAGGAGCCGAGCCGCCTCGTCGAACCGCCCGGCCACGGCCCCGGCCAGCACAGCGCCCGCCCGGCCCCGCACGAGCAGGCTCAGCCAGCCGCCGGGCCGCAACACCCGCAGCGCGACGGCGAGCGCCCCAGCGGGGTCGTCGATCCGGTCGAGGACGGCATGGCAGAGCAGCAGGTCGGCACCGCCGTCCGCGAGTTCCTGGCCGAGGACAGCGGGCAGCTCCGTGAGGTCGCCCTGCCGGCCGGTCACCCGAGCCGCGACGCCCGCGTCGGCCGCCCGACGGGCGAGCGCGGCGAGAGCGTCCTGACTCGGGTCGACGACCGTGACGCGGTGCCCGCGCTCGGCCAGCGGCACGGCGAACCCGCCACTGCCGCCCCCCGCGTCGATGATGCGCAGCCCGCGGCCCGCCCGACCGGTGGCCGCGAGGATGTCCGTGAGCGCCCGCCACACGGCGGCGTGCCTGGGGTCAGCCCGTTCGGCACCCCGGTACCCGGCCGCCGCGCGCCGGTCCGCCGGATCCGGCGGGCGCGCGGGGCCTCCCGGAAGGTTCGCCGGCCGCGCCGCCGAGCCGGCCGTCATCGGCTGGGCAAGGAGAACCCGATGACTACGCCCACAACCAGACCCCCCATGGACACACCGGCGACCGCCACCATCCATCGAGACATCGAAGTTCCCTACGTTCGGTAACCAAGGCACCCTCAAAGATAACCGATGGTAACCGAGCGAGGCTGTTCCGATAGCGGACCGCCATGCGGCCCCGGGTCGTCGCGACTCGCGCCCGCCGGGATGAGGCCGTCCCGATGCCCGGCCGGTGGGCGATCCGCCGCCCGGCCTCACCGGAAGTCCCGGGAACGGCGAGCCACGGCCAGCGGGAGGCGCTCGATCCGTTCGGCGATCACGTTCACCACGCCGTCGGCCTTCTCCAGCCGGCCGCGAACGATCAAAGCCGGCGCGGACGTGGCGACCGCGCGGTGGCGGACCCAGACCCCCCGTGAGCAGATCACGTTCACCAGGCCCGTCTCGTCCTCCAGGTTGAGGAACGTCGTCCCGCCGGCGGTCGCCGGGCGCTGCCGATGGGTGACGACCCCGGCGACGGCCACCCGCCGGTCGGTCGCGAGCCCGGCCAGCCGGGCGGCGACCACCACCCCGAGCGCGTCGAGCCGGTCGCGGACGAACTCGGTCGGGTAGCGGCCGGGGGTGATCCCAGTAGTCCACAGGTCGGCGACGATCTCCTCCGCGCCGGACATCCCGGGCAGGTGGGCCGCGACCGCCCCCGGGTCAGCGCCCAGGGTCGTCCCCTCCAGCCGGTCGGGCCTCGCCTGGGCGGCGGCGCCGGCCACCCACAGCGCCTACCTGCGGGCGAGTCCCAGGCAGCCGAACGCCCCCGCGGTGGCCAGCGCCTCCAGTTGGGCGGCGCTCAGGCCGGTACGGCGCGCCAGGTCGGCCATGTCCCGGTACGGGCCGCCGCCGGCGCGCGCCGCGACGATCTTCTCTGCGTTCGCGGCGCCGATGAGCCGCACCCCCGCCAGGCCCAGCCGGACGGCCGGGTGCCGTTCGGCCGTCGGACCGGCGTCCGCCACCCAGTCCGCGCCCGCCGCCGGCCCCGCTTCGGCCGGCCCCGTCGCCGCCGGCGGCACGTCCTGGAGGGTGGCCTCGGCGCCGGAGACGTTCAGGTCGGGGCCGTGCACGGTTACGCCGTGCCGGCGGGCGTCGGCGACGAGGCTCTGCGGGGAGTAGAAGCCCATCGGCTGGGCGTTGAGCAGCGCCGCGCAGAACGCCGCCGGGTAGTACAGCTTGATCCACGCGCTGGCGTAGACGAGGAACGCGAAGCTGACCGAGTGGCTTTCCGGGAAGCCGAAGTTCGCGAACGCGGCGAGCTTCGTGTACAGCTCGTCAGCCGCCTCCCCGAGGATCCCGTTGGCTGCCATGCCCGCGTAGAACCGCTCGCGCAGCCGGTCGATCCGTTCGGTGGCCCGCTTGGCGCCCATCGCCCGGCGCAGCTGATCGGCCTCGGCGGCGGTGAACCCGGCGACATCGATCGCCATCTGCATGAGCTGCTCCTGGAAGAGCGGCACCCCCAGGGTCTTGGCCAGCGAACGGCTCAGCAGCGGGTGCGGGTAGGTGACCTCCTCGGCGCCGTCCCGCCGCCGGATGTAGGGGTGCACCGAGCCGCCCTGGATCGGGCCCGGCCGGATCAGCGCCACCTCGACGACCAGGTCGTAGAACCGGCGGGGCCGCAGCCGGGGCAGGGTGGCCATCTGGGCGCGGCTCTCCACCTGGAAGACCCCGACCGAGTCGGCGGCGCAGAGCATGTCGTAGACGGCCGGGTCCTCCGGCGGGATCTCCCCCAGGTCCAGGTGACGGCCGTGGTGGTCCCGGATCAGGGCGAACGCCAGATGCAGCGCGCCGAGCATCCCGAGGCCGAGCAGGTCGAACTTGACCAGCCCCGCGGCGGCACAGTCGTCCTTGTCCCACTGGATGACGGTCCGCCCCGGCATCCGCGCCCACTCCACCGGCACCACCTCGGCCACCGGCCGGTCACAGATCACCATCCCGCCCGAGTGAATGCCCAGGTGGCGCGGGAACCCGAGCAACTGCCCGGCAAGCTCCACCACCTCGTCCGGGACTGTGTTGCTTGGGTTCGCTCCGTCCTGGCGCCGGGGTTCCTGCCGGATCGGCGCCGTCGCCGCCGCCGTGGCTGTCGTCTTTATCACGGTTGTCGCGGTTGCCGGGGTCGGCAGGGGGGACCAGCGGTCGAGGCCGGTGGACCAGGCGTCCTGTTGGCCGGGGGAGAAACCGAGGGCGCGGGCGACGTCGCGCACCGCCGAGCGGGGCCGGTAGCTGATGACGTTGGCGACCTGCGCGGCCCGGTCCCGGCCGTAGCGGCCGTAGACATACTGGATGACCTCCTCACGGCGGCCGGACTCGATGTCCAGGTCGATGTCCGGCGGGCCGTCCCGCTCGGGGGCGAGGAAACGCTCGAACAGCAGGCCGAAGGAGACCGCGTCGACGCCGGTGATGCCCAGCGCGTAGCAGACCGCCGAGTTCGCCGCCGAGCCGCGGCCCTGGCAGAGGATGTCCTCCCTGCGGCAGAACTCGACGATGTCGTGGACGATCAGGAAGTAGCCGGGGAAGCCGAGCGACTCGATCAGGGTGAGCTCGTGGGCGAGCTGGTCGTAGGCGCCGGCGACCCGCTCCCGTACCGGCGGCCCGTACCGGCGGGCCGCGCCCTGCATCGTCAGCAGCCGCAGCCAGCTGGCCTCGGTGTGACCGGGCGGCACCGGGAAGTCCGGCAGCTTCGGGGCGACCAGCCGCAGGTCGAAGGCGCACTCGGAGCCGACCCGCGCCGCCGCCTCGACGACGCCCGGGTAGCGGGCGAACCGGTCGGTCATCTCGGCGCCAGAGCGCAGGTGCGCCGCGCCGGCCGGCGGCAGGTGGCCGTCCATCTCGTCGAGCGAGCTGCGGGCCCTGATCGCGGCCATCACCGCGGCGAGCCGACTGGCCGACGGCGTCGCGTAGTGGACGTTGTTGGTGGCGACGCAGGTCAGTCCCGCGTCCTGGGCAAGGCCGAACAGGGCGTCGTTGCGGTCCGAGTCGAGCGGGTGGGCGTGATCCCACAACTCGACGGCGACGTTGTCCCGGCCGAACCGGCCGACCAGGCCGTCCAGGGCGGCGCGGGCGGCCTCGGCCCCGCCGCTGGCCAGCGCGGCGGGCACCGGACCCTTGCGGCAGCCGGTGAGGATCTGCCAGTGCCCGTCGCCGGCCGCGCCGGCGAGCGCGTCCAGGCTGGTCAGCGGGCGGCCCTTCTCCCCGCCGGCCAGGTGAGCGTCGGACACCGCGCGCGACAGCCGTCGGTACCCCTCCGGGGTACGAGCCAACACGAGCAGGTGGTCGCCGGCCGGATCGGGCACCCCGGGGCGCGCGGCCGGCGCCACACCGCCCAGGCCCTGCCCCGGATGGGTCCGGTCCGCTCCTGGCCCTTGATGAGTCAGAGAGATCTCCGCGCCGTAGAGGGTGGGCAGGCCGACCTCGCCGGCCGCCTCCGCGAACCGGACCACCCCGTACATTCCGTCGTGGTCGGTGAGCGCGAGCGCCGACAGCCCGAGCCGGACGGCCTCCTCGACCAGCTCTTCAGGCTGGCTGGCCCCGTCGAGGAAGCTGAACGATGAGTGGCAGTGCAGCTCCGCGTACGGCGCGGCCGCTCCCGCGGCGCGGGCCGCGGCGGCCAGCTCGGGGGACGGCCGGTACGGCTCCCGGTGCCGCGTCCACGCGGGAGCGTCCCCGCCGTCCCCCTCCGGCTCTCCGTGCCTGTCACCAGGCCGGGCCGGCCGCCCCGACATCCGCCGCTCCAGCTCCGCCCACGAAACCGCCGGATTCCACCAGCTCACCGCGCCAGGCCTCCCCACAACCCCAAACCACCGAGCCTTTTCCCGCTCGCCTTCCCTCCCGTCAGCGCACTGGGCTCACCCGTAGGACGCCTCCCACCACCACTGGCCGCCCTCGACGAACAGCAGGCGGGCGTCGCCGTCCTCGGTGGTCAGCTGGAAGCGCGCGCGGCGGCGGCCGGCCGGCTCCCACCAGCGCTCGTCGGCCGGCCACGGGCCGGCCCAGCCGGTCACCCGGACCGGTGGGTGACCGTCGAGAGACAGCCAGGCGGGCGCGCCGGTGGCCACCGTCCGGCCACTGACGACGACGGGCACGCCGGCCGCGTCCAACAGCTCGGCCGGGCGTGGCTCGGTAAGCACGGTGGCCGGAGCGGGCGTGGGCAGCCGGCCGGGCCAGGGAGCGGCGGCCCTGCCCGCCTCGGCCGCGTCGCGCGGCCCGCGCGGCTCGCCCCACGGCACCAGCCGGATCGCCGCCGCCGGATCGCGCCCGCCCCGCACCTCGGCGGTGAGCACCGCGTCCGGGCCGAGCAGCCCCTGGACCCGGTCGAGCGCACGGCGCACCCGGCCGTCGGCCGCGCCCGGCTCCCCCCACAGCCCCCGCTGGCGGCCGTCGGCGGACAGCAGGGCCTCGGGGGTCACCCGGATCCGGGTGACCCCCGCCGTCGGCGACTCCGCCGAGCGGGGAGCGGACAGCCAGCCGTCGAGCTGCCAGCGGATCCGGTCGGTGATCGCGGCGGCGGTCAACGGGCCGTCGTGTCGCCAGACCCGGCGCAGCCGCTCCCCGTTCTCGGTCTCGGCCTCGATCGCGACCCTGGCGCAGGCCAGGCCCACGGCCAGCAGCTTCGCGTGGCAGTCCTCGGCGAGCCGGCGGGCGGTGAAGACGACCGCCTCGACGGTGTCGGCCGGCGGGTCCAGCTCGGTGCCGACGGCGAGGTCCGGGGGGCTGATCCGCGGCTCGGGCAGCCGCTCGTCGTCGCCGCGGGCCAACCGGTGGGCAAGCGCCCCGTCCGGGCCGAACCGGTCGAGCACCTGGGCGGCGGGCAGCGCCGCGAACGCGCCCAGGGTGGGCAGCCCCAGCCGGCGCAGCAGCCCGGCGAGTTCGGGCCGGTCGACCAGCTCCACCGGCAGCCCGGCGAGGAAGCCGGCGCTGGCTCCGGCCGGCACCGTCTCGCCGAGCCGGCCGGCCAGTCCCGCGGTGAACGGCCCGTCGGCGATGCCGATCCGGCAGTTTTCCGTCACGGCGGACACCGCGCCGCGCACCTGGGCGACGACGAGGGCCTCGGCGCCGAAGTAGCGGGCCGCGCCACGCACCGCCACCAGGCAGTCGCCCGGCCGGGTTACCTCGATGCCGGGCACGACGGTCTCGACGGCGGCCACCACCGGCTCGAACGCCCGGGCGTCCCGATCAGGATCGGCGGACAGCAGCCGCAGCTCGGGGCAGCGCCCCTGGGCGTCGCGCCGGCGCAGCCCCGGCGACACCCCGGCGGCTCGGGCCGCGGCGGTCACCGCCACGACGCGGTTCGCCTCGACAACGGCGGCGGGTACACCCGGCCCCATCCCGGCGGCCGTAGTCGGCCAATCCGGGCAGTGCACGGCCAGCATCCGCACGGGCATGACTACGCGGCCCCCTCGACGACGCGCGGCCCAGGCGCGCCTGGGGACTGGTCATCCCGCCGCGGGCTGGCGGAGCCGTCCGGGTCGGCGACAGCGGCGCCCGAACCCTCGGCATGGTCCAGGCCGGCGGCGCTGCCCTGAAAGGCAGCGCTGCCCCAAAAAGCCGCGCTGTCAGCCGGGATGGCTGGAGCGGTGCCGGCGACGGTGAGCCAGCCGTGGCGGGCGCGGGTGGCCGCCCCCCGGCCGGACACCCGGACCAGCAGCCGGGCACTGCGCAGGTGGCCGTGCCCCTGGCCGAGGCCGTGGAAGGACCGTTCCGTCGCGGCGATACGCAGGTCCGCGCCCTCCCAGCCGTCGCCGACCGGGAGCAGCACGCAGCCGCGCTCGCGGGCCCGGGCCGCGAGCCGCCGGGCCGGGCCGGCCGTCTTCTCCCCCGCCGGCGGGCGGACCGCCACGACGTCCAGGGCGTCGATCAGTGCCGCGGTGACCGCGGGCCAGCGCGGGCCCGGCTCAGGCACCAGGATCAGCCGCTCCAGCGCGATCCCCGCCTCGGCCGCGGCGAGCAGGCCGAGCGCCGGGCAGCCGACCACCGCGCACCAGGCCCCGGCGCGGGACGGTTCGGCGAGCAGGGTCAGCAGCAGCGCGGCCGACCCCTCGACGGCCACCGTCGTTCCCCGTGCCAGCGCCTGCCGGGGCAGCAGCCCGGCCAGCGCCGCCGGCACCGGCAGCAGCCGGTCCAGGTCACCGTGGCCCAGTGGGTCGGGGCGCCCCTCGTGCCCGGCCTCCCGCGACTCCCGTAGCTCCCGCAGGTCCCGCAACGCGGTCAGTACGGCGTCCTGGCGACCGAGTGAGGAAGAGCCTCGCCGGCCGGCGTCACGTGCGCCGGGAAAGCCACCGGGACGGCGGCCGGCCGCCTCGGGTGAGCCGGACGGCTGTCCCGGTGGCCAGGCATCGCGAGCCGTGGGGAACCCACCGGCGGGGTGGCGCGCGGGGCTGTCTACCCCGCTGTTCTCGGGGCACTGTCCGCGTAGGGCGAGCTCGGCGGCCGCGCCGGTCGGACCCGCAGCGGTCAGCGCGGCCCGCCCGCCCACGGGCTGGCGCGCGTCCGGGGGGACGCGCGTGTGAACCGGGCGCACAGCTACTCCGTCCCGGAGCGGGCCACCGCCGGCGCCGCCCCGCTGAGCGTCGGCTGGGACGGCAGACCGAGGACCTCCTCGACCACCCCGAGGAAGATCTCCACCTGCCGGACGAGGTCGTCGGCCTCGCGGGCGGAGACGACCGACAGCCCCGCCTCCGCGGCGGCCCGCCGCGGTGCGCCCGCGGCGAAGAAGTCGGCCCACTCGCCGAGCTCCGGGGTGACCTGGGCCAGCAGCCGCCAGGCGCTCACCGGCCGGCCACGCCGCCCCGGCCGAGGCCGGGCTCGGTCGGCGAGCACCGCGGCGGCCACCCGCAGCGCGGCCAGATGCGCGAGCGCGTACCGCTCCCCCGCCGGCTGGGCGAACGCGGCCTCGGCCAGCCCGTGCCTGGCCGCCGCGAGCAGGTCGTCCCGGGAACGCCGCGGCATTCCGGCGGCCGGGACGAGGGCCCGTTGGTCGGCGGCCGAGTCCTGTCGCACCGCGCTGGCAGACTGCGGGGGCCTCGGAGTGCGCGAATCAGGCCGGACGGGGTGCAGGACGGGCCGCGGGCACACGGGCTGGCGCCCGGCCTGCTGTGGCATGGCTGGCTGGCGTGGCATGGCTGGCTGGCGCTGTGTCGGCTGGCTGGTCATCTTCACCCTCCCGGTGTCCACGCGCCGACGTCGCCGCGCTGACTAGCTGTGCTGGCTGGCCGTGCTGACTAGTTGCACTCGCGATCAGGTTCATGGGCGATCAGGAGCCCTTGTTCGAACACAAGTTCGAACAAGGAGAACGGTAGCCCGGCCGGGAGGAGGCGTCAATGTCACCGGAAGAGGCGTCGCGGACGGACGCGGCACCAGGGAGACCGCACGGCCCGTCACCGACCGACAGTGGTCCGCTTCCTCTGGTGACCGTCGACCTGTGGCGGGTGCCGGCCCATCGGGTCGGCGGAGCGCTTGGCCGGATGGTCATCGACCGGGTCCGGCTGCGCCGCGTCGACGGGCTCACCTTCGCCAGGCTGGTCGGCACCGGCGCCCCCGGTGCCTTCGCGCCGTGGGACGCCGAGCCGCGCCGCTGGGGGCTGGTCGCGGTCTGGGACAGCCCAGCGGCCGCCAGGGCGTTCCAGAGCTCCCCGCCAGCCAGGTCCTGGGCCCGCGTCGCCGACGAGCATTTCCACGTCGAGCTGCGCCCGCTCGCCTCGCGCGGCCGCTGGTCGCGTCGGGAACCCTTCGGCACGCCGGCGGGCGCGCCCGGCCGGGCGACGGCGCCTGGCACGCCCGGCGGCCACGAACCGGTGGCGCCCGGGCTGGTGGCGGTGCTGACCAGGGCCCGGCTCACGCCCCGGCACGCGGTCACGTTCTGGCGGGCCGCGGCCCCGGTCGCCGCCGACCTCGCCGCTCTGGCCCGCGAATTCGCCACCGGCACCCCCGCGGCCACCGGCACCGCCGCACGGGCCAGCGCCCCGGTCATCAGCGGGACGGCCAGCCCGACTGCCCCGCCCGGGGGACGCAGGCCGGGCCGCGCCGGCGGGCCGACGCTCGCGATCGGGATCGGGGAGGCGCCGATCGGGCTGCAGGGCACATTCAGCGTCTGGCCGAGCCTCGCCGCCGTCCGCGCGTTCGCCTATCGGCGTCCCGCACACGCCGCCGTCGTCCGCCGCACCGGCGAGGTCGGCTGGTACGCGGAGGAGCTGTTCGCCCGGTTCGCCGTCCTCGACGGCCACGGCACCGTCGACGGCCGGGATCCACTGCGCCCTGACAGTTCCTGGACGGCGCGATGACACACCGTGTCCCGTATGGGCGACTTCTTCGGTCGCCGGGCGCGTGGTGAGCGCGACGGGTTATCGTCAACCTCCCGACCGCGCCGCCCACTCACTGCGAGGCAAGCCTTGGCGAGTGCCGACATCAGGCTGGTGCGCTGGACGCCCGCCCGGATGCGTGCCCGTCTCGGTGAGGTGATCGCCGTCTACAAGGCCGCCTTCCTGGACGTCCACGAGGCGGATCCCGCGCGCGCCGCCCGGGATCGGATGACGCATGCCCGCCGGCACACCGAGCGCCGCGACCTGCGCGCGGTCGCGGCGCTGACCGCGCAGGACACACTGGTCGGCATCACCTACGCGATGCCGGGGCGCCAGGGCCAGTGGTGGCATGACGTGGTGGCCTCCGCGCTGTCGCCGGCCGCGGCGGCGCACTGGCTGGAGGACTGCCTCGAGATCGTCGAGCTGCACGTCCTGCCGGAGTACCAGGGCCAGGGCATCGGCCGCGGGCTGCTGCGCGAGCTGCTGCGGGACATGCCGCAGCGCACCGCCGCGCTGTCCGCCCTGGAGCTGCCGGACAGCAGGGCCCGCCGGCTCTACGCCAGCGAGGGCTTCGTCCCGCTGCTGTCGAACTTCCACTTCCCGGGCAGCTACACCCCCTACGCGGTGCTCGGCAAGGAACTGCCGGCCCCCGGCCCACGCCACCGCCGCGGCGCGACGGCCGCCCGGTTTGGCCGGCCCGCCCGGGCACTGTAAACCTCCGGGACGTGAGTCTCGGCCAGGACGCCTCGGGCGCTCCCCCACTCGGCTCCCCGGGCGCGGCCCGCGCTGACACCCGTGTGAGGTCGGCCGGGACGAGCGACCGCCCAGGTGTGCTCTCCGGACGGGTCGGCACGGCGATGGGGCACCTCACCGCGCGGCCCCTGTCCGGCGGTGAGCCGGCCGCCGGCCGCGCGGGCAGCGCCGTGGCCGGTCGACTGCCCTGGGTCGCGGCCGCCGCGGTGATCGCCGCGCAGATCCCGTACCCGCTGCTGCCCGCCGGCGGGACGGGACGGGCCTGTCTCACGGCGGCCCAGATCCTGGCCTTCTTCACCGCCTCGGTGGCCCACGCGGCGCTGCGGCGTGGCTGGGCGTTCACCGCGGGATATCTCGCCCTCTCGCTGGGCGTGGGCTTCACCGTCGAGCTGGTCGGGCTGCGCACCGGCTGGCCGTTTGGCCACTACGCCTACACCCATCGCCTCGGCCCCGAGGCCGGCGGCGCGCCGCTGCTGATCCCGCTGGGCTGGTCGATGATGTCCTACCCCGCCCTCCTGTCCGGCCGGTACATCGCCGCCCAGGCTCGCGCAGCCCGAGACGCCCGCCGGCCTGGGCCACCGGGGGCGGGCCAGGCGGGGGCGGACCAGTCACCGGCCGGCTCAGCGGCCGCGCGGCGCCAGTCCGCGGCCAGCCCGCTGACCGCGCTCGCGGGCGGCGCGGTGCTGGCCGGCTGGGACCTGTTCCTCGACCCGAGGATGGCCAGCGAGGGCTTCTGGGTGTGGCACGACGGTGCGCGGCACGGAGGAGGGTGGCTCAGCCTCGGCTGGCTCACCGGCGCCAGGCTCAACGGCATCCCGCTGACCAACACCGTCGGCTGGCTGGTCGTCGGCACGATCCTGGTCGCCCTGCTCGACCGGCTGCCGAACCCCACCCGCCCCCACCCGGCCAGGCCCGGGGGGCGGGCGGTGCTCCCCGGCTGGCCCGCCGACGACGCCATGCCGCTGCTCCTGCTGTGCTGGACGTACGGCTCGTGGGTCCTGGCCTGCCTCGTGTTCTTCGGACAGCCCGTGGTCGCCCTGGCCGGCGGGCTGGGCATGGCGCTGCCCTACCTGCTCGCCCTCGGCGTCCGGTCCCGTCGGCGGTGAGCAGCACGACGGCGGCGAGCAGGCTGTCGGCAAGGGTGGCCAGGGCGGCGGTGCTGTCCGGATCGGCCGGGGCGGCGCTGGTCGCGGGGCACGCCGCCGTGAACGCCCGGTTGTGGCGGCGCCCGCCGCCGGCGCGGCCGGTCGAGGAACGGGTGAGCGTGCTGCTGCCGGCGCGCGACGAGGCGGAGCGGGTCGGTCGGTGCCTCGCGGGCGTGCTGGCCTCGGCGCACGTCCGGGACCTCGAGGTCATCGTCCACGATGACGCCTCCAGCGACGCGACCGCCGACGTGGTCGCCGCCCTGGCCGCCACCGACCCGCGGGTGGTCCTGCAGCGCGGCGCCGGGCCGCCGGACGGCTGGCTCGGCAAGCCGCACGCCTGCGCCCAGGCCGCCGTGGCGGCGACCGGCGGCGTGCTGGTGTTTCTCGACGCCGATGTGACGGTCCAGCCGGATGCGCTCGCTCGCACGGTCGCGCTGCTGCGCGACACCAGGCTCGACCTGGTCTGCCCGTATCCACGCCAGGAGGCCGCCTGCGCGCTGGAACGGCTGGTCCAGCCGCTGCTGCAGTGGTCGTTCCTGGCGCTGCTCCCGCTGCGGCTGGCCGAACGCTCGCCGCGCGGCTCGCTGTCCGCGGCGAACGGCCAGCTGCTGTGCGTCGACGCGGACGCCTATCGCCGGGCCGGCGGCCACGGGGCCGTCCGCGCCGACGTGCTGGAGGACCTCGCTCTGCTGCGGGCGGTCAAGCGGGCCGGCGGGCGCGGCGGCGTCGCCGACGGGACGGAGCTGGCCGTCACCCGGATGTACCGCGGCGCGGCCGAGCTGCGCGACGGCTACGCCAAGTCGTTGTGGGCGGCGGGCGGCGGGCGTCCGGCGGCCAGCGCCGCGCAGGTCGGCCTGCTCGGCTGGCTGTTCGTGCTGCCGGCGCTGGCCGCGCTGCGCGGCTCGCGGGTGGGCCTGGTCGGCTACGCGGCCGGGGTCGCCGGCCGGCTGGTCACCGCCCGGGCGGCCGGCGGGCGCGTCTGGCCGGACGCCGCCGCGCACCCGCTGTCGGTCGGGGCGCTGGGCTGGCTGGTCGGGCTGTCCTGGTGGCGGCACCGGCGGGGCACGCTGCGCTGGAAGGACCGCCCACTGCCCTGACCAGGCCGCGCCCGAGTCACGCCGGCCCTGTCCGTGGTCCACCCGCCAGACCAGCCCGCCCGTCACGGGCGTCCGTCGGGTCCGTCCGCCACCTCCCCGGTCGCCCCAGTCCGTGCCGCCTGGGATCGCTAGAGTCGCCGGGTGGCACGGATCGTTGTGGTGGGCGCGGGGGTCGGCGGGCTCGCGGCGGCGGCTCGGCTCGCGGCCGCCGGCCACGTCGTCACGGTCTGCGAACAGGCGTCCCGGGTTGGCGGCAAGCTCGGCTGGTACTCGCGCGAGGGGTTCTCGTTCGACACCGGCCCGTCGCTGCTGACCATGCCCGAGGTGTTCGAGGAGCTGTTCACCGCGACCGGCGGGCCCCTGGCTGACAGTGTGGAGCTGCGCCGCCTCGATCCCATCGCCACCTACCGGTTCGCCGACGGCTCCGGCTTCGCCGCCCGGGCCGGCGACGACGACTTCCGCGCCGAGCTTGATGACGCCCTGTACTCCGGGGCGGGCGCCGAGTGGGCGCGGTTCGACACGCACGCCGCCAGGGTCTGGGAGATCACCCGGGATACCTTCCTGTCCGGCCCGATGTCCGCCCGCCGGCTGCTGCGGCTGGCCGGCACCCACCCGGGCGAGATCGGCGCCGTGACGGCTGGGCGCACGCTGCGCGGCCTGGCCGCCCGTCACCTCACCGACAGCCGGCTGCGGATGTTCGCCGAGCGGTACGCGACCTACACCGGCTCCGACCCGCGCCGCGCGCCGGCCGCGCTCGCCGTGATCGCGCACATCGAGCGCCGCTACGGCGGCTGGTACGTGCCCGGCGGGCTGCATCGGCTCGGCGAGGCGATCGCGCGGCGGGCCCGCGAGCGCAGGGCCGAGATCCGGCTCGACACCCCGGTGATGACGATCTCCCGGCGCCCCGGCGGCCGCGTCGACGGGGTGGTGCTCGCCGACGGCGGCCGGCTGCCGGCTGACGTGGTGATCGCGAACGCGGACGCGGCAACGGTCCACGGCGGGCTGCTCGCCGGGTCGGCCGGCGGCGCGGGCGGCCCGCGGACCGCCCGCGCGACCCCGTCCCTGTCCGGCTTCGTCCTGCTGCTCGCCCTCGACCAGGCCGCGCCCGGTAGTGGGAGGCCACTGCCGCCCGGCGGCGACCCGCCCGCCGGCCATCACACGGTCCTGTTCCCGGCCGGCTATGACGCCGAGTTCGACGCGGTCTTCCACGGCCGGCTGCCGACCGACCCGACGGTCTACGTGTCGGCCCCCGACGACCCGGCGCTGGCGCCGCCTGGCTGCGCGGCCTGGTTCGTCCTGGTGAACGCCCCGCCACATGCCCCGAGCCCGGCGCGGCACGGCGTCGACTGGGACCGCCCGGGCCTCGCGGCCTCCTTTGCGGCCAAGGTGCTGGACCTGATGGCCGCGCGCGGCGTGGATGTCCGCGACCGGCTGCGCTGGTGCGAGGTGATCACGCCCGCCGACCTGGAACGGCGCACCGGCGCGCCTGGCGGCTCGATCTACGGCTCATCGTCGAACGGGGCCCGCGCGGCGTTCCTGCGGCCGGCGAACCAGACGGCGGTGCCCGGCCTGTTCCTCGTCGGCGGCTCCACCCATCCCGGCGGCGGGCTGCCGCTGGTCGCCCTGTCCGCCCGGATCGTCGCCGACCTGGTCGGGCCGGCCTGACATGCAGGCCCCGTCGTCTCACAGCGCGGTTCCGGCCGCTGTGAGCGGACTTTCACGGGCCTGAGACCGGTGACGGTCGGTGTCGTAATCGACCCGGTGTGCACTTGCTTCGGCGGGACCGGCGCCGCGGCGCCCGCCGCCGCGCTCGCCGGTGGCGCCCCTGACGGAGCTGGTGAAGGGAGACAACATGACACCCGACGAGGTCGGACTGGTCCAGCAGACGTTCGGCGTGGTCGCACCGGAGGCCGACGCGGTGGCCGCGCTCTTCTACAGCCGGCTGTTCGAGCTCGACCCGTCCCTGCGTGCGATGTTCCCGGCGGACCTGACCGAGCAGCGCGGGAAGCTGATGGGGATGCTCTCGGTCGCCGTGGGCGGCCTGTCCAGGCTCGACACGATCGTGCCCGCGGTACAAGCGCTGGGGGTACGGCACGCCGGGTACGGCGTCACGGACGCGCAGTACGACACTGTCGGCACCGCCCTGCTCGACACCCTTGCCAGGGGCCTCGGCGACGCGTTCACGCCGGAGGTGAAGGACGCCTGGACAAGCGCCTACACCACGCTCGCCACCACCATGATGGCCGCCGCGCGCCAGGCCGCCACCGCCTGACCGCGTCCACCTGGCGCCGGCCGGCAGTCGTTCCCGCGGCGCGGGTCAGCCGTCCCGCAGGACACGGCGCAGGACGACCGTGAGCTGGCCGCAGCCGCCGGCGGCGACGGCCAGCAGGCCAGCGGCGGCCGCGAGCGCCGCCGCCTCCCGCAGCGGCGGGAGCACTCCAGCGACCAGCAGGCCGGCCACGGTGACGATCAGGCGCGTCGGCCGCTCGCCCATCGTCACGACACCGATCTCACCGAAGCCGGCGTTGCCGGCCCGCGCCCGGGTGTACTCCAGCAGGTAGACCGCGACGCCCGCCGTGACCACCAGCGGGGCCGGCGCTCCCAGCAGCCACAGCCCGAGCAGGCAGAGCGTGTCGGCCATCCGGTCGGCCACCGAGTCCAGCACGAAGCCGGCCGCGCTCGCCCGGCCGCGCAGCAGCGCCACCGCGCCGTCGAGGCTGTCCAGCAGGCCGCTCGCGGCCACGGCCGCGGCGGCCAGCACCGGCCAGTGGCCGCCGGCCGCGGCCGGCGCGAGCGCGAGCGCCGGCAGCGCCGCGGCGGCGGCCGTGACTGCCGACGGCGGTGTACCGGCGGCCGCGAGCGGCCGGGCGAACAAGTAGACCAGGCTCAGCCAGCGGCGGACGAGCGCACCGCCCTCGGCGGGATCGTAGCCACCATGTGTGACGCTCCATGCGCGGAAGTACTCGTCTCGTCCAGGCACGGGGGTACGAACGCGGCCCACCTTCGCCTCCCCGTAGAGTGCCCGCGTGAGCGAGCAGATTTCGGGCGTCGTCGACAGCCTCGACGACCTTGACCCGGCCGAGTTCTTCAATACCAGCCGCGACCAGGTTGTCCTGGCTGTCAAGATCACACCGGTGTTCGGCACGCTCGATCTGGGCCTGGTGATGGCGGTCGTGGACGCCGCCAACGACGCGGGCTTCGCCCTCGTCCGCGAGCAGCCGCTGCGCGACGAGTGGCTGTTGTGCGTCTTTGACGCCTACGAGGATCAGGACTAGCGGACCGGAACCAGCAGACCCCGACCAGCGGACCAGGAGCTGGAAAACCAGAACCCGGCGGGCCGGCGACCGGGCGCCACGGACTCGGCCCGCCGGCGCTGGGTCAGCCCCGGCGGGCACTCTGTCGGGACCGTGGGCCTGTCGGGACGGTGGGCCCCGTCAGGACCGCGTGCCGGAGCCGGCGTCGCCGGAGCGGTCGTGCCCGGCGCGGACGGCCTGGCAGACCTCGCGAGTGGCGCTGGATCGGTTGAGCGTGATGAAGTGCAGGCCTGGGGCGCCGCCGGCGAGCAGCCGGTCGGACAGGTCGGTGGCCACCTCGATGCCGATCGCGCGGACCGCCTTCGGGTCGTCGGCGACGGCGTGCAGCCGGTCGACGAGGTCCGCCGGCAGGTCCGCGCCCGACAGCAGGGCCATCCGCTCGATCTGCGCGACGTTGGTGACCGGCATGATCCCCGGGATGATAGGCGCGTCGCAGCCCCGCGCCCGTACCCGGTCGACGAGCCGGAAGTAGTCGTCGGCGCCGAAGAAGAACTGTGTGATCGCGTAGTCTGCGCCCGCCTCGAACTTGCGGACGAGGAAGTCGGCGTCGCTGTCGTGGTCGGCCGAGCGGGGGTGCTTGTCCGGGAACGCGGCGACGCCGACGCAGAAGTCACCCAGCGACCGCACCAGCTCGACAAGCTCGCTGGAGTAGCGCAGCCCCTGCGGATGGGCGACCCACTCGCCCTGCGGGTTGCCCGGCGGGTCGCCGCGCAGCGCCATCACGTTGTGCACACCGGCTCCGGCGTAGCTGCCGATCACCTGGCGCAGCTCGGCGACGGAGTGATTGACGGCCGTCAGGTGCCCGATCGGGGTCAGCGTCGTCTCGGACGCGATGCGCTCGGTGACCCGGATCGTCCCGTCCCGGGTGGAGCCGCCGGCTCCGTAGGTCACCGAGACAAACGAGGGGTGTAGCGCCTCGATCTCCCGCAGCGCCTGCCATAGCGCCCGCTCGCCGTCCGGGGTCTTGGGCGGGAAGAACTCGAAGGAGTAGGAGATCTCGCCGGCGGCCAGGAAGTCCTTCACAGTCCTGGCGCGGGCCCGCTGGGGTGTGGCCGGCATGCTTCCCACCGCTGTCATACCGAGAGGGTAGCGGCCGCAGGCAGTCCAACCGGAACCCCCCGGGACGCGGGTCCCTCGGCGAGCCGCGACCCGACCGACAGTCGGTCGCCAAAGGCCACGATGGGGCCCGTCTGGATCAGGAGCGGGCAGTCATGGGTCAGCGGGTCGGCGGCTCAGTACCACCGCTGCCACTCCGTCGGCTGCGTGTCAGATGGGAAGCGCGCCGCCGACGACCGCGGCGACGATCTGGACGGGGCCGCCGGCGCCGCGGACGAGCACCGCGCTCGGCGCCGTCGGGTCGGTGGGCACGTCGACTCGCGGGACGCTCGCCGGGTCGGCGGACTCCACCTCGACGGCGTACCGGCCATCGGGCAGCACGACGGTGACGGAGCCCGGCCCGGCGGAGATCGCCAGCCGCTCCGGCGCGGCGGTGAAGTGCAGGTTGACGTCCCCGGCCGAGCTGCGCGCCGTGACGTGCCCGCCGGACAGCTCCCGCCCGGCGATCGTGGCGGTCTCGGTCAGCAGCTCGAGGTCGCCCGCCGACCCCCACAGGCTGACCTCACCGGCACGCAGCTCCACCCGCGCCGGAGTGACACGCGGCAGCCGCAGCCGCAGCCGGGCCTCGCTCGTCTCGCCGTCGAGGCGCAGCGTCCCGTCGGCCACCACCAGCCGGGGCACCGTCCGCCCCACCCGGCGGCGGACCGTCAGGTCGACCCGCGCGTCCGCCCGGTCGTCCTCCCCGATCTCCACCCGGCCGGAGGCGAGCCGCACCTCGACCGCCCGGACCCCCTCGACGGACCGGACCGCGGTCAGCGGCGGGCGCAGCAGGAGCCACAGTCCACCGAGCGCGGCCGCCAGTAGGACGACGCAGGCGAGTACCGCGATCACGTCGGCGGCGCTGAGATGGGGCACGGCGGGATACTCCACGTGAAGGAGGGACCGGACGGTCGCACGGTACCCGGCGTGGCGCCGCGGGGGCCCGACCGGCCGGTGCCGGGTGCGCAGGCGGCTGGGCCCGCGCGCCCGTGACCGGTGCACGGCGTGCCCGCGGGCGGCACAGCCGCGCGTTCTATGGTGCGTGCTCGGCGCCGCGCGGGAGCGCCCGTGGGCGCGTCCTGCCGCCGGGACGGCACCTGCTGGGCTGGGAGGGGACCGATGTGCGGACGGTGACGGGGCCGACGGACCACGTGGTGGTGGTCGGCGCCGGGCTGGGCGGGCTGTCGGCGGCGCTGCGCCTGGCGGGCGCGGGCCGCCGAGTGACCGTGCTGGAGCGGGCCGACGGGCCGGGCGGGCGGGCCGGGACCTGGTGCGCCGGCGGCTATCAGTTTGACACCGGCCCGACGGTGCTGACGATGCCGGACCTGGTGGCGGAGGCGTTCGCGGCGGTCGGGGAGGATCTCGCCGACTGGGTCACGCTGCGCCGGCTCGACCCGATGTACCGGGCGCGCTTCGCCGACGGGTCGGCGCTGGACGTCCGCGCCGACCCGGAGGCCACCGCCGCCGGGATCGCCGCGCTGTGCGGCCCGGCGGAGGCGGCCGGCTACCGCCGGTTCGTCGCGACGGTGACGGCTATCTACCGCGCCGAGATGCGTGACTTCATCGAGGCCCAGCTGGACTCCCCACTGGGCCTGCTGCGCCCGTCGCTGGCCCGGCTGGCGGCGCTCGGGGCGTTCCGCCGGCTCGACCGGCTGGTCGCGAGCCACCTGCGCGACCCGCGAACCCGCCGGCTGTTCTCGTTCCAGGCGATGTACGCGGGTGTCTCCCCGCGCCAGGCGCTCGGCGTCTACGCCGTGATCTCGTACATGGACTCGGTCGCGGGGGTCTTCCACGCCGAGGGTGGCCTGCACGCCGTCCCGGTCGCCATGGCCGAGGCGGCGGCCAAGCACGGCGTCACATTCCGCTATGGCACGGCGGTGACCGAGGTCGAGACACGCGCCGGCCGCGCGGTCGCGGTGCGCACCGCGACCGGCGAGCGGGTCGCCGCCGACGTGGTGGTGCTCAACCCGGACCTGCCGACCGCGTACCGGGACCTGCTGCCGCCGGCAGTGACGCCGCGCCGGCTGGCCCGGCTGCGGTACTCCCCGTCGTGCTTCCTGCTGCTGGCCGGCGCGGGCGCGCACGCGCACCCGGACGCCGACCGGCTGGACGCGGCGCATCACACAATTCACTTCGGCGCGGCCTGGCGGCGGACGTTCAGCGAGATCATCGACCGCGGCGAGCTGATGAGCGACCCCTCGTTCCTGGTCAGTGTCCCGTCGGTCACCGAGCCCGCGCTGGCGCCGGCCGGCGGGCATGCCTTTCATGTCCTGTTTCCCACCCCGAACGCGGTGGCGGGCGCGGCTCTGGACTGGTCGGTGATCGGCCCGCGCTACCGCGACGAGATCATCACGATCCTGGAACGCCACGGGTATGACGGGTTCGGTGCCTCCATGGCCGTGGAGTCGACTACGACCCCGGCGGACTGGCTCGCCCGTGGTCTGGCGGCCGGCGCGCCGTTCGCGGCGGCGCACACCTTCCGCCAGACCGGCCCGTTCCGGCCGGGAAACCTGGTTCCCGGGCTGGAGAACGTCGTGTTCACCGGCAGCGGCACCCGCCCGGGCGTGGGGGTGCCCATGGTGCTGGTCTCCGGGCGGCTGGCCGCGGAAAGAGTGGTGGGCCCGGCCCTGACGGGCCATTCCCGGCGCCGGCCGGCTCGGCCCGTCCTGTCCGAAACCGCCGCGAGAAACCGTAACCGCCTTAAGGAAGCGTAAACAAACCGGACGGCCATGGCCGAGCCTCCGTTTTCAGCGCCAGCCTCGCGGCCTGGCTGGGAGAATGCGGCCATGGAAGAAGGGCCGAGGGAAGCCGGGCCGGAGGTGCTCGCGGCACCGGACACGACCAGCGACGCCGCGCTGCTCGAACGTGCGCTGTTCGAGGTGAAGAAGGTCATCGTCGGCCAGGACCACATGGTCGAGCGGATGCTTGTCGCGCTGTTGGCCCGCGGCCACTGTCTTCTGGAAGGCGTGCCGGGCGTCGCCAAGACGCTCGCCGTGCAGACGCTGGCCGACGTCGTCGGCGGCAGTTTCGTGCGTATCCAGTTCACCAACGACCTGGTTCCCTCAGACATCGTCGGAACGCGGGTGTACCGGGCCAGCCGGGAGACGTTCGACATCGAACTCGGGCCGATCTTCGCGAACTTCGTGCTCGCCGACGAGATCAACCGGGCGCCGGCGAAGGTCCAGTCGGCCCTGCTGGAGGTCATGTCGGAAAAGCAGGTCTCGCTCGGCGGTGTCACCCACCGGCTGCCGGTGCCGTTCCTGGTGCTCGCCACGCAGAACCCGATCGAGTCCGAAGGCGTCTACCCGCTGCCGGAGGCGCAGCGCGACCGGTTCCTGATGAAGGTCAACGTCCCGTACCCAACGGCCGCCGAGGAGCTGGAGATCGTGCGGCGGATGGGCGTCCGCCCGCCGAAGGCCGACCGGGTGCTCGACCCGCGGACGCTGCTGCGGCTGCAGGAACGCGCGGACGAGGTCTTCGTCCACCACGCGATCGTCGACTACGCCGTGCGGCTGGTGCTGGCCAGCCGCACGCCCGCCGAGCACGGCCTGCCGGAGCTGGCGGGCCTGCTCACCTACGGAGCCTCGCCACGCGCCTCCCTCGGCCTGGTTGCCGCGGGGCGGGCGCTGGCGCTGCTGCGCGGCCGGGACTACACGGTGCCCGACGACGTGCGCGCCGTCGCGCTGGACGTGCTGCCGCACCGGCTCGTGCTGTCCTACGACGCGTTGGCCGACGGGCTGACCTCCGACGAGATCGCCGCCCGGCTGGTCGCCACGGTGCCGGCGCCGCAGGTCGCCCCGCGCCACGGCCAGGCGCGCCTGCCGGTGGGCGCCCGCGGCCGCTGGTCGCCGAACATCAGCTCCGGCTTCCCTGAGTACGACGAGGAACGGCCGGCATGACGCGCTCATCGGAGCGACCGCGCCCACCGTCCGACGGCGGCGCCGTCCAGCACACCCGGGCGACCGACCCGGTGGTGGAGCGGACGCTGCGCCACCTGGAGCTGACCGTGCTGCGCCGGCTCGACGGGCTGCTGCTCGGGGACTATCTCGGCCTGCTGCCGGGCCAGGGCAGCGAGAAGGCCGAGAGCCGCGAGTACCAGTTCGGCGACGACGTCCGCCGGATCGACTGGGCCGTCACCGCACGCACGACTGTCCCACACGTGCACGATCTGGTCGCCGACCGGGAGCTGGAGACCTGGGCGCTGGTCGACCTGACCGGCAGCCTGCGGTTCGGCAGCGCCCGGTGCGAGAAGCGGGAGCTGGCGATCGCGGCGACCGGCGCGGTCGGGTTCCTGACCGCGCGGACCGGCAACCGGATGGGCGCCGTCGCCCTCACCGACACCGGCACCCGGCTGATCCCAGCCCGGCCGGGCCGGGCCGGGCTGCGCACGCTGCTGCGCACGCTGCTGACGATCGGAACGCCCAGCGAGCCACCCCGGCCCAGCGGCCGGCTCTCCCGCCCCGAACCGGCTGGGACCCCGGTGGCCGCCGGGCCTACCAGGGCCGAGGCGGGTGGGCGCGGCGGTGCGAGCGCCCCGGCGGGCACGGACCTGGCCAGGGCGCTGGAAGCGCTGCGCCGCCCGCAGCGGCGGCGCGGCCTGGTGGTCGTCGTGTCCGACTTCCTGTCCGTGGACCTCAGCTGGGAACGCCCGCTGCGGGCGCTCGCCGGCCGGCACGACGTACTGGCGATCGAGGTCATCGATCCGCTGGAGCTGGCGCTGCCGAACGTCGGCCCGCTCGCGGTCGTCGACCCGGAGACCGGCGCCCTGTTCGAGCTGCCGACGCACTCGCGGCGGTTCCGGGCCCGCTACGAACAGGCGGCGGCCCGCCACCGCGACGACGTCGCCGCGGCCCTGCGCGCCGCGGGGGCGTCCCACCTGCGGCTGCGTACGGACACCGACTGGCTGGTCGAGATCGCCCGGTACGCGGCGGCGCACCGGCGCGGTCAGGCGGCGCTGCGGGCCGCCGGGCCGCGCGCGGCAGCCGGCCAAACGCGGGCCGGACGACCCGGCCGGGCTGGTCAGGGGGCCCCGCCGCCGGGCCGCGGGCTCCCGGAGCACCGGCCCGGTCGGCCGGGCGGATCGGCGATCCGAACGGGCGGGGCGTCATGACTTTCCTGTCCGCCCACTGGCTGTGGCTGCTGCTCGCGGTCGCGGCCGTGCTCGCGGGGCACGTCGCGATCTCGTTCACCCGGCAGCGGTACGCCGCCCGGCTGGCTTCCGCGTCGATGCTGTCCGCGGTGCTGCCGACCAGGCCCCAGTGGTGGCGGCGGCACGTGCCGGCGGCCCTACTGCTGCTGTCGCTCACCGGGATGGTGCTCGCGCTCGCCCGCCCGGCCCGCACCGAGCTGGTCCCCCGCGAACGGGCAACGATCATGCTGGCGATCGACGTGTCGAACTCGATGGCGGCCACCGACATCTCCCCCAACAGGCTGGCCGCGGCGAAGCAGGGCGCGCAGGCCTTCGTCGACAAGCTGCCTCCGAAGATCAACCTGGGCCTGGTCGCGTTCTCTGGCACCGCGTCGGTGCTCGTACCGCCGACCACCGACCGCGCAGCCGTCAAGGCTGGCATCAACGGGCTGCAGCTGGGCCCTGCGACAGCGATCGGCGAGGGGATCTACGCCAGCCTGACGGCCATCAGCTCGATCAGCAGCCAGTTCGTGAACAACGGCCAGGCCGCGCCACCGGCAGCCATCGTGCTGCTGTCCGACGGGGAGACGACCCGCGGCCGGCCGAACAGCCAGGCGGCGCAGGCCGCGAAGAACGCGCACGTCCCAGTCAACACGATCGCCTACGGCACGCCGAACGGCACCCTCGACGTCGGCGGCCAGCTGATCCCGGTGCCGGTGAACGAGCCGGCGCTCACCGAGATCGCCCACCAGACCGAGGGCACCCACCACCGGGCAACGTCTGGCGACGAGCTGACCTCGATCTACAAGAGCCTGGGCAGCTCGATCGGCTACCGCAAGGAGTTCCGCGAGATCAGCGGGCAGTTCGTCGCGGCCAGCCTCGGGCTGGGCCTCGCCGCCGCCGCGTTCTCGCTGGCCTTCGCCCGCCGCCTGCCCTGAAAGTCTGACGTGTCGGTGCTGCCAGCCGTGATCCATGCGAGCCGGCGGTGGGACATCCCGGTCGGCCGCTTCGAGGCGTTCCAGGCGTCGATGGCGATGGACGGCATCCTCGACGAGATCGAGAAGGCCGGTTACCAGGTGCTGGACCGGCGGGTGGCGGTTAGCACGCCAAGACGGCTGGCCGTCGCCGGCGGTGCGTTGCTGCGCGTCCAGGGCCGCCGCCTGGCCATGTGGCAGCGGTAGGCCTCCGGCAAACGGGACGGCCTGGCTGGGCGCGGACGCGCCCGCACGCACGGCCGGGACCGGCACCCGGCTGATAGCGTGGCCGTAGATCGGCCTGTCGCCACAGGCCTGACGGCCAGGGTTCCGGCGACGAGCCCGCCTCGGGGCCAGCCGACCAAAGACCATGTCCGCCCAGGCCGGAACGCCGGCCCGACTCCATTCAGGAACGACGGGACTCCATGCTCGACAAGCGCTTCATCCGGGAGAACCCGGATGCCGTGAAGCAGGCGGTGCGCGACAAGGGGCTCGACCTCGACGTCGACGAGCTGCTCCGGCTCGACCGGGAAAACCGCAAGCTGCAGGGCGAGGTCGACCAGGCGCAGTCCCGCCGCAAGTCCTTCTCCAAGGAGTTCGCCAAGGCCGACGCGGCGCGCAAGGAGCAGCTGCGCGCCGAGAGCGCGGGCGCCGACCAGGAGCTCAAGAAGCTACGCGAGGCGCTCGCCGCCACCGGCGAGCGACTCGACGAGCTGATGCTGCAGACGCCGACCATCCCGTGGGACGGCGCGCCGGTCGGGCCGGACGAGTCTGCGAACACGGTGTTGCGAACCTGGGGCACGCCGCCGGGCTTCGACTTCACTCCCCTCGACCACGTCGACTTCCTGGAGAAGCGCGGCTGGGCGGAGTTCGCCCGGGCCCGCCGGGTCGCCGGGGAGCGCGCCTACGTGCTGTGCGGGGACGCCGTGCTGCTCGAGCGGGCACTGCACTCCTACGCCCTCGACCTGCTCAGCGGCCTCGGCTTCCAGCTGCGGTCGGTGCCGGCCCTGGTCAAGGAGGCGCCGCTGGTCGGGACCGGCATGCTGCCGAAGGGCCGCGCGGAGATCTACGAGATCCCGGCCGACGACGCCTTCCTCGCCGGCACCGCCGAGGTGGCGCTGGTCGGCCTGCACGCGGGCGAGATCCTGGAGGAGTCCCGGCTGCCGATCCGCTACGCCGGCGTCTCGCCCTGCTTCCGGCGCGAGATCGGCAGCGCCAGCCGGGACGTGCGCGGGCTGCTGCGGGTTCACCAGTTCGAGAAGGTCGAGCAGTTCGTGCTGTGCGCGGACGATCTCGCCGAGTCCGACCGCTGGCACGCGGAGCTGCTCGGCACCGCCGAGGCGATCCTGCAGGCCCTGGGCCTCGCGTACGAGGTCGTCGAGTGCGCCACCGGCGACATGGGCGTCGGCAAGTATCGGATGAACGACATCAATACCTGGTTCCCGTCGCTCGGGATGTACCGGGAGACGCACAGCTGCTCGTCGCTGAAGGACTGGCAGGCCCG
>Ga0068859_100000815_pt1 | contig 31728 bp, 32 predicted proteins | sample KBSSwiS22_FD_66585 | JGI IMG/M metagenome (GOLD analysis project Ga0068859, IMG submission 66585) | Switchgrass rhizosphere microbial communities from Kellogg Biological Station, Michigan, USA - KBS Switchgrass S2-2 | ecosystem: Host-associated > Plants > Roots > Rhizosphere > Soil ...
TGGCCGATCGGACGCCGGGACGTCGTCGAGCTGACGGTCGCCCGGTAGGAGCCGCCCGTGGGAGCCGTCATCGCCCCGTCGATCCTGTCCGCGGATTTCGCGCGCCTCGGCGCCGAGATCAAGGACGTGGAGGCCGGGGGCGCCGCCCTCATCCACGTGGACGTGATGGACGGGCACTTCGTCCCCAACATCACGATCGGGCCGGCCGTGACCGCGGCCGTGCGCAAGGTCACGGCGCTCCCCGTCGACTGCCACCTCATGATCGAGGAGCCGGACCGCTACATCGACGCCTTCGCCAAGGCGGGGGCGGACATGATCTCCGTCCACGTCGAGGTCTGCCGGCACCTGGAGCGCACCGTGTCCGCGATCAAGGACCACGGGGTGAAGGCGGGCGTCGTCCTGAACCCGGCGACGCCGCTCGAGTCGCTCTCGGAGATCCTCCCCGAGGCGGACTTCGTGCTCCTCATGTCGGTCAACCCCGGCTTCGGCGGCCAGAAGCTCATCCCGTCGGTCCTCGACAAGGTGCGGCGCCTGCGCGCGACGATCGACCGGCTCGGGCTTTCCACCCGGATCGAGATCGACGGCGGCGTGACGAAGGACAACCTCGAGGAGGTCGCCGCGACCGGGGTGGACATGATCGTCGCCGGCTCCGCGATCTTCGGATCGGACGATGTGCGCGGCACCACTCAGGCGTTCGTGAGGCGCCTCGCCGCGCTCGCCCAGCAGGGGAACCGTGTCTGAGACGACGACCCGCGTGCGCTACCCCGAGACGGACCGGATGGGGATCGCGCACCACACGCATTTCTTCACCTGGTTCGAGCTGGGGAGGACCGAGCTGATGCGGGAGGCGGGCTGCGCCTACGGCGAGCTGGAGGACAACGAACGGGTCTTCTTCCCCGTCATCGAGGCGGGCGCGGTCTTCAAGTCGCCCGCCCGCTACGACGAGGTGCTGACGATCGGCACGCGGCTCGTACGGGCCGAAGGCGCCCGCGTGCGGTTCGAGTACGCGATTTCGCGCTCGGACGGAACGCTCGTCGCCACCGGCTTCACCGAGCACGCGTCCTGCGACGAGGCCGGGAAGCCGATCCGCATGCCCGCGTCGCTCGCGGCGAGGCTGGGAACCCGATGAAGCGCCTCCTCGCTCTGGGGGTCGCGCTCCTCCTTACGGCCGCGGGCAGCGCCTGCTCGAAGAAGAAGGCGAAGGGCTCGGCGGAGATCCTGTCCGCCCAGCAGGCGCTCGTGCGCGTGGACGACGCGATGGCGCGCCACCAGCTCCGCAAGGCGAAGACGATCCTCGGGAAGGTCCAGTTCACGACCGACGAGCGCGGCGAGTACGAGCCGCTCGTGCGGTTGGCGCTCGCCGATGCGACGTATTACCTCGGGGACGATCTCTCGCTCATCGAGGCGCGGTCGAAGTACCTCGACTTCGTGACCCTCTACGGCGACCACCCCAAAGCACCCTACGCGCAGTTCCAGGCGGGGATGTGCTCGGTGAAGCAGATCTACTCCGCCACGCGCGACCAGGCGCAGACGAAGGTCGCGATCGCCGACTTCGAGGCCGTCACCACACGGTGGCCCACCTCCGACTACGCGCGCGCGGCGCGCCAGTTCGTCGGGAAGGGGCGGGACGGGCTCGCGGAGCACGAGTTCATCGTCGGGAGCTTCTACCGGAAGAAGAAGTCGTACGACGCCGCGACCGAGCGGTACAAGGACCTCCTCGAGGCGTACCCCGAGTACCGCCAGAAGGACAAGGTCTTCTACTGGCTCGGATGGACGCTCCAGAAGAACCGGAACGAATCGGACGCGCGCGTGTACCTCGACCGGGTCGTGACCGAGTACCCGATGAGCAAGTACGCGAAGATGGCGCAGCAGATGCTCGACGAGGGCGCCAAGCGCGATCTGGCGCGCGAGGGCGGCTAGAAGAGCCGCTCCGGGCCCTTGAGCCCGGGGTAGGCCGCGGCGAGCTCCTCGGGGGCTTCGGGCTCGACCCCCTGGATCAGGTGCTTGAGCTGGAGCGCTGCGACCACCGCCTGCCCGCGGAAGTGGTTGTTCGCGACCGCGTACACCGCCTGCGCCCGCGTCGCCATGCCGCGCGCGGCCTCCGCCAGCGGACGCAGCTCCGTCTCCGCGTAGAGGTAGTCATAGCGCTTGTCGCGACCGGCATCCTCGTCGAACCAGGCCGCCGCGTTCCTCCCGTGGAGGCGCAGGTACGCGGTCGGCGAGGTGACGCGCGGCCGCGCCTCGATGGTGGACCCCAAGCGCGGCTGGTCCACGACGCACCAGCCGGCGCCCAGCTCGTGGACGAACGCGGCGGCGCGGTCGTCGTCCCAGGACGCATGCCGCGTCTCGATCACGACGGGCCAGTCGGACAGGCCCGTGAGCAACCGTCCCAACTTGTCCCTCGCCTCGGGGTTCCAGTGGAACGACTGCGGGAACTGGACGAGGAGCGCTCCCAGGAGTCCCGCCTCGCGGATCGGTCCGAGCCCGTCCAAGGTCGGCGGGACGACCGCGATGGGGTCGTCCCACGGCTCGTGGGTCCACGAGCGGTGCGCCTTCGCCGTGAACTTGAATCCCGGGCGGTCTTGGACGCGCCGCACCCAGCTCGCGGCGATCTTGGGCGCGACCGGACGATAGAAGGTCGTGTTGATCTCGATGCAATCGACGAAGCGGGAGAGCCACGCGAGGCGGTCGAAGCCACGCGAGGCGCGCGCGGGGTACACGACCCCGCTCCAGTCGGGGTAGTCCCACCCCGCGACGCCGACGTAGGTCACCCCAAGGGGCGCGCCTCGGCGAGAAGGGCGCGCAGGTCGAGCGGGCGCGTGTACATCTCGCTGGGCCACTCGTCCCGCGGACGATCCCGGTACAGCTCGATGCCGTTCCCGTCCGGGTCGCGCAGGTAGACCGACTCGCTCACGCCGTGATCGGCGATCCCCTCGAGCGGCACGCCGGCGGCGAGCACGCGGGCGACGGCGCGCGCGAGCGCCGGCCGGTCGGGGTAGAGGATTGCGTGATGGTAGAGGCCGGTCGTTCCCGGCGGGGGCGGGGCTCCGTCGAGGCTCTCCCACGTGTTGAGCCCCAGGTGATGGTGGTAGTCGCCGGCGGCCATGAAGGCGGCCTGATCGCCCATCGTCTGCTTGAGCGTGAAGCCGATGACGTCGCGGTAGAAGGCGATCGCGCGGTCGAGACGCGCGACCTTGAGGTGGACGTGTCCGATGCGAGCGCCGGGGTCGATCATGAGGACCCTCCTCTCACCATCGTAGCGACAGGCAGCTCAACCCTCCGTCCATCTTGCGGAACTCCGACATCGGAACCGGGAAAGGGGACAGTCCCCTTTTCGAGAGCGTGTCGAGCGTGCGAGGGAATCCCTCGGCGACCAGCACGCGATCGTTGACGCGGATCGCGTTCGCCGCGTAGGCCTCCTCCGGGGGCACGACGAGAAGGTCGAGGCCGCGCAGCTCCTCGCGCGCGGTGAGTCCCTCCCAGGCGAGGGCGCGCCCCTCGCCGAGGTAGGAGAGGCCGGTCTTCAAGTGAAGCAGGCCCGGAATCCTGCGCACGTCCACGATCGCCGCACGCCGCCCGGCGAGCGCCAGGAGAGACGCGAGCTGCGAGGCCCCTTCTTCGTTGGTCCGGTCCGAAAGCCCGATGAGCACGCGCGAGCCGGCCTCGCAGACGTCGCCGCCGTCCACGCTGCCGGGGGCCTCGATGACGCCGAGCACCGGGACCCGCGCCTCGATCGCGCTCCGGATCGCCTCGACCTCGCCCCGGCGGCTCGCAGCACCGGGGCGCATGAGGATCGCGCCGCGCTCGGTCATGACGGCGGCGTCCTCGACGAACGTGCCGTCCGGGAACCGGTCGTCCTCGGGAAGGGTGTCCACGGCCACGCCGGCCGCCGTGAGGGCCGCCACGTAGGCGGCATGCTGGACGCGCGCGGTTCCGACATCGGGCGCGCCGAGGCCCGCCGCGGTGAGTCCCGAGGCGTACGTCGCGGACGGCGGTCGCACGAGGGCGCGCGTGATCACTTTGCTATTCTCCCACGCCGATGCCCTCCGCTTCCCTCGACGCGATCTTCCGCCCCCGCTCGGTCGCGGTCATCGGGGCGTCGCGGACGCCGCAGACGATCGGCCGCGAGATCCTGTCGAACCTCGTCGCGCTGGGCTTCGAAGGTCCGGTCTACCCGGTCAACCCGCACGCCTCCTCGATCGGATCGATCCGGTGCTACCCAGCGATCGAGAAGGTGCCGGGGCCGGTCGATCTCGCGATCGTCACGGTGCCGCGGGCGCGCGTCCTCCCCGTCGTCAACGCCTGCGGCCGCAAGGGGGTGCGCGGGCTCGTCGTCATCACCGCCGGCTTCCGCGAGGTGGGGCGCGAGGGTGCCGCGATCGAGCGGAAGCTCGAGGCGGCGGTCCGGCGGCACGGGATGCGGATGGTCGGGCCGAACTGCATGGGCGTCGTCAACACCGATCCCGCCGTGAAGCTCAACGCGACGTTCGCGGCGGCGCGCCCGGTCCGCGGGAACGTGGGCTTCGTCTCGCAGTCGGGAGCGCTCGGCGAGGCGATCCTGGCCGACGCGGTGGAGAGCGGTCTCGGGGTCGCGATGTTCGTGTCCATGGGGAACAAGACCGACGTCTCGGGGAACGACCTCCTGGAGTACTGGGAGAAGGAGAAGGACGTCGAGGCGATCCTCATGTACCTCGAGTCGTTCGGGAATCCGAGGAAGTTCACCGAGATCGCCCGGCGGGTCACGCGCGTGAAGCCCGTGATCACCGTCAAGTCGGGGCGGACGACGGCCGGCGCCAAGGCGGCGGTCTCCCACACGGGCTCGATGGTCGCGCTCGACGCGGCGTCGGAATCCCTCCTGACGCAGTGCGGCGTGCTCCGCTGCTCCTCGATGCAGGAGATGTTCACGCTGGCGCAGGCGCTCGCGCACCAGCCGGTCCCGAAGGGGAGCCGGATCGCGATCGTCACGAACGCGGGCGGGCCCGGGATCCTCTGCACGGATGCGCTCGTCGCCGCGGGCCTCTCGCTCGCGGATCTTTCCCCGGCGACGCGCCGCGGTCTCGCACGGGCGCTCCCGCCGGAGGCGTCGGTCGCGAATCCCGTGGACATGATCGCGTCGGCGGACGGCACGCGGTACCGGCGCGCGCTCGACCTCGTCGTGCGGGACCCGGCGGTGGACGGCATCGTCGCGATCTTCGTGTCGCCGATCATGATCGACGCGCTCGAGGTGGCGCGGGCGATCGCCGGTGCTTCGCGCGGCAAGAAGCCGGTCCTGTCGGTCTTCATGGGGAAGCAGCGGTCGGACGAGGGGGTGGCGCTCCTCCGGCAGCACGGTGTCCCCGTCTACCGCTTCCCGGAGGACGCGGCCGCCGCGATGGCGGGGCTCGACCGATACCGCGTCCTCCGCGACCAGCCGATCGGACGTCCCGTGCGCTTCCGCGCCGACGCGCGCCGTGCGCGCCGGATCGTCGCGAAGGCGAGGAGGGCGGGACGGACGCTCCTGAGCCCGGCGGAAGCGCTCGAGATCCTCGACGCCTACGGGTTTCCGCTCGTCCCCTCGCGGTGGGCCCGGACGGCCGGCGAGGCGGTCGAAGCGGCCGCCGACCTGGGCTATCCGGTGGCCCTCAAGACCGCGTCTCCCGCGATCGTCCACAAGACCGACGCGGGCGGGGTGCGCCTGCGCCTCTCCGACGGGGACGAGGTGGTCCGGGCGTTCCGCGAGATGACGAAGCACCTCTCCCGGCGCGACGCGGCGCAAGGCGTGATCGTCCAGAGGATGGTCGAGGGCGGCCGCGAGGTCATCCTGGGAATGACGCGCGACCCGCAGTTCGGACCGGTGCTCATGTTCGGGCTCGGCGGGATCTTCGTGGAGGTTCTGAAGGACGTGTCCGTCCACCTCCACCCGCTCACCGACGTCTCGGCCCGGCAGATGATCGAGCGGATCAAGGGTTACCCGCTCTTGGCCGGGGCGCGGGGCGAGGAGGCGGTCGATCTCGACCTGATCGCCTCGTGCCTGCTGCGGCTGTCGCAGATGGTGGGGGATCTCGAGGACGAGCTGTCGGAGCTCGACGTCAATCCGCTCATCGTCACCGGAACGCCGGGCGGCTCGTTCGTGGTGGACGCGCGGATGGCGCTCACCGCCCGCTGAGGCGGCGAGCGCCTTTCGTTCACTCGTCGGGAGTCGCGTCGGGCTCCATCCGCCGCATCTTCGTCTTCCCGTCGTCGGCGGGCCGCAGCGCGGCCGCCTTCGTCTGCTGCTCGGGCGTGAGCATGTTCTTGATGCGGATCAGGAGCGTCATGTGCGCGGTCTTGATCTGCTGCTCGAAGCCCATCACCTGCGTCGCGAACGAGATCGCCGCCGCCTCGTTCACCTTGGGTGCGGACAGCTCGGTGTGGAGCTGCTCGGTCGTGCGCTGGAGCGCGGTCTGGAAGTCGAGCACCTTCTGGTGCGTCTCGTTGATCATCTTCTTGATCGACGCGGTCTGATCGTCGGTGAGACCGAGCGCGATCTGGTTGGAGAGGATCAGGTCCGGCGGGAAGAGGGAGCGGTCCATCGGCGGCCCGCCGTGGAAGCCCCCGGGCCCCTGCATGGGGCTCCGGGGCTGCGCCGCGGAGGCCGCGGCCGCCAGGCCGAGGACGAGGGACAGGGCGAGGATCGATCTCATCGGAGTCTCCTATTCGGGAAGGGGGACGGACGACAGGGCGAGCGTCGGTGTCGAGTCCTGAAGCGTGCGTTCGATCGGGTCGAGGAACACGGCGGTGGGCGCGGACCATGCGGACATCTCGCGCGCGCTCGCGATGGCGGCGCGAAGGGAGCCGTCCTGCTTCACGCGCGGCACGAGGACGAAGGCGAGCACGAGACCGGCGAGGACGGCGGCCGCGGCGGGGAACGTGCCGGGCCGCCCGGGCGCCGCGGCCCGCGCCCTGCCGGAGGCGAGCGTCGCCGCGAACGAGGGCGCGCGCCCCCCGTCGGCATCGCGGAGCGAGCGGAAGAGGTCGCGGGTGTCGCTCATCGCGTTCCTCCGAGGAAGGCCTTGAGGCGTTTCTTGCCGCGGTCGTAGTGGACGCGGGCCGAGCCGACGCCGATTCCCAGGACCGCCGCCGCGCCCTCCACGGTGAAGTCCTCGGCGAAGACGAGGTGGAGCACCTCCCGCTGCCGGCCCGACAGCCGCGCGAGCGCGGCCGCGAGAGCGGCGACGTCGGGCGGCTCCTCGACGGGGGTGGGGCGCACGGATAGCCGCGCGAAGCGGGCGATCCGACCGGCGACGAGGCGGACCCGGCGGCGCTCCGAAGCCGCGGTGCGCCGGATGACCCCGTACAGGAAGGTCTTCAGCGCCGAGCGGCCCGCAAACCGCGCCTCGCCGGAGAGGACCTTCACGTAGGACATCTGGAGCACCTCCTCGGCCAGCGTCCGGTCGCGGCCGCAGCACGTCATCGCCCAGGCGAACGCGTCGGGGTGGAGAGCCTCGACTTCGGCGCCCAGGTCGGACGGAGCGGCTCGATCGATCGTCGCTTCCATCGTGGTCATGATGTGAGTGGAACCGGGGGGCCGTCCATATGACGGCCGGGGCCTACCTTCGGGGGCCGGACCTCACCGCGGTCCGGACGATCTCGGCCCCCTGCGCCCGCGTCAGGGCGCCCGCCCCCACGAGGACGTTGACCTCGCGGACGACGCACTGGACGTAGGCCCCGGGGCTCCTCCAGGAGTCGGCCGGGTTGCACGCCGGGGCGCCGTCGCAGTTCTCGTCGATCGTATTCCCGGGGATCTCCGGTGCACCGGGCCGGCGAGCCGGGTTCGCGTCGTCGCAGTCGCCGCCCACCCGGACGTACCCCGCGGGGCCCACGGTCTGGCACGTCGACACCGCGTCGCTCGACCGGCCCGCGCCGTCCCCGTCCGCGTCGCGATACCACGTCGTGACCGGGAGGCCGTCGTCCACGCCGTTCGCGCAGTCGTCGTCGATCCCGTTGCAGGCCTCGGCCGCGCCGGGGAAGACGGCGGGGTCGGCGGCGGCGCAATCGTCGCCGTCCCTCGCGCCGTCCTCGTCGCGGTCGAGCGCGACGCGGGTGCCGCTGCCCGGAGGGACGGCCGTGAAGGTCAGCTCCTGCCCGGGGACGGAGGCGTAGGAGAGCAGCGTCGCGACCTCCACCGGCGGGTCGGCGGCGCGGTCGCCTGCGAACGTCCCGGTCGCGGCATCGAGGAGATACCCGCGCGCGACGCCGCCGACGTTCCCCTTGACCACGAGGTCGCACTCGTTCGCGGTCGTGGAGAGCACCGTGCTGCATCGCGTCACGAGCAGGCCGATCCTGTCGGCCACCTCCGGTCCGCCGGCGGGACCGAGCGTGGCTTGCTGTCCGACGATCGGCGCCAGCTCCGCGTCGAAGCCGAGCACGAACTCGGTGAGGTTCCCCCTCTGGGTCGCCGCGACGGCCGGGTCCGGGGAGAACGAGAACTTGAGCTGCCGCAAGAACCGGTCGATCGTGTCCACGGCACCGTCGTGCCCGAAGCCGAAGCCGCGGATCTGCGGCCCGCGATCGTCGTTGTCGCCGGGACGGATCGAGGGGACGTCCGGCATCCCGAACATCCCGACCTTCTGGTACGCGTTGCGGAGGTGGGGCACCTTGAAGTTCTGCGGCTCACCGTCGAAGCTCGAGCCCCCGTTGGTGCCGAAGAAGCCGCTCTCGCGAAACAGCGTGTGGCACGTTCCGCAGCGGTTTCCGTCCGTGAGCGCGCCCCCGAACGTGTTCCGGCCCGAAAGCTGAGCCGGGGTCAGCGAGTTGTCGAGCGGGCGGATCGGGTTCGGCGGGTAGGAGAGCTGCAGGATGAAATCCGTGAACGCCTGCATCTCGGCGTCGGTCAGGGGGGCGGTCCGCCCGAGGAGCCCCTCGAAGGCCACGTTGAACTTCTTGAACGCGTGGTCCTCGTCGAGCGCGTCGCCGCCCGGGTCGTTCCCGCCCGTCCGGTCGCCGCGCCAGTGCATCGGCCCGGCGTTCGCCATCCCCCGGAGCGACTGCGTCGTCATCGGGCCCTTCATCGGGTGGAAGAAGAGGTCGTCCGCGGGCCCCACGACGAACGGGTTCGGGTTGTTGATCGTGTCGCCGTCGGGATTGCCCAGGTCCCACGCGAGCTGGTCGAGGTCCCCGAAGACGTGGCAGCTCGCGCACGCGGAGTCGCCCCGGCTCGAGGTGAGCGACGCGTCGTAGAGGAAGCGGCGGCCGGCGGTGAGCGATGCCGGCTCCGGGTTGTACAGCGCGACCTTGCCGATCTCCCTCCGCTGCGACGTGTCCACGATCGCGATCGCGTTGTCGAAGCGGGTCAGGACGTAGAGGCGCGCCGCGGGCGCATCGAGCGCGAGGCCGACCGGGCCGCCGCCCGACACCGGGATCTGCGAGGCGGTGGAGGGGACGAACGTGTCGTCGGCGAGCTGGGCCGTGTCGAAGACGCCGACCTTGCTCGACCCGAGCGCCGCCACGTAGAGCTTCGAGCCGTCGGGGGTGAACGCCAGATCCACCGGGAAGGCAAGGCTTTTGGCGTTCTCGTCCGCGGTTCCGGGGAAGACGTCGTAGTTGACGTGCTTGTTCAGGTGGCGCTCGACGACGACCCCGCCCGCGGACAGGATCGCGACGCGGCTCTCGACGATGTGGCCGCGCACCGTGGAGCCGCCCGTGAGGCCGGGACCCTCGAAGCGGACGTCGTTGCGCGCCTCGGTATTCGCGACGAAGACCGATCCGGTTTGCGGGTGGACCGCGAGGTGGAAGAGGTTCGTGCCGACACCACTCCACGAGCCGGTCTCGATCGGAGGGTCGGCCGTGGCGTCGATCGTGAAGACGTCCTTGTCCGGGAGCGAGAACTTCACCGCCTGATCCCAGCTCCGGCCGATCCCGTCCACCCAGTGCGTCCCGTCGAAGCGGACGATGAGCCCCGCCTCGGGCGCGGGATCGCCCGCGGCGTTCGTGTGGGGCGGGGGGAGCTGGCCGTCGGGGACCGCGCCCTCGTGGAGCGTCGTGGTGCGGTTCCCCGAATGGAAGACCGACGCGTAGACCTTCGAGCCGTCGGCGCTGACCGCGAGGGCGCGGGGCGTATCGCCGAAGAGGGTGACGATCGTCTCCCGGTTCCCGGCGGCGTCGAAGACCCACACGTCCGCGCGGCCGACCGAGGGCGTCTGGAGCTGGGGATCGAAGGGCGCGTTCTGCCCGCGGTGCGCGCAGGTGACGAACGCGCGCGATCGGTTCGGTCCCGCGAACACGATGTCCCCCGGCTCGTCGCCGACCAGGAGCGTGCGGACCACGCGCGGCGGGGACGACGCAAGGTCCACGATGCTGACGCTGTCGGAGAGCTCGTTGACGACCCAGGCTTCGTTCCCGCGCAGGGCGACCGCGACCGGCTCGAGGCCGACGGGGACGACGTGCAGGCGCGAGAGTCCGGCCGCCGAGACGTCGAAGATCTCGAGCTTCCCGTCCGGCGTGTTGAGCGCGTACAGACGCGTGCCGTCGGCGGACAGGACGAGCGGCCGCGTCGGTCCCGTCTCGAACGCGGTGAACGACGAGGACACCCGAGGTGCTGAGGGGGCGGCGGTCAGCGCGCGCAGCGACACCGCGGCGAGCGCGATGGCGGACGCGGCGAGCGCCGCACGAGACCAACCTCCAGAGGGACCCACGATGGAAAGGAATATACCGTCATATCGGGAGCCGTTGGCCCTCCGTCGCCATGCCGAAACCACGGCGGGCGAGCGTGCGCCGCGCGTCGCCGCGAGCGTCCAGCAACCGGTTGGAGTGATTGAAGTGCGTGAAGTAAACCGTGATGTCTCCGGAGCGCACGCGCGACTCCAGAAGATCCATCGTCTGGGGGACGAGCGGATGCCCGATCGAGCGGACGTCGCGGCCCGGAAGCTCGCCGGCGTCAAAGAAAGTCCCGTCCAGAAGCGCGATGTCGCATCCCGCGAGCGCGTCTTCGAGGGGAGGCGACCAGCTGGGCCAGCCGTCGGTATCGGGGACATACAAAATCGTTCTCGACGGTCCCGCGATCCTGTAGGCCACCGTGTCCGAGTCCTCGTCGCGGTGCGGGACCGTAAGCGGCGTCACGCGGATGCCGGCCTCCAGCTCGTACGCGGTGCCGGGCGGCGTCTCGACGAGCACGATCTCGTCGCGCGCGAGGAGTCGGCTCCACGGTCCGTTGCCGCGGAGGAACGCGGCCATGCGCGGCGTCGCGCGCACGGCGAGACCTCGCGTGTGGACGGCCTCGAATCCGAACAAGGCGAGGCCGAGGTAATGCCCGACGTGCGCGTGGGTGAGCAGGACTCCGTCCACCGGGGCGCGATCGACGCCCGCCTTCGGCGCGCTCGGAGAGCGGGGGAGCATCTCGATCTGCTCGCGGAGGTCGGGGGTGGCGTCGATGAGGTAGCGGTGTCCCGTCGCGGGAACGACGAGGCCGAGCGAGGCGACACGCCTCTTTCGCGACGGATCGCGGCGCGCGGCGGCGCAATGGTCGCAGCGGCACGCGGCGTGGGGGATCCCGCCGTCCTGGGCGGTCCCCAGGACGACGAGATAGGGACCCGGAGGGGGAGCGGCCGTGGGGGCCGAGCAGGAAAACAGCGCGGCGGCGAGCAGGAGCAGGCTCGCGCGCCGCGCCGGGGAGGAGCTAGAAGCCGATGCCGATGGAGACGTGGGGACCGGAGATGCCGATGAACCCGTCGATCCCGTCACGATGGCGATCATAGACCGGCACCGGGGCGTACAGGACCGGGGGCGGTGGTACGTAGGCGGGCCGGACGACCACGTACGCCGGGGGCGCGACGTAGACCGGTCGCGCGATCACGTACGCCGGCCGGGCCACGTACGCATGACGGCAGACGGGGCGGCCGTGGCCGTGGCCGTGGCCATGGCCCTGGTGGGGCTTCGCGTCGGCGCGGGTCGCCGAGAAACCGAGGGCCGCGGCACCCAGCGCGAGAACGGAGACGGCGCGGAAGAGCTTCGACAGGGTTCTCATGGTCATTCCTCCTGACACGCCCCCCAGGAATTGCGAGATGTGGGCCAGGAAAAAGGGCCGAGGAACCGCGGACCTTTTCCGAAGGGGCGTCCCCCGTCGAGGACGGCTGTCCTCTAGTGGGAGAAGATCCAGCGGGAGATCGCGTCGATCACAGCGGGATCGAGCTCGCCCTCCCTCCCGTATTCGGAGCCCGTCGACATCCCGCCGACCTTGATGAAGTAGTGGTTCAGGTCCGGGAAGCTCCGGTATTCGATCCGACCTTCGGCGATCCCCACCGAAGCACGCAGGGCGTCGAAGTCGAGGTCCTTGCGGACCTCGAAGTCGTTCTCGCCTTGGAGGACGAGGACGGGGAGCTTCGTCGCCCGCATCGACTGCGGCAGGTCGATCGAGAGGAGGTCGCGCCAGTACGCGGCGGGGCGGTCGAGGATCTTCGGGTCGGTCCCGCTCTTCGGATCGCGGACGGAGGCGAAGCTCTCGGTGAGGTGCGAGACCTGGAGCTCGGCCGCGTCGGCGTCGCCGAGAAGCGCCGCACCGGTGCGGACCTGCTCGATCATCCGCTCGTCCACCGGGCGCGCGGCCGCGGCCAGGAGCACGAGTCCCCTCACGCTCGACGCGCGCTCCGCGAGCCGCGGGACGAGCGTGGCGCCTTCGGCGTGCCCGACGACGAAGATCCGCTTGGCGTCCACGCCACGCGCCGCCGCGATCTCGCGGAGGGCGGCGAGCGCCGCGTCGGAGCCCTTGCCCGGGGTGTCGAACCGCACGGACGCGATGCCGCGCTCGGCGAGCCCCTTCGCGAGATCCGCCATGGGCCTGTTGGGTCCGATGGTGCCGTCGCGATCGGTGACGCCCGCGCCCTGCACGAGGACGACCGCGGGGACCGGGCGCGTGGCGGGGGGAACGAGGACGGCGGACGCGGCCAAAAGCATCGAGATCATGGCGTGCCAGTGTACCTGTTACCCTTGCCGCGTGTCGCGACTGATCCTCACGCTCGCGCTCCTCTCCCTCCTCGCGTGCGGCAAGACGGGGCCGCTCCGGCCGCCGGCGCCGCGCGGGCCGTTCCCGCCGGCGGACGTCCAGGCGCGGCAGCTCGGCGACGGCGTCGAGGTGGCGTTCTCGCTCCCCAAGCCCCGGGGCGACGCGAAGTCGCAAGCGCTGGGGCGTGCGGAGGTGCTGCGCGTGGCCTACCCGCGCGGCGTCCCGCCGCCGACGGACCCCGACGCGTTCCGCCTGCGGGGCGAGATCGTGGCGCAGCTGGATCTCACCGCCGCGGGCGTGGCACGGCGGCTCGTGCTCCCGGACACCGGCCTCGGATCGCTCGCCGACAAGGGGATCGGTTGGACGCTCCGTTACGGCGTGAGGGTCAAGGACCAGAAAGGCCGCTCCTCGCCGCTCGTGGTCGCGCACGATCTCGAGACCGTCGGACCGAAGCCTCCGCCCGGCGAGATCCGCGCCGAGGCGACCGCGGATGGGATCCGCTTGAGCTGGAACGCGCCGGACGGCGTCGACGAGCCACGCTTCAACGTGTATCGCGGCCCGTACGCGGGCATGCTCTCCGAGCGTCCGCTCAACCTCCAGCCGCTCGAAGGGACGGACTACCTCGACACGACGGCCACGGTCGGGGAGCGGTACCGTTACGTCGTGCGCACCGTGGCGGCGGAGGGTCCCCCGTACCGGGAGAGCGGCTCGTCCCCGGTGGCCGATGTCGATGCCTCCGACCGGTTCGCGCCGGCCCCCCCGGCCGGGCTCGTCGTGGTTCAGGAGGGGAAGGCGGTGCGCCTCCTCTGGAATCCGGGGGCCGAGCCCGATCTCGACGGCTATCGCGTGTACCGGCGGCTGCCCGACGGCTCCTGGGCCGCGCTGAGCACCGACGTCGTCCGCCAGCCGTCGTACCTCGATGCGGCGGTGACGCCCGGGGAGACCTTCGTCTACCGCGTCACCGCCGTCGATCGCGCCTCCCCGGCCCCGAACGAGAGCGGCCCCTCCGAGGAGGCCTCCATCCAAGTGGGGAACGAGCCGTGATCCCGGTGCGCTTCACGAAGATGTCGGGTGCGGGAAACGACTTCGTCGTGATCGAGGCGGAGGCCGCCGCGACGATCGGTGCCGGGCTTTCTGCGTGGGCGCGTGCCGTCTGCCGTCGCGGACTGTCCGTCGGTGCCGACGGCGTCCTCGTCGTGAGCCCCGAGGCGAAGGACCGCGTGCGGGTCGATTTCCGCAACCCCGACGGAAGCGTCGCGTTCTGCGGGAACGGGACCCGCTGCGCCGCGCGCTACGCGTTCGTGCGCGGATGGTGCGCCGCGCATGCCGTGCTCGCGACGCCCGTCGGCGAGGTCCCTGCCGAGATACGCGGGGACGTCGTGCGGCTGGTGCTGCCGGCGCCGGTGGATCGCGGCGCTCTCGCGCTTTCGGCCTGCGGCGCGCGTTTTCCGGGGCGTTTCGTGGACTCGGGTGTCCCGCACTTCGTCATCGAGGTCGACGACGTCGCCCGCGTGCCGCTGGCCTCGATCGGCCCGGTGCTTCGCGCCGATCCCACGTGGGGGCCGGCAGGGGCGAACGTGGACCTCGTCTCGCGAGGCGAGGACGGCGCGCACCACGTCCGCACGTGGGAGCGGGGCGTCGAGAACGAGACGCTGGCCTGCGGGACCGGGGCGATCGCGGCGGCGCTCGCCGCCCGCCTCGCCGGTGCGCCGGAGACGGTGCGGATCGTGCCCGCGAGCGGGATCCCTCTGACCGTGACGCTCCCGGGAGATCCGGGGGCTCCCTCGCGCGCGGAGCTCTGCGGCGATGCGCGCTTCGTCTTCGAGGGAACGCTCTCGGAGGAGGCGGGCTAGTTGCTCGCCCCGCGCTTCTTCCTCTCCTCGACCGCTTCCGCGTAGACCCGCTCGAACACGGTCCGCGCGAACGAAGGCGACGCGGCGAGGTCGAACCACGTGGCCGCCTTCGGGTCCGCGAGCGCGCGGCTCACGATCTCGTCCGGCGGGTCGACGTCGACGAACCCCTTGTGGATCCGGCCGCGCACCCAGGCGAGCGCATCCCGGAGCGTGCGGACCGCCTCGGGGTCGACCGGCGGACCCGCCAGCGGCAGCAGCTTCACCTTGTCGAGCTGCGAGAGATCGGAGAGCAGCGCGATCCAACCGCCGATCGAGGCGTCCTCCCCCGCGTAGGGGTTGCGGTCGGTGACGACCAGATCCCCCACCGCCATGAGGCCGGCCTGCGGGATGTCCACCCAGAGGTCTCCGTCGGCGTGCGCGCGCGGAAGCGGGTACACGATGACGCGGCGCTCCGGGTCCTCCAGCGTGAACGGGCCGTCGGAGACGAGCACGGGAACCGGGCGCTCGGGCGAAGCCCAGCTCGAAGGATCGGAAGCGCGGCGCTTGATCTCGGCGCCGAAGTCGTACCCGGGGTCGGCCAGGCGCTCCCGGGCGCCGGCGGCGGCGACGACGAGGGTCGAGGCGGGGAACGCGCTCGCTCCCCCGCAGGCATCCGCGTGCGGGTGGGTCAGCACGAGGTAGCGGACCGGTTGCTTCGACATCTTGCCGATCGCTAAGAGCAGGGCGCGGCCGGCCTCGGGGCTCGGCTGCGCGTCGATGACGAGCAGGCCGTCCTTCCGCTCGACGACGATCGAGTTCGTCTGCCCGGTGAAGACGGTGACGCCCTTGGCGACCTCTTGGACCTCGAACTCCCCGACGCGCTTCGCCGCGACCGGCGGAGCCGCCACGAGGGCGAGCGTGAAAAAGACGACGGCGACGCGCATCGCGCGAGCCTAGCACCGGCGCAGGTGGCGGGCTACCGCGCCGGCGCCGGAAACCCCTGCGGCCAGGCCAGCGCGTACAGGCGCGCGCCGGCGGAAACGCGCTTCACGTAGAGGCGCGTCTCGGGGATCGGGATCCGCTCGACGAAGCGCTCGTCGTCGAGGGAGGCCGGCACGCTCCACCGCTCGACGCGGGCCGGCCCGCCGTTGAACGCGGCGAGCGCCTTCGCCTCGGACCCATCGAACCGGCGCACGTAGTCCGCCAGGTGGCGGCACCCGAGCTTGACGTTGATGGCCGGGTCGAAGAGATCGTCGGCCTTGTAGCCGGAGAGGCGAAGCCTGCGCGCGAGCTCCGCCCCGACCTCGGGCATGACCTGGAGCAGCCCGCGCGCCCCCACCGAAGAGACCGCGAACGGGTTCCAGCCGCTCTCCTGCAACCCCACCGCCGCCGCCAGGTACGGATCGATCCCCGCCGCGCGCGCCTCGCTCGCGAGGGCCGGGGTCGGCGGGGCGGGCAGGAGCAGCTGCCAGAGCCCGCGTGGGACGCTCTCCGGCCGTGCGCGATCGCGGTCGCCGATCGCGCGCTGCGCAAAGCCGATCGCCTCCGAGACGGCGTGGGCACCGAGCGCCGCGGTCGCCGCCTCCGAGGTCAGCGCCATCGTCGCGTCCTTGGGGGCCGCGGCGATCGCGGCCGTGTAGCACGCGGACGCGTCGTCCCACGAGCCGAGCCGCGTCCACGTGCGGGCGGCCGCGAGCCACGGTCCGCCCGCGCCGAGCCGTGCGGGCTCGGCGGCGGGCGGCGTCGCGTCCGGCGACGACGCGCGGGGAAGGCCGCCGCGGCGCGCGGCGAGGAGGCCGTAGTAGTGATTGGGATAGGCCGCGGCGATCCGCGCGTACGCCTCGCGCGCCCCCGGGCGCCGCGACGCCTCGATCCGGCGCGCCTGCCAGTACAGCGCGGTCACGCGCACGCCGTCGGGCGCATCGGGTCTCGCGAGAGCGCGGGCGAATCCCGCGTCGGCCTCCGCGGCAAGTCCCAGGTCGTAGGCGGCCCAGGCTTCGCGCAGCAGGGCGAGCGGGTCCGCCGAGCCTCCGGCGCGCACGCGGTAGCGACGGTACGCCTCGAGCGTGCGCCGGCTCGGAACGCCCTCCACCGCGCGCGCGAGATCGAGCAGGGCGCGCTCGCGCCACGGGCTGACACCTCGCGTCGCGAGCGATTCCATGCCCGCGCGCCACGCGCCGCTGCGGCCGTCGCTGCCCGCCCACCGCGCCTCGACGTAGGCGGCCCCGTCGCGCTCGGCGGCGCTCCCGGCGCGCGCGCGGGCCAGGAGAGGACGCGCCTCGGCGCCTCGGCCCGTCTTCACGAGCGCTTCGGCCTCGACGAGCGCCTCCCGCGGCGTCGCCTCCGCCGGAGCACCGGCCGGTCGCGCGAGGCGGACGAGGGCGATCGCCGCCTCGGGCGAGCCGTCCTCGAGGAGCGTCGCCGCGCGCCGGGTCAGCGCCTCCCGCGCCGGCCCGTCGAAGCGGGTCTTCGGATCGGGCAGCACCTCGCCGTAGGCGTCCTGAAGATCGGGGACCTCGCGGGCGCTCGCCGCGAAGAGCGCGAAGGCGAGGCGCCGCGCCGCGCGATCGCGCTCACCATGGCGTGCCGCGATGGCGGCGGCGACCTCGGCCGGCCCGCTGCCGGGGACGCGCTCGAGCTCGTCCAGCGCCTGGCGCCAGGACCCCTGCGCGTCGAGAGCTTGCGCGCGCGTCTCCAGCGCGTCGTCCCGGCGCGGGAAGCCGGGGACGTCCGCCGCACGCCGTGCCGTCTCCGCCGCGTCGGCGTGCCGTCCGCGGGCGGTCAGGCCGCGCGCGCGCAGCAGGAGCGCGTGCGTCGCGAGCGGGTGGTCGGAGCGCAGGTCCTTCGGCAGGACATCGAGGATGTCCGCCACCTCGCCCGAGGTCTCGAGGTGGCGCGCGGCGAGCACCCTCGCCTCCGGCTCCCACGCCGGAGCGCGGTAGCGGCTCAGGAGCCGGCGGACCTCGGCCAACCCCTTGTCGTCGTCGCCGTGCGCGTAGGCTCGCACCGCGGCCGAGAGGGGAGGCGGCATCGTGCGCGCATCGTTCCAGCGGATGGTGCGCTTGGCCCAGAACACCGCGGCGCCGGCGAGCACGAGCGCGCCGGCGGCGCCGACGGCGATGAGCGGGCGCCGCACCGGTCAGCGAACGAGGGAGGCGTCGCCTCCGGCGAGGACCTGGACGAACGCGTCCTCGAGGAGCTTCGCCCCCGAAGGGCCCAGGTCGGGGAACCGCTTCGCGTACGCCTCGCGTCCGCGCGCCATGGGCTCGGCGAGACGCGCGGTGAGGTCCCCCTCGCGCCGGCCGAGGACGACGGCCTCCTCGTTGTAGAGGCGGATGTCAGTCGCGACCAGGCGCGCGAAGCGGCGCGCCTCCTCGCGGCGGGGATCGGATTCCTGCTCCGGGGTCTCGGTCCACGGCGCCATCTCCGTCGCCGTGGCGGCCTCGGGTGCGGGCGGCGCCACCGCGACCGGCTCGGGCTCCGGAGCAGGGACCGGGAGGGGTGCCGCGACCGCCACCGGTTGCAGCGCTTCGACGGCGACTCCCTGGAGGTTCTTCAGCCGCCGCCACGCGAGGTCGAGCTCGAGCCGGAGGCGCGCCGCCTGGCACAGGAGCGACAGCGCCGCCGGGGACCAGGGTTGCTCCCCGGGCTCGCGCTCGGCCACGACGAGCGCGACCGCCTTGCCGCCGACGCGGACCGGGAGCGCGACGACCTCGCCGTACCGCCCCTGCCCGAACTGCGGCGGCTGCTCGCCGGCCGAGAGGGTGCGCCAGCGGACGTCCGTCTCCTCGGCCACCGATCCGAGCCAGCCGGAGCCGACGGGAAGGGTGATCGCGCGGTGGCTCGCGGCGGCCTGGGGCGGATACCCGATCGAGCTCCAACCCTTGAAGCGTCCCTCGCGGAGGAGGTAGATGGCCGCGCGGGGGCTGCCGGCCTCGGTGCCTTCGAGGAGGGCGCGGAAGATCTCGGAGGGGGAGACGAAGCCCGCGAGCTCCGCCATCCGCCGATCGAGGGTCTCGAGCGACGCGTTCTCGCGGGGATCGGCCATCAACGGCTCCCGTCTTCCGAGAAGCGCGGGTCGGAGAGGATCGGATGGAACTCCGCGAAGCCCGTCAGGAGCCCGCGGATCCCCGGCGCCAACGCGACGGCGCGCGACAGGTGCCGTAGGGCACGCTCCAACTCCCCGGTGCGCGCGAGCGCCGAGGCCAGGTTCAAGCGATACGTCGATCGATCCGGTGCGAGCTCCACGGCTTTCTCGTACGCCTCCGTCGCCTCCTCGAGCCGGCCCTCGTCCTCGAGGGCGTTGCCGAGGTTGTTCCAGCTCAGATCGTACGACGGCTCGATCGAGAGCGCGCGCCGGAAGCACTTGATCGCGTCGGCGCGGTCGCCGGACTCGAGCAGGACGTTCCCCAGGTTGTTCCACACCTCCGGGTCGCCGTCGTGCCGTACGAGCGCCGTGCGGAATGCGCGCGCGGCCTCGTCCAGCCGTCCGAGCTCGGCGCACGCGTTTCCGAGGTTGTACCAGATCTCGTACTCGTAGGGGTCGAGCTCGGCGGCGCGCCGGTACGCCTCCGCGGCGGCGGAGGGCTCGCGCAGGCCGTCGTGGGCGAATCCCAGGTTGAACCACACCTGGGGGGCGATCGGCTCGAGCTCGAGCGAGCGCTCGAAGCATTGCTTCGCGGCCTCGTACTCCCCGAGGTCGGCGCGGACGGTGCCGAGGTTGAACCAGCACTCGAAGGCGTCGGGGTCGATCGCGACGGCCCTCTCGTAGGCGGCGACCGCGTCGTCCCGCCGCCCCAGGTGGACCCAGGCGTTCCCGAGGTTGTTCCACCCTTCCGCGAAATTCGGCTTGAGCGCCACGGCGCGACGGTACGCATCGACGGCCGCCCAGGCGTCCCCGCGGGAATCCTCGGAATTCCCGAGCTGTAGCCAGGCCTCGTGATCGTCCCCTTGGAGCTCGACCGCCCGGCGGAACGAGGCCGCGGCCTCGTCGTGGCGTCCGGCCCGCTCGCGGGCGCCTCCGAGGTTGCGCCACGCGTGCGCCAGCGCCTCGTCCGCCTCGATGGCCCGCTCCCACGCGGCGATCGCGCCGTCCAAGTCGCCCGTGGCGAAGCGCGAGACCCCGTCCTCGAGGTGAAGGACCGCGGCCGACGATCGATCGGTGTCGCGCGGAGGAGCCGAGGGGGACGGGCCCGGAAATTTCACACGGCGCGCGCCGCCACCGCTTCGGCGGCGTCGGACCGGATCGCGACGAGGAGGGGTCCTGTGAGTCACGGGTGGCGTCGTGGCCCGGGCTCAGGCCTCCCCGGAGTGGCGATCTTGTACCATGAGGCCGACGAAGCGGTCAACGGAGCGTCGATGAAGAACCGGCGCACGCTCGCCTCCGAGCGCGTGATCGAGGGGACCGGCCTCCACTCCGGGCGTGCGGTCCACATGCGTCTCGTCCCCGCGGCCGCGGGGAGCGGGATCACCTTCGTACGCGCCGACGAGGGAGGCGTCCGCATCCCCGCGCGGCTCGAGTTCGCGGGTCCCAGCTTCTACGCGACGGTGCTGGAGCGCGACGGATCCTCGGTCAGCACGATCGAGCACCTCATGGCCGCGCTCTACGCGCTCCAGGTGGACGACCTCGACGTCGAGCTCGACGGGCCGGAGGTGCCGATCCTGGACGGATCGTCGAAGCCGTTCGTGGACGCGCTCCTTCAGGCGGGCTTCGCGGAGCTTGACGCCCCCCGGAGCTACATCCACATCGTCAAGCCGATCTCGGTCGCCCACGACGACAAGACCGTGTCGGTCCATCCGTGCCCCGAGTTCCGGGTCACCTACGCGATCGACTTCGACCACCCTTCGCTCGGCTATCAGGAGCTGACGGCCTCGCTGTGGCGCGCCGACCAGTTCGTCGAGAAGCTGGCGCCCGCCCGCACCTTCACGTTCGAGCGGGAGATCGCGGCGCTGCGCGCCCGCGGGCTCGCGCAGGGCGGCTCCCTCGACAACGCGGTCGTTGTGGGGGATGCCGGGATCCTGAACCCCTCGCTCCGCTTCCGCGACGAGTTCGTGCGCCACAAGATGCTCGACCTCACGGGCGACCTGTCCCTCCTCGGGCATCCGCTCCTGGGCCACGTGATCGCGTACCGCGCCGGTCACGACCTCCACGCGCGGCTCGCGCGGAAGATCGCCGCCTCCACGGAGAGCTGGTTCCTCGCCCCGTGGCTCGAGGCGGAAGCCACCGCGGCCGAGCAGGGTTGAAGAGGATGCCGCGTGCGCTGAGGTGGGGCGCCGTCGGCGCCGTCGCGATCCTGTTGCTGTGGCTCGCCTATCGGGCGAGCTTGCGCGTCGCCGAGGCCGGGCCCGAGATCGCGGCGAGCCGGCAGCTGCTCGCGATGCTCACGCTCGCGATCCTCGTCCTGGCCCTCGGGTTCGTTTTCATCCTCGTCCGCAACGTCGTCCGCCTGATCGTGGACCGGAAGCGCGGCGTCTTGGGCGCGCGCCTGAGGACCAAGCTCGTCTTCTTCTTCCTCGCTCTGGTGCTCCTCCCGGCGTTCCTGCTCTCCTTCGGGGCCGCGAGCTTCATCAAGATCACGGTGCAGCAGCTGCTCCGCACGCCCGTGGACGAGGTCACGACCCAGGCGAAGGCGATCGTCAAGGAAGCGGGGCGGCGGGAGGAGGACCTCCTGCTCCGCCACGCCGCGCTGCTCGCCGCGTTCCTGGGCGAGGAGCCGAGCCGCTCGCGCCTGAAGATCTGGCGCGAGGCCGAGGCGTTCGACCTCGCGGCCTGGTCCCCCTCCGACGGTCCCCCGGTCGTCGAGGCGGGGCCGCTGCCGCCCTCGGCGAGGGAGACCGTGGATCGTGCGGGGCGGCTCGCGGCGCGCTCGAAGACGACCGTCTTCGACATGGCCGCCGTGGGAGGCTCCGTCCTCGTCATCGGAGCGGCACCGATCCCCGGCGACAGGGGCGCCGCCGTGGTCGGCCAGATCGTCAAGGGGGACATGACCGCGCGTCTCGAGCTCATCAACGCGGCGGACCGCGCGTACTCGGACTTCCGGGCGGAGCGACGCGAAGTGCTGCGGATCTACTACTCGCTCATCGTGCTCGTGGGTCTCGCGATCGTCTTCGTCTCGTCGTGGATCGGGTTCTACGTCTCGCGCCGGATCACGGTCCCGCTCGAGCAGATCGCCGCCGCCTCGCGCGAGATCTCGCAGGGGAACCTCGGCGTGCGCGTGCTCACGAACGTGGGGGACGAGGTCGGGATGCTCGTGGACTCGTTCAACGAGATGGCGGCGGAGCTCCAGGAGAGCCGCGAGGTCATCACGCGCGGCACCGCGGAGCTGCGGCGCAGCAACCAGGCGCTCGACGAGAGGCGGCGCTACATCGAAACGCTCGTGGCCCAGCTCTCGACCGGGGTCATCTCGGCCGACCGCGAGATGCGCGTGACGACCTGCAATCCGGCGGCGTCCACGATGCTGGGCGTTCCGCTCTCACCGGGGGACCATCTCGGGGCGGCGCTGTCCTCCGAGCGGCTGGCGCCGCTCGCGTCGCTCGTGGAGGAGGCCCGCGGGCGCGAGGGCCGCGCGGGGCGCAAGGACATGCTGCTGGAGAGGCCCGGCGGGCCGCTCACCGTCGCGGCCCAGGTCTCCCCGATCCGCGGATCCCACGGCGAGGACCTCGGGATGCTCCTCATGATCGAGGACTTGACCGACCTGCTCGACGCCCAGCGAGCGGCGGCCTGGCGCGAGGTGGCGCGCCGGATCGCGCACGAGATCAAGAACCCGTTGACCCCGATCCAGCTCGCCGCCCAGCGCCTGCGGAAGAAGTTCTTCGAGGGCGCTCCGGATCTTCCGGGCGTCGTGGACGACTCCACCCAGACGATCGAGCGCGAGGTGTCCGGCTTGAAGAAGCTCGTGGACGAGTTCTCGCTCTACGCGCGCATGCCCGGGGCGCGGCCGGAGCCGGTGGACTTCGCGAGCGTGATCGAGTCGGTCGTCGCCTTGTACAGCGTCCACCCTTCGATCCGCTGGAGCCTGCACGTGGCGCCGGATCTGGGCGTCGTCAGCGTCGACCCGGAGCAGATGCGACGCGCGCTGATCAACCTCATCGACAACGCGATCACCGCGATGGGCGGGACGGGCGAGATCTCGATCGCCGCGCGGCCCTATGCGGGGCCGGGCTCGCTGCGCGTCGAGGTGAGCGATCGCGGCCCCGGCATCCCCGTCCCGATCCGCGAGACGCTCTTCACCCCGTACGTCTCCACCAAGCCCAAGGGGACGGGGCTCGGCCTCGCCATCGTCCAGCGGGTCGTCGCGGAGCATCGCGGCACCATCCGCGTGGAGGACGCGCCCGAGGGCGGGGCGCGCTTCGTCATCGAGATCCCCGGGGACGCCGCGGTCGCCCTGCGGGCGGGAGGCTCCCATGGCCGGTGAGAGGATCCTGATCGTCGACGACGAGCCGGGCGTGCGCTCGATGCTCGAGGCGATCCTCAAGGACGACGGCTACGCGGTCGAATCGGTGACCTCGGGCGAGGAGGGGCTGGCCGCCGCGGCCGCCCGGCCCGCGGAGGGGATCCTCCTCGACGTGTGGCTTCCGGGGATCGACGGACTCGCGACCCTGGAGCGGCTGCGCGACGCGGGAAGCGACGCCGAGGTCGTCATGATCTCGGGACATGGAACGATCGATACCGCGGTGCGCGCGACCAAGCTGGGGGCGTTCGACTTCGTCGAAAAGCCTCTGTCGCTCGAGAAGACGTTGCTCGTCCTACGGAATGCCCTGCGGCAGAGGCGCCTCCTGCGGCGGAACCGGGCCCTGCTCGAGCAACTCGCGCGCGACACGGATTTCCTCGGGGCGTCGGAGTCGGCGGAGCGCGTGCGGCGCGAGGCGGACGCCGCGGCCGCGGTCGAGGCGCCGGTTCTCCTGTGCGGCGAGCCGGGCTCGGGCCGGGAGACCGTCGCCCGCCGCATCCACGCCGCCAGCCGGCGCGCCGATCAGCCGCTCGTCCAGATCCCGGGCCGCGCGCTGGACGCGGCCACGGGAGCGGCGGTGCTCTTCGGGGACGGCGGGCATCCGGGACGCCTCGACCTCGCACGCCGCGGGTCGGTGTTCCTCGAGGACGTCGACGCCCTCCCCGAGACGCTCCAGGAGCGGCTGGCGGGTTGGCTCACCGGCCGGCCCGACGTGCGGCTCCTCGCGAGCGCGAGCTCCGACGCGACGGGCCTTTCGCCCTCGCTCCGCCGGCATCTCGACGTGGTGCGCATTCAGGTGCCGCCGCTCCGGGAGCGGCGCGAGGACATCCGCGACATCGTCCACCGCTTCCAGCGCGACCTCTCGCGCGAGTACGGGCGGCCCGACAGGACGTTCGATCCGGAGGCGCTCGCGGCGCTGGTCCGCCACGATTGGCCGGGGAATCTCCGCGAGCTTCGGAACGCGGTCGAGCGGATCGTCCTGCTCGCGCGCGGGGAGGAGATCGGGCCGAACGACCTTCCGGGGGAGATGGGTGGGGACGCGTCCGAGATCGACGACCTCTACCGGCCGTTCCCGTCGCTTTCGGAAGGACGGAGGGCGTTCGAGCGGTATTTCTTGAGGCGGCTCCTGCGCGAGGCGCGCGGCGACTTGGCGCTCGCGGCCCGCCGCGCCGGGATCCCGGTCTCGGAGCTGCGGAAGTCGCTCGGCTAGGACGCGGGGGAGTCGGGCCCGCGGCGCAGGACGACCGCCGCGGAAGTCGCGAGCGCGACGACCGCGCCCACCACGACGGCCTCGACGGCGAGCGTGATGGCGAGCTTGGCCACGGTCCCCGAGGGGATCGACCACGACAGCGTCTGCGCCGTCATGCGGATCCACTGGGCGGCCGAGCCGACGAAGCTCAACCAGCTTTCCGTGTCGTCGCCCGCGAAGCGCGGCATCGCCGGGGTCGCCAGGTCGAAACGCAGGAACGGCAGGAATCGAGCGGCGAGCCCCCCGCCGGCGACGAGTCCCGCGCACAGTCCGGCCAGGCGCAGCCCGCGGCGCAGACGCTCGCGACGCGTGGGGACAGGCCCGGCCGGGGACGGACGATCGGGGAGCGAGGCCATGACCGCGTCGAGGAACGACGCGTCCACGGGGACCACGTCGTCGAGGCCGTCGAGCACCTGCGCGAGACGGCGCTCGCGGGCGAGGTGGATCCGGCACGCCGTGCACGCCTCCACGTGCCGCGCGAGACGCAGGGCGGCGCGGGGGGCGAGCTCGCCTTCGACCGACCTCACGATGAGGGGGCGCACGCGATGGCAGGTGCTCACGATCGCACCTCCGGGTCGAGGATGTCGGTGAGCTGTCCGCGCAGGATCTCGCGCGCGCGGAAGATGCGGTTCTTCACCGTGCCGAGCGGCAGGTGCGTGATGCGCGCGATCTCGTCGTAGCGGCAGTGCTGCTTGTGCCGGAGGAGGATGAGCTGACGGTAGGCGGGCGGGAGCGCGCCGATCGCATGGTTCAACCGGGTCTCGAGCTCGCGCAGGCGCAGCACGTCGTCCGGCGTCGGGCCCGATCCCGCGAGGGGCGGCGCCTGCGGCGCACCGTCTTCCGCGGGCGGCTGCGAGAGCGACAGCGTCTTCGGCTGCTTGCGCCGCAGATGGTCGATCGCTCCGTTCGACGCGATGCGATAGAGCCACGTCGTGAAGCGATAGCGCGGGTCGAAGCTCTGCAGCCCCACGAAGACCTTCAGGAAAACTTCCTGCGCGAGGTCCGTCGCGATATCGCGCGAGCCGACGAGCCGGAAGATGTAGTTGACGAGCCCACGCTGGTGGCGTTGAACCAGCGCTCCGAACGCATCGCGGTCGCCCGCGAGCGCCTCGTCGACCAAGGTCTCGTCGGCAAGCTCCGCGAGATCGAGCGTCGTGGACCGGGTCGCCCCGGCGGATCGAGAAGACGTCTTCACGGCCCCCTCCTCGTACAACTCTCCCGTTGGTGTAATACGCACGCAACCCGAGGAAGTTTTCAAGAGCACCGTGTTACTCTTCCGCCGCGAGCGCGCCACCGTCCGGCTGCAGGAGTGCGTCGTGGGGGAGTCACGGCTGGGGGAAAAGGCCCACAGCAAGCTGATCCACCTCCTTTCCGAGGACCATCCCGAACCGGAGGCCTGGCTGTCCCGCCTCTCCGCCCTCCGGGACGCCGAGGGGGGGCCGATCTTCTCCGACGCGGTCCGGGTCCTCTTCCACCTGGAGATGGAGGACCGGGAGGCCGAGAGGCTCCTCCGGCACGTCCTCGACCATCGGGGTCACCTCACCTCCCGCCTGGGCCGGGACACCGGGCTGCGGGTCGCCGCCATGGATTTCCTCACGAACGTCGAGCGGCGCCTGCTCAACCCGAAGATCGTGGAGATGGAGGCCTACGAGGCGACCGAGCGCTCCGCACGCACGGATTCCTTGACCGCGCTTGCGAACCGCCGGGTGTTCGACGAGGTGCTGGACCGCGAGATCCGGAGGAGCCGGCGGTACCGCTGGCCGCTGACGCTCCTCCTGCTCGATCTCGACCGGTTCAAGGCGGTCAACGACGCGTGGGGGCATCTTCTCGGGGACCTCGTCCTGGAGCGGGTGGGGGACATCCTCCGGTGGACGGTCCGCGAGGCGGACGTTGCCTGCCGGTTCGGGGGCGAGGAGTTCGCGGTGGTCCTCCCGGAGACGACGCGCCTGGGCGGCTACGTGGTCGCGGAGAGGATCCGGCGGGGGGTCGAGCGGAGCTTCGCCGAGGAGCCGCTCGGCGGCCACGCGATCGCGATGACGGTCTCGTGCGGCCTCTCCTGCTATCCGGACGACGGGCTCCACGCCTTGGAGATCGTCTCGCGCGCCGACGAGGCCCTCTACGGGGCCAAGCGCTCCGGCCGCAACCGCGTCGGCGTGCGCTATCGCGACAAGCGCTCCGCGATCCGCTTCCCCGTGAAGCCCGAGCTGGCGGTGGACGGAGAGCGCCGCGCGGTGAACCTCAGCCGTACCGGCGTCCTGTTCGCGACGGACGCCGAGGTCGCTCCCGCGGACGAGCTCCACGTCCGGCTCGGCGGCATCTCGGCACCCGCCCGCGTCGTGCGGGTGGAGGGGGGGCCGGACGCGCGCGCGCCGTTCCACGTCGGCGCCGCCTTCGACGCGCCGCTCCCCGAGGAGGCGGTCTTCGCCCGCGTCTCGACGCAGGCTCCGGCGAGACCCGCGCGAAGGGCCTCCCGAAGATGAACCGCGACGAGGCCGGGCGGCTGCGGGATCAGCTCGTGCAGCTCCTCGCCGAGGACACCCACAACACGGAGCGGCTCGCGGCACGCCTCGACGCGCTCGCGCGCGAGACGGGATTGGACGCGCACGCGGCGCTCCTCCTCATCCTCACGCAGCTCCCCTTCGACGCGGGCGAGGCGCGCGAGCACTGGGAGGGCATCCTCGCGCAGCGCCACGCGATGTCGCTGTCGCTCGGCCGGGACGTGGGCCTGCGCGTGGCGACCCTCGACTACTTCATGAACGTCAACCGCCGGCTCGTCCAGCCGTCCCTGATCGACCTGGCGCTCGAGACGTCCACGGCCGGTTCCGGCGCGGACCCGCTGACCGGCCTCCTGCGCGATCGCGCGTTCCGCGCGGGGGTCCAGTCGGAGCTGCGCCGCGCCCGGCGCTACGGGCACCCCGTGGCGATCGCGCTCTTCGACCTCGACGCGTTCGCGGCGCTCAACGAGAGGGTCACCCCGCTCGTCGCCGACCGGCTGCTCCGCGAGGCGGCGATGCTCCTGGGGAACAAGATCCGCGACATCGATCTCGCCGCGCGCCCCGGGGAGGACGAGCTCGCCGTGCTCCTCCCCGAGACGGACCGCAACGGGGCGTATCTCGTCGCCGAGCGCTTCCGCCGCGAGGTCGAGTCGCACTTCTCCCGGCGCGAGGCCGCGGGTGGCAAGGCGGCGCTCACCGTGTCGGGTGGGATCGCCTCCTACCCCGAGGACGGCTCCGACGCGGAGGGGCTCCTCGCCCGGGCCGCGCAGGCGCTCTACCAGGCGAAGGCGGCGGGGAAGAACGTCGTGCTCCTGCACACTCCCGAGCGCCGCCGCTTCCTGCGCTTCGACCTCGGCACGAGGCGCGCGGAAGTGGAGGTGATCGGGGCGCGCGATCTGGCGGGAGGCCGGGTGCGGAACACGAGCGGGTCGGGGCTCCTGTTCACGAGCCCCGAGCCGATCGACGTGGGCGAGGGGGTCGAGATCCGCCTGGAGGGCGGGGGCGGGCCGGCGCCCCGTCGCGTGCTCACCCTGCGCGGGCGCGTCGTGAGGCTGGAGGAGCTCTCGTCGGCGGACGACGAGCGTTTCGAGGTCGGCGTCGCGTTCGATCCCGAGGGCGGCCCGCCGGAGGGGGACCTCCTCGAGTTCCTCGAAGGAGCGGCGTCGGGGCGGGGGGACGAGCCGTCGTGACCAGGATCCTCGCCGTGGACACCTCGACGGCCTGGGGGGGGACGGCGCTGCTCGAAGGGGACGGCGGGGGCGTACGTCTCCTGGCCGAGGTGGGGCTCACGGTCGAGGACTCGCTCGCAGCGCGTCTCCTCCCGCTCGTGGATCTCACGGTCGCCGCGGCCGGATGGGACCGCGCGTCGATCGACCTCTACGCGGCCGCGCGGGGACCGGGCTCGTTCACGGGGATCCGTGTCGGGCTCGGATTGCTCGCCGGATGGGCGCTCGCTTCGGGAAAGCCCTGCGTGGGGATCGGAACGCTCGACGCGGTCGCGGAGGCGTACGGCCCCGCGGAGGCCGATCGCATTCCCCTGATCCCGGCGGGACGCGGCAACGTGTACCGGGGGCGCTTCGACGCGTCGTCGTCGCCGCCGAGGCTTCTCGCGGCCCCCTGGGCGGGCCCGCCGGAGCGCGCGCTCGAGGGGGAGGGCGCGGGGGTCGTGCTCGTGCCGCGGGATCTTCCCTTCCCGGACGTGCCCGCGCCTTTCCGGCGGGCTCCGGCACCGACGTCCATCGCGGCGGCCGTGGGTCGCCTCGCGGCGCTCCGGCTTTTCGCCGGCCTCACGCCCGAGGACGCTCCCCATCCGCTGTACGTCCGGCCTTCGTACGCCGAGGCGGGATCGTCGTGATCGACGACATGACGCTCGACGACGTCCCCGAGGTCTTGGCGATCGAGCGGCGGTCCTTCGCCACCCCCTGGACCGAGGAGAACTTCCGCCACGAGATCGGCGCGAACCCCGTGGCGGTCAATCGCGTGCTGCGCGTGGAAGGCGTGGTCGCGGGGTACGTCAGCGCCTACGTCGTCGCGGACGAGCTGCAGATCAACGACATCGCCGTCGCCCCCGGGATGCGCCGCCGCGGGTTCGGACGGCAGCTCCTGGACGACGTGATGGCGATCGCGAGGGAGCGGGGGGCCGCGTTCGCGACGCTTGAGGTGCGACCGTCCAACGACGCCGCGCGCGCCCTCTACGCGGCCCGCGGGTTCGTCGAGGTCGGCCGCCGCCCCGGCTACTATCCCGAGAGCGGAGAGGACGCGCTGCTGCTCGAGCGCCCGCTCGGAGGGAACCGTTGAGGATCGATCCCGCGGGATGGCCGTTCGTCGCCGGGCTTGCGCTCGTGGCGATCGCCGCGCTCTTCTGGTCGCCTTGGGTCGCGGCGCTGCCCCTCGCTCTGCTCCTCTTCACCCTGAACTTCTTCCGCGACCCCGAGCGGAGCGTGCCGGCCGATCCCGCGCTCGTGCTGAGCCCCGCCTGCGGGCGGATCATCCGGGCCGACGCGTCGCGGATCTCGATCTTCATGAACGTCTTCGACGTCCACGTGTGCCGGTCGCCGGTCGCGGGACGCGTCGTCTCGGTCGAGGCCACGCGCGGGAGCTTCGTGTCGGCGTACCGCGACGCCGCGTCCGAGCACAACGAGCGCGTCGTCCTCGTGATCGCGCCCCCGGCGGGGCCGCCGGTGCGGGTCACGCTGGTCGCGGGGCTCATCGCGAGGCGGATCGTGTGCCGGGTGGCCGCGGGCCGGACGCTCGCCGCGGGGGAGCGGATCGGGATCATCCGCTTCGGCTCGAGGGTGGACGTGGATCTTCCCGCCGGGAGCCGGGTTTCCGTCGCCTTGAGGGACCGGGTCGTGTCGGGGGAGACCCCGCTCGCGGAAACGGCGGCCGCTTCGCTATAGTCGCTGCCATGGCGGGTCGACGAAAACTCCGGCGGGGCATCTATCTGCTCCCGACGCTCTTCACGACCGGGAACCTGTGCTGCGGCTTCTTCAGCCTCATCGAGGCGGCCCGCGGGCAGTTCGGCAGCGCGGCGCTCCTCATCATCGCCGCGGGGATCCTCGACGGGCTGGACGGGCGCATCGCACGGATGACGGGCACGACGTCGGACTTCGGTGTCGAGTACGACTCGCTCGCCGATATCGCCTCGTTCGGGATCGCGCCGGCCTTCCTCGCGTACGAGTGGGCGCTGGCCCCGTTCCACAGGATCGGATGGCTCGTCGCGTTCGTCTTCGTCGCGTGCGCCGCGACGCGCCTCGCGCGGTTCAACATCCAGCACGGCACGGGCGACAAGCGGTTCTTCGCCGGCCTGCCGTCCCCGGCCGCCGCGGGGACCGTCGCGAGCGTCGTCTTCGCGTTTCCGGACCCGCCGGTGCACCTCGGGACCTCGGTCGTCGTCGGAGCCGCGGTCCTCGCCGTGGCGCTCCTCATGGTCTCGCGCATCCGCTATCGCTCGTTCAAGAACCTCGACCTCAAGAGCCCGCGCTCCTACCTCACCGTCCTCCCGCTCGTTTTGGCGCTGGTCGTCGTCCTCGTGCACCCTCAATCGATGATGATCGTCGCGGCGTGCTACGTGCTCTGGGGGCCGGCCGCGTGGCTCGCGGCGCGCGGCCGCACGGCGCCCGGCGCCTACGATCACGGGACGGAGGAGACGGCGCATGGCCCATCGCTCCGCTGAGAAGGCCACCGGCAAGATCGCCATTCTCGGCGCGGCGAGCCCGGCGGGCGCGCGCCTGAGGGCCGCGCTCGCGGATCGCGGCGTGGAGGGGGCGCGCGTCGCGCTCTACGGCGCAAGCTCCGAGGTCGCCGTCCTCTCCGAGTACGACGGCGAGGCGCGTCTCGTGCAGCCGGTGGGCGAGCTCGACCCCGCGTCGTGCGCCGCCGTGTTCGTGTGCGAGGCCGGCCACGATCCCGTACCGCTGTCCCGCGCGGCGAGCGCGGGCACGGTCGTCGTGGACCTGTCGGGAAGCGTCGCCGGGGCGACGCGGGTCCCCCACCCGATCGCCGGAGCCCTCGCCGCGATCCTCGCGCCGATCGAGGCGGCGCTCGGCCTGGTGCGCGTGTCCGCCGTCGTGCTGCGCCCCGCCGCGGACTTCGGCGAGCCCGGGATGGACGAGCTGCGCGAGCAGACGGTGAGGCTCCTCCGCTTCGAGAAGACGCCGACCGACGTGTTCGGGCGGCAGCTCGCGTTCAACGTCGTTCCGGATCCCCTCCTCCCCGAGGAGGAGGTGGAGGGCGCGGCGCGGATCGAAAGCGACACGCGGGCGCTGCTCTTTCGTCCCGACCTCCCGCTCGCCGTGACCACCGCCCTCGTGCCGATCTTCCTCGGGCACGCCGTCTCGCTCCACGTCGATCTCGCGCGCGGGAACGCGTCCGACGCCTCCGAAGCGCTTGCGGACGCCCCCGGCGTCACGCTCGCGGGACGCGACGACGCGGGCTGCACGATGGACGTGGTCGAGGACGAGGGGATCGTCGTCACGGAACCGGGGGACGCGGGCGCGGGGTCGCTGAGGATCTGGGCGGTGATCGCGGATGCCGGCCGGACGGCGGCCTCCCGAGCCGTCGAGGCCGCCGACACCGCCGGAGTGCTCTGACCGGTGGCGATCCCGTACGAGCTCCACCTCGCCGCGCGCTACCTGCGCGTGCACCGGGGCCGGACCTTCCTCTCGGTCATCACGCTCATCTCGATCGCGGGCGTCGCCGTGGGGACGGCGGCCCTCGTCATCGCGCTGGCGCTCATGACCGGCTT
>Ga0068859_100000817_pt1 | contig 31690 bp, 30 predicted proteins | sample KBSSwiS22_FD_66585 | JGI IMG/M metagenome (GOLD analysis project Ga0068859, IMG submission 66585) | Switchgrass rhizosphere microbial communities from Kellogg Biological Station, Michigan, USA - KBS Switchgrass S2-2 | ecosystem: Host-associated > Plants > Roots > Rhizosphere > Soil ...
GCGTTCTCAAGGTCGCTGCGACGGGTCTCATCGCATCTGCGAGATACCGCCCTCGCTTTTATCCGGGCGAACTGAAACTGTTCATCCCGGCGGAACGCAACTCCGCCCTCCCATCTCCCCAAGACTTCTGGCGAAGACATGCGCGCACGCTATCAATCGTTGGCACGGCCGGTGGTCATCTGACGATGCTATCCATGCCAAACGCCGAGTCCGCCGCCGCATCCCTGACACGCTACCTTCCTGCGCTCAACTAGTCCTGGCAGCACTTTTTTGCAAAGGTCAGTGCTTTCCTTTGATGAAGTCCCTCATCAGGGCGAAATAGCCTTCCGGTTGTCGCGTGGAGACGCGTTCTCCATCTGACCGCGTCTCGAATTCGTACATGCCGTGATCAGCATCGGGAAAAACGACAGTCCTGATCGGACGGCCGGCCTTGCGCAGCGCGGCCAGGCGACGGACGGTCTCTGCGGACGGTGCATCACGATCCTGGCCCCCGAGTATCCACAGCTGCGGAACCTCGAGGTTGGCCAACACCGGCATGGGGTCGTACTGTGCTGGCACCCCTTCCAGCAAAGTCGGACCTTGTTTGCGCACTACCTCGGGTGACGTGGCTAGCATGTAGGCAGCGACATCGCCACGGACCGACTTGAACCACGGTTCCTGGCCATACTTGCGCTTCACAGCCTCGACCTGCTCATAACCCTCGGTGAAGTTGCTCGCGACAATCGTCGCAATAGCATCAGCGACCTCCATAGCCTTGGCTTTGATATCCGGGCCGAAACCGGCACGCTCCATGTCGAAGGCGATCGCCTCACGATCTTCATCCAACGGCGAGACAGCCAGTCCGAAACTCACAATGACAAAGTCCACCGGCTCGATGCGCGCGGCCAGCGGCGCCACCCAGCCCCCTTGGCTACCGCCCTGGTATCCCACTCGTCCTGCCCGCACCCCCGCAAGGCGCCGTGCCTCACGCATTGCGAGAATCGCATCGGTGGCCAGTAGCAGATAGTTCTGCGAGTAGCGGCCGCCCGAAGCACCCGTACCTCGCTTGTCATAGGCAAACACGCCGATACCTGCGCTGGCGAATTGGCGCTGCAATGAATAGTCTTCGAGTGCCGACGAGTGCTCGGATCCGTGGATCAACACGACGATCGGAACACGCGCCTTGCCAGGGGGTAGCGTCAACCGCCCCGCCAGCACGACCCCACTACCCTGGAAGCGTGTGTCGACCTGGATCAAGGGCAGCCGGTGACCTGAGACATCGTCGAAACGAATCTCGCCACGCCCGCAGTCGGAAATCGTGACATGGTGTCCGTCGGGATGGTCCGTCCAGCCAAGTGTGCTGGTCCAGCTACCATTCCCCTGCGGAGTCAGTGCGCCCGTGCGCCCATCCTGACGCCTCCAGCGAAGCTGGCCAGACTCGCCAGGACCAATATCCAGCGAGGTGCCGTCGGCCATGTCATAGCTGCCAACTTCGCAGGGGGGCGCGCTCGAAGGGGATACTTGAGCGCGAACGGGTAGCCCGCCGCCCAACGCCAGCGCGAGGAGGATCGCGATGCCCGCAGACCCCTGGCGATTCGTGGATTCCATTGCCGTTTCTTCCCCATGTTTCAACTTAGGTACTGAATCAGGTGCTTCCGCCCGCTGCGGCAGTTTACACACCGCCGGATGGACCGCACGGCAAAGCGCGCGCAATGTGAGTCGCTCCGCTCCAGCGATCATCCGGCGTACCAGCCGCTGCGATATCATGCAAAGATGCGTACCTCACTCTCCGCGCTCCTTGCAAGCAACCGCGTGCTTCTGGCCGATGGCGCCACCGGCACAAACTATTTCACTGCCGGCCTGACCTCGGGCGAGCCACCTGAATTCTGGACAACCGACCGGCCCGGCGCCGTAACGGACCTGCACCAGCGTTTCGTCGATGCCGGCGCCGACATCGTCCTGACCAACACATTCGGCTGTAATCCGCAGCGCCTCAAGTTGCACAACGCGCAAGACCGGACCTACGATCTCGCCAAACGCGCCGCCGAGCTCGCCCGCCAAGTGGCTGATGCCGCCGCTCGGCCGATCGTGGTAGCAGGCTCAGTCGGCCCCACCGGCGACCTCTTCGAGCCAATGGGCACGCTGACGCATGAAATCGCCGTTGCCTCTTTCAAAACGCAAATCACCGGATTGCGCGATGGTGGCGCGGACGTCGCGTGGATAGAAACTATGTCATCACCGGAGGAAGTAAACGCCGCAGCCGAGGCCGCCACCGCCGTCGGCTTGCCATACGTAATCACCTGCTCGTTCGACACGGCCGGTCGCACGATGATGGGCCTCCTACCCCGCTCGCTAGCCGACACCGTCGCATCCCAGCCAGTGGCGCCGCTGGCTATCGGCGCCAACTGCGGCGTGGGCGCATCCGATATCCTGGTCACCTTGCTACAGATGAAAGACGCCCCGTATGCCCTCGTGACAAAAGGCAACTGCGGTGTACCGCACTTCGAGGGGACGGAGGTCGTGTATTCCGGCACGCCCGAGCTGATGGCCAACTACGCCCGCCTGGCCATTGATGCGGGTGCCCGAATCATCGGCGGCTGTTGTGGCACTACACCCGAGCATCTCGCCGCGATGCGTAGCGCCATCGATACCCATGCACCCGGCGACCAGCCGACCCTAGACAAGATCGTTGACCAGATCGGCCCACTGACCAACGCCGCACCCTCAGAAAACACCCCAAAGCCGGCTCGCCGGTCACGGCGTTGAAACGGACGAGAGATCCAGTTGGCAAATAAGTTCTACGTTGTCTGGGCAGGCCGCAAGACCGGCGTGTTCACGGACTGGGCTACCACCCAGCAGCAGGTCGATAAATTCCCCGGCGCGCGATTCAAATCCTTCCCCAGCCGGGCGGAGGCCGAGCAGGCGTTTCAAGGCGGGAAACCCGCGGCTGCGCGCTCAGCGCCGGTGAAAAGAACAGCGGGTACTCGCGCCAAGGTTCCAACCGCCACTGCAGGCCTGCAGATTTATTGCGATGGCGCCTGCGAACCCAATCCCGGCAATGCGGGCTCAGGCCTCGCAGTCTACCGTGACGGCAAGCCGATACAATTGTGGTACGGCCTTTACAACCCGAACGGTACCAACAACACGGCCGAGCTCAACGCCCTCCACCAGGCACTGCTCATGGCAGAAAAGGCCATTGGTGCCGGAGAGTCGGTGCAGATACTGTGCGACTCCACCTATGCCATCAACTGCATATCCAAGTGGGCTGCGGGCTGGGAAGCGAAAGGCTGGCGCAAGGCCGGTGGCGAAATCAGGAATTTGAGTATCATCCAGGCCGCTTACGCCGTGTACAGCCGTATAGATTCTCAGTTGGAATTGACCCATGTCAGCGCCCATGTGGGTACTGAGGGCAACGAGCTGGCAGATCGGATGGCGATGTTTGCTGTGGAAAGCCGAAACCCACACCTATGCCTCTACGATCAAGCGATCGACGTTCCCACGATTTTACGGATGCGCAGAGGATAGACCTCGCGGCTCCTCACCAATGGATGTCTCCAGGGAGTATTCACTTGAAGCCCACAACGCTCCGCCTCCTCCCCCTGCTGTCGGCCGTGGCCATCGCACTCTTTTCGCTGCCGGCACCGGCAGACCCCGCGCAGCTTCGCAAGCTTGCGCACGAATACTATCAGTGGCACGACACAGCCTATCCGGTCGGAACCAGCGCTGCAGGCGACCACCGCTTCGACACACGCCTGACCGACTACACAATGAGCGAAGTGCTGCAGCGTCGCCAGCACGTCAGCGATGTATTAAAACAGTTGGACGCTCTTGACCAGACGGGCTGGAGCAAAGACGACCGCATCGATCACATTCTGTTTCAATCACAGCTGAACGGCGCCGATTTCTTCGACCGGCAACTCGATCCGGAGGTGTCGGACCCGCAGCTGTATGTAAACGAGTGCAGCAACGCGATTTTCAGCTTGTTGCAGAAGGAGTATGCACCGCACAGGGTCCGCGCGCTGGCGGCGACAGCGCGGCTCGAGAAGATGCCCGCACTGCTGCGCACCGGTCGTACTAACCTCACGCGCCCGGTCAAGTTGTACGCGTCCCTGGCAATTCAGGCCGCCCGCGGCGGCGACGATCTATACACCGCAAGCCTGATGACGCTCGCTGACCAGCTTTCGCCCGCAGAACGCAAGCGCCTTGTAACGGCACGCGATGCCGCGATCAAGTCGTTGCACGAATACGCCGACTGGCTCGAGTCCGGACTGAGCAAGATGCCGGACTGGCAGCCGATGGGGGAAGCTACCTACAACTACCTGTTGAAGCGCATCCTGCTTTTGCCATTCGACGCCCACGACGTCGCGCATCTCGGCGAAGTGGAGCTGGCCCGTTACCGCGGGCTCGAGGCCTTACTCAAGGATCCGCGCCTGGCATCACCCGACCCAAGCCGCGCGCAGCACGTGCCCAAGGATCAAGCGGAATTCCTGGCAGCATACGAGTCACGTCTGACCGAGATCGTCGAGTTCCTGCGTGCGAACCGGCTGGTCACCATTCCGTCCTACGTCGGCCCGTTTCAAATCAGGCAGCTTCCGGAAGCATTCAAGCCCACCTCCCCCGGTGGCTTCATGAACCCACCGGGTATCTACGACAAGGACCCGGGAGGCTTCTTCTTCATCCCAACATACAATCCACAGAGTGGAAATTTCTATATTCGTGCGGCCATCGAGGATCCGCGTCCCATTCTCGGTCACGAAGGCATTCCCGGACACTTCCTGCAAATCTCCATTGCCAATCACGTTGCCAGTGAGATCCGCCGTCAGCACGGGGACAGCGTATTTGCTGAGGGATGGGCCTTATATGGAGAGGAAATGCTGATGCGCGAGGGCCTGTACCCGAGCGGTTCCGCGGCAGAGGGCCAGGTGTTACGCCTCAGCCGCTATCGCGCCGCGCGCATTGGGGTGGACGTGAACCTCCACACGGGTCGCTGGACCTTCGAGCAGGCGGTCCGGTATTTCATGGAAGGCGGCGGGCTCGATCACGAGGCGGCCGAAGGTGAGGCAGCGGGCGCGGCTTCGAGCCCCTCACAGAAGATCTCGTACATAACCGGCAAGTGGCAGATCATGCGTCTGCTCGGACGTTATCGTGATAGCGAAGGCAACAACTTCCGCCTCGGCGCGTTTCACGACAAGTTGATAAGTTACGGCACCCTGCCGCTGTCAGTAGTCGAGTGGCTCATGTTCGATGACGACAGCTCGGTGCGCCAGGCGCTCCAGGCCGTCCGGTAATAGCGGGGGCCGCGGACCGGTTAACTTAATCTTGAGCTCAACAGGGCCCCGCAGCTTGCGAGGAGTGCCAAACATTGTGCTACTGCACCTGCCTGTCGGCAGGGCTCCCTACTTTCAATAACAGGAGTACACTCTCTCACCAGACAATAAAGTCATTCCCTAGACCGGCCTGGAGGAGGGGGACATGAGCGCTGTATTACTCGCCGTGTTCAATGACTATGAAACAGCGGACGCCATGCGCGTCACGCTGGTGAAAGACGGCTTCCCTACAGATCGTGTTCATCTCACGTGCTCCCGTGAGCTCGGCTGCGCCGGCCTCGAGCCAGCCGAATCGACGCACGCGAAATGCCTCCAGTACTTTCAGACACTACTGAAGCGCGAGGACGAGCGGGAATTGCCCGAAATGCTTGCCCAGCGCATCGACAATGGCGCCGCAACTGTCACGATCCTTCCGCGTGGAGCGGTCGAGACCGAACGGGCGACCGAGCTCCTCAAGCAAGCCCACTGCGCGGACGTGCTACAGCACGATTGCACGAAACATGGTTGGGAGCACGCGGCTTCCAAGCGTGGAGGTGGGGCTTATTGGATTCAGCACGTCTGGCTCGAGCACTCGCCCGACAACGATTGCATCTATTGCCGTCTGTTTCCGGGAACCTCGCACTGACGACCCCCAACCTGCGGGAGCGCCAACGCTATGCATGACATACCCGTCTGGCTACCGGCGCTCCCCTTCGCCGTAATTGCCCTGACCCTGTTCACTTGTGGCATCTGGGCCTGGTTCTCCGGCAAACACCGGTAGACCCGGCCCCCCAGCCCTTTCCAAAGCCCGAATCCTTGTGAGAGACTTCGGCGCAGGTCCAGGCTCTTGCGCCGCCGGAATTTCCGCCGTTGCAGAGTGCTCGACACTAATTCGGGGCACGGCAATGCTCATACATCGAGCCAAAGCCAGCTGTCTACTCAGGCACCCGCCTGACTGCCGCGTTGACGCCGCAGGACGCCACGATCCTCTCGTCGTGGCTGCGAAATCATGGTGACCACCTTCCGCACAGGAGATTTGCCCGGCACATATTCGTAAGCCGCCACCGTACGGCCTAGGGGGACGCAAGTGAAATGCCTGTACTACACAGCGCCCACGTTGGACAGTGCTCGTCGTGTTTCAGACGACCTGCATGAAGTTGGCATCCAGGACTTTTTCCTGCATGTCATAGCCAAGGATGCGGCTGGCCTCGAGCAGCGGCACATACCTGCCGGTAACTATCTTGAAACTCTGGACCTGGTGCGCGACGGGCTGATAGGGAGCGCCATCGGCTTCTGCGCTGGGTTGCTGGGCGCAGCATTATTAAAGGTGTTCGCGCCCTTCGGGCCGCACCTTCCCAACATCGTGTACTTCGCGGCCATCGCCGCGGCCACCCTGTTCGGCGCCTGGGAAGGCGGCTTGACCGGGATTGCCAGCGAAAACAAGAAGCTGGCCAAATTTCATGATGACCTCGAGGCGGGCCGCTGTCTGATCCTGATCTATGCGCTGCGGGAACAGGAAGCGGCTGTCGTAGGCATGATGCGGGTGCGGCATCCGGAGGCGCAGCTCGCCGCCGTCGACCGGCACTTCATCAATCCATTCAGTTCCCTCACGCGGCGCACGCAATCTCCCCTTCTGGAAGGTGGACTCGCACAGGAGGACTGAGGAATGGCACTGGCAGTCGCACTGCTCTTGTTGGTGATTGGAACGATCCTGTTCCACTTCCTCAGCCCCTGGTGGTTTACACCCATCGCATCCAATTGGACGATGATGGACGACACGGTGAACATCACGTTCGTGGTCACCGGCATAGTCTTCGTGGCCGTCAACCTGTTCATGGCCGTTGCGGTCCTGCGCTACCGCCACCGCCAGGGACTCAAAGCACAATACGCGCCGGAGAATAAGAAGCTCGAGTGGTGGCTCACCATAGTGACCTCGCTCGGCGTCGCTGCGATGCTGACACCGGGCCTGTTCGTATGGGCCAAGTTCGTCACCGTACCGAAAGATGCCGCGGTGGTTGAGGCCGTCGCACAACAGTGGACGTGGAGTTATCGTTTTCCCGGGCGGGACGGTGTGTTGGGCACCACCGATGCAAAGCTCATCACGCCTGACAACCCCTTCGGCATCGATCCAAAAGATCCCAAGGGTGCGGACGATGTCCTGATAGCGAGCCAGGAGTTGCATCTGCCTGTCAACAAGCCGGTCAAGGTGCTGCTGCGCTCCAAGGACGTCAATCATCAGTTTGCCGTGGCGCAGTTCCGGGTCAAGATGGACATGGTGCCGGGCATGGTCACCTACCTCTGGCTGACCCCCACGCGCATCGGGCGGTACGATCTTCTTTGCGAACAGCTGTGCGGACTTGCCCATTTCGCCATGCGCGGCCGCGTCGTGGTGGATGACGAAAGTACGTTTCAAACCTGGCTGTCGGGCAAACCAACCTACTCTCAGATGCTGGCCCAGACCGCTGGCGACTCCGCGGCAGGTAAGGCCGCCTACGGTGTCTGCAGCGCCTGTCATGGCCCCACGGGGCAGGGTAACCAGGCGCTGAACGCTCCAAGGCTGAACAGCCAGGCCGGCTGGTATCTGGCCAAACAACTGCGGCATTTCAAGCAGGGAGTCCGCGGGGCTGATGCCAGAGACACGTATGCAAAAACGATGGTTCCCATGGCGGCGACGCTGGCCGACGACACGGCCATCAACAATGTCGTTGCCTACATCAATTCTCTGCCGGACGAGCCTCCCGCGCCCGCCACGCTGACAGGCGATCCGATCAGAGGCAAGTCCCTCTACACGACCTGCGCGGCCTGTCATGGCAACTCGGGGGAGGGTGTCTGGTCAACGAACGCTCCCCGGTTGGCCCACATGAGTGACTGGTACCTGGCGCGTCAGCTGCACAATTTCCAGCAGGGCATCCGCGGCACGCATCCAGAGGACTTTTCCGGCGCACAGATGGTGTTGATGTCCAAGATTCTGACCGATGAGCGGGCGGTCAATGATCTGCTTGCCTACATCCGGACGCTGAACGGCCAGTCCGCCGTGCACGCTCTGCCGCCGAGCCGCACAGCGATGGCGAGCAGCGAGAGCATTCGAAGGGGGAATCAGTAATGGCATACGTTGCAATCGCAGACCGCGACCACGTACTTCATGACCCGGAGACCTTCATCAGGAAGTACATCTGGAGCCAGGACCACAAAGTCATTGCAATCCAGTACTCCATTACCGCGATTGCAATCGGCCTGGTTGCACTGGGCATGTCAGTGTTGATGCGCCTGCAGCTGGGATTCCCCCACGCCTTCTCGCTCATCGCGCCGAACAACTATTACCAGTTCATCACCATGCACGGCATGATCATGGTGATTTACCTGCTCACCGCGCTGTTCCTCGGCGGTTTCGGCAACTACCTCATCCCGCTCATGTGTGGCGCGCGGGACATGGTCTTCCCCTACATGAACATGCTCAGTTACTGGGTGTATCTGCTCGCCGTGCTGGTTCTGGTGGCCGGCTTCTTCATACCCGGAGGACCTACGGGTGCCGGTTGGACCCTGTACCCACCGCAAGCTATCAGTCCAGGCACGCCGGGATCGAGTTGGGGCATCGTCCTGATGCTGGTTTCCCTTGGCATATTCATCGTCGCTTTCACGATGGGTGGCTTGAACTATGTGACGACTGTTCTGCAGGCTCGCTGCCGCGGCATGACGTTGATGCGCATGCCGCTATCGGTATGGGGCATTTTTATGGCCACCGTCCTCGGGTTGCTGGCCTTCCCCGCACTGCTGGTCGGCGCCGTCATGATGACGCTCGATGCCCTTCTGGGCACCAGCTTCTTTCTCCCCGCAGTGATCTCCATGGGACAACCGCCCACGCACAACGGAGGCAGCCCGCTTCTGTTTCAGCACCTGTTCTGGTTCTTCGGACACCCGGAGGTGTACATCGTTGCCCTGCCGGCGTTCGGCATCGTCTCCGACCTGCTCAGCACCCATGCACGCAGGCACATATTCGGCTATCGCATGATGGTTTGGGCCATTCTGGCCATTGGCTGCCTGAGTTTCGTCGTGTGGGCCCACCACATGTATGTCAGCGGCATGAACCCGTACTTCGGCTTCTTCTTCGCCACGACCACGCTGATCATCGCGGTCCCGACGGCAATCAAGGTCTACAACTGGGTGCTGACGCTCTGGCGCGGTGACATTCACCTCACCGTTCCGATGTTGTTTGCAATCGGGTTCATCTTCACATTCGTCAATGGCGGTTTGACGGGCCTGTTCCTCGGTAACGTGACGGTAGATGTGCCGCTGTCAGCCACCTACTTCGTCGTCGCTCACTTCCACATGGTCATGGGGGTGTCGCCGATCCTGGTGGTGTTCGGGGCGATCTACCACTGGTACCCGAAGATCACCGGCCGCATGTTGAATGACACGTTGGGCAAGATTCATTTCTGGCTGACATTCCTGGGAACCTATGCCATCTACCTGCCCATGCACTACCTGGGCATCATGGGCGTACCGCGGCGTTACTACGCTTTCGGGGGAACCACCTTCCTCCCGGACTCGGTTCAGTCGGTGAATGCGGCCATCACGATTTCCGCCCTGTTCGTAGCGGCCGTGCAATTGGTGTTTCTATTCAACCTGGTCTGGAGTCTCGCCAAGGGCAAGCCGGCAGGCGGCAATCCCTGGCGAGCAACGACCCTCGAATGGCAGACACCCGACACGCCCCCGAAACATGGCAACTGGGGACCCAAGCTGCCGGTGGTCTATCGTTGGGCCTACGACTACAGCGTACCGGGCGCCAAAGAGGACTTCATACCCCAGAACCAACCGCCCGATGACCGCACACCTGCGGCCCATGAGCAGGTACCCGCGCTGTGAGTCTTGCTGTCGCGTTTGGGGCCCTCCTCACAGGTATCGTCATATGGGCGCTGTTGGCCAGAAGGCTGACGGCCAAGCCGTGGGAAACGTCTGCCATCCCGCCGGAGCAAATGGAAGTTGACAGCACAGCCGGCCCGCCGCCTGCCAAGGTCGGTTTGTGGGCGTTCCTTGCAGTCATCACCTCGTTGTTCGGGCTGTTCATCTCCGCCTATTGGATGCGGATGAATCACGTCCACGGTGTTAGTGATTGGCATCCCATCATCGTACCGCAGCAGTTGTGGGTGAACACCGTCCTGCTGGTCCTGAGCAGTGCGGCCATGCAATGGGCCCGCTGGGCGGCTAACCATGCACGGCCGGATCACGTTCGGGCGGGGATGCTGGCAGGTGGCTTATTCGCCTGGGCCTTTCTGGCCGGCCAGTTGTTTGCGTGGCATCAGCTGAATAGGTCCGGATATCTGCTGGACAACCCGGCAGTCGCCTTCTTCTACCTGCTCACAGGGGTCCACGGCCTGCACCTGCTCGGCGGCCTGTTCGTTTGGGGCAAGACCGTCATCGCAATGGCGCGGCCGCGCGTCGAGCTGGTCGATCTGCACCTGAGTGTCGAGCTGTGTACGGTCTACTGGCACTACCTGCTGTTGGTATGGCTGGTTCTCTTCGGTTTGCTCCTGTCCACCTGAACTTCTGGATCAAACACGTATGTCAGAAAATGCCCTGACCAACGAATCCACCTCGGTGCTCGGGGGCCTGTCCGCAGCCGCGGCAGACCATACCCTGCCAGCCACCCGGGAACCGACCGCCACGCCCGACGGCCTGACCGGAGTCGTGTCCGACTGGTCGGAGGACAAGCAGGCGTTCCGGGTGCCCTGGGGCAAGGCGATGATGTGGATCTTCCTCCTCAGCGACACCTTCATTTTCACCTGCTTCCTGACTTCGTACATGAATGTACGAATCTCCACCACGGTGCCCTGGCCCAACCCGAGCGAAGTTTTCGCACTCCAGATCGGCGGTAGGAGCATTCCTCTCATCCTGATCGCCATCATGACCATGGTCCTGATCACCAGCAGCGGAACCATGGCAATGGCCGTCAACTTCGGCTATCGCCGCCATCGCGCCTACACCACGTCACTCATGCTGCTAACTGCAGGGTTCGGCGCCACATTCGTCGGTATGCAGGCGTTCGAATGGACGAAGCTCATCACCGAAGGAGTTCGTCCATGGGGCAACCCCTGGGGCGCGCCGCAGTTCGGCTCGGTGTTTTTCATGGTCACTGGTTTCCACGGCCTGCACGTTTCGGCAGGCGTGGTCTATCTGACTGTCGTAGCCCTCAGAGTCTGGCGAGGCTTCTATGACCGCAAGGGCAGTTACGAGACGGTGGAAATCGCCGGCCTGTACTGGCACTTCGTCGATCTGGTGTGGGTATTCATCTTCGCATTCTTTTATCTCTGGTAGGGGGGTGCAGGCGAACGCCTGCGCAAGAGGAGATCGCCATGAACAGAGCTGTAGAAACCGTCCCGGCCCCGGGACACGAGCACGCCGAAGGCCAGCAACATCCCATTACCATCTATCTGTGGATCTGGGCACTGCTGTTCATTTTCAGCACCTTCTCCTACCTCATCGACTACTTCCACCTGCAGGGCTATCTACGCTGGTCGCTGATCATCCTCTTCATGCTGCTCAAGGCAGGCTTCATCGTCGCCATCTTCATGCACATGGCCTGGGAACGCCTGGCGCTTAAATTCGCCATACTCATCCCACCGCTGGTCCTGCTGATCCTGATCGGGCTGATGGCGATCGAGGGGGACTACACCTTCCTCACGCGGTTGGCGGCATTCCTGCGGTAACCAGCTCGCGCAGCTCCTGGGTGATGACATCGGTCAACTGGCGTCCCTTCAACTTCGCAAGCTCAGGCAACGTATAACGTAACGCGAGCTTCTGCGCGATGAGAAAGCCTACATAGTATCCGGCTCGGGGCGGATACCCCTCAGGTTGCTGGCTCGCCACGAAGTAATGTTTGTAGGTTGCCTCGTCCTTCTCCTGCAGATGCTGCAACAGATCACGCGCAATCACCGCCAGATGCGGGCTTGCGCCCTCAGGGATACCAGGCTGCAGCAGCGCGATATCCAGACTGACGCCAGAGTTCATTCGCCAGCTCACGAACGTCGCCAATCCCTCGCCCCAGAGCATCTCCTCGGTCGAGGGAACGGCATCGGCCGAAGCACCAAACACGGCCGTCGCCTGATGGTGGTAGATATGGAACGTCTCGTGATCAATGAGTACCTTCAGCTCCGACAGCTTGTGGTACCGGGGAATCACATCGGGCGCAAAAATGACGCGATGTTGCCCCTTCACGAAACCCGCAGCCCCATCCATCCGGCCAAAACTCGGCGCGATGTAAAAGACAAAGTCACAGCGGTAATCCGCAAACGTACCCCGGAATGCCTCCATGTACTGCCGCACATGCGCAGTCAGATATTTCTCCGCCTCGCGAACCTCACTCCGATGACCATCGACGTACGCCCGATCGCGCGCAACGAGGTCTTCCCACTTGGGACCGGACGGAACACTGACATAGTCGTCGTTGTAAAGGTCCGGATGCGGATCGACAATCGTCGCCCGAAGTTTGGCCGCCGCGTCCCGCCCATCCAGTTCCTTCCAGAACTCCGGCATCAGATCAACGATCCGGCACCCCGCCCCGGCCGCCACCGGCCCCGAAACCAACAGACCCAAAACCAGGATCAATAGCCCATACAGGCCAGAACGAAGCCCATGTAACGTCATATCCCCCGCCATGTGGTCACGCCACCCTTCCGATCGGCGATCATAGCGGACTACGGCCCTCGGCAGCTGCCACCCCAATCAGCGCACCACGCCGCCGCGGCGCGATCTGCAGCGCCGCGTGGAATTCTCGTAGCGCATCAGCAGGCCTTCCTGCGGCCAGCAGAATTTCTCCAAGCTGCTCACGCGCCGGAACAATCGGCCCCGGCGTGACAGGAAGCTTCTCAATCGCCTCCTCCTTGATCGCCGCAGCACCCATCAACGAGATCGCAGTCTCCGCATCGCCCGACGCAACGGCCACCCACGCACGCCCCTCCTGTTCCAGAATGGTCGTCTGAGCAGCCCAATAACTGTTGCCACTCGCGTGCAACTTCTCATGGCATTCCTTGATCTTCGCCAGATCGGCAGCGGCACGCTCCGGATGGCCATCGCGAACCTTCCCGACAGCAGCCGCCCAATAGACAATAGCCGCAACTTGCGGGCTGGAATTGGGTAGCGGCTGCAAAGCCGCCGCGGAAGCCCATTGCCCCCGCTCGATAGCCAGCCGCACAGGCATTGCGTTCGCAGCGTACCCAACTTTGAAGTCGCCAGCCTCGAGTGAAGGCATCGCCGTGACCTCGCCCACAATTCGCTCCGCATCGTTGAACTGCCCGAGCTGAATGTATGCGTATGCCAGGTAATCCATCGCATGCAACTCCTCACCGATGTCGCCCTGGGCGTGCGCAGCCTGCCGCGCGGCCAGGTTGGAGGTGACAGAGTCTTCCCACAATCCCATGCGCGTAAAGATGTGCGACGGCATGTGAAGAGCGTGCGGAGCCGCTGGCGCGATTCGTGAGTAAGCACGCGCGGCTGTGAGCCCGCGCGAGGCGAGCTCCGCGCTGTCGTAAGCGTGTATGAGATAGTGAGCGAGTCCCGGATGTTCGGGAAACTTGCGGTACAACGGCTCCAGGATTTCGGCAGCATGCTTCTGATTGGCGTGCGTCCCATCGGTGGGCGACGCCGTCCCCAGCAGAGCCAACGAGTAAAAGATCCGGGCTTCCGTATCATCAGGATAATGCGCCGCAACGGCCGCCATGGCTTCTTCATAAGCCCGCGCGCGATTGAGATGTGGAAGGCGCTCCGAATCGCGGTAGAAGCTCGCCGCAGCCTCTATGTACGCCTGCTCTCGCGGGGTAGCCCTTGCGCCGCGGGCATCGTCAATTTCCCGCATCCCCAGCCGCAAATGCTCCGCGTCCGGCGGCGCCCACAGGGGATGAAAGTAGGAGAGCGCAATACCCCAATGCGCCATCGCGCACCCCGGGTCAGCGCGCGCCACATCGCGAAATTGCTCCTCGGAAGCGGTGTAGGCAAACGAATGTAGCAGCGCCACTCCTCGATTGAATGCAGCCGCCACTCGTGGCGCGCATGAGGTCTGGAAATCGACCTTGCCCAGTTTTCCCGGCGGCGGATGGGAATGCTCAGCTGCAGCAGCCACGCAGAACAGGCAGCTGAGACTTACGGCGCGGAAAAACAATTGCGCTCGCATGCCACAATCTTACCGCCGCCCCTCGATGTCGCCAACCAGTCCCCGCTGGGGACGTCACCGCTGCCGCGGCTCCAGTAGACCGCCGCGCGCTTTTGCTGCAGGCTGGCGGTTATGTTCGTCATCGAGCTCGTCTACAAAGCCCCCCTCGAGGAAATTGACGCGCACATGACCGCGCACGTCCGTTTCCTCAAGAAGTACTACTCGGCCGGCAATTTTCTCGTCTCCGGCCGAAAGATACCCCGCGACGGAGGCATCATCCTGGCAGTCGGCAAAACCCGGCAGGAGATCGAAACCATCGTTAAGGAAGACCCCTTCCACAAGCACGGCCTCGCGGACTTCCGCGTCATCGAGTTCAGGGCCAGCCAGAAGGCGGACGACATACAGAATCGCATAGAGTCCTCGTGATCGGATCGGACCGATGGACGCGGATGAAGCCGAACAACTGTGTGATGCGCTCTCGGAGCTTGCCAGCAAAGGTCCGTCAAAAGACCCGCGCGCGCTCGTGGAAGCAAGCGCCATCGTGCGGAAAATTACTCAGTCGCCACAAGCAACAACATACGTTCGAGAACGAGCCAACGAAGTGGACCGCGCCCTGCGCGGATGGCTCGATAGCGACGAGCGATTCCACCTGATCCTCAAGAGTCACAGCAGCGAGATCTATGCACTGATCGATCGCCTGCACAGCGCATTGCGGGAAGCGGCGCGCTTCAGACATCGCTGAACGTGCCGGCGCACGCCAGGTTGAATCGTTGTACTTAATTACAGCTTGCGATGGCGTACAGCGGGATAACCAATCTTAAACGCGCCCGCACGCGCGTATCTGCGACGCTGATCATGGCCACCCACCCGCTCTCCTGCCAGTCTAGGGCACCCCAACACATCGGATCGGCGCCAGGACGCGGAAATGATCCACAGTCTTGCCATACCCCAGGCCGTGCGGCGCTTCGCGCTCGTGGCGGCTCTCGTTATATCAGGCAGTAGCGCGGCGGCAGAGGGAGCGAATACGGCGTTCCGATTCGAATCGGTCAACGCACACTCGCAAGGTAGTACCTATCACGTGATCAAGGCGATCTACACAGGTACACGTGACTTTCATGGCTATCTCTCCTTGCAGAGCATGCGCTGTGAAATGGAGCCGCGCGAAGATATCAAAAGCAGCAGCGAGCCAGCGCGGCGCCCATTGCTCGAGTCAATGCACAAGGTCCCCGAGACCAGCGCGGGCCAGCTCGTCTTCGGAGGCTCGATGCTCATGGTCTGGACCGCCAAACCGGGAGCATGGTTTCTGTGGCGAATGGTGAAAGTTCCCAGGAACGTCGCGAAATGCCAGATGGAAGTCATCGTCTGTGGACATGGCGGGGAGAGCACCGGCAATTGCGATACCGGTCCAACCCTCTCCCTCACGAGCGAGTCACAGAAAGCCCAGCGACAGCCGCAACTGCCGGTGCGGGTTGAAAGCTCCACCTATCTCGTCCATGACATGCATGAGGGCGATTTCTTCCTGCGCCTGCAGGAGCTCACCAACCCGGGCGCCACCGACGTGATGGTACAACCCGTACGGAACGAAACCGCCGACGGCTGCGAGTTGCGGCCCGCACGGTTTGCACCGACTGAGACCATGCGCACCCTCGATGAGCCTATGTTGCTCGCGCCTGGCACGCACATGTTCCACCTTTCCGCTGCCAAAGTCGCAACGGCGAAGGCATCGAAGTGCTCCGTCCATGCTTCGTTTTCCCAGATCTGGCGCAACCGCTCCGGTGCGACCACACACACCGACCGCGCCAACGCATCCGGAGTGCTCGACTTGCTCGGAAACAGCCTCAGTTATTCGGAAGTTGCTCCGGACATCGAATACCAGTGACGTAGACGAGCGCTCGATGCGCAAAGGCCGGCTAAGTCACATGAGCGTTGCTGTGCGCAAGGCTTCGTACTTGGCGCGTGATCCCTCATCGAGCACTGGGATGTCCGCAGTCGGGATGGAATGAAATACATCGGCACTGTCCTGCACGTGCCGAACCTTCATCAGCGCCGTTGCGCCGTCAATACGCGCTCGCAAGGCAAGATCCTTGCGGCCGGTAGCAATATAAGCCTGCGCGAGTTTTTCGATTCCAACGGGTGGCAGCGCGAGAAGCTTGCCGCCATCGCGGCGCTGACTGTTCGCGCGGTCGGCCGCCTGCATTGCGTGGCTCAACTGGAAGATGGCGTTCTGATACGGAACTTCACTGTGCCAGGCCTTCAGATACGCGTAGGTCATTCCGAGCGCGACGTGCATGCGATAAATCAACTCCCAGTTCTCCGCCTGGTAGGCAGCGCCCTTCTCCTGGAACATCGCGTTCTGATAGCGTTCCATGAGCGCAGCGAGCTCTTGCGTCGCCTTGGCAAGTTGCTCACCTGCCCCGGCGCTTGCGTACAACTCGACCAAGCGCAGGAAAGCGTCCGGATCGGGACCCTTATCACCGAGGTCGATGGCTGCGGTGAAATACTGCGCGGCCCGTTTTGTGTCACGTTGCGACGAGAACTCACCAGCGGCCAGCAACACGTCGCGCATCGCAGAGCGGCCACTCGCGTGTTGGCCCAATGCAGGTTGCGTCTGGCCGGCCCACCAGTCGATATCGGCGGCGCCCTGGGGCGGAGTAACGATGACTGCGCGCAGTTGCCGGCTGCCTCGGCCCACTTCAGGATCGGACTCCACCTTCCCGAGATCGTTAGACACGGCTTCGCGCGCGGCATCGGAAAGCCCGTATTCCTTGGCAAGACGCACAGCCAGTACAGTCAACCACGCACGTCTCTCAACGGCGGGACGGGTCTGGGAGGTGAGGCACTTTAGTGCGAACCGGGTCGCAAGTTCCGTATGACCGCGTGACACGAGATCATCGGCGAGTGGCAGCAGCTCGGCCGGATTTGTCTTCCACAACAGCGAACCGAGCTGCTCATTGGCGATCGTGCTGTCAGGTGCCACTGCCACAGCCACACGGGCTGCCTTGATCGCTGCGGGCTTGTCAGTGGTTTGGAGGTATTTCGAATAGTTGAGTGCGTAGAGCCCTTTGTGACCATCGTCTGAGGCAATGGCACGCTCAAAGTATTGCTGCGCAGCGGCCCCATCACCTTTGCCTGCCGCCAGCACCGCAAGATTGTTCAGCGCGGCGCCCTGCTTCGGGTCTGCTTTCAGAACGTTCGTGTAGATCGCTTCAGCCTGCTGCAGCGAGGCCTGTTTCTCTACGATGTCAGTCGAGACTTGCGCGCGCCTGCTCAGCTCGACACCTTCAGCCACTGACCCCCTGGCCGCGGCCGCTTTGTCTTGTGCGCCGATGTTAGCGACAGCCAGTGAAAAGAGCGCGCCCAGAAACCAACGGTTATGGCATCTCATATACTTTTCCCCCGGCCGCACGCGCGGCTCATAGTCCGAGGCGGTCTGAGTCACCCGCCAGCTCGTCGCGAGGCTTATAGACCGAGATGTAGCAGAACGCCTGCGCGCCATTCAGGATCTGCAACAGCTGGTCGTTCCAGTTCTGAGGATCGAGTGTGATTGGCCTGGCATCGAAGCTCGCCTTGGTAATCGAACCACGCAACAGCACCGGAAATTCCGCAGCCGTCGCAGACGTTGCAGCCGGGCCAACCCGCGCTGCAATCTGGCCGAGCGTCATGGTGCCCTCCTGTTTCGTCTGATCGACGAGTTTGTCGAATCGCACTACCAGCTCAGTATCCGAGGAAAACAGCACTTCGTTCCACCGCCAGGGAATTTCAATCACCCGCTCGGCCGCCTGGGGCACGACGCTCGAGGCGATCGGCAAGCGCGCCACAAAGAGTTTGAAAAACTCGTCGTGAAAGGCGTCAGTGCGGACTTTCTCCAGGGTCTTGCTGAGTACCCGGGTCTCGAAGTCGGCGGCGCTGTTGGTATCCCAGTTGGGATTGCCAGGCGAATAGATCTCGATGGGTGCAAAACCCAGATCCGCCAGCTGCGCACCGGGACCCGCCCGGGCACCGAACCAGTGTACGAATACCTGTGGATTCGGCTGCATCGCCGCGTTCTGGTCCATACGCAAGACCAGCCGGCCAAGCTGCATCTGCGGTTGCGCCGGCGCCTGGACCAACCAGTGTGCGAATGCGTATTGCCTCTCCAACTCCGCTGCGACCGCGACGGCGACTGCCTGTTCCGTCTGGGTACGCTGGGGCAGGTTGCGTTGGAAGGCAGGTACTGCGATTTCAAACTGCACCAGCACTTCAGGTTTGCCGGCAAACGCAGCCCCACCCCCCAGGGCAAGCGCCGCGGCCAGCAGACCCATCACTATTCGGGTAGCCATGCGGTTTGCACCTTATCGGCCGTGACGGTGTACTTGATCGGGAACCCCTCAAACACGGTAGTTGGCGAAAGACTTCCCTGCGCAGGAGTGACGCGAACAGTCAGTGTCAGCTGATCACCGGCCCGCAGGTAGAACGTGGGCCAGCGGCGGGTCGCCGAGGAAAGGATCGCGGTGGCCATCGCGGCGCTTTGCGTATCGTTGCCCTTCGCCAGGAGCCGGTTCTGTAGATGATGCTCCAGCGCTCCAGGCGATTCGAGTTCCATGATGATCGGCATTTCAGCCGCCCCGGCGCCCGTGTAGATCGTCTCGCGCCGCAAATCCGTGAGCGTTGCGACCTTACCCTGCCGCTCCAGCTCGAGGTCGTAACGGGATTGCGGTTTCTCGTCGACCGCCGCCAGCTCGTGGTACAGCGCTTTGCTGGGCACAATCCGCACCAGGTGAAACTCGCGAGCCCTAAAGCCACCTGGCACGGTGATTCTCGTCGAGTGACCCGGCTCCAGAGTGCAGGGCAGCATTTCGTACCTCACCGGGCGAAGGACGCGGCATTCCAGCTCGCTCACCCTGCGCTGCCACAGAAACGGCCGCCCCGCCACCGCATTTGCGGCCGTGAGGGATACCGCCGGGATGATCGGGCTCTTATCCGCCTTGCGTACTACTTCGACGAGGTATTCGCCTTCGCCGGGCGCGCCTTCATACGTGAAGTAGATCGAGGCCGTGTGAAACCAGAGAAACACGAGCCCCACGACGGCAATGACCAGCGCCCAGGTAATGTCTGGCAGGGCGAGCAGCTTGCGGGAGTACTCCACCGGTTCCGCGTGCGTGAATTTCTCAAACAGCGCCCACATGGAGCGCAGCAACACCCAGCACGAGAACGCGCCACCGACAACGACGATTTCCGTGAAATACAACTCAAAGTGCCGCTGAAACCAAAAGGTCGCCCACGGCGCCACCACGCACAGGGCGGCAACATTGACCCAAAACCAGATTCCCCGCTTTGTATCCGGCGCGCTCATGCTCTAACTCTATCTGTAGCGAAGCCCTGCGTATTCGCAACCCCCGCAGGCATTTTTGAGTGGGAAGCGCGGTGCCCGCCATCCTGCACCGCACCACAGCCGGCGCGTATTTACGTGCTCCAGGCGCAATCCAGCGCCGGCTTTCCGAGGAAGCGGGCATAGGTCACAAAACCGACGAGCGGACACAAGTTGTAACGCCTACAGGCCGATAACCAAATGTTCCGCAAGAGATGTTGTCGGCAAGGGGCCAAATGGTGATCTACTTGCTTGCGTCGCTGCTGGTTGTTACCTGCGGCATAGGCATGCGGCCCGTTTTGCGCAGGGCCTTTGGTTTTGGGGTAGCCGTCGCGCGGCAGCCCGCGCTCGCCGGGCAGCCCGCCGCCGTCCGGCAGCCTATTGAAATTGTGCTCGAGCCGGTCGATCTGTCGCAGCTGCCAGAGCCCCCGGTGCTGGCAGCCGCTCCGGTACAAATTCTGGATCCCCCGGAGATTTTCCGCAGGCTCAGAGGTCTCGAGCTGGGTGTTACCGAGCTCGGGCAACCGCTGCCGGAGCAGGATCAGATCGTGGCCTCTGCGATCGCCGCAATTGCCGATGCAGCTACACAACGACGGTATTCCCCGAGACGCCCGAACCTGCTACCGCAACTGATGCGCGCGATCAATGACGAGGAGGTCTCGCGGCGCGAGTTGTCAGCCATCATCGCGCGCGATCCAGCGCTGGTAGGCAGCTTGTTGAAGATGGCGAACAGCGCTTTCTATCGCGTGAGCTTCCGCCAGGTCGAAACTATTGAACGAGCCGTCGTCATGCTGGGCAGCGATGGTCTTCGCTCCTTGGTTGCCGCCGCACTGATGCAGCCGATCTTCCAGGTATCCAGCGCAGGACGCTTTTTGCGCTTCCCGGACACTGTCTGGGATCACGCGCTGCGTTCGGCCCATGCAGCCATTCCCCATGCGGCCCTGGTTGAAAGAACAGACCCGTTCGCCGCCGAGCTACTCTGTTTGATCAGCGGCCTGGCCGAGATCGTATTGTTCCGTGCGGCCATGGATCACTGCGCCGCCTCGTCACCGCAGATTCAACCCGACCCTCTGTTGATCGCCTCACTTCTCGACTCTCAGTCCGCCACCTTTGCCTGGCGGCTCGGCGCAGACTGGCAGCTTTCGGAGCTGATGCTGGCCGCGCTGGAGGAGCAGATCGTAACATCCGAACCAACGACGCCGCTCGGCCGCTCACTACGCTTCGGCCGCTGCGCAGGCGCGTTGGCCGTACTGCACACCAACTCCCTCATAGATGACGCGACGGTGAGACTCTCCCTACCCGACGCCGGCCTGTCCCCCTCGCATCTCAAGTGCATGTGGACGCGGCTTCTTAACAAGCACGAAGATCCCAGGACAGTGCGCAGACCAGCGAAAGCCGCATAGTCGAGTATTATCACTCGCGCGGCACTCTACAGCCGCTGCTGCCTCTTAGAGGTTCGAGCCTGCACACACATCCACACGCTACTGACAGCAGTAGCGCCAATTGGCGGACTGAGATCGATTCTCTGGCGTTCCAACCCCCCGGTCACGCCGGCATGTGCGTAGTACATCGGCGTGCTTTCGAAACTCTGCTAGGACGCCCGGCATCACCAACGGAATGCGTGGCGTACTTCGAAGCGCATCAATCAGCGTTTGCGCAGGCAGCGCTCGCGAAAGTCGTGCGCGCCTCACTCGGCCCCGCCGAGAACTTCCATCTGACGAGCCGCGACGTTGCGCGAGCACGGCGCACGGCTGTTGACTGAGCGCGGCCGCCTGCTGCACACGGATGCCGCGGCGGCCGCTCCCTGGCCGCCTCGGCATCGGTCCGCGCCGGGGACCCGATGGCCCTGTAAACTACTCGACGGTCAGTCCCGTAGCCGTGTTGGTCAATGTGCCGGTGACGAAATTGCTCTTGTCCCAGAAACTTCCCGTGCAGGTCCCTGAGCACGCTGCCCCGCTCGTCCCGGTCGTGCCGAACACATTGGCTGCAATACGACAGTTCGTGCTTCCGGTCATCCCAAACGCAGGTTGAGAATTCGCGGAGCAGGTATTGCCGACCACGACACCACGATCGGCCCACGCAATGTGGATGCAGTTGCCGACCGCTCCGTTACCTATGCAGTTGTTCCCCGAGCAGACTATGCCGGTGAAGCTGCCACCACTCTGGCCTCGATCAAAATCTATTTGCGAGTAATTGCCGCCTGAGCACGTATTGCCCGAAACCGTTACTTGCGAGACAGCCACTCCATTGGCGAAGACAAAGATGCACCGCCCGTTCGTATGAGCAGGCTGCGCCGCGCTGTTGGCGTTCACGTTTACATTGCTGGAATTCTCCACTCGAATCGGGGTGCCGCCGGAATTGCCACTCGGCAGGCTCACGGAGTTCCCGCAGACATTGATCGGGCCGGAGCTCGATACAACCAGGATACCGTCGTACGTAGGCATCGCGGCAACGATGTTCCCCGTGACACTCACCGGAGCCGCACCTGCGGTAATGCCGGCGATACCGATGCCTGCGGGAGCGAGGGTGCGCCCGCTCGTCTGGATACAGCAATTGCGGATCGTATTGTTCGACACCTCAGTGCCGCCGGCCCCGGCTCCGACCACGTAGATACCGGCTCCCGATTGCCCGGAAATAACCGTGCCCTGGATGTTCTCGATGAAGTTGCCTGTGACTTGATTGAAGCTGTCGCCCGCGTCGGGCATGTAGACCAGGATGCCATACGCGGTATGCTGGCCGATGCGATTGTTCGCGATCACGTTCCTGGACGGAACCGTACCCGTATAGGGATCTTCAATCATGATACCGTGCAAGTTTCCGCCGTAACAGCGGTTCGAGGTGACGGTGTTGTAACTCGAGTTGCCATAGATTGCGACATCCGCCGAGTCGTCCACGGATCCCTGGAAATTGTGGAAGTAGCATTTATCGACGGTGCAGTAGCTCGAGGTATGCATGAGCACGCCCGCCCAATTGCACCCGCTCATCTCGCACTCGAAGCAGGAGCAATGAGTAGAGTTGTAGAACTCCACGGGAGCGGTATAGGCAGCGGTGCTGGTCCCCGTGACCGAAAACTTGATCTTTTCGACAGTCACTCCCGTGGCCCCGGTCGTAAATAGCAGGCTGATGCCGCCGTTGGCGCACGTAATTACCGTCCCTGATCCGGTTCCGCGCACGGTGACACCGCTCGGAACCGTGATCGTGCCTGAAATGACATAGTTGCCGCCGCTCTCGTCGAAGGCCAGCTTGTTCGCATTGCAGGCATCCTGGATTGCCTGTTTAGAATCTGTGGCACCGGTAGGATCGGCGCCATATCGCCGCCAGTCGCCGGGACGGCGTGTTGAATCCACTATGGTGGCGCTTGCGGCCGACTCCGCCAGAGTTATCGGGTAGCACGGTGGTGTACAGGATTGTGCCTGCGCGCGTTTGGCGATCAATGCCGATCCGGCGAACGCTGACAGTACGAGACCAGAGATTTCACGACGCTTCATGCGTGCCTCACTGTGATGTTTTGCATCCGACCCTTTTGAGTTACCTGGACGGGTCCCGGAAGCAAAGTCATCTCATGCGGTCACCGTCCGTGGCGCCTTCATGATCACTCGCGGGAAGCATTTGTGCAAGCACGCCGCCGGACATCCGCGGGCATAACGGCCTTGCCGGAGTGCCCACGCCAACGTGTATGCCATCCTGCACGTCGTGACCAATCGTTATTGATCGCTCCACCTCTTAGAACGCATACCAACTTCGCATCCGCATAGGTTCCGCCCAACATGACTCGCAGACCCGGGATCCTCTGCCAGCACCCCGCTCGTTTTTTTGAGGAAGTCCAGTCTGTCGATCAGCGAAGTCGCTGCAGCCGTGGTGAGACCGATGGTCTCGCTCAGCGCAGTGAGCGCCTTCATCGACCGGGGTCGGTGAACCGGCGGCATCGACAGATCAGTACGACCCGCAGCCAGTTGCGGCGCCCACAACCGGCAGCGGCCTGCCTGCCGCGGTCTACGGCGCATCAGTCCCGACTTCCCATCTAAGTCATTGATAGACAAGGCCAGCTCAATTTGGCACGGCTGTTGCTTTAGCAATGCTCGCCAGCCGTCGCCGCAGGTGACGCGCCCAATCAACCCAACTTATCTGGAGTAGTGACATGACCTCGAAGACTGCGATCCTTGCCGCCGCTGTTGGCAGCCTGTTTGTTCTCGCCGGGCCTGCTTTCTCGGCCGACGATTCATCATCCGAGAAATGCTATGGCGTCGCGAAGGCTGCCAAGAACGACTGCGCTGGTGGCGCCCATGCATGTGCCGGACAGAGCTCGAAGGATGGGAGCCCCAAGGAATTCGTGAAGCTGCCCAAGGGCACCTGTGCGCGACTGGTGGGTGGCAGCCTGACCCCGGGCAAGTAGCTTTCGCCGGGAGCACCAACGTGAGCACGCGTTTGCCTTCGCCACCCGCAGCGTCCCCTTCGCTGCGAACCGGCATTGGCTTGCGTGCCCAACATCATGCGGACATCGTTGCGCGCAAACCGGGCGTCGGCTGGTTCGAGGCCCATAGCGAAAACTACTTTGCGGCCGGTGGCGCGCAACGATCCTACCTTACGAAAATCCGGGCGGACTATCCCCTGAGTCTGCACGGTGTGGGACTTTCCATAGGCTCGACAGATCCGCTGAACCGAGCCCATCTGCGGGAGATTGCCCGGCTCGTGCACGATTTCGAACCGCTGCTCGTCTCCGAGCACTTGTCCTGGAGCTCGGTGGAGGGACGCTTCACAAATGACCTGCTTCCCCTGCCCTACACAGAAGAAGCACTGCGCCACATGATCACGCGCGTGCGTGATGTGCAGGATGTGCTGGGACGCCAGATCCTGATCGAGAACGTTTCGAGCTATGTGCAATTCACCTGCTCGTACATTCCGGAATGGGAATTCTTGACTTCTCTGGCCGAGGAATCAGGTTGCGGGATTCTCCTCGACGTCAACAACGTGTATGTCAGCGCCCGCAATCACGGGTTTGATGCGCATGCCTGGCTCAACACCATGCCTCGCTCGGCGGTCAAGGAAATTCATCTCGCCGGCCATACGGTCAGACCGATGGCAAGACAGGAGATTCTCATCGACACTCACAACACGCACGTCTGTGCGGCGGTGTGGGACTTGTACGCGGCCGCCGCAAATAGATTCCCTGGAGTGCCGGCCCTCATCGAATGGGACGCAGACATTCCGCCCCTTGATGTACTGGTGGCAGAAGCACGCAAGGCGGACGAGGTTGCGGAGGTGAATCATGTTGCCGCTGCGTGATCTGCAGAAGCGCTTCGAAAGCGCGCTGTTTGATGACGCTCCGGGTGCGATAGCGCCATGGATACGCGGCTGCGAGCGCGATGCAGCGGAATGCGCGGCCATCGATGCCCACGCACGACTTTCGATCTATCGTAACAACCTGCGCGAGGGCTTTCGCAAGGCGCTGGCGCTGGAGTTCCCGGTCATCGAACGTCTCGTGGGAGCGGACTACTTTCGCCAGCTGGCGTTGGCATTTCTGGCGGAACATCCGTCAAGTGCCGGAGATCTGCACCCAATCGGCGAGCCATTCGCACAATTCCTCCACCGGCGATTCGAAGATACGCAATACGCATACTTGCCTGATGTGGCGACGCTCGAATGGGCGTATCAACAATCGCTGGTCGCAGCCGACGCGCCACCCTTCGATCTGCAGATGCTGCGCGACATTCCACAGGAAGCTTACGGGCAATTACGCTTTACCCTGCATCCCGCGTGTGGGCTGGTGCGATCTGCCTACCCTGTCGTGCGGATCTGGGCAGTGAACCAACCCGAAGCGCCAGCAGAGGAGGTCGTCGATCTGTCGAGCGGCGCCGACTTCGTTCTGCTGCGTCGCGTCGCGATGGGCGTGGAGATGCGGCGTATCGCCGCCGCTGACTTCGCAATTCTGAACGAATTTGCGCAGGGAGCTGTCCTCGCCAACGCGCTCGGATCCGCACACGACCTCGACGCCGATTTCGATCTAGGTGAAGCGCTACGTCGCTTCATCGGTCTCGGTGTCTTCACCGGAGCACAACTTGGCTCCTCACCACCTCACGGAGAACCGCTGCCATGAAGAAACTCTTGCTTGAATTGACCGCCGCCCATGCCGCGCTCGGCCGGCTCCTCGATTACTTTCGGTCCCCACTGCTGCTGGCCACCCGCTTTTATGTGGGCTGGCAGTTCTGGAAGTCGGGCTGGCTGAAGGTGACGTCCTGGAGTAGCACGCTCGACCTGTTCAGAACCGAATATCACGTGCCGGTACTGCCGCCGGAAATCGCCGCCGTCAGCGGGGCTTCCGGCGAATTGTTCTTCCCGGCACTCCTGTTCCTGGGCCTCTTCGGCCGCGTGGGCGCCCTGGGGGCATTCTTCGTGAACGCCATGGCAGTCATCTCGTATCGCCAGGTGCTGCTGGCAGAGGGGTCGGAGGCCGCCCTTGCGCAACACATCCTGTGGGGTTTCATGCTCCTCGTCCTTACGGTCTTCGGCCCTGGGGGCGTCGCTGTCGATTCCTGGCTGCAGCGCCGGAATGCCGCACGCTGCCGGCCATTCAGCCCTGCCGTACCGGCCTGACAAGATGTACGCTGGCGGGCAAAGGATGGCACGACGGACATGGCAGACTTTCAGGCATTGAAGTTGTTACGAGCGCTCGATGAGGGGGTTGGCGCGAAAACCGGCGCCCCCTACTTCCCGCACCTGGTCAGCTCGCTTGCGCAGACGCTGAACGCCACCTGTGCATTCGTTTCCGAGATAACGAGCGAAACATACGAAGCTCATGTGCTCGCGTACTGGTGTGAGGGGAAATATCGCGATCCGTTCGTATACGGCCTGTCCGGTACACCGTGCGAATGCGTGTTGGACAACGAGATCGTCGCCTTCCCGCGCAACATCTCGGAGATGTTCCCCGCCGACCGCGCGTGGTTCTCGAGCATTGGTGCGCAAAGTTTCCTTGCCATACCCTTGTGCAACGAGGAGGGCAAAGTCCACGGTCACCTGGCTGTCCTCGATCGGCAGGAGCGCGATTGGGGCGAAGTTGACTTCGAAATCTTGAGGATCTTCTCGGTGCGGGCCGGCGCCGAGCTCAGCAGGCGCATCTATGAAAAGCGGCTGGAGGGCATCAATCTGGCCCTCCAGAAGTCTAACGCCCAGCTGCGGCGGGAAGTCGCGCAACGTCTGCAAACGGAGGACGAGCTTGCAACGACCAAGGGGCATTCCGAGCACGTCGCCGAGCTCGTCCGCGTGCTCAATACGGGAATCACCTCCAATACCGGGACAGAGTTTTTCCGTGATCTCGTCCGGTCACTCGCACAGGCTCTGGATGCCGCGACCGTGTTCGTTGCAAAAATCGATGTGGCCCGGTACGAGGCCGACATCCTGGCCATGTGGGCAGGGGGAACCTTCGCCGCCCCGAGCCGCTTCAATCTCTCGGCAACCCCCTGCGAGTCTGTGTTGGATGGACAGATCGCTGCCTTTCCGCGCCGGGTTGCCCAACTTTTTCCGGCTGCCAGAGCAGCGCTGGAACAGCTGGGTACCCAAAGCTTCCTTGCCATTCCCATCACCGATGACAGCTCGGGCGTGGTGGGTCATATCGCGGTACAGGACACCCGTGAACGCGACTGGGATGAGACCGACTTCGGGATTCTGCGTCTGTTTGCGAATCGTGCGGCCGCAGAGCTCAAACGCTGCGACCATGAGAGTCGGCTCGAGAATACGAATGCACAGTTCCAGAAGGCCAACGCGGCGCTGCGGCGCGAAGTAGCCGCGCGCCTGGACATGGAAGAGCAGCTCGCGAAGGCGAAGCAGGCAGCCGAGGCGGCGAACCAGGCGAAAAGTAATTTTCTGGCACACATGAGCCATGAGCTGCGCACGCCACTCAGCGGCATTCTCGGGTACGCGCAACTCCTGGGCCGCGACACGCGGCTCGATCCGGAACAACTCGAGCGCGTCGCCATGATCGAGAGGTCAGGCGAACATCTGCTGACACTGATCAACGACCTGCTCGATCTTGCAAAGATCGAGGCGGGCCGCCTTGACCTGCAATCGAGCCTCCTGGAGCTCGCACCGCTGCTCAAGCACGTGACGAATCTGATCTGCGTGCGCGCGGCCCAGGCGGGCCTGGCATTCACATACCGCACTGCCGCGGATTTGCCGAGTCAGATCCACGGGGATGAGCGCGCCATCAGGCAGGTGCTCCTCAACTTACTGGCCAATGCGGTCAAGTTCACCAGCCGTGGCACAGTTACTTTCGATGTCTCGAGTCTGGAGACTTCCCCGGGCCGCTGCCGGCTGCAGTTCGTGGTCGAGGATTCCGGTTCCGGAATCGCGCCGGAGGATCTGCAGCGCATTTTTGACCCGTTCGTACGCGCCACCGCCGACATGCGGATCGAAGGAACGGGCCTTGGACTTTCGATCACGAAGCGCCTGGTCACAGCCATGGGAGGAACCATCGAGGTCGATAGTCATGTTGGCGTCGGCAGCAAATTCACGGTCGCGCTGGAATTCGCCTGTGGCACACCGGACGCCGCGGATACTGCAGCCGGCCAAGGTCTCCCGCGCATCAACGGGGAATTGGACACCACATGGGCGACGGAACTCTACGACCTCGCCATGCAAGGCGACGTAAAGGAATTGGTGGTGCGTGCTGAAGCCGCGGCTGAACGAGATCCGGCGGGGGCGCCCATCTACCAGGAGGTGCAACGGCTTGCGCGCAAGTTCGACATGAAAGCCATCCGCGGGGTTCTGAAGGGCGCGAGGACGGGCAACACATGAAGGAAGTTCGGGATCAGCCCTCGATTCTCGTCGTGGACGACACACGCGCCAACATCGGCTTCCTGCTCGAAACCTTGTCACAGGCCGGATACCGGGTTCGGGTGGCGCCAGATGGAGAAACCGCGCTCGAACAAATTCAATATTCGCCCCCCGACCTGGTGCTGCTGGATGTAATGATGCCCGGCATCGATGGCTTCGAGACCTGCAAGAGAATTCGCAAGCAGCCGCAACTTTCACAGCTACCTGTGATCTTCATGACGGCGCTTTCGGATACCCAGGACAAGGTGCGGGCATTTGCCGCGGGTGCAGACGATTACGTAACCAAACCCTTTCAGTCCGAGGAGGTGCTGGCGCGCGTTCGCACGCACCTCGCACGCCGCGTGCTGGAGACCAAACTCGAGCAGGCCAATCGCGATCTGGAATCCCGTGTTGCTGCACGTACCGCCGAGCTCACAGCGGCTCTGCGTGAGGTAGAGACATTGAAGAGCCGTCTTCAACAAGAGAATCGTTATCTTCAACAGGAGATTGCGGAAGCCGCCAATCTCGGCCAGATCATCGGTTCCAGCCCGGCGCTGGGTGCCGCGCTCCATCAGGTCTCTGTCGTAGCTCCGACGGATACCACAGTGTTGATACACGGTGAAACCGGCACAGGCAAGGAGTTGATCGCCCGCGCCGTACATGAGGGCAGCCCGAGGCGCGAGCGGCCGATGATCAAGCTGAACTGCAGTGCCATCTCGGCCGGCCTCGTAGAAAGCGAGCTGTTCGGACACGTCAAGGGCGCGTTCACTGGCGCGACGGATCGTCGTGTGGGCCGCTTTGAGCTGGCCGATGGCGGAACGCTGTTTCTCGACGAAGTGAGCGAGCTGCCCCTGGAAACCCAGGCCAAGCTGTTGCGGGTCCTGCAGGAGCAGGAATTCGAGCCGGTAGGCAGCTCGAAGACCCTGAAAGTCGATGTCCGGGTTGTCGCCGCGACCAATCGCGACCTGGAAGCTGACTCCCGTGCGGGCCGGTTCCGGGCTGACCTCTTCTACCGGCTGAATGTGTTCCCCATCGACCTGCCGCCGCTTCGGGAGCGCCGCGAAGACATCGAGACGCTCGCGCAGCACTTCATGCAGCGCATGGCCCGCAAGTTGGGCAGGAGATTGGATAGCATCGACCCCGAGACACTGCGCGCGCTCAAGGCCTATTCATGGCCCGGCAACATCCGTGACCTCCAAAACACTATCGAGCGTGCAGCCGTGCTCGCCCCCGGTACGACATTGCGGGTCGACTGGAATCTGGGCCGTGCGGAAGCCGCCGGTGCGGCTCCTAACGGCAGCGCGCCGCTTGCGGCAAGCGCTGCAACCCCGGATCAATCGGCCGCAGAGCAACAATCGATGCAAGCCATCGAACGCGCTCACATGATCGCCATGCTCAAAAAGACACGCGGCGTAATCGAGGGCCCCAACGGCGCCGCCCGCCTGTTGAACATGAATGCGAGCACCACCCGGTTTCGCATGAAGAAGCTCGGGATAACGCGCACCGATTATTCCCCAGACAACAACGCGCCGCCCTGAGACCGCTGCTGACCTGACGCAGGTCGGGGTGCCGGATCTTCACGGACCGGCTCGGGTTCGCTCACATACCCTGCACGTTCAGATCGCCAACTCCTGACACCGGGCCTCTCCCCACAGCGGGTTGCGTCCCGCCACAACACGTTGCGGCCTTGGATGCGATTGTCGTAGCCCAAGCCTGCAATCAAACGCAGCTCCGCGCGGTCTCCTACGAGACAAAAGCCTCGTTCTTCCGGCACTTACACGGCCCGGCACGGGACAACGATGCCGTTGGCATGGCCGTTGCTTTGTCTGCGTTCGCAGGCGACGAGCACCGTCGCATCACCAACCTCTTCAGGAGTAAGCAATGAAACACGATTCAATTCTCAAGGCCGCTATCACGGGTGTTCTGGCGTTTTCCGGCCTCGTCGTTGCGGGCACTGCGCTCGCGGCTGATGACGGCAAGGAGCAATGCGCCGGCATCGCAAAAGCCGGACAGAACGACTGTGCCACCAGCACGAATGCCTGTCATGGGCATGCGACCGCCGACCAGACCGCAGAAGCCTGGATCTACCTTCCCACGGGTACCTGCGGCCGGATCGCCGGCGGCCGTGTGGTCAACGTCAAGGATCCAACCCCCAAGAAATAACAACCACCCGTACCAGCGTGCCCGTCGCTAACACGCCGAGGCACGTTGGGACGACAGGAGCAACCGTCGTGAACAACAAACCCGACCCCCGAGTTACGTTTGAGCCGGAACTCGCTCTGCACCTTGCCGGGGACTCGAAGACGTGGCTACCAGCCGGCGCCAGCCGCGACTACCCGGTTGCCCATGCGTATTGGCTGACACGCGCGTCGCGAGGTATTTCCTGGCACCGCTCGGGCCGCGCAATGGTTCGGGAGCAGTATCGATGAACGGCCTTCAGCACACCTGGGCCGTGGTGCTCGCAGCCGGGGACGGTAAGCGACTCTCCGCACTCACGGCCGACTCGGAAGGCACCCCGGTTCCCAAGCAATTCTGCTCCCTGAATGGAGGCGAGTCCCTTCTTCAGGAAGCATTGCAACGCGCGAAACGAATTGTGCCCCTGGAGCGCGTGTGCGCAATGGTGGCAGGTCAACATCGCCCGTACTGGCGCCCCGAGCTGCATGCGCATCCGATTGCCAACGTGATCGTGCAACCGCGCAATCGCGGAACGGCGCATGGAGTACTGCTCGCCGTATTGTCGATCCTGGACCGCGATCCTCTCGCACGGATCGTGTTTCTGCCTGCCGATCACTACGTAGCGGATGAAAGTGCGCTGGCAGACACCCTGAAAAAAACAGTAAGCCTGCTGACTCGCAATGTGCACAGGCTGATACTCGTGGGTATCGAGCCCGACGAGCCGGATCCCGAGCTCGGCTACATCGTACCGGGCCGCGAGTTGGCAGACGGCGCCTATGCCGTCCGGCAATTCGTAGAGAAACCGCAACAGCGGCTCGCAAGCGAGCTTCTGTCATCCGGCGCCTTGTGGAACAGTTTCATATTCGCGGCGAACGGTGCGTCGTTGCTGGGCATGCTTCGCGAGCGAATCCCATCGAGCGTCGAAGAAATGGCCAC
>Ga0068859_100000819_pt1 | contig 31681 bp, 40 predicted proteins | sample KBSSwiS22_FD_66585 | JGI IMG/M metagenome (GOLD analysis project Ga0068859, IMG submission 66585) | Switchgrass rhizosphere microbial communities from Kellogg Biological Station, Michigan, USA - KBS Switchgrass S2-2 | ecosystem: Host-associated > Plants > Roots > Rhizosphere > Soil ...
CGTGTGGGGTGTCGCCCGTGCTATCCTCGTCGAGGAAAGGCGGATCCTGATGGCGAAGCAAGGCGAGACCGGCGATGACGAGCGCAGCGAGGAGGCGCAGGGCGCGACGTCGCAAGGCGCGCAGGCGACCGAAAACGACCGCGCGACGAGCACGCGTAACGACGCCGTCAGTACAGATGCAGTACAGGGCGAGGCCGTCTCCGACGAGGATGGTGGAGGGAAGCGATCCGCTATAGCGGATCGCGAGGTGGCGGCCGGTCGGTATGCACAGATCTTGTTGGCGCTCGTGATGCGTTGCCGGGCGACGATGCGCTATGGACTGGCGAGCGCATTCGAGTCTGCGCTGCGCTTGAAGGTGAGCGGCGAGGCGATTGGGGAGAGCGCGCGTGGCGCGATCGAGATTCATTTGGCCGAGGTTGAGCGCTCGATGGATGTCGCGGGGCGCTTCGCGACGCCTGATGTTGCCGTGCCTGGTGGAGCGAGTGCGATCGCAGATGCGCTGCGCTGGTTGCTTGGCAAGGACGGCGAGCGAAGCGAGAGTGTGAGGCTCGGCCTTGTCGAGATGCGGTTCGTTGCGGCACTTGCTCGCGATGCTCTTCTCGCGTCGAGCGAGAACTTTCGCGACGAGGTTGCAGTTGCGATCGCGAATGTGCTGGGAGAGCCGGTGGCGGTGGACTGCGAAGAGATCGAGGGCGAGGTGGCGATGGCTAGGCTCGAGGAGGTGAGGCGGATGTCGGCTGGTCGGTCTTCGCCGGCGGTGGGCCGGATTCGAGGGCTCGACCCGCGCGAGCAGGGCGCGGGGCAAGCCCCGTCCTCGGCTGACTCGACTCGCGAGAGTGGATCGCGAGAGCCGGAGGCGTCGACTGGCGAGGTACATCATCTCGCGGATAGACTGCCGGAACTGGAGTGGTCTGCCGAGGCTGAGATTGCCGGCTCGAATGTTTACTCCTCGGAGTACGTCGATGGCTGGAACGATGCGCGCGCACAGGCGCTGCGCATCTTCGAAGAGCTCGATGCGCGGCGCGGTTGGCTTGCGGACGGCGAGAGCTCGACTCGCGAGAGTGGATCGCGGGATCTGGAGGTACGACCTGCGCGAGCTGGCGCGGGGGGTTGGACATGGATCTTGTCGGCGCTGGTGATGCGCTGCAACGCCACGCGACGTCACATGCTGGCGAACGCGCTCGAGCGAGCTCTGCTCGCGAAGTTGAGCGGCGGAATGATCGTGATAGCGATGGCCTGGCGCGCCGAGGTTGAGGCGTATCTCGGCGCGGTGGAGGGCGGAGAGCATGGTGCGGACATCGCCGTCGCGCTCGATGCGGATGCGCTCGGTGGGCGGACCGAACTCGCCGGGGCGTTGCGGTGGGTGCTAGGCTGGTCGAGCGAGGCCGCTGCGAAGGTGGACGGGGGCGATGACTCGACCCGCGAGAGTGGATCGCGAGGTGCAAACGAAGATGGAGAGCTCGGTCCGCGCGAGCAGAGCGCGGGTGTACCCGCACGAGCGCAAGTGACGCTGGGCGACCAACAAGAGAGCCATCGGCCAGACGAGGGCTCGACTCGCGAGAGTGGATCGCGGGAGAAGCTTCCCGAGCTTGGCTCGTCTCGCGAGAGCGGATCGCGAGAGTTCGAGTCGTTCGATGCCAGGATAAAGCTCAACCCGCGCGAGCAGAGCGCGGGATCTTCTCGGTTGGACTTCGTCGATATCGGCTCGGCTCGCGAGAGTGGATCGCGGGATGAGCAGAACAGCGCGAGCGATTCAGGCCTGGAGTGCAGCGCGATCGCGATACTCATTGGTCGTTGCCTCGACGCCGGTCACCGGGCGTTGGCAGACGCGCTGTCGACTGCGCTTCGCGGGGCGCTGCTCGGGCGGCCGCTTGAAGCTGGTGCGGCGCGTGACTTGGTGGAGCATTACCTGGCTCGAAGAGAGCACGGCGAGTGGTCCGCGGTCGGCGATCAATCCGGGCTGGTTGCTGCGCTCCGCTGGGTGCTCGGCGATGGCGCGGCTCGCGAGAGCAGATCGCGGGAGGCAACCGCGGATGAAAAGCTCGACTCGCGCGAGCAGAGCGCGGGGGAAGGAACAGCGGGAGTTGGTTCGCTTCGCGATCAGGCGGACGCGATGCAGCGCTTGCGCGTGGCGGATGCGATGTCTTCGCGGCTCGCGAGCGCGGATCGCGAGAAGAAGTCGCTGCCGACGCTGCGCGTGGTTCACGTCGAGATGCACGCGCCGACGGACTCGGCGATGCGTGCCCTGCATACGCTTCGCAGGGCATTCGAGGCGCGCGAGCAGACGCCGCTCTCACTCGCGATCGGGGCTGGTCTCGCGATACTGCGCTTGCGTGGTCAGCTCGCGCTTAGCACGGATGCCCTGCGCGAGCTCGTCGCATACGCCGACTCGTGCGGCGCGACTGGCGGGGATGTTGAGCTCGGCACCGCGATCGACGTGCTGCTCGAGTGGCTTGGCGTGCGGGGCGGCGGTGGCGATGGCTCTGCTCGCGAGAGTAGGTCGCGGGAGGCAACCGCGGATGGAGAGCTCGACCCGCGTGAGCAGGACGCAGGGGAGGTAGACTCGGCCCGCGCGAGTGGGGCGCGGGATCGCGACACTGCGAGCGTCGGAGCGGACTCTGCTCGCGAGAGTGGATCGCGAGGCGCACTCGCTGGCCGTGCGGCCCGCGGGCTCGATGGACAGCGCAGCGAAGAGAGGGCGAGCGATGGCTGCATCCGTCCACGACCCATGTCGCCAGACGAGGTGGCGTTTGCCCGCAGTCATCCATCGGTACACGACGAGCTTGCCGATGCGGTCATCGAGGATGCCCAGGCGGGTCGTCTCCCGCCACCGATGACGGTGATGCAGCTGGCACTGGCGGCGAAATCCTCCCCTGACCTTGGCGTGTTGTCTGATTTCAGAGAGGTTGCGCGCGATGCGGTTTCCGCGCTCCGCTCCACTGGGCATGTCAGTTTGTCGGGTCGCCTCGCCGATTCGATCGGGTTCTTGCTCGGCGATGATGTTGATGTCAGCTCAACCAGCGAGAGCGGATCACCGGGTGCCGTGACTACGGATGTGCAGGGCGAGCTCGACTCGCGCGAGCAGAGCGCGGGGGCGCAATCAGTACTGGACTCTGCTCGCGTGAGCGGAACGCGGAATGAGATGGAATTCGGGTTTGCCCTCGGCTCACGCGAGCGAGCCGGGACGACTGTTGCCGGCGATAACGTCGGCATGGCCAGGGAGCGATCCCGGCAGGAATTCATGGCACGGCGCGAAGTAGAGGACTCGACTCGCGAGAGCGGATCGCGAGTGCTCGAGGCTGTGCTGGAGGCGCCGGAGGTTGCTCCTGATGTCGAGATCAGCAATCTCCGGCGACGCTTCTCGGATGACTACGTCGAGCTGCACCGCGAATGGACTGCCGCCGTTGGCGGACCCGACTACGATAAGGAGCACTGGCGCGAGCGTGAGCGCGCTCTCTTCGCTCATTATCACGACGAGGCTGTCGCGCTCGGCCGCGATGGCCACCTCATTTTTGAGGCAGTCGACAGTGGTCAGCTCGACCGGCGCGAGCAGGGCGCCGTGGCCATGGTCGCTTGTTCGGACTCTGCCCGCGCGAGTCGGGGGGTTACGATGTCGACCATGTCGACGCCGACGGTATCCAGCATTCGCGATGCATTGCCCATCCTGCGGACGGCATCGGCCGTCGTGGCGTCGACGCCGCTGTCTCGCGCGATTGGTGCAGGCCTGGCAGTGCTGTCTTTGCGAGACTCGGCGATGCTCACTGCGCAGGCAGAGCGTGAGTTAACGTCGTATGCCGACTCTTGCGGAGCGACTCATGGAGACCAGCGACTTGGTCAGTCAATCGATGTCCTGCTGGAGTGGATCGGCGTCAGGGACAGCTCGACTCGCGCGAGCAGGGCGCGAGAGAACGAGGAGGCAAAGCTCGATTCGCGAGAGCAGATCGCGGGGGAGTCGCTGCCCACTGGTTCGGTCACTGACTCGGCTCGCGCGAGTGGGGCGCGAGAACTGGGAGCGAGTTGGTCGCGGGCTGGCACTGGGTCGCTCACACCATTGGATGATCGCCATCTGTCACTTCTCAATAGCTACGTGGACCAGTGGATGTCGTCGGTTGCGTCACCAGATCTTCGTCTGCGCGCACTGGCAATTGTTTGCGGCCTGCGTCATCTCCGTGGTGGAATTGCGATGGACAGCGAGGCTCGCGCCGTACTCACGTCGCTGGCGTCGCGGGAGTTCCTGTCCGGTGCGGTTGGTGCACTGCTGAATTCAGTGGATGCGAGATTCAGGCTCGACAGTCTGAATCGTTATGCCGAGAACGATGCTCGCGTCCTCGCTGAGTCATTGCTCGAACTGCAGTCCACAACACCCCATGATGACTCTTCTCGCGAGAGCGGATCGCGGGGGCGGCCTTCATCGAGCACGGGTCAGAATTCCGGCGACGACGCCGGGACGACCATGGCTCATTCAAGCGAGCTCGCCGCAGCGATCGATGCCGCTGAGCGGGCGGCGCGCGGTGACGCCGCCGATCTCGATCATCGTCATCGGAAGCTGATCGACGAGACCATCACGGAGCTCGATCTTCGTGAGTCGAGGTGTCGTACGAGCGCGACGGAGATGCGATCGGAGTGGCTGAGGTTGTCGAGGATCTTGTCCAGGGTGGACACCAGACTTGCCCGGCGTGAACAGGGCGGCGCTGGTCAGGCTGCCCAGCCGCAGCCGCAGCCGCAGTCGACGTCGTCGTATAGATCTGAATCACCGGGCCGTGGTGCTGGCATCATCGACCGCGTTCGTGTTGACTTCCTCGGGCCGGAGAACAGGGACCTCCTGAACTGCATTGCGCAGTCCTCGCCGGAGACTCCGCTCTCTCGCGCGGTCTCGGCTGCGCTTGCCGTCCTGCACCACGGTCGTCAGAAGCTCGACCTCAACACGCAGTGCGAGCTCGCACTCGCCGTTGCTTCGCCGAGCGAGGATGGTGAGCGCGTTGGTCGCGCGGTCAGCGCGCTCCTGGCCACCCTCGACCATCTCGGCGCTGTGGAGTCATTCTCGCCCGCGGTTCGCGAGCGCGCTCCCGTGGACTTCAGGTCTCGCCTGGATCGCATGGAGGGCCGACTCCTCGCCTCCCAGGCGCGTGCCGGCTCTGCCGCTGACTTCCTCGCGGAGCTCGATCGGCGCGTCGACCTGGCCCCCGAGGGCCGCGGGGCCCTTCGTCAGCTGATAGAGTCCTTGTCTCAATGTCTCGAGGGAGATCTTTCTCAACCTCTGGAGTCGAATGATCCTGTCATGACAGGGGGGCATATGACTGATACCGAGCGAACAACGTCCACTTCGGATGATCTCCGACCGCGCGAGCAGGGCGCGGCAGAAGGAGCGATCGATCGCGCGACGTCCTCGACGTCACCTCGCGAGACCGGATCGCGAGAGGCAGGCATGCTGGGTCAGCTCAGCCCGCGCGAGCAGAGCGCGGGTGCGACGGGATACTCCGACTTGGTCATCGAGGCGAGGGCCATCTTGCCGTTGAGCACGGACACGAGCGGGGGATTCAGGTTGACGTCCGAGCTGCCTGGGATGACGGACGACCAGCGCGCTGGACGCATCCCGCCGGGTGACCAGGCGAGCCTCCGGGCCACGCCGCAGCTGGCGCGTGGCTATCGTTATGTTCGCCTCGCGGTGTCCTCTGAGTCGTCGAGCTTCCGCATCGACCGGGCTCGGGTTGGGTCGCAGTCCATCTGCGACTGCTGCGAGGCGTACGGATTTCCCGCGCGAGCCCTGACGGCCGACGAGTCGAATCGGTGGGTCGCGCTGGACGAGCCGCTCACGTCGGCAGTCGAGGTCGAGGTCGTCGCGACGAACCTGGGGGTGTCTTCGTGTGTGTTCTCTGCCGTGCTCCAGCTGGGAGAGGAGGCGCAGGAGTCGTCGAGGATCATCACGCCGCGCGACGTGGGCGTCTTCGTCGACGGCCTGCCGGCGCGGGCGCTCCGTGACGCCGGGCACCGCGCGCCGGGTACCGGGCTTCGTCTTCGCGGCCCCGGTGGGCTCGCCCATGCCAGACGCCGCGAGTTCGTCCCGCGTGAGCAGGACGCGGGAATTCTGGGGATCAACGTCGCAACGGAAGAGCTCTCTCGCGAGAGCGGATCGCGGGGATGCGAGAACGTACGCGTCGCCGACACGGCGCCGGCGCCTTCTGCTCGCGAGAATGGGTCGCGAGATCTCGTCAAATCAGAACCTGTCCAGCAAGAATCACCGAGCCAGTCCGCGAGGTCAGATCGCGGGAGCAGCATCGATCGTTCCCTGTTGAATGCGCTTGCGCACTTCTGCTGGCGCGATCCGGTCGTCGGGGCACCTCGCGGGGCTGCCATTGCGGACGCACTCCAGGCGTTGGATGGATTTCCGCACGCCTACCCGGGCCATCCCGTGAGCGGCACGCGCGCCCTCCTGATGTCGATGGCCGGCATGGGTGCCGCCACCAAGTTTGAGGACGCCTTCACGATCACCGAGCTCGAGCGCACAGCCCTCGGCATGCTGATCTCGGCCACGGACGCCGTGACGGGCGCGGCCTCTGCTTCTGCTCGCGAGAATCGGTCGCGAGAGCAGTGTTGCGATAGTGCAGGCGACGCCGCGGCTCCTGACCGGGGGGACTTCTCGTTCGTCATGCGACAGGCGTTTGACGGCGACGTCGTCGGGAGGGCCCAGCCGGGCGCGGGGGTCGAGATGATGCTCGTCCCGGTCTGCGCGCAGTGCGGCCAGCGCCCTGCGGAGTGCCTGGGCCTCTACGAGGGTGGAGATCCCGGCGAGGTAGCCTCCTACGCGTGCGGCAGCTGCTGTGGGCACGGTAACGAGGACGGCCGCTGTCGGCCGCTGGTCGAGGGCGACTGGCGCCGGACGATCCGGCAGTCGGCTGGATGAATCCAGCCCCCATGCGCGTTACACCGATCGCTCACCTCGACTCATGAACCTCACAAGGAAACAGGACATGCCGGAAAAATCTCACGACGAGATGCAGGTAACCACTTTCAACGTAGTGCCGGAGCCCGCCAACAAGGGCGCCCAGGCGGTGCTGGGCGGCAGCGGTCACCCGCGCCCCATCGTTCTCAAGCTCACCAACGCCTCCCTCCCCGGGCTGACGGTCAACCTGCTCCGGGCGATGAATGCCGTCGATCACGACGGCACCGTCAAGGGACTCTCGCTCTTCATGGCGGAGATCGGCGCGGTCGCCCCGAGCACCGCTACTGCCGCTGCCGCGGGTTCCGACATGGGCTGGCTGCTCTCCCTCGCTGCGACCCTGCAGAGCGACGGCAGGACCCGGGGGCTCAGCGATCCGGTGATCGCGAGCCTCCTGGCCATCGCGCTGGGCGACTCGGTGATGCCAGCCCTGGTCGATCAGGAGCTGGCGCGCCGGGCGCTCGACGGAGGTCTCGCCGCCGGTCGCCTGGACTCCCTGGGCCTGGCCAAGCAGGCGCCGTGGAGCGCGACGCTCGACGAAGATCGCTCGGTCGACGTGGACGCAGACTTCGAGCACGGCGAGGTGTCGATTTTTGCGTCCACGTCGAAGGACAGTAATCGCATGTTCGGGATGCCCCCGGTCACGGCATATCGACTGGGGATCATCCTGCAGGCCGCGGCCTATGCCGTCGCGGCCGGGTCCGCTCGTCCGGCCTCGGCGCCGGACAAGACGCCGGAGCTCGCCGCGCCGGCCGTCGCTGCGCCGGTCGTCGACGAAGGTCGCACTCGCTAGGCCGCGGGGCGATGTCCATGTCGAGAAGACCCGTCATCATCCACGGCGACGGCACGGTCACGTGCTGGAGGACGTCGGCGCGTGAGCATCAGCGCACGCCCTACGCGCAGGTGTCGATGGAGGACGTCCGCGCGATGGGTCGGTTCGGCCTGGAGTCGTTTGCCAGGGCCTACCCGCGCATTCGCACCGGGCTCGTCGAGCGGACTCTCGCGCGCGTTCGGATGGGGTTCGTCCTGGAGCTCCCTCTGGGCGAGACCATTCCGAGTCCAACCCTGGAGGCGATCGACGCCGCGGCGCTCGCGATCGCGGGCCCGGTCTCGATCGCCCCCGGCTCCAGGATCTCGGTGGAGCGCGCGAGCTCGTCGGCGTCCTCGCTCTCCATCGCGCTCCCGCGGGCGCCTGCCGAGCGCTCCGCGCGTGCGACGCGCGACTCGATGCACCGCTCCCTGGACCAGAGCTACATCCAGCTCTCCTGCTCGACGGGCCACCCGCTGTCGATCGCTGACCCCGTCGGGTACATGTCCCTCAAGGAGGCCGGCGCTGGCCTCACGGTCCTCGCCTACCGCTGCCGGGCGTGCTTTAGGTCCCTGTACGTCACGGAGGAGCCGCCGGTCGCGCGCGCGGCGGGCGTCGACACGTCGGCACAGGACGACGTGGAGTGACCGAGGTGACCGAGCTCGTCCTGCATGAATTTGCTGCACGTGAACCAGGGAGGTGGGGGATAGGCTCCGTCGGAGATCCGGGGAGTCGAGAGCAAGGAGGGCGATCAACCGAGATCTCGGAAGGAAACGACAAGATGAAGGCCGACTGGCTGATCGAGAGAGTGAGCGAGCGCATCGAGCGCATGTTGATGGGGCCGTTCTTTCAGTATCTGGGCACCGTCCGGGATCGGTCGGGGCTCTCCTGGGTCCACCAGCTCGCCCATATGTCTGTCGGGGTGATTCAGGCACTGCTCCTGCGCGCCGCCATGTGCGGCCGCAGGTCGGCCGCAGACTTGTCGTTCCTGGCCTGCTTCCTTGATCACGTCCGCGCGGAGTGCATGCACCCGCCCGAGCTCGAGTGGTGGGCGAGGATGTTCGACCTCGTCGGCGCTCCGGGCACCCCGGAGTTCTGCGGCGTCGAGAGGACGCCCCAGACCGACCGCCTGCTCGACCACCTCTGGATGATCGCGGAGAGGGGGACCCCGGAGGAGCAGATCGTCGTGCTCAACGTGGTCACCGAGGGCGTCGCGCTGGCCTTCTATCGGGCAGCCCTGCTCGTCCTGCGCCCCCTGGGCATGGACGTCGGTCGCTACTGGGGCGTTCATGAGGAGGTCGACGCCGACCATGCTCGTCTGGGTGTCGATCGCCTGGACATCGAGGACCAGCACTCCGATCTCTCGGTGAGGCTGGCGGGCCTCGCCTTCGTGACGCTCGATCTGTTCGAGGGCGCGCTCACCTCGTGGGTCCCGGCCGATCTCGCCGCCGGCGAGGTCGCAGCGCCCGCGGCGGGCGCCCGGTCCTCGTTTGCGGAGGTGATGTCATGACGGCGGTGTCGTTCAAGCTCGCCGAGGCGGGCAAGGAGAGGATGCGGAGGGCCAGCATCGAGCTCGGCATCCGTGTACTTCGCTCCGCCCACATGGACGACTCCGCCGATTGGCTGGGAACCCTCCGCCCGGTGGGAATCTTTCATCTGGGCACTGACGCGATGCGCGACGTCGTGGTGCAGGCCCGGGACTGGGAGACCATCGCGAGGTCGAGCCGGAGGTCTGGCTTGCGGTATGTTGCCAGTGTGATGAACGCACATAGAGAACGTGACCGCCATCGCGGGGCCATCGCCCTCCTCCATCAGGCTGCGGACGACATCCCGATCGCAGAGGATGACGACGCTGACGAGCCGGAGGCCCGCCGGTGAGATGCCCACGATGCATGCGCAGGGCGCTCCTATCCTGTTCGTGCGTCCCGTCGCTGGATGGCGGCTTCCATCGGGACTCCGGCGAGGGGTTCGCCCGTTTCTTGTTCTGGCTCGCGATGACGGTCATGGTCGGCTGGGCGGCCCTGGTCATCGTCACCAAGGGGAATCCATGAATCGAGTGGCCTGGGCTCACCTTCCGTGGTCTGGCGGTTCCTTGTGCGGAGACACGACGACGCTCGAGGCGTGCCCGGAGTGCGTTCGGCGCCTCCTGTCGCTCCTCCTGGTCCATGTCCAGTCGCTGCGCCGGCCTCACAAGTCGTTCTGCGGCAGGGTGATCTCTCGCCGGTCGGACGATTTGTCGTCCCCCGTCGTCTCCGGGCTGCCTTCGGCGGTCCAGCCCGAGGCAGGCCCCAGGCTGTTCTGGGTCACCCCGGACCAGGCGCGCGAGATCCTCCGTGCACGGCGGGCCCCGGGGACCTTGCCGCCTCGGGACTGGCGGGGCTGGCCCGTCGTGCCTCCGATATGCCAGGCCTGCGAGGCCAACCTCGTGCGCTTCGACGATGCACACCTCCGTGGCGCACGCCGACCCGACGCCTCGATCGCCAACGGCGAGCGCGGCGAGCTCGGCGCCCCTCCGCCGCGCGGGAGAAATGGCACGAACGGCAGGAATGGCGTCGCTCGCAAGACGAGCGGGAGCGAGCCGTGAGCGGCAGGAGCGCGATCGCGCCGTGCGGTCACCTCGGCGAGCACGTCTTCGGCGGATACGTTCGCTGCCTGATCGGGTGTGACGCGGCCGCGGGCGTTGGCTCTGGTGCGCTACCGGTCGAATCGTCACCTCCGGGGCACCAGTGGGGCGCCGCCGACATTCGCGGCATCCAGGCCTGCGGCCGGTGCGACGTCCATCGCTTCTGGTCGTCTGGTCAGTTCTCCTACTGGCGCGGCCAGATCGGCGCCGGCGTCCCGGCCTACTCGTCGGAGTTGCCCTGCATCGGAGCGGGTGCACCGTGAGGGTCGACCCGGACGACGATGATCGCCCGTGCCGGCCCCGGCGTCGCGGCTCCTGTCGCCACTACGACTGCATGATGGCGCGCGGCGAGCCGCTGCCGGATGGCGTCGTCGGGTACATCAACGGGGTCCCCTACGCGCCCGCCGGCTCCGGCGAGCCGTCGTCGAGCTCGCAGGGTTCGGCCTCCGACGGCGCGGAGACTGCGTGATCCGTCGCAGGGCCCTCCACACCGTCGGAGGCCGCTTCGGTGCCTCCGACACGAGCGGTCCGAGCAAGTACGAGCCCGAGCGCGAGCGCGCTCGCTACTCACCCAGCTGCCGCGGGACCGTCGACGGCGGGTGGTGTAACGTGTGCGGTCGACACGAGACGAGCTCTCGCCGCTAGCAGAAGCGGCAGCTCGTTCCCTGGGAGCACCTGCCGACGGTTGCGCACGAGTCGGTCTGGCATGGCGTGTTGAACGAGCAGCATGCCTCGTTCTCCGCCGACGCCGCGGCGGATGGCAGTCCTCCGCCCACCCTGGCCAGGTCGGCGCTCGACAGCTCTCTGAGGGTCTCTGCGTTGATTCTCAGTCGTCTGCGGGGTCTTTGCATGGGGTCGATGATGCAGCGACCGGGGACCACGCGTCCAGCCTGGTGAGTGTGTCGTCGATCTCCTGCCTGATCCGGGACAGGCTCGCCCTCGCGGCCGCCAGGACCAGGCGCTCGCCTCGCCGGAGGCCGGCGAGGTAGACCTCCGAGAGCTGCTCGCGCAGGTCCGCGAGCTCGCCGGCCCGGAGGTCCGTCGTCCCCGCGATCCTGGCGAGCTTCTGCTCGTCATCGATGATGTCGTCTACGTACTCGTCGGCGAGCGCCCGCCTGGCGCCGTTGGTGTCCTCGACGGAGACGACATCGCCGATTGCCTCGCTGACGGCGCGCGCACCGGCACACTCTGCCGTGTGGAGCACGACGACGCGTCCGTCGTCCGCCCTCGCCTCTGCGAGGCAGGTCCTGCAGGACGCCTGCCGGAACATCCCGATCTCGACGGGCTCGCGGCCTGGGACATCGATCAGGTGGAGGAGCTCGCTCACGTCGCCCCTGCTGGAGATCTGGATGCGCAGGGCACCGGATCCTCCGGTGCGTGCATCCTTCCGCACGCGCAGCGCAGTCGTCGGGTCACTCGGATGTCCACCCTGGAGCCGTCGGTCAGGCATAAGACCCTACGGTAGTCGAGCGGAGGGGCCGGATCTACATCCAAGAGTCCGCGCTCGATGGCGTCCCTGGTGACCCTCATCACGATCTCGGCGAGCCGGATCGATCCGGGCGATTCGTCGGGATACTTCTCAGTACCCTCTCCCGGGGTCACGCCGTCCAGACTCTCATCTCCGGCACGACGTCGCACATCGCTCGCGCGATCAGGCGGCCGAGGGACGGCATCCTGAGGGTGAACTCGTCTCCCTCGATCATCCTCGCCTGGCCTCGCAAGACCGATGGCGCCTTGGTGTCGGAGATGAGCAGGAGGTGGTCGAGATCCTCCGGTCGCTCGACCCTCAGGAGCTCGAGTACCTTCGTCGCCGCGTCCTCGCCGCCCCGCAGGTCGACGACCATGATCTCGAATCGGATCGAGCGCAGGATCTGGACAGCGTCGTCGCCGCCCTGGACGACGGTCAGGTTGGCCTGGTAGTTCGTCGCGCTCAGGAGCGCGATCCTGAGCGCGATCTCTCGATCATCGGCCGCGCCCACGATGAGGGCGGACATCATCGCGGTCTCCGCAGGAGGCGGGCCATGGCGAGATCGATGTCGCCCTTGGCGCCGTTTCTCTCGACTGCGATCGTGTCGTCGCTGAACGCCCCGGCGGCCATCATCGTGGGCTCGAGCTGCCAGCCGTCAACGGGGATGCGCTCACCGTCCACCACGGTCCCGTCGATCTCTCCGTCGTCTTCGAATTCAGCGCCCGGCGGGTGGTCGGGATACCCCGAGGGTGCCAGGCCATTCGTTGACGCGCTCGCATCGGCCGCGTCCTCGGAGAACGGTCGCGGCTGCTCGGAGGGGAGCTGCCAGCACTGCGAGTCGCCGCACGGTGCTCCCTGGTGCCTCCTGTTGCAGCACTCGGTGATCGGGGACCCGGACGCTGGGCATCGGATGAGGTGGGCGGGCATCTGAAAGCCGTACGGGAAGACCGGTACGGCGATCTGGTGGCGCGGGACGCGCAGGATGCCGCGGTCCTCGTCGCCGAGGATCGGCCGATGGCACAGCGGACAGGGGAACTCGGCGAGCTGGGCGGACGCGACCGGCATCTCGGGCAGGGTACCAGTGGCCTTGCGCGGCCCGACTGGCGTGCTGTCGAGGATCTCAAGGACGCCGGTCAGGTCGCCGACCCGCAGCTCCTCCTCACTGGGTTCGTCGGGATCGTCGTCCTCCTTGTAGAGCTCGAGCTTGGCCAACTGGGGCTCCTCTCGTCTGGCCCTCAGTCTGGCACGTCTCTGCTCCCAGAGCTCTGCGCAAGCTGCGAGCGCGATTTCGCGGACGCCCTCGTTCGGGCTCTCCAGTGCTGCGTCGCAGATCATCCTCTCCTTGGTGTTGGTCGTCTCCTGCCTCAGGAGGCGGATCTGGGCCTCCGTCGCCCTGGGGCTGTTGGAGTACTCGAGACTCTCCTCCACGATGATCTTGGGCTCTCCGGGGGCCCCGCGCTCCTGCTCGCTTGCGTGCATGGTCATGCCGATCCGACGCTCTTCGCGCCCTGTTCTATTTCAGACCTTCCCTCTGGGCCGCCTCACCTTGGGGGGCCGCAGCGGGTCGGCTCGCACTTGGCCTCCCAGCAGTCGCCGGACGCGCTCGCCCAGTCCTCGAAGCGCCGAGCGTCCTCGACGCGGCGGACGTCCCAGTAGTGGTCGTTCGAGCGCACGTAGATCCTCAGCGCCTCGAGCATTCGCGCGTAGTCCGACCGATCGTCGGCGGGCAGGGCGGCGTCCGTGATCCTCGCGTTCAGGAACTTGATGGTCGCGGCCCTGAGCCTAGCCTGGTCCATGGCCGACCAGCGCGACATGACGAGGTCATTGTTCGGGTTCCCGTCGGCCTTATTGGCGCCCAGGATGACGTCGAGCGCGGCCCCCTGCTGGCGGAGGTTCTCGGCGTAGGAGGCCAGGACGTGGTCGTGCGCGACGGTGCTGACGACCGCCTGCTGGCCAGGAGTCAGCGAGCGCCACACGGTCTTGTTGACGATGAGCCAGGTCACCAGGAACTGCTGCTGCCAGCCCGGCGTGTGAACGAAGCGCAGGCCCACGGTACCGGGGTTGTTCGCCGTGTTGAACAGCTGGCTCACGTCGTCGAGCGGGGTCGCGAACTCGAAGCCCTGCAGCGTCCCGGCGATCGCGGCGTCGACGAGTGATCCGCCGCCCGGGACGGCCGCGATGAACGAGAGCGCCTTCTTCTTGATCTTGCCCTCCGCGAGGAGGGCGTCGCAGGCCAGCCCGAGGACGTTCTCCCCCGGGGGGAGGTAGCGCAGGGTCCAGCCCTTCTGACAGAGGCCGATGAGCCCGATCCCCCGGTGACCGGGCACGTCGCCCATGGGCTCGGGGAAGTATCCCGAGAGCTGCTCGGGACTGCCGACGATCGGCAGCGCGACGATCTCGCGCCCGCGCAGGTCGAGGGTCTCCTGGACGAGCTCGAGCCCGGTGCGCGTTCCCCGGTCGATCGAGGAGCCGAACAGGAAGCCCATGAACTCGTCAAACGTCGGCCCGAACGGGACGGCGGAATTCCACAGGAACCCCCATGCCTTGTTCAGGTCTCCGCCGGAGATGTATGCGGCGTCGAACCCACCGCCGGCCTTGCCGGCGGCGACCGCGCGCACGATGTCTCCGCCGAAGGCGGATGGGATCGCGGGGATGCCGGGCAGCCTTACGAAGCGGACCTGCCCAGCCGTGCCGAACGCTGCGCTGGTCACCTCGAGCGTCTTCTGAGCGAATTCATCAGCGGGCGGCCCGATCGCAGCGCTCGCGCTGAAGCTGCGGTACTCGATGTCTGCCATCGCGGGCGTCGCGGTGATCGTGATCGCCGCGATCGCGGCGACAGCCCCGGTCAGGGCCAGGGTGCGGATGATGCGTCCTCTCTCCATGTCTTCCTCTTCTTCCTTGTCGGTGCTCGCGCCGTCTCCGTCGGAGGTTTGGCGAGCGCTCGTCGCAGATCATCGCCTCCCCATGAGGCAACGCTCCTGCAGCACTTCGATGCACCAGAGTTTTTTCGTGCAGCTAATTGCTGCATGCGCTCGTCGGTGCTTGCGTGTGGGCGCGCTCAGGTCCTGGTCATCGACCGGACTGTGCTCGGCGAGGGGTCTCGCCACACCAGGACGCCGATGTCCGCGGCGATCTCGCTCGCGTCGCTGACCTCGTGAGCCGTCAGCTCTTGGGCGAGCAGCGCCTCTGAGTGGATCTCGAGGAGGGCGGGCGCCCCTGGGGCGTCCAGGAGGATCGAGAGCATCCGGTGGCTAAGCGCGCCAATCCGGCCATGCATCACCAGGGGGCCGCTCGCGCTCGCCACCTCGCCGATCCTCTGCACGCGTCGGGGCATCCTCTGCACGGGGCTCGGCCGATCTGTCGTCGTCGATGGCCACGGGTCGATTCCGGCGTCGCGCAGGCGGGCCGCTCGGGCATTCCATGCGAGGCGGCATCGCTCGGCGGCCTCGATCTCCACCACGTTCGGTATCCAGCAGTGGAGGATGGGGGCGATCGCGCGCTCGACGATGACGCGGTCACCTCCCGTTGTCACACGCGCCAGGTCCTCGAGCTGCTCCTGTGATAGGGGTTCGTCGCCGACCTCGGTGGCCTGCCAGCCGTCGCGCAGGTCGACGCACGCGCGCTCTGCGGCGCGTCCGTGCGCGTCGGTCCGGCACTGCTCCTCGAGCGCGAGGGCGCATGTCCCGGCGGCGTCGATCGACCACGGCGAGGGTCCTCTCTCCAGTAGCGTCAGGCGCATCCAGCGCAGCGTCTCGGGGGCGATCAGCATCATGTCGTCCCTACGCCCTGCTCGGCCGCGTTATTCGCGGAAATATCAGGCCCTGGGTGCTTGTGTTAGGATCGACGGACTAACGGATGGACGGATCGGAGCGCGACATGGACCAAGCGGATGCTGAGGACCTCCAGCTCTTCATCGAGAACGACGGGCAGCTCTACGAGCGGACCCACGTCCCCATCATGAAAAACTTGATGGCCAAGCGGGCACGCGGCACCTATGACCATGCCTTGGCCCCCAAGGCGTTCGGGTACCTCGTCGAGGAGGGGGCGAAGAAGTACGCGCGAGAGTTCGCGGACAACGCATCCTGGAGCAAGCTCTTCCCGCCGGCGGTTCGCCGCGAGGCGGCGAAGGGGCTCGCGGATCGCTTCGAAATCAAGGCCAAGCTCGGCGAGCTCGACTATCTCGTGCCGGGCGGAGGGTCGGGGCGAACCGCGCGCGCCGGCTCTTCGTCGCGGACCGGGAGGGCGACCGGCAGAAAGACGGCGGCCCAGCTCGACGGCGAGATCGCCCAGGCCCTGAGGGAGAAGCCTGCCAGTCGCAGCGGACCCCGCGTATTAGGCGTCTCGCGGGTCAAGACGTTCGCCGGTCGCAGCTCCATCCGGGCGGATGTCCAGTACCCCGGCGAGGACCGCGCGCGCGTGGAGTTCGTCGGTCCGAGCGCCGGCGCGGGCCCCGTAGTCATGATTCTCCGTGGCCACCAGACGTTCGTGGATGACCCGTCGCGCTTCGGCAACTTTGGGCCGGACTGGGTTCGTCGGTTCTACGCGAGCTAGGTCGACCCGACCCCCTTGATCGACTTCGCTGCCTCCTCGAGCCCCTCGATGAGGGTGTCGAAGATGCTCTCGAGCTGGTGCTTGGCGTCCTCCGTGTGGTCCGAGACGCCGAACGACAAATCGCCGAGGTCCGCGGCGATCTCGTTATCGCGGTCGTAGTCGTCGTCGGTATCCTCGTCGGAGTCGTCGCCCTCTCCGTCGCGCCTGATCTCCCCCGCCAGTCTGCCGGCGCTCTGCTCGATGCCCTTGAACAGATCTTCGGCGAGCTTGCACGTCCTGAGCGCGAGCTTCTTGGCCTCCTTGGCCGCGTCGATCGCCTCCTTGGCTCTGCTTGCGCTCGATCGCTTCCACTCGGCGAGTCGCTGATTCGTTGTCGACATGTTCCCTCCCTGGCGTCCGACCTCAGGATATCCGCGTGGCCTGCGCGGTGGTCGCGATTACGCAGGGACGGCGGACGAGCTCCAGTGCGCGTGCTGCATTTTGTTGCGCTCGTCGCGAAAGTGCTCGCGCACCTTGCTTCGCTGGTCGTGATCAAGGAAGGCCACGGCGAAGTCGACGGCCGCAGAGATGCTGCCGAGCCCGGCGATGAGTGCGTCGACGAGCTCCTGACGTCGGTCGTCGTCGATCTTCGAGGCGCCCTGCGTCGCCGCAATCAGCCCCCCGGCCGTCGTCACCAGGTCACCGAGCTTGCCGATGAGATTGCCGATGGCCGGCCATCGCAGATCTCCGGTGATGACGGTCGGGTCCGGCGCCTGATGCCCGCCGCTCATGGCTGCTGCCCGGAGCGCTCCAGCATGCGCCGCGCGATCTCCGGCACGAGGCAGTATGCGAACGCTGGTTCGTAGACGGGGTCCGTGGGTAGGCGACCCTCGCCCTCGTACGCGCGCGAGGCGCCGATCAGCGAGATCATCTTCTCGACGAGCACGAGCGGCTCGACCAGGCGGGCCTCCTCGATGTCCTTCTTGAGCCGCTCGGACTCGCCGCGGATCCGCGCGACCCCGTCCGGCCCGAGTCGGCTGCGGAGTGCGAGGGTGAGGTTGGACTTCGTCTCCTCGCTCCACTCGGCGAGCGTGGTGATGATCGACCGCAGCCCGTCTCGCGTGCCCGGGCGGATCCGCTCCCAGCACTCCGGCACGAGCACGGAGCGGAGGACACGATCCGGTCCCTCGTCGGCCTGATCGAGGTTGCGCATCATCCTCTTCGTCGTCTCGAGGAGCTCGTCGTCGGACATCTCCCTGAACTGCCGGGCGTGCTCGAGGTGAGATCTCCGGGCCCCCGCGTTGGCGCTGCGAATCTTCTCCGCGATCTCCGGCGGTAGTAGTGCCAGTGGCGCGCCGCTGCCGTTGTCTGTCTCGCTCATCGGTCGTTCACACTTTCCTCGTAGGACTTCCCGTAGAACTCCTGCCACCAGCGCCGGGCGAGCGCGTCCGGATCGTCGTTTGGCCTCGCGATGACGAGCTTGTCCATGAAGTAGAACGCCACATCCCTCTTCGCGCGGGTCGCGATCTCGGACGCCTCTCGCGTGGCCTCGAAGATGAACGCCGTCCCGACCACGGTCGCGGTGATCGCGCTCGTCGGCGCCCCGACCAGCATCGGCGTGTGCTTGAGCACGTAGGGGCGATCGACGTGGCCGCGCCCCTGGCAGGTCGTGCAGTTCGTCAAGCGTTGCGGGCGTGCGGCGAACAGCGCCGCGTCGATCGTATCTTGGTCGTTCATGATCTTCCTCTCCGTTTCTTCTGTCGCGTGCTTCTTGGCGCCTGCTCTTGCTCTTGCTGCTCGGCGCGACGTTTCGCGTGCCAGTCCTCGCACGCGAGCAGGATGGGGGCCCACTGCAGGTAGTCCGCGCGGGTGCGCGGGTCGTCGTAGAACATGTGGAAGTCGCCGGGCGTGTACGCGTCGACGCAGGTCAGCACTTCGGCTGGGCACACCCAGCTGCACGGCAGCTCGGGATAGGTCGCCTTGAGAAAGCCCGGGTTGTCCGGGTCTCGGACCCACTTCGGCTTGACCTGTCTGCGCTTCCATCGGAATTCGCACGCGCCGCTGCGCAGGACACGCTCGACGCGGTCGATCTTGTCCGGCCCGTCGCCCCAGCGCTGGTGGTACCACCACTTGTCTCCGTGTCGCTTGTGCATGTGCTGACGCCATGCATCGTGCTGCCCGAGCGTGTGGCACCCGGCGCGGATGCCGTGGTTGAGCTGTCGCCGGTACGCCTCGAAGTCCGGCGCCTCGCCGGGAGCGATCACGCGCGAGACGTCATACGATAGGTCGATCCCGCTCACGAAACCGTCCGCGGTCCAGATTCGCCACGGCGGATGTGGATGCAGGCACGTGGAGCGGTCGAGCAGGCCCTGCACGATGACGGCGACCCGGTTGTGCTCGAGCGCCGTCCGCTGTATCCGCCTCATCGCGTCGTCGTGGTAGATGTTTTCTGGCGTGAGGAGCCGGTACTTCTCGTACCTGGGGTAGTCGAGGTTATCGCCGTGCCACGAGCCGTAGGGCTTGCCGTGGATGTTCATGGAGTCACCCGGCGCGTCGACGCCGGACAGGATGTCCGCGTCGTCGCCCGCGACATATGTCCACGTGCCCTCGGGCTTGCCGGCGCGGTGCCACTGCCACAGCTTGCGCGCCGCGCTGTGGCGCTTCTGGCGGTGGTAGTCGATCATGGCATCGCGCTGCTGTCGACTGATGATCGCCAGGTCGCCAGCGCTGTGGCGTCCCTCGAGCTCGCTCTCGTCCTCCAGGATCCACAGCTCCTGGTCGCCAAGCAGGGCAGAGCTCTGCTTGTCGGGGAACAGCTCGGCGCCGAAGTCGATGTCGGTCGTCATCCGGTGGAGCTGATCGCCGTTGCGGATGTACAGGAACGTCTGCTTGTTGGCCTCGTTGAAGTGGAAGCTGATGAAGGCATTCAGGTCGCCGTAATTCTTGCTGTGGCGCCGGATGCGGAACGCGACGATGCACCTCCGGCTGGTGAAGATTCGGCCGAAGTTCTCCTCGCGCGACAGCCAGGCGTCGAACTGGTGGACGTCCTTGAAGTCCATGCCACCGGCCTCGTATTTGGCCAGGCACTCTTCGTCCATGTAGTGCATCCGCTGCATGATGCGGACGCGCTCGTCGATGCCGGCCGGCCCTCCCTCCCGGACACACACGAGCTCTTCGACGAGTCCGGCATAGAGCTCGACAGTGCCGATCTTGCCGTCGATGACCTCGACGACCTTCTTCGCGTCGGAGAGTGTGGCCTCGGCGGGGATGAGCTCAGCCTTCATCCACGTGGCCATCTGCTTGTGCTCTTCCTTGACCTTCGCGAAGAGTTCGGGGAGCGTCTTCTCCTTGGCCCGGATTAAGTCTCTCTTGTACTTCTTGGCGTTGGACACGCCGTGTACGACAGCGAGTGCCTGCGAGGACGACTGCGATGCCTGGTCGAGCGCCTGTCGCATCGGTACCCCCAGCCTTCGGCAGATCGCCTCGATCTTCCCCATCAGGGCGCGGACGTTCTTCTTGTGGCCGTCGACCTTTTCATCGATGAAGGCGCTGGGGTTCGGCTCGGAAGTGCACGCCTGATGGAAGTCGTCGAGGGCAATCCGCTGGCCAAAGCGGATGCCCTCGATCTTTGCGTAGTTCGAGCCGACCTCGACCACGCAGGCCAGCCAGAGCTTTCCCGGACGGTCGTACTCGGACTCGCCACGGCTTCCCGAGGCTCGCGCCCACCACCAGGATCCGACCGCCGGACGGTCGTCGTCGGGCGTGAGGCGAGCGGCGTCGAGCTCGGGCGCGGCGACGAGAGCGTCGACGTCGTGGCCCTCGCCTGCGTCATCGTCGACGATGTCATCCTCGTCGCTCGTCACTGGGCGCCACCTTCCAGAGTGATCCCCTCCAGAGTGAGTGCGCGGCCGATCTGCGCCAGTGCTCGCCTGATCGCCAGAACGACGAGATCTGACGATCCCTTGAGCGCCCTGACCTCGGCGGCGGTCATCCTGGCCAGATCGCCGACCGTACGGATCTCGGATTCGACGAGGCAGGACGTCGCCCGGATCGACAAGACGAGCTCCTCGATCGAGGTCTCGTCGTATGGTTCGCTCGTCGGTTCTCCTGTCGGGCTGACGCTCGCCTCGTCTTCGGTCGCTGGCAGGTCGATGCTCTCCTGGCGGGCTGCGGGAAGTCTTGGCACGTCTCCGGTCACGTCGATGACGTCGCCCGTGATGCACGGCATGGGGCTGTCGGGGTTGTCGAGGTGCCAGATCGCGTGGCCGACGGAGAGGTCGTCTTGTGGATATCCGGTGCGGTGCTGCGGCGCCGTGCACGCCTGGTTCTGCGTTGCGCGGATCGCGTCGGCCATGGCGAGGATGTCCCGGGCGTGGATGTCCACGTTGATCCGGCGCGTTCCTTTTCCGTGCCGGATCGTCACCTCGAAGCGCACGCAGTTGGACCCGGACAGCCCCACCCGCCTCAGGCCCAGCGGCTTCTCTCCGTACCTCGTCATCTGCGTCAGTTCTCCTGCTCGGTGGAACGCGCGGGCTGGCTCGACTGTTCCCGCGCGATCGCGCTTGGCCAGTCCTCCCTGGCCATCTTCTTCTCTCGACGAATCGAGAGCCTGTATCGCGCCTGCAGGACGCTCCTCACGACGATCGCTGCGATGCACATCGTGGCCTCGACCGCGACGAACGCCCAGCGGTTACTGAACAGGAGCCACCACAGCAGGACGCTGAGCGCGATGATCGCGACCGCGCCCCCGATCACGGCGGCGACGGCCCACCACTTCCCGATCGCAAGGGCGACGATCAGTCGCTCGAGTCGCCTCATCGCGGCATCTCGCACATCGCGTGGGTCCCGATGAACGCCGTGACGTGCTGCGCGTATGCGGCGGCCTCTTCTTCGCCGGCTCGCGGGACCCAGCGTTGGCTGATGTCGCCCGGGACGAGGACGAAGCCGTGCGTTCCGCAGTGCTTGCACTCCCAGTCCTCCCCGCGCGTGCGCAGGTCGTAGAGCCGGGTGACATGTCGAATCCCCTGCAGATCCCGGCGGTCGTGCGTGAGGACGCCGAGCCAGCGGTCGGTGTGCCGAACGATGGCGTCGCTGGCGAGGAGCAGCGCCTCCAGGGGGACGGCGGCCGACAGCCGAGGGAAGCGCGCGCTGGGCCCGTGGTCGGGCATCATCTCGTCCAGGTTCGTCATCGTCGGCGTCCTCTCGCTGGATATCACACCCTCGACTTGCGCCGGGCGGTCTGCTTGTTGTCGTCGACCACGATGTGGTGCAGGTAGGGCGCGATCGTGACCCACTTGCCCGTGCGGCCGCGCTCCACGTCGCGCTCGCGGAGTACGCCGAGCTGTATAGCCATCTGGGAGATCGCCGCGACCTGACCGACCTCGACGCCGAGCTCGGTGCGGTTATCGTTCGTCTTGTTCGGGTGACGTGAGGACATCCCGTGCCGGATGATCTTGCTGGCGGCCTGGCAGACCTCGCCGCACTCTTCGAACAGGCAGGCCAGGATCTCGAGCTCGTGCGCGGCCAGGCGCGCGAAGTACGGGAGTCGACGTCTCCTCTTGGGCGCCCGGCGCGCCACCATCGCCCCCGAGGGCTTGCTCGCGCGCCTCACGTGGCCTCGGCCTTGGTCATCGCCTGGACGGTGGCCATCGCGACGGTCGCGGACTCGAGCTCGGCCGGCGGGATGCACGCGGCGCCGTCCTTGGCTTGGCTCAGCAGGCCCCACTGGCCGCGGTAGGTGTCGTCGACCCAGAGCTCCCATCGGACGGGTCGCCCGTTGGCGAGGATGCGACGGATCTTGGCGCGTCCGTCCTGTTGCTCGTAGCCGCCGCGGACGGGGCGCCACCACGTCCGGTCGAGCGCCAGCAGCGGCCGCCTCATGGCGCGATGCTCCCACGGCGGACGCGCTCGAACCGGTACTGGGTCGGCTTTTCGCTCCCCCTCGCCCACCGGCGGTCGAGCGTCCGCATCTCTCGCTCGGCCTCCTCGGTCGGCGGCACGACGGTCTCGAGCTTGTGGGCGAGCTCGTTCATGCGCTCCACCAGCCTGGCCGCGGACAGCTCGTCGTCGAGGTAGCAGACGGCGTAGTCGGTCGTCGACTCGTCGAAGTCAGTGCTGTCTCTCGCACCCAGGATGACGAACAGCTCGCCGTCCTTCTGGCTCGCTGACTCGTGACGCCGCGCTTCGATCTCCTGGTCGCACCACGCGAGCGCGCGCCGCGTGGCGTCCTGCATGCGGCTGTGGTGGGCCAGGCTGCGCAGGGATGCCGCCTGGAAGTGCTCCAGCGCGGCGGTCGCCGTCAGGTGGAACAGGTGGCCGATGCAGCTCTTGAACAGGAGCCCGTGCGTCGCCGATCCCGGGAACGGCCGGTTGAGCCTCAGCTTGAGGCGGGTGACTTGGATGATCTTGCGCTCCGCGACGACCCAGGTCATCCCGCCCTCGGGCGGGTCGTGCTCGACCACGCGATAGACGGGCTGGAGCTCGACCTCGTCAGGCCTGGTCGGATCGCTGGTCGGGATGGTCGGGGCGGGGGTGACGGTCGCGTCGTCGAGCGCTCGCACCCTGGGCTTCGGCCTCGGCTTACGCATCGACGGTGAAGTCCCCGATTGGAAGTTCGTGCCAGCCGGCCCACAGCGGCACACCGGCATCGGAGCGGGTCCCGCGCTCGTCGAACTGGGCGAGCACGATGTCGTCCCTCCATCGTGCGCCCCACTTGAGGAGCGCTCCGCTCCCGGACAGCGGGCTCGGTCCCGACGGCGGCCTGTAGGTGGCGTGCGCCGTCAGCGAGGGCCAGATGATCTCGAGGGCGATCCTGCCGTCGTACCCCGCGACGAATCTGCCGTCGACGAGCTCCGCCTTGAATAGCAGGGCCAGCTCGCGGAGGTTCTTGAATGACATGGCCTCGACGAGGATCAAGATCGAGAGTGTGACGTCGGCCAGGAGCTCGATCTTGAGCTTCCTCCACCCTGCCGTTCTGGCCATGTTTACGAGATCGTTGACTTGTTTTGGTGTATCTGTGCTGGTCATCCCGACTCCCTTCTTTGCGGCGAAACGCGCGAGACGGCACGCCTATTCTGCATCCCTGATGACGGGACGCCCGGCGTCGCAGTACGCTGCGCCCCATGACCGACACAAGGCTCGTCACGGGTGGCGTCAGGAATGCAGTCGGGGATCGCGTCGCGTGCGATCAGATAACAATCATCGGGGACGGCACCACGGAGTCGCCGCTGCGCTCGGGATCGAGCGGCGACTCGGAGGTGTTGTTCTCCAACCCGCTCTCCGATCCGAGCGAACCGCGTGTCGGCAACCCCGTTGTCGCGATCGCGGGGGACGCGGAGGGTCTCGATGGCGTCGTCAGGACGGGCAGCGCCGGCACGGGCAGTCCGCAGCTCCCCCAGGTGGTTGGCGTCCTCGTCGAGGCCCCCGACGCTGGCTCGAGCGGCGTCCCGGTTCGCATGCGCACGACCGGGAAGGTGACGCTCACGACGGACGAGTGGGACCTGATCACGGGGGACTCCGGTGGCCTCACCGAGGGTGCACCCTACTACCTGGACTGGGGCTTCAACTCGTTCGGCCACCTGACGACGGTCGCGCCGACGGGGTCGGGCCAGAAGAAGGTCCAGGTCGGCGTCGCGCTCAACGTGACTACCCTGGTGCTCTCGCTGCCGGCGCTGCCGATCCCGATCCCGTAGTTGCGCCGGCTAGTCGTGCGGGGTCATGCCGTTCGCGGCGGGTAGGCCACGAGCACCAGCGCGCTCCGGTCCATGAAGTCGAACGGCGGGCTCGACAGGAGGCCGAGCGAGCTCGCGTCCGGCTCCCTCTCGGTGCCGATCTGTGGCGTCGGCGCTGGCGGGCCGGATGGCGTCGCGCGCGGTCGCTGAAATTTCTCACGTCGCGCCGGGCGCCACCTCCTCTTCTCGTGGACCGCCATCAGTCGTCGCCTTGCGGTCGGGATGCCAAGGATCCTCTTTGACTGTGGGATCAGCGCCCGGGCGGACCCGGCCGCCCTCACCGTCACCTGACCCTCGCTGCGCGGCGCGCCGTCTTCGTCGCCTTGGCGGCGCCGCGGCGCTCGTTCTCGGCCATGAGCTCGGCGAACCTCGCCAGGATCGTGTCAGCGTTGGTGTACCCGACCTCGATGTCGACGATCGCAGCGATCTCGCGCCTGATCTCTGCGATCGCCTCCGCCTCTGCGCGCGTCGGCATCACGGTGGGCCAGCCCTTGGTGTAGAGGAGATGCCTGGGGATGCGCGACTCGACGGCCTGTCGCCTCCTGGCGCGCTCCTTGGCCTTGGCGAGCCTCGCGCAGAGGTCCTCGCCGAGGATCGCGGGATCCTGGACGTCGCCCAGCCAGCGCGAGCCCTGGAATGCGAAGGTCGACGTCACCTCGAGCTCGACCATCTCGCGTGTCACGGCGTGGTTGTCGGAGCACTTCGACGAGGACCGCAGGTCGGCCTCGTCCGCCATGATGCAGTTGACGCAGGAGATCCGGCGCATGCCGTAGCGGCCGTAGCCCTCGTGGAGCGAGAATGCGCGGTCCGCCGCGAACGCAAACACGTCGTCCTCGGACCAGTGCGCGATCGGGTTCCAGTCAACGCCGGACGTACCCCTGGACTTCCTGGCCAGTCGCACGTTCGTCTTGGTCGTGTCGGCGCAGCTCCGCCGGTCGGACTCTTGGCGCCGGATGCCGGCCGCGGACACGATCGTCTTGCCGGGGAAGCGCCGCACGAGCCAGCTCGCGATCACGGCGCTCTTCATCTCCGATGTGCAGAATCGCATCGCGGGCGTCGACCACGGCAGGATCAGCTTCATGCAGCGCAGTTCGGCGTACCGCTGCTTGCTGCTCCGCCAGCGCGCCATCCAGCGGTCCATCATGTCGCCGGCGCCACGCCGGACGACGACGAGCTCGACGCCGAGGTGCTTCGCGAGGCGCTGGCAGGTCGACAGGGAGTCCCTCCACTCGACGCGACCGAGGTCGGAGTGGATCAGGATCCGCGGCCCCGCGTGGCCGATCGCGTCGAGGTGCTCGCAGACGGCGATCGCGGCCGCGCACGAGTCCTTGCCGCCGGACACCCCGATGGCGACGGGCGCGTCGGTCGCCAGCAGGGCTCGGACCTGGTCGTCGAGCTCGACGCCGAGGTCGACTCGGCCTGGCCTCCGGATCCTGATGGTCGGGATGATCTCGCCGGACTTCGGCATGCCGCACATGGCTACACCTCCCTCAGGTACGCGTAGTCGACGCCGGTGCGCACCTCTCGGCGCTCCGCCACTCGATAGGGGAACACGAGTGTCATGTACCGGCCGTCGACGACGGTCACCACGGCGCGCTCCCCGAGGTTGCCGAGGTCGCAGTTGCGGTCGAGCTCGAGGACCTCGTTCACGCGTCGGCGCGAGTGTTCCGGCTGCGCGCCGTCCGTCCGCGCGGGCGGGGCGGGTCGGCGGTACTTGGATCTGGTGTCCGTCATTCTGGATCCGGCGGAATGCCCGCCTCATGCCAACGAGAGGACGCGGCGCAAGTCATCGCATCTTATCCCGCGCCCGCCCTGGTCTGCCGACCTTGTGTCTGCGGGTGGACGACGCTCCGCGTCCCGGCGGACTCAATGACATTGCACTCCCTCGTCGCGCCCGGCTTCGCTCAATGGCATGATGCGAGCATAGGGAGTGACGCCATGGGCCATCAGCGGGATATTCGGATCGAGAGGCGCGGCCTCAAGCGCAGGACTTCCTGCCCGTGCTGCACCGACGTGGCAAGGCATGGGTGGTCTAGGCGACGCTGCACGTGTGGCGCGAAGACGGCGCCGGCGCCGCTCGGCGCGGGCGATGCGATCGCGGCGGAGGGCTGGTAGCCGTGGCGAAGAGGGCCGCTCCCCCGGTCGTCAAGTCTCGCATCCTCCCGCGCGAGGAGTACCCCGCGGAGTTGCTGACGGGTTCGCCGGGCTCGTATCCGCCGGACGTCCGGTTCGTGGCAGTCCACCCGCTGGGCACGTATCACGTGGAGCACCACGGCGCCGGACACCACGCCGCGTACTTCACGCCCAAGCGAAGGGGCTCGCGCGCCAAGAACGTCGGCGGCGCCAACTCCCTGCGTGGCGCGCTCGTGCGGATCAGCCATCACGAGGACGAGCTGGTCAGCCCGGACGCGCCGAGGGAGCGGGGCCAGAATGGGCCGGTCAGCATCTACAGCCTCGGCCAGCGGACGGCCGGCAAGAAGACGCCGACCGACCTCGATCGCGAGATCGAGGAGTTCCTGCGGTCCCACCCGGAGTGATCCCCCTCCTAATCCCGCCCCTGGCGTGTTGGCGCGCTACGATGACGCGCATGACCAAGAAGCACGAGCTCGCCGAGAAGATCTCTGGCCTTGTCCTCTCCGTCCTGGATGACGGTCCCATCGAGCGGTCTCGCTCATTCCTCCCGCTGACCAGCGGCGTCAAGGTCAACCCCGGAGAGACGACGATGATCCGGGCCAGGCCGCAGCTGCCTTTTCGTGGTGATCGACTCGCGGTCTGGTCGGTGGTCGCGCCGCACTTCTTCATCGAGGGGATCCGCGTCGGCACCAGGTACGCGGGTGCCTGTTCCGGCACGGTGCCGGCGGATGCATTCGCGACGCGTCTCGACCTCCTGCCGATGCTCGATCAGCAGCTGGGCCGCGACGGGTTTGTCGAGGTTCGCATCTCCAAGAAGGCGCAGGAGTGCTTCGGTCAGCCGCTGACTCTCCCGCTGTGCCCGGTCGGGCAGGAGATCATCGTCACCGTGACCAATTCGTCGACGGATCCACTCCTGTTCGTCGCCGTCATCCTGGGCGACGAGGAGCCCATTACCGCGGTCCTTCCCTACCGATCTCTCTGATCGTTGCCGGTGGTCGGTCGGTCCTCCGGCGGGAGAGCACGCCGAGGACGATCGACCAGTCGAGCTCGCCGTAGCCATGCCGGAGGCCGGAGTAGAACTTCAGGCTGATCTCGTCTCCCCGGGGATCGAACTGGACCGCGTCCGCGAGGTAGGGCGTCGCGCTCACGCGGACGACTCGGTAGGGGCAGACGATCTTCTGCAGCGCGTCGCGGACCTTGCCCTCGAAGTAGCCGTCGTAGTCGCTCACCACAACGACCTGGGTCGCCGTGGTCGATGTCTCTGCGTTCGCCGTCTCGATCTTCGCGTCTTCGGTCATCTCGTGCCCTCCGTCTTTTGCAGCCCGCGGTGCTCCATCGCCTCGTTCGCCAGGATGCGCAGGTACGCGAACCAGCCACTGCCCGGCTCGTTCCCAGCCGCGAGCCATCTCACGAACTCGTCGGACAGCCTTCCCGGTGATGCGAACACCTCCTTCGGCATCAGCGACCTCATCGGCGCACCTCGCGGCCGCGCAGGTCGAATGGCAACTTCGCCAGGTGGGCAAGGTCGGTGTCGCTCGGGCCGGCGTCGAGCGTGCTCCGCTCGTCGAGGATGTCACATCCGAGCCTCCTGCATGCCTCGTCGTCCGGGGGCACGTCCGACGCGGCGAACCGGACCATCCGGATCAAGCGGTCGGCGGGCGACGCCCTCCCGCCGGCGAGCCGCTCGACCTTGCCGCTCTCGGTCTCGTGGATCGGGCAGCAGCGCTCGAGCTGCATGACGCGGACGACCGACTCGGCGCTCGCGGCGCTGAGCGACAAGAGCGAGACCAGGGCAGGCTCCCTGCGTCGCTTGCGCGCCACTGGCCTTCGCGCGATTCGCGGGTGGGCGGCGAGCTCGTCCATCTCGGCCTCGGTCATCTGCGGGACGTCCGGCGCCCTCTCGTCCAGGACGGAGCAGCCGAACGAGCGCCATCGCTCCGACGGATCGTCAGGGTTCGCTGACGAGCGCGCGAGCCGGACGATCCTGTCCAGCCCTCGTCGCTCGCCGCCGAGTCGCCTCTCGATGAGGCGCACGATCTTCTCCGCGTCCTCCTCGTGCAGCGGATAACAGCGGTCGTAGCGCATCATGTCGAGCATCGAATTGACGTCGGGTGCGTAGACGGTCAGGATCGACGCGAACCTGATCTCCCTCTGCCGGATCTTGTTCATCTCTTCCTTCCCTTCGTGCGCGACCCCGCGCTCGTCTGCTTCCTCTCGTCGGGCCTGCTCGATCGTCTCTTGGCCGGCCCTCCGATCGGCCCCTCTTCGCTGGTCGGTCCGATCTCGTACAGCTCGACGACGAGGTCGCGCTTGGCGACGACGCCCTCCTCGACCAGCGCCGCGGCGCAGCTCAGCCCGAGCTCCGTGCGGTCCCTGTGGGCGAGGTCTCTGGCCTCGTCGGCGATCCTCCACTCCTCGCTGCCCCTCTGCATGCCGAGCCTCCGGCCGGCTTCGAGCACCGGGAACGGGTACCTCTCCTCGACCAGGATGGCCCTCGCCGCGCGGAGCAGCTGGGCGGCCCGGCAGTCGACGCACGTGCGCTCAGCGCGGTGACCAACATGCAGCCCCCTGGCGTGGATCTCGCGCGTCACCCTGGCTGATTCGGTCTTCCTGGTCGCGGTCGTCCTGGTCATGGGGCCTCGTCACACAGCCCTACGTCTGCGCGGTCCGCTTTATTCCGCGCGGTCCTCCTTGACGAGGGTGCTGTCCGCGTGGTGCGCTGGGGGCTTGCTCGGCGAAGCAACGCCGAGAGAAAAGGAAGAAGAGAACATGGCAATCAATCAGAGCCCGCCCATCAATCTCGTCATCGGGGGCCCGCCCGTGGTCGTCACCGTGGAGTGCCACCAGGGTCCCGGGGGTTCGCAGATCGACAACGCCAGCACGATCGGCCTGTCGGCCAACCCGGCGCCCACCATCGCGACGGCGGCGGTCACCGGCGCTCGCCAGGTTACCGTGACCCCAGGCGCGTCCGCCGGTGACTTCGCGATGTTCGTCAATGAGACGCCTGGGGCCGACAAGAATCTCCAGCTCAACATCCACAACGAGGCGCCCCCGGCACTGCGAGAGATCGTCTTCGTCTCGCAGGCCTAGGGTCTACCAGCCCTACGATCCGGAGGAGCGGCGACGTTCGTCGTGGTTGCGCGCGGCGTTCTCGAGGTCCTCGTTGTCCTTGCGAGACAGCATTCGCAGGACCTCGATCGCGATGACGTTCATCTCGAGGGTCGTCTTCTGCTCTCGTCCGGGCGTGGTGACCTCGGTGTGCCGCTCGAGCTCCTCCACGCTGAGCTGACCGGTGGGTCTCGTGTGGGGGGTCAGCCGACGCGCGCGAGGAGCCGCGTCACCCGCCGGCATACCTGCTGCCTCCGCCGGCGCGATCTCGTCGACGACGAGGTCGTCGACGGGGATCTCGTAGTAGTCCGGATCCTCGTCGATGATCGCCGGAATCGCGTCGTCTTCATTCGCCATGTCGATCAGCCCGATGCCTCCATCGTGCCATGATGATCACGCCAGGATGTGCAGCGCGTTGCGGCGGCACCGCGTCAGGGCGGCCGCGATCGGGGGCGTGTCTCCTCGCCCGCGGTGACGATCTGCGGCCACGCGGTGACGTTCCTTGTCACTCCTCGCCCATGCGGTTCTTGTGACGTCGTGCGTTTGGGCGTGGGAACGTCCCTTGCTTTGGGAAGATCGCATGACCCAGAAAATTACGACTCGACCGTCGCGCACTGGCGGCACCGTCGCCCGTGGCTTCACCCTGATCGAGCTGATGATCGTCGTCGCGATCATCGGCATCCTCGCTGCCGTGGCCATCCCGGCCTTCATGGACTACATGAAGCGCTCGAAGAAGACGGAGGCCGCGCTGCAGCTGAACAAGATCGGCAAGAACAACAAGCGCACCTACATCGAGAACTCGGCGTTCGCGACGGGTACGGCCACCCAGCTCCCCACCAAGCCGGGCGGCCCGGGCGGCTGCTGCGGTGGCCCGAACAACCACTGCCTGGCGAATCCCACTGGCTTCGCGGCGGACCCCGTCTGGAAGGTCCTGGACTTCCAGATCGACGAGAACAGCCTCTTCTACTACGACTACACGGGCGCGGCGACGACCTTCACCGCGAAGGCGACGGGCGACCTCGACTGCGACGGCGTCGAGATCGTGTACACGATGACCGGTGCCGCGCTCGAGGGGAACCCGTCAGTGACCATCGCCGAGCCCGGGGTCAACGACGACTGAGGGCGTCGCCGTCGGGCTTTCAGCGGCGGTTCCGGCGCTGCATCTCGAGCACGCGCTCGGAGCCCTCGGTGTACTCCGGGGTGGACACCCAGGCCGAGACCTCCTCGTCGCCGGCTGGCTCGATTCGCTCAGGCCCCAGGTCCCGAGCGAGTTCGTCCGCGAGTTGCGCGACCGATCGACGCGTGATGTGACCCTCGGGGCCGTCCCTGAGCAGCTTGGTCACGCGATGTGCGCCCTCGCTGAGGTTGCTCATCTCGCCCGACAGGATCAATAGCGTCTGTCGGCCGCGCCGGTCCGTCACGATCAGCGCGGGGTGCCGGAGCAGCGCCTGGTGGAGCCTCTTCTGGCGGGCCTTGCCCTCTCTCGAGACCCGCTCGGCGAACTGGGACAGGGACTCCGAGCTCGAGATCGGCCCCCGCGAGAGCGGTCCTCGGAGGGCCGCCGCGACCTCGGCATCCAGCTGCGCGCGCGACTTGCCCATCGCCGACAGCCTACCTGAGGGAGGCCCACCGGTTCCAGTCCTACGGCGTGCCGGTCGAGAGGCACCAGCGCGAGAGTCCGCCGTCGTAGATGTAGAAGCAACCGCCGGACAGGAACGCCGTCCTGAAGCGGTTGGCTGGCGTGGCGGCTGCGTCCTCGGCGACCCAGCTCTCTCCGACCGCCGAACTCGCGTTTACGTTGAGCAGACAGACGACCTTGCCGTCGACGCCGCCGACGAGACCGCGCACCGATCGGGTCGACCCGTCAGTGGTGCACCGGATGAGCGTGTTCTGCCCGAGCGCGCCCGGGTTCCAGTTGTCGAAGCTGGCGCCGAAGGTGATCGCTGCCGGGGAGAGCACGGTGTCGAACATCGGCGTGCCACCGGTGATCGTCACCGTGGCCACGCCGCCGACGTTGCTCGCCGTGACGACGCCGCCGACGAAGTTCATCGTCGCGAAGGGACCGCCGGCCAGCGGCGACCCTTCCTCCTGGACGATCAGTCCCGAGATCCCGCCGGGGATCGTGATCGTCCCGACGCCTGCCACGTCGGTCACGGTCACGCCAGACCCAACGAAGTTGAGCGTGGAGTGCGGGTTGCCGGTGACGCCGGACCCCTCGTCCTGTAGTGTCACCCCGCCAGGCACCGTCACGCTCGCGACGCCACCGCCGGCGTCCGCGGCCGTCACGCCCGCGCCGATGAAGTTGAGCGCGGTGAAGCTGCCGAGCGAGGAGCCTTCGTCGCGG